>Ga0265299_10000531_pt1 | contig 46680 bp, 24 predicted proteins | sample AusTroGonzalo_MG_4_FD_193485 | JGI IMG/M metagenome (GOLD analysis project Ga0265299, IMG submission 193485) | Bovine rumen microbial communities from tropical cattle in Woodstock, Queensland, Australia - Gonzalo_02 | ecosystem: Host-associated > Mammals > Digestive system > Stomach > Rumen ...
CCAATGTCAAACCCATACGCCGGAAAGAAAGAGTACGGTGATAAAGACATTGAGGTGATTATAGCGTCGGGGTCCACCTCTTCCCATTCCGAACAGAGAAGTTAAGCCCGACCGCGCCGATGGTACTACCTTAAATGGTGGAAGAGTAGGTCGTTGCCTCATCCTCTAGCGGCTTGCAGGAAACTGCGGGCCGCTTTTTTTATGTTTCTTTTCTCCAAAAACTTTTTTTGCTCAACTTTCTTTTGCTGTTCCAAATTTTTATGGTTACTTTTCGATTAAGCGAAAAGTAACCAAAAGATCAAGCCGACTTTTTCACCGTTACTTTTCTCATGATAGAAAAGTAACCAAAAGATCAAGCCGACGGTAAGTGCAGCCGCACAGGCCTGCTCCCCCAAACCGTCGGCATTGCCCTCGCAAGTAGCTACATGGCTTGGTGAGCGAGTCTTCTTTTCTACGCAAAGTCGTTCGTGAATACGGTATTATTTCATATTCTTGTTAGGACTATTGTGGCGCAGAATCAGACCCATGGTTTTTTTAATGTTTGATTGATTACTATTTTCCTCTTGACCCTTTCCTTCATAAACGACCAGTTTGTATATTACAATATACTATATTATATATACTATTATTATATATGCGTATGTCGTACTTGATGGGAGATCACTATTTATTCATTTTTTTGTCGAAAAAAATCTAATGCAAGAAAAAATATTTTCTTATACATCAGTTCTTTAACTACGACAAAATTCCCGAAATATTTTTTTTTAGAAAAATTAGTTTTGTAATACATTTTTTTGTATTTTTGCAAATTGTAATGTAATGTGTAATGTAGTGTACAAAAATAAATTTTGAATATGAATAAGGAAATAAAAAGACATCTCAATGTGAAGAAAATCAATCAATTACTACTAAATTTGAAATATTAAAGACGAAACTAATAAGAAAAAATAAATAGTAATAATTAAATTCAAAGCGATGAAAAAATTTATGATTTTTCTGCTCATGGCGTTCCTATACTTGGGAACAAGCCAAGCTAGTAATGAATTTACACCATCAACAAGTGATGTTGGAAACTCATTACGTCATTGGGTTTCACCCAGCGTGGGCTCATCGGCTTACGCTAAATTTAAACCGTTTTCGAGTTATATCTCAGACTTCGAGGTGGCAGAATACCCCGATAGTTTAATGAGAGTATATCTCGTGGGACCAACACATGCGTGTCCGGGTCAAACTATCCAGTTGACCGCAGTGGTAGAGAATTCAGCAGGAGCGTTGGATTCCTTGCATTTTGAGTTCCGTAGAAACGGTCAGTACATTGGTACTGGAGATACTCCCGACTACAGAAATCGAATCAGTGTTGTTGTTCCGGATTTGGGAGGTTTGGATTCTTTGATCCAAGAGTATGATGTTTTAGTGACTCGTGGATGTCAAAGAGCAATTTCTCCAGTGTTGTATCTGCGTGTTAACAGCATTCATGTCTTAATGGACAGTGTGTATGTTTGCAATGATACAGACAAAGGTATGCTCTGTGCTGATGTGTATAGCAATGGTGCAGAAACTCCGTATGCATACGTATGGTATAATGCAGCAGATTCAAGCATTGTTGATACTACATTTGTACCTTGCAAATTATTAGATACAGGTTATTATTTTGTAGAACCTCATTTTACTTGGAGTGCATGCGTGTCACAATCTAACATCGCTGCTGTGAAAAAGATTGAAGGTCCTGCTGACAACCACATCAAATTGGATAGCATTACAGCCCTAGTTTGCAACGGTAATCAAGTTATTGCCAAGTTGTCAGGTATGGTACGTGATACTTTTGGTACTCCCAGTTATACTTGGTCATTAAATGGTATTACAATTCCTGGTGCTAATGATTCTATTATCGTATTCTCTCCATTTGCTATTGCCGGAGATACTACAATGTATATATTAAAGGCTGAAGTTACCTATTCAAATTATGCTTGTAAAACCTATTCTGTTTCCGATACTGTCAAAGTCGTTACAGATCCTACAGTCTCAATTTATGGTGATGCTACTGTTTGTGAAGCAAGCTTGACTAATAAGGAACTTTATGCACGAACCAATGGTTATATCAGTGGTGCGGTTTATTCATGGAAGATAGATGGCAATCCTGTTACCTACGCAGGCATAAATGATACTTTGAAATTGTCACAAGTTACTCCTGCTATAGAAGAAAGAGATTATCCGTATGAAGTTACTGTTAGCGTAACAGGTGGCAATGGTTGTTCTGCAAGCAGTACAACATACTTGCTTTATGTGTATGATCAGCCAGTTGTTTATATTAGTAAAAGCGCTGATTCAGTGTGTGCAGGTACTCCTGTTACTTTGACAGCCAACCTTGCTGACAACAATATTCCTAATTTAACTTATCAATGGTGGTACAAGAAGGGTTCGGCAAGTGTTTATACAAAAGACAGTACTGCTACAGGTGCTCAATATATTGCTACTGTTGACAGCGCTACTTCATTTATAGTTGTTGTTAAACAAACTGATAGTGAATGTCAGTCTTCTGATACTGTTCAGGTATCTGTTTATCCGAATACACTCAGTCCAAAACCTCTTGTGTTGAACGTAAGTGATACCGCAGTTTGCTATGGTGATCATATCACTTTGTCTTTGAATGACACTGCTAACACCCATCAATATGGTGTGGAAGGTACTTATCAATGGTATGTGAATGGTGTGGAATTTGATGATGCAGAAGGTAAGACCCTTGCATTCTCTCCTGCTATCACAAATAAAGATTCTGCAGTCTACACAATTTTGGTGAAAGCAACATACGCCACGACTTGTGAACCAGTTGTTGTGACCAAAGATACTACGGTTGTATTATTCAAAGCTCCTACTGTAGAAATCTCTGGCGATCCTATCGTATGTCATGATGATACCGTAAGATTAACTGCACATATTCATGGAAGCCTCGACACAAACCTTTATTTATGGAGAGTGGATGGCGTCGATTCTATCCAAAACAAACCTTTTGTAGCTCAATTGACAGAAAGAGATTATCCATATAATATTACACTTGTGGCTGCTCCTGGTACTGCTTGTGAAGTAGTAAGCGAGCCCTATCCTGTTATTATTGGTAATACTGCTACTGCAGCTCTTGAGGCAAGCGATACAATTGTTTGTAAAGGTAGTAATGTTACTCTGACTGCTCATTTGGGTGACTACAATATGCCTAACTTGACTTATCAGTGGTATAGTAAAGTAGACACTGCTACTAACTATGATGCTATTGCTATTGGAACAAGCAGAGTGTTGACCATTCCTGTTGCTGATACAACTACATACTTTGTAAAAATCACCCAGGTGAATAGTGGTTGTGTTGCATACAGCGATACAATTAAGGTCAATGTATTTGAGGATGCTCCTGCTGCAAAAGAGTTGGTTCTCGTTGTAAACGACAGCATCATCTGCAATGGTGGTCAGATTACTTTGGCAGTTGTTGACACTGCAAACTATAATTTATACAAAGTTAAAGGTATTTATCAATGGGCTGTTAATGGTGTAACCGTTGCTAATGCTACTGACAGCATTTTCAACTTCTCACCCATGGCCTTCGATAATGATTCTACAATATATAATATAGCATCTACAGTTACCTATGTAACTCCTTGTGCTGTTATTACTACTTCAATTGATACTATTGTCAATGTCTTCGCTAATCCTACAGTAGTGATTTCTGGTGATCCTATCCTTTGTCAAGATTCAATGGTTAACTTGGTTGCTACCGTTCACGATACTATCGTTGGCAAAGAAGTTAAATACTTATGGAGAGTTGACGGTGTTGACTCTGTAAACCAAAACACTAGTGTATTTAGCGCAGTATTACCTCAAAGAGATTATCCTTACGAAATTAGCGTTGTGGTTAATCAGGGTGCAGGTTGCGCTGTTGTAAGTGATGTTTACGAAGTGCTTATCGGTATCAATCCTACTGTTGCTATCGAAATTAGTGCACCTGTAGTTTGCAAGGGTGATGATGTTACATTGACTGCACACCTTGGTGACTATAATATGCCGAATTTGGTATACCAATGGTATCAAAGCGTTCGTGGAGCTGATACTACTGCTATTGCAATTGGTACTAGCAGAGAACTGACAGTTCCCGTTTCTGATACTACAAGATACTTTGTCCATGTACAGCAAGTAAATAGTAAATGTGAAGTTTGGTCCGATACAGTTATTAATGTATTCCCAGATGATCCTATGGTTCAGCCAATCGAGCTGATTGCCAGCGATTCAAATATTTGTATCGGTGGTCAGATTACTTATACTGTTCAAGATACTACTAACAGAATCCAGTACTTTGGTAGCGATTCTATTCCTGGTGCTTACCGTTGGTTCGTTAATGGTTTCGAATTGACAACAGCTCATGAAGATCATTTCACGTTCTCACCTGCTACTTTTGATTTGGATTCTACCAATTATGTTGTTGAAGTTATTGCAAGCTATCAGACTGAATGTAATTTATGGATTGTTTCTGCAACTGATACAATGACTGTTCATAGAAATCCTTCAGTTGTTATCAATGGTGATCCTATGATTTGCGATACTACTCTTGTTAGTTTGGTAGCTATCGTTAATGATTCTTTGGTTAATACTAACGTAACATACTTATGGAGAGTTGATGGTGTTGATTCAACCTCTATGACTACAAATGTATTCCAGACTAATCTGCCCGCAAGAGATTATCCATACGAAATTACTGTGATGTTGAATCAGGGTACAAATTGCGAGGTTGTAAGTGAACCATTCTATTTGTATATTGAAGATCAACCTGAGGTTGTTGTTACTGTTGATTATGACACTGTTTGTGTTGGTCAGGTGGTTAATCTGACTGCTCACCTTGGTAATTATAATCAACCGAATTTGACATACCAGTGGTATGTGAATGATACTGTTTTGGTAGCCGAGGGTACTGAATCTACTTTGGCTTATACAATCACTAATACTGATTTCACTGCTTTCAAGGTAGTGGTTACTCAGTTGAACAGTGCTTGTCAAGGTACAGGTCGTGATACTGTTGTTACTGCTAAGAATCCTGTATTTGACACCGTTTTGGTTACTAACCTCCAGGATGACATTTACGATGCTTATCAGTATCATCATTATTATGGAGAACCTGCATACGATGTTTGTGAAGGTGCAAGCATTCAGATTACTGCTTACATGAAAGATGAACTTGGTAACAGATACATCGATACCAATATTACATACAGATGGAAACGTAATGGTGTTGTAATTGAAGGTGTGAATGGATATACATTCATGGAACAGTTGAGCATCCTTGATCACGATCAATATAAATATGTATATACTGTAGAGGTTGCAGAACCTCAATATCCGAATTGCTATGCAGTTCCTGTTGCTACTGCATCTGATACTGTTAAGGTACGTCGTAATCCTCACGTTGTTATCAGTGGTCAGCGTTATGTATGCTACCAAGGCCCTGGTGTCAACAATATCCTGTTGCAAGCCTTTGTTGATGGTGGTCTTGATACCGGTGCTATTTACAGATGGTACAGAGATGGTATGTTAGAAGACAACCCATGGCATTTGATGTATGGTGCAATGTTCACTGGTCCGTTCGCTCCAAGATATGGATTTGACTATACATTCCAAGTTGAAGTTGTGAATGGTAGCGGTTGCTCAAGTTGGTCAGACCCATTCCCTGTAACTGTTATGGCTCCTCCTGTAATCAATATTACTCCTTATGAGGATACAGTATGTAATGGTGGTGAAGTTATGCTTGTTTCACACTTGGATGACTACAATGTTATTGACCATGAATTGAAATATCAGTGGTATGCTAATGAGGTTACTGATATGGGTTTGATTCCTGGTGCAACTGAAGCTTACTATAATACTCATGTTGATACAACTACTGCTTATATCGTAACAGTTAAATACTTGGTTGATAACACCGATGTTCCTTCTCGTGAATGTACAGCTAACGATACCACTATCGTAACTGTATATGACAGACCTGTTATTGACAGTATTATTATGTCACTGACTGAAGTATGTGAAGGTTCACAAATTCAGTTAACAGCTGTAATGGATTCTGTACACCAAGGTGTTCCGAATGTTCCTTATATCTATGAGTGGTATAGAAATTCAGAATTAATGTATGGTAATGGAGAAACTATTTATGATGCTCCTATGACTGTAGATGGTAACGAACAACAGTTCACCTACAGTGTGAAGGTATATCAGTATCCTGATAGAATGATGTGTGAATCACCCATCTATGTTTCTTCTCAGACTTTGACAGTTTACCCGAATCCTATCGTGGCTGTTTCTGGTGATCAGCATGTTTGCTACACTGATACTATCACTTTGACAGCTAATATTGATACTATTTCTAATCCTGTTAGCACCAATGTTCATTATTATTGGTTTGAATCAGGTGCTCCTATCAACAATCTGAATGGTGATAGTGCCGTTTTGAAATATTATGGTGCTGCTCAAGATGAACCTTACAGATTTACTGTTCAGGTTGAACGTGAGGATGCAGACAGAGGTTGCCGTGCATACTCTTATGAATATGATGTATGGGTTTACAATGCTCCTGTTGCTAATGTAACCATCGTTGACGAGAAAGTTTGTGAAGGTGCTGAAGTTACTGTTACAGCTCATCTGAATCAGAATGCTCCTGAACAAACCAACTTAGAATATCAGTGGTATGCAAAGACAACAAGCGATACTGATTTTGTATTGGTTCCTGGTGCAACAGAATTGACTTATACTACTATTATTAATGATACTACTACATTCAAGTTTGAGGTTGTTCATACCTTGAGTGGTTGCTTCGATACTGACAGCGCAACTATCTTCACTTATCCTATCCCCGTAGTTACTAATGTTTCAATGAGCGATACTAATGTATGTGAAGGTTCAGATGTAATTATCACTGCTCACATCGATTCAACTAAGGGTATCCAGGGTCTGCCTTACTTCTATGAATGGAGAAGAAATGGTGAATTACTGGAAGGCAATACTGCTACTATCCACGATCAGCCTATGACTGCTGATGGTACTACTCAGACTTATGTATATAGTGCAATCGCTTACCAGACACCTGATCGTTTGGCTTGTACTTCAGACTTGACTAACTCAGCTGAGTTGACAGTATTTGGTAATCCGAGAGTCGCTATCTTTGGTGATCAGCATGTTTGCTACACTGATACTATCAACCTTGTTGCTAATGTTGACACCTTCACTAATCCTGTTGGAGATTTACACTTCCAGTGGTATGAATCAGGTAATATGATTACCAACTTGAATGGTGACAGCAGAATTCTTAGTTACGTTGCTCCTGCACAGGATGAACCTTACAGATTCACTGTACAGATTGAACGTGACAATTCTGAAACTGGTTGTCGTTCATACTCCAACGAATATGACGTATGGGTTTACAATGCTCCTGTTGCTAATGTGACTATCGTTGATAGCGCTGTTTGCGAAGGTGCTGAAGTAACTGTTACTGCTCACCTGAACCAGAATGTTCCTGAACAAACTAACTTAGTATATCAGTGGTACACCAAGACTGCAAGCGATACTGCATTCGTTTTGGTACCTGGTGCAACCGATCTGACTTACACTACTACAATCTTTGAAACCACAGAATTCCAGTTTGGTGTTGTTCATACATTAAGTGGATGCCACGATGAGGATTCAAAGACTATCACTGTTTACCCGATACCTGTTGTTGACAGAGTTGTGATGAGCGACACTAATGTTTGCGAAGGCGCTCAGATCGCTATCACTGCAATTCTTGATTCAACTGTAATTGGTGTTCCTGGTTATCCTTACTACTATGAATGGAGAAGAAACGGTGAACTCTTAGCTGGTAATACTCAGACTATTTATGATTCACCAATGACTGTTGACGGTAACGAACAGACCTACGTATACAGTGTGATTGCATACCAGACTCCTGAACGTTTGGCTTGCTACTCATCATTAGTTGAATCTGCTACTTTGAATGTTTATCCGAATCCACGTGTTTCTATCAGCGGTGATCAGTATGTATGTGAAACTGACAGCGTATTCTTGTATGCTAATGTTGATACTATTGGTCGTCCTGTTGGCTTGCTGCACTACACTTGGTATGAATCAGGTCGTCTCAGAGACAATATGGCTTACGGTTTGGCTGACAGCAGATACTTCTCAGAATATTTCTATGCTCAAGATGAACCTTATCGTTTCACTGTTGAAGTTCAGAGAGACAATATCGAAGGTGGTTGCCGTGCTTACTCAGAAGAGTTCCTCGTTTGGGTTTACAAGCAGCCAGTTGTAAATATCACTGCATCTGAAACTGAAGTTTGTGTTGGCGGTGAAGTTACTTTGGTAGCTAACTTGAACAATTATGAGTTCAATTATGCTAACGATGCTCAATATCAGTGGTACACTATTGACACTGTTGTAAATACTATCCACATTGGTATTGATTCAGTTACTGGTGACTATATTGACTCTACTTTGGTTACTGTTGAGCATAATGTAATTCCTGGTGCTACTACATTGTTCTATACCGCAGTGATGACTGGTACTCAGTCTTATGGTTTCACAGCAACTCATAACCTCTCTGGTTGTAGCGACTATGATGAAATCACCATCACTGTTAATGATATTCCGGTTATCGTTTCTGTTGAAAACTTGAGCGGTCAAGACACTCTCTGTCCTGGTGGACGTGTTGAATTACACGCTACAGTAGATGGTGGTGTTCCTGGTGGCGAGGTTTACACTTGGTACCGCAATGGCGTTCAACTTGAAGCTACTGGTGAAAACGTAATTGATTATCCTCTTGCAGTTGACAATAATGTTACAATGTACATTTATGAGGTTGTTGTTAAACAAACCGCTGCTGGTTGCGAATCAGTTATCGATTCACTCTCAACAGATACTATTTGGGTTGTTCCTAACCCGACTATCGAATTGTCTGGTGATCCTATCGTATGTGACACTACTAATCCGAATATTGTTATTACTGCTAACGTTGTTTCATACGTTGACACTACTAACTATGGATATACTTATCAGTGGTATGAAAACAATGCTCCTATTGATGGTGAAACTGGTTTAGTTCTGTCAACTAGCAGACCATATAGAGATTATCCTTACAGTTTCAATTTTGCTGTAACTAGTCCTTATGGTTGTACTGTAAACAGCGAACCGTTCCTGGTATATGTTAATGATAATCCTATCGTAGGTATTACTGCTGATGATACTATGATCTGCGTAAATGGTACAGTTACTTTGACTGCTGATCTTTATGATCAGAATGCTGACAACATGGTATATCAATGGTACAAAGACAGCATTGCTATTGAAGGTGCTTATGATTTGACCTATACAACTACTTTGGCTCAGACTTCAACCTTCAAGTTCTATGCATACCAGAGAGATTCTCACTGTGCTGCATATAGCAATGAAATCACTGTTAAAGTAGTAGATGCTCCAACAGTTGATAGCATTACAGTTGTAAGCGAAGATGTTACTATCTGCGAAGGTCATGTGGTTGAACTGCATGCTAACGTAACCGGTGGTGACAACGCTGATGAATATGTTTACACTTGGTACAAAGACAACGAAATCGTTGAAGGTGCTACTGGCGCTGACTTCACCGATTACCCGATGTCTGTTGACAATGATCTGACTACTCACACTTATAATGTAACCGTTGCACAGGCTTCAAGCGCATGCTTCTCATTGTATGATGAATCCGATGTTGTTACTGTTACTGTTAGACCGAACCCAAGATATACTATCTATGGTGACGCTGACGTATGTGAAAATCCTGATACTACTGTAAGCAATATTACACTCTACGGTATTACTAATGATCAGATTATTGGAACTGCTGCTGACTACATCTTCACTTGGTATGAATCAGGTGTTGTAGTTGATGGTCAAACTTCTGCTACTTTGAACATTAATAAACCTTACAGACATGAACCTTACTTGTTCAAACTCGTTGTTACTGACACTATCTATGGTTGTACTGCAGAAACTGCTGAATTTGCAGTTACTGTTGCTCAGACCCCTGTTGTTGTAATCGCTGTTGATCAAGATTCTATCTGTGAAGGTGGTTTTGTTACCTTGACTTCTACTCTGTTGAATCCTACAGAAGATGGTATCATCTATCAGTGGCAAGACAGTGTTAACGGAGGTACATGGTCAGATGTTACTGGTGCAATTGCTCCTGTATTTGTAACTCCTGCTTTGACTCAGACTACTACTTTCAGATTGCATGTGACTAACACATTCAATGGTTGTGAATCTTATAGTAACGAAGTTCCTGTTACAGTTAAACCTACACCTGTTATCGATATTACCAATGTAACTGCTGACGTTGTTTGCAATGGTGGTGAAGTTACCTTGACTGCTACTAATGCAGATCAATACACTGGTTTGGGTGATATTCAATATCAATGGTATGAAAATGGTCAGGCTATCTTCGGTGCAAATCAGAATGTTTACACAACTTCTCCTCTGACTGTTGATGGTGACATGACTACTTATACCTTCGGTGTCCAGGTTACTATGACCAATTCTGGTTGCGTATCAAATGTTGATACCGCTACTGTGACAGTTTATGCTGATCCTACTGTAACTATTACTTATAATAATGGTTTGACCTTATGCGAAGGTGGTGTAACTACCCTGACTGCTAATCCGCATCATGCTTATTTCACCAACTTCTCATATCAGTGGTTCTTACATGGTATGCCAATACCTGGAGCTAACAACAATACTTATGTTGTTGAGAACTTGGCTGCAAGTGCTAATCCTTACGACTACACTGTAGAGATTACCGTTGAAAATGGTACTCAGAACGGTTGCAGCGCAATGGCAGAACCTGTATTTGTTACTATTGTTAACGATCCTACTGCATACATCACTGTTGATGAAAATGTAAATGCAATCTGTGAAGGTGGTACCGTAACATTCACCGTACATGTAAACGATGGTGTTGCCGATACTTATAATCCTTACACTTTTGCTTGGTACAACAATATTTCTGGTAATGGTGTTGTTCTGGGTACAGAAGCTTCTTACACTACTTCAGCTGATGATGCAGCTAACCTCTACGTATATACTGTTGATGTACAATCATTATACGGATGTAACGTTCAGGTATCTGATACTCTCAGAATTGTTGCTGATCCTACTGTAACTATCGCTGTGAAGACTGGTGAAGACACTGTAGTTTGCGATGGAGGTTTCACTACTCTGATTGCTACTGTTGAAGGTGGTCTTGGTACTGCTACTTATCAGTGGTACAAGAATGGCTTTGCAATTCCTGGTGCAAATGGTAATGAACTTGTAACTGACGCATTACATGTAAATGAAACTTCAGCTTACACCGTTTCTGTTGCTCAAACAGGTATTGCTTGTACAGCTACTTCTACTCAGTTCAATGTAAATGTTGTTGAAGCAATCGAAGTTGCACTCTATACCAGCAGCGAAGTTAACTGCGTTGGTGGTGCTGTAACCTTGACTGCAGTTGCTACTAATGGAGTTTCTGGTGACCTGTTGACTTATCAATGGTATCGCAATGGTAATCCTATCAATGGTGCCAATGCGGCTCAATATGTAACCGATGATAATCTGGTTGCTGGTCTCTATGAATATCAGGTTGAAGTTTCTAGCAACATTTCTGGTTGCCACGTTGCTCAATCAGGTACTATAGCTGTTACTGTTGAAGCAGAACCTACTGTTACAATCTCCAGCGATGTTGATGGTAACGCTATCTGCGAAGGCGGTGACATGACTCTGACTGCAAATGTTATCTATGCTACCAATGCTACACAGCATAATAATACTTACACTTATACTTGGAAATGGTATGAAGGTACTACTCTGAACTCAGCTCAGACTTCTGAACCTCATTACACTCTGCCTACAACATTGGCAGCAGGTTCATACAACTTCTTCGTTGAAATTTCTAGCAACGATGGTTTAGGATGCGATGCTTCATCACAGTCCAACCTCTTCAATGTAGTTGTTAAACCTGTTCCTTCAGTTATTTTGACTGCCAATGCAGCAGAATCATGCCAGGGTGGTGAAGTTACCTTCAACGCTGTTGTTATTCCTTCTAACTTGTCAGGTATCTTCTACTGGACCGTTAATGGTAATCAGGTTGTTACTAGCAACTCTACTATTACAGTTAACGATATGGTAGTTGGAACTAACAATATTTCCGTAGTATTTGCTCCGAATGATGCTCAGGTTGCTTGCAACAGCGCAGCTGCCTCAATCACTCACATTGTAAATGCTATTCCTGTTGTAACTTTGGCTGCAACTGATGCTTCACGCATGTCAATGTGTGTGGGTGGTACTATCACCATTGCAGCTACCGCAACTGGTACTGCTAGCAGTTCAGATCATTATGTATGGACTCTTGATGGTCAAATCCAATATGGTAACACTGGTAGCACATTTACTACTCAGTTGAATACTCCTGGCATCCACACTGTTTCAGCAATGGTTGAACGTGCTATGGGTTGCAACTCAGTCTTCTCAACTCCGATTGCAATTGCAGTTGCTGACCAACCTACTGCTCAGTTGACTCAAACTGCTGGATTCAATGAGATGTGTGCTGGTGGTTCAATCACATTGATGGCTAAAGTTTCTAACTACTCAGCTGTTACTAATGGTGTAACCAACAATGCTGTTCATGGTACTTATACTTATACTTGGTATCGTGACAACGCTGAGTTCACTACAACTCCTAATGTAACTGTTGACAATGCTCAGATTTCTGAGACATTGAATATCCCTGCTTCTTACACTTATTCAGTAACTATTGCTGCAAGTGGTTACAACTGTCAACCTGCAACTGCAACACTTGATCACCAGATCAGAGTTGTTCCCGATCCTTCATGGTCAGTTAACCAGGTTAACCCGACAGAACTGTGTATCGGTGGTATTGTTACCCTGAATGCAGAAGTTACCGGTGGTGTTGAAAATCAGCAGGCTGGTCGTATCCAGTGGTACAAGACCTTCAACGGTATCGAAAGTGAAGTTGCCGGTTTAGGTGGTCAGAACACCGACGTTCCTGAAGCAGCAGGTGTTTACACTTATGCTCCTAAGTATATTGATTACATTGGTGCTGGTTGTAACATTGCCGATGCTACACCTACTCAGGTTACTGTTAATGATCTGCCAACAGCTACCTTCACTTCAGGTCATGGTTCAGTTATCTGCGGACATGATTATCAAAGCTTCGCTACTTTGGAAATCACTCTGACTGGTACTGCTCCATTCACCTTCACTATTATGAATATGACAACTGGTGAATCACAGACTATTGTTACTTCACTGAATGTTTATTCATACTATGTTAACCCGAGTGTAACTTCTATCTATCGTATCGTATCTGTTAGCGATGCTAACGGTTGTATCGGTGCAATGGATAATGTTGCTGACGCTGTTGTAACTGTATCTGATGTTCAGATTGATGCTGAGGTTGTCTTAGCTTCTTGCGATACTCCTTCTATTGCTAGAATTCCTCTTATGATTAATTCATCAACTGCTAATACTGCCTTTGTATACATGCCTGATGGTTCAATTCAGACTCCGGCTATCATGTTCGACTCATATACTCAAGAACATTATATTGATGTCAATATGACATGGTTTAGTGCAGGTGATTATAGAGTTACCGTAGAAGTTGACGGTTGCACAGGTGAAGTTGATATTAGAGTTCCTGCTAGCGATATTACTATGGGTATTTCTGCAACCTTGGTTGACCAGAGATGGGATGACGTGGTTGTGGTTAACAACAATCCTGACAACAATGGTGGCTTCAAGTTCTCTAGATATCAGTGGTACAAGAATGGTGAACCCATTAGCGGTGCTACTGGTCAGTATTACCAAGAAGTTGGTGGTCTTGAAGGCTTCTACTCAGTTGAACTCGATGGTGTAAGAGTATCTGATGGCACTCATGTACACTTCATTACTTGTGAGAAGTACTTCTCCGGAAAATCTTCAATCAGAGTATATCCTGTTCCTGCTCACGCATCTCAGGAAGTAACTATCGAACTGAATTTGACCGATGAAGAACTTAATGGTGCTATCTTAGACATCTATGATGTGAAGGGTGCTCATGTTCAGACATTAACTGGTTTGACTCCTGTAACTAAGGTTAGCAACTTCGGTGCTCAAGGTACTTACTTTGGTCGAATCATCACAGGTACTAATGAAATTAAGACTGTTAAATTCATTATTGTAAAATAAAGTAATCCCTGATTAGCGGTCCCGCAAGGGGCCGCTAAGAAAAGGGGTCAATAATAGATGAATAGAAAAAATAAAAAACGTTATATTATGAAAAAGAGTTTAGTAATTTTCAGCCTTATTTTCGCCTTGTTTGCCACTTCTTTCGCACAAGAAGTGAAGGACGAACCTACTGGTGCCAAATCTACTGAAGCTACGGCAGATAACAAAGATGATCAGAAAGATCAGATTTGCCATCACCGTATCAATATCCATTTTGGTGGTGCTTGGAATAACAACATTTATCACAGAATGAATAATGTTTTCCGTGAAAATTATTCTTTAAGTGCCATTTTCGATTTTCAATATGCATATTTCTTCAATGAACATTGGGGACTTGGTCTTGGAGTTTCTTTATCTGATATCCATGCAAGAGCTACTATGGACTTTGATAAAGTTGTTATACAGTTCCCTGATAATGAGTTTAATGGTGATCAAACCTACTATGATAAGTATTTCGTTGGCAATGGTGTTGTTGAAAAACAAAATGTTCTTGCTTTGGAGATTCCCTTGCAAGCTCAATTTGAGTGGAAGTTCAACGAAAAGGTTGGCATCTATGCTGCATTAGGTTTTAAGGCTTATTTGCCTCTTCGTGCCCGTAACTATGGTGGTGGCGAAAGTTATGTGACTACTTCTGGTTATGAAGCATATACCGATGCCTATTATCATGATATGGAAAACCATTTTGGAACTTATGAATATACTAAACAAGGAGGTCCGAATATTGGTATGGCAAGCAAATATAATCCTACCAATGCAGATGCAAAAGAAGCAAGAAAATATAGAATGCGTGCTTCATTTGACATGATCGCTGATTTCGGTGCATTGTTCACCATGTCTCCCAAAGCTGACTTTTATTTGGGTGCTTACTGTGGTGTTGGTTTCTTGGATATTCTTCCCAAGAACAAAACTCCTTTCTTTACTTCTGAAGGTATGAGTGGTACTCTCGGTTCAGATGTTCTCAATCAGTTTGATATTAAGAGAGACAAATGGCGTACTGTTACCGCTGGCTTAAAAATCGGTGTTCACATCAAACCTTGTGCTCATTTGAACAGAGAAAGCATGCGTGATTTGAAACGTCGTTATATGAACGAAATGATGAAGAAGAACCAAGAACCTATCGTTGTTAAGAATCAGGAATATGTATACATTGTTCCTGTTTGCGATGACTTGGTTGAAGATGAAGGCGACGAACCAGCAACTCCTAATAAGAAGAAACTTACTCCTAAGGATAAAGAAGCTCTGAAGGAGTTGGCAGATATTCTTTCAAAGACCAAGATTCTCTTCGACTTGGATAAGGATATTCCGCATTATTCTGACTACAATGATAACATCAATAGAACTGTAGAAATTATGAAGGCTAATCCTTCCTTCGGTTTGCAGGTTGAAGGTTATACTTGTGACCTTGGTTCAGAAGAGCACAACCGTGATCTGGCTAGACGTCGTGCCGAAGCAGTCAAGAAGATGTTTATTAGCAAGGGTGTTCCTGAAAACCAGATTAGTACTGTAAGTTATACAGTGAACGATCCTCAGAACAAGCAGAATATTCCTGATGCAAGCAGAGAAGAACATCGTGCTGCTATCTTTAGAATTTTAGTCAACTAATAATAATTAGTTTTCATAAAAAAAGACTGGCGAAATGTCAGTCTTTTTTTTTATCTTTGCAGAAAATTATTTCAACTAATCTATTAAATATATTTCCTATGAAAAAATTCGATCCCGCAACCAACATTCAGGCTATTGACATGAAAGATGCCCAGCGTGGTGTTAATCCATCTATTTGTGACAGTGCTACTTTTATGTTTGAACAAGCTAAGACAATGACCGACACCTTCCATGGAGAAACTGAAGGTTATTTCTTATATTCTAGACATTGGAATCCTAGTACTTTGGCTTTATGCAAGGCTTTAGCTGCTATGGAAGGTACTGAATTGGCTTGGACAACAGGCTCTGGTATGGCAGCCATTACTGTTGCTTTGTTGCATGAGGTGAAAGCTGGTGACCATATTTTGTCAAGTATGACTACTTATGGCGGTACTTTTGCATTTCTAAACAACTACATCAAGAAGTTTGGTGTAGAAGTTGATTTTGTAAATATGCAGGACTTAGAAGCAGTGAAAAAAGCAGTGAAGCCTAATACAAAGGTGATTTACACTGAAACCATGAACAATCCTCTGCTTCGTATTGCTAATATTCCTGAAATAGCTAAAATTGCTCATGCAAATGGTGCAAAATTGTTGGTTGATAACACCTTCACCCCGATGATTTTCTCACCCTATCAGTTGGGTGCTGATGTTGTTATTTACAGTATGACTAAATATGTCAACGGTATGAATGATTGTGTGGCTGGAGCAATTTGCGGTTCGGCTGATTATATCAATTCATTGATTAATGTAAATGATGGTACAGCCATGCTTTTAGGTCCTGTATTGGACCCAATGCGTTCTGCAAGTATTCAGAAGAATTTACACACTCTGCATATCAGAATGAAACAGCATAGTGCAAATGCCATGTATTTGGCTAAGAGATTCAAGGAAACAGGTATCAAGTACAATTACCCCGGTTTGCCAGAGCATATCGATCATGAATTATTTACTTCTATGATGAATGAAGAATTTGGTTATGGTGGCATGATTTCTATCGATATGGGTACTGCAGAAAGAGCTAGTGCTATTATGGAGAAAATGCAAGAACTGGGTGTGGGTTATCTGGCCGTTAGCTTGGGTTATTTTAAGACCTTGTTCAGCAATTCAGGTAAATCTACATCATCTGAGGTTCCAGAGGATATTCAGAAAGAAATGGGCATGAGTGAAGGCTTGATTCGTTTCTCTGTTGGTTTGGACAATGATCCGGAAAGAACCTTCCAATTGATTAAACAGGCTATTGAGGCTACAAAATAATTTGATACGACCTTATGAAAAATCCCCCAATTTTTTGGGGGATTTTTTTATGAGAAAAGTTTCTCAATCTTATCTTTATATTTATTCTGAATAAAGTTTCGTTTTAGCTTGAGGGTGGGTGTTAGTTCACCTGTCTGAATGCTCCATTCGTAATCTACCAGCATATATCGCTTCACTTGTTCTGCTTCTCCAAATTGTTTGTTGTAATAATCCACTACACGTTTGAATTTGTCTTTTACCGCTGGATGTTGTATCATTTCCTCATTGGTGGTATACGATATATGTTTATTGTTGCACCATGAACGTAAATCTATGAAATTGGGAACAATAAGAGCTGCGGCGAATTTCTGGTTTTCTCCTACAATCATAATATTATCAATCAGAGGTTCCTCGCAGAATTTTGCCTCCAGAATGGTAGGTACTACATATTTCCCCATTGCTGTTTTGAACATTTCCTTTTTTCGTCCTGTGATTTTAAGCTGTCCCTCAGGCTCAAGATGTCCTATATCACCTGTATGGAACCATCCGTCTTCGTCAATGGCCTCTCTAGTCTGTTCTTCATTGTTATAATAGCCTTTCATCACACATTGTCCTCGTGTGAGGATTTCTCCGTCTTCACTGATTTTGGCCTCAATGCCCGGCAGAATGGGCCCTACAGTCCCGAATTTGACACCTTGTTTGAAAAAGTTGCTTACGGCAATAACTGGAGAAGTCTCGGTAAGTCCGTATCCTTCAAGAACAGGTACTTCCATGGCCCAGAAAATGCGATTGATTTTTTCTTGTATGGCAGCACCTCCGGACACCACGACACTTAAATTGCCACCCAATGCGGCTTTCCATTGACGTAAAACCAATTTTCTGGCAATACGCAGTTTCCTCTTATATAACTTGCTTTGGTTGAAGTCATAGTTATTAGCTACTTCTACAGCCCAGAAGAATATTTTTCGTTTGACCCCGGTTAGTTTTCTGCCCGTAGCCAGGATTTTATCGTATACTTTCTCTAATAAACGGGGTACAGTGGTAAAAATATCAGGCTTAATCTCGTTGATATTATCCACAATTTTTGCAAGGTTCTCTGCATAATAAATGGATACCCCAACATAATGCCATGCATATATCAACATGCGTTCGTAGGCATGACAAAGGGGAAGAAAACTCACGACTCTGCTTTTGGGTGTGGCAGGAATAATTGGTATTACACCCATGACGTTGTTGAGGATGTTTCGGTGTGTGAGCATTACTCCTTTGGGATTGCCTGTTGTACCGGATGTGTATATAAGTGTCACCACATCATCTGGGGTGATACTTTTTTTGATTTCCTCTAAATATTGTGGACAGGGATTCGCAATGCCAAGTTCTATGAGTTCGTTCAGGTGCCTGTATCCACGTAAATTGCGGAAAGTATATACCATGTCCTGAAGTTGTGGCATTTCTGCAATCACATTCTCAATTTTACGTAATAGCTCCCATCCTGCTACAAAAATCATTTTGACATCTGCATGATGAAGAATATATTTATATTCGTTCTCGCTGATGGTAGGGTAAATGGAAACATGGATGGCCCCTAATTGCTGTATGGCCATGTCCAGAAAGTTCCATTCTGGCCTGTTGTTGCTGATTGATGCAATTCGGTCTCCTTTTTTGATGCCCAGTTGCATCAGTCCATAGCTAATATAGTTTACTTTTTCAATATATTCTTTTGTGCTATATCTTACCCAAATGCCATTTTCTTTCCCGCAGACAGCATCTTCCTTTGGGAAATATTTATCGTAATGTGGCAATAAATCAAATAAACGTGTTACTTCCATATATTCTACGTTTAAACATGCAAAAATACGAATTTTTTTAATGTGCGTGTATGACTTTGTTCGTGTATGATTATCGAAGCTATATTCATGTGCTTTTATGTGTACTACAAAATGCTGATAATTATTATGTTGTGTCTGCTTGTTTGTAAAGGTTGTACAACGAAAAATATTATTAAAACGATTATTCATAATATTGATAAATATTTGTATATTTGCACAATATTCTAAAAAGTGCAATTTTTATGAAGACAAAGATTTATTGTCTTTTAATCATTTGGTTATCAGTTTTATGCTACAAGTCATTAGCGCAATCATATATGACTGTTTTTGATTGCCAATTGTTAAAATCACGGTTTTTCTCTTCTATGCCTTTTTATTCAAACTCGTGGATAAGAATGTCTTGTGGTAATGATTATATGCTCAAAGAACTCACTCATGCGCAATTGGAGACGACGGTATTACTGCAGCGGCATGCTTTGGGCATACATCTATCACATAATGGCTATTCAAGGTATGGCGAATTGGAAGCAAAGGTGTCTTATGCGATGAAATTTGGGAATAAAGTGGCAGTAGGTGTAAGTTTTGATTATATATACCAGCATGTGGCATGCTATGAATCACAGCATTCTGTTACTTTCGCTGTGTCTTTATTTTCCAAAATTAGTCGTAAAATAGCTATTGGTTTTGAAGTCTATAATCCGGCACGTCTGAAATATGGTCTTACAGGAAAGACGGTTATTCCTATGTGTTTTACTTTGTCATCAATGTATCAGTTTGATGATAAACTCATATTGTCGGTAAAGTTTTTTAAGCAGTTGCCGGGTTTGTTTGATGTTTCGGTAGGAACTTGTTATCATCCGACCAATATTTTTTATCTTTCTATGGCAGTATCCCTACAAAATGCCGAGTTCGATGTTGCAGTAAGATATCGACATTTATATTTTTCAGCGGATGCAAAATATAATTACAATTTGGGGTTTGCTCCGGAAGTAGGTGTGTTATATCAGTTGCCCACTATAGCTGAAAAAAGTAAAAAAGATGAAAATAGGTAAGTCTTTCATATTATTTGTTTGGATTGCCTTTGTTTGTCGTATCTCCTTATTTGGACAGATAGATTCTATTTATAATTGGCCCAAAGAAGATGTTCTGTTGTTTCGTTTTGAAGAGTTGGTTAATGATGATGAAAGCAATCGGGAAGAGATAGAGGAGAATTTGCTTGAAGATTTGGAAAAAGTGCAACATGTTGGTGCGATTAATATAAATGCATTGACTTATGAGATGGCTATGAATTATTTGCACTTGACGGAATTTCAATATTATCAGCTGATGTCATATTTGGCTGAATATGGAGAAATGATGTCTATCTATGAATTAAGCGCTGTGGAGGGTTTTTCATACGAGGATGTGCGGCGTTTGACACCATTGCTGGCAGTGGAGGCTGCAAAAACCAAGGGTGTTTTCTTCAAGAATTTTTTTCGTAAAAGCAAAAATAGTCTGCTTTTACGTTATGGACAAGTATTGGAACGGTCAGTGGGTTATGACAAATCTTTACCTAATCATTATTTGGGATCTGCTATGCGTTTGGCTTTTAGGTATCAGTTCAGTACCCAAGATAAACTGGTGATTGCAATCTCGGGAGAAAAGGATGCTGGTGAGCAGTTCTTTAGAGGAGCTCAAAAGTATGGATTTGATTTTTATTCAGCTTATATTTGTTTAAAGAATATAGGCGTGTTAAAGAAACTAGTGGTGGGCGACTTTAAACTTGATTTTGGACAGGGATTGCTGATGGGCTCATCATTAATGAGAGGGAAGGGTGGGGGTGTGGAAGAAGTGAGACGTTTTGCCGGGTTGATAACACCATCTGCTCCGTTGAACGAAGGGAAAACCTTTCGTGGTGGTGCAGTGACAATCGGCAATCACCAGTGTATGGCTACTGTTTTTGCGGCATACCGGCAATACGATGGCAATGTGTTATACAATGAGGATAGTACACTGGTCTTTGAGGGGTCATTAAACAACAGCGGGTATCATCGTACAATAGCAGAACAAAACAAAAGAAACAATAACAGTAGCGGTGTGTTTGGTGCAGATATCATGTATAGGCATAGTGTTTTCCGAATAGGCGCAAGGGCATTTTATACCTTGTTTGAGAATCGTGTACAACCTACAGGAAGACCGTATCAGCAATATGCTTTTACGGGAAAGGGATTGTTGAATGCAAGTGTTGATTACCAAGTGTTGGTAAAAAAAGTGGTTCTTTTTGGTGAGGTTGGGGTGTCGGATACTCGGGGTTGGGCTTTTGTACAAGGAGCCACTCTAACATTGTCGTCGGGTGTATCCTTCGCAGTTGTGGGACATTATTATGACAAGCGTTTTGTGTCATTATATGGCATTGCTTCCAACTCTTCACAGGGGGAATGGGGGTTCTATCTTACTTCACAGTGGATCTTGGCTCCTAAATTGGATTTGGTATTTTATTATGATTATACAAACTGCTCATGGTTACGATATCGGGTCGATATGCCGGATAAAATTATGAGGACGGGAATGAATTTAAGTTGTAGTGTCAATGGCAAAAATAGATTGTTCTTACGTTATCAGTACAAAAAAAGTCCCAAAAACAAGAAGGAGTCTACTTTTGTCAATGGGGTTGAGCCATTCCATACGTCCAAAATCCGTTTGATTGGAGAATTTAATCCTCTCTATTTTTTGAAACTTAAAACCGAAGCCGCATATCTGATTAATCACTCAAAAACTTTGTCGTATCAACACGATGGTTTGCTTTTATATCAAGATGTGGGTTTGGAAATGAAGAAAATGGGCCTAAACTTTCATTTCCGGATTGCTTTTTTTGATACGGATACATACGAGGAACGTTTGTATGCCTATGAAAATGATTTGTATTATAGTTTTACTGTCAATCCATATTACGATAAGGGCTATAGAATGTATTTCTTAGTCAATTATGCCTATAAATGCTTCCATTTTTGGATAAAAATGTCGCAAACTTATTACCTGAATAAAGAGGAAATAGGCAGTGGCTTGGATCTTATTAGAAAAAAACACAAAACAGAATTGAAAATTCAACTGATGCTTAAATGGTGAGTGGTTGTATGATTTTTTTTTGTATTTTTGCAAGAATTTATTTGCTGAAAAATGTTTGATTTTATTAAGAAATACGCCTTAAAAAAACACCTTGCGGCAAATGCTGTTGAACGAGACAGGCAGATTGTATCTTTAAGAAGTGCCAAAAGCATCGGTATGATTTGTGAGATTACCGATGAGGATTCTTATAAGGATGTTTTTGCAGTATTTTCCAAACTCCAGACAATCGGTAAGGTACAGATGGTGGGGTATATTGATGAAAAAGCAGTTCCTTTTTATTGTCTGGAACAGTTGGCTGCCGATTATTTCTGTCGCAAGAACCTGAATTGGTATGGTAAACCCGATATGGTGCAGATAGATGATTTTATAAATACTGAATTTGATATCCTGATTGATTTTACCAAAACTTATTTGGCTCCCATTCATTACATTCTTACTTTAACACGAGCCTCATTTGTGGTGGGAGGGAATCCTTCAAATAAAGAATACTATGATTTGCAGATAGAGGGGGAGGAACTAAGCAATAAGAAGTTGTTGGAAAATGTATATGTTTATACGCAAAAATTAAAAGGGGAATGATGAACGAATTGGATCTTCGTGGTTTGGGTGTGGCATTAGTCACACCGTTCTCTCGGGAAGGAGAGGTGGATTACACACGATTGCAGCAGCTTGTAGATGACTTGATTCAGCATAAGGTGAATTACCTGGTGGCTTTAGGTACAACCAGTGAATCGCCCACGCTTACCACTCAAGAGAAACATGATGTGGTACGTACAGTGGTGAATACCGCAGCGGGTCGTGTCCCTGTTATCATGGGTTGTGGTGGCCCTTCTACCCGTGTAGTGATCGATAAATTGACCCATGCCGATTTGTCGGGTATTTCAGCTATCTTATCAGTAACACCTTATTACAACCGTCCATCACAAGAAGGGTTGAAGGAGCATTATAGAGAGATAGCCTATCGTTCGCCACGCCCCATCATTTTATACAATGTTTGGAAAAGGACATCCTGCAATATAGATGCTGAAACGACCTTGTTTTTGGCTAATGAGTACGACAACATCATAGGAATCAAAGAGGCTTCAGGTAATATGAACCAGATTATGAAGGTGGTGAAACATCGTCCAAAAGGTTTTTGGGTGATTTCTGGGGATGATGCCATTACCTTGCCATTGTTGTCTATAGGTGTTGACGGAGTTATCTCGGTGGTGGCTAATGCATTTCCTGCCGAATTGAGCCAGATGGTTCACCTGGGCTTGAACAACCGTTTCCCAGAAGCACGACTGATTCATGAGAAATTATTGGATGTGACCCAGGCTTGTTTCAAGGAAGGTAATCCGGCTGGTATTAAAGCAGTGTTGGCTTTGCAGGAAAAATTGGAATATTATTTAAGATTGCCATTGGTGCGTGTGTCTGAGGAACATCAGCAATATATCAAAAATCTATTGGAGAATTTATAATGAAAAAATTTCTTGCCACTATTCTTTGTGCGCTCATGTGTTGTGGGCTCTTTGCACAACAGGATCAAACTGGTTTGTTCTCTTTGCCAGAGGCATACGTAGATATTACCCTCAAGTCTCAAGCACAGTTACAACAGCTGGCTCACCAGTTTTCGGTGGATAAAGTGGTTCGGAATAATGGTCAGTATCAGGTACGTTTGTGGTTGGGGCCTCATGATTATCAGAATTTTTTGAATTTAGGGATTGGTTACACGCTCTCCCCGAGGGGTGCAAAATATGGTGAACTGACGATGGCTACCACCTACGAGCAGATGTCGTCATGGAACAAATATCCTACGTATTCGGTGTATTGCGCTATGATGGATACTTTCCAAACTCGTTTCCCCTCTTTGTGTCGTGTGGATACTATTTTGGCAGCAACACCGAATAATCATAGTCTTCTGGCTTGCTATGTGGGCAGTAATCTTGATGGAACCGAACAACGTCCGCAGTTCTTTTATACCTCCACCATGCATGGTGACGAGCAGACGGGCTTTGTCATGATGTTGCGTTTGATAGATTATCTGTTAAACAACTATACAACAGACCCGCAGGTACAAAACATCATGGATCATGTGGATTTGTGGATATGTCCGGTGGAAAATCCGGACGGTATGTATGCCCGTGACGATAATTCTATGGGCGGTTGGTCATGGGGAGGTTCGGGTTCCACCAGAGCTAATGCGCATGGAGTGGATTTGAACCGTTCGTATCCTGAAGTGGGACAGCCTGCCAAGAATTACGAGCCTGAGATTCAGGCTATGATGGATTTCGCCTCGCAGCATCATTTTGTGATGTCGGCTAATTTCCATGGAGGGGCCGAACTCTATAATTTCCCATGGGATTCGTGGACTACTTCCCAGGTTCCTCATGCCGATGAATCATGGTGGTGGCTGATGGGACAGGCATTTGCAGACACCTGTCATCAATATGGTGAGAGTGGCTATTTTACAGAGGAATACGATGGTGTAACGCCAGGAGGCGATTGGTACGTGATTGACGGAAGCCGTCAGGATTATATGAATTATTACCAGCATTGCAGGGAAGTGACTATTGAAATTTCAGAGGATAAGTCGCCCTCAGGCTCTCAATTGCCACAGTTTTGGACTAGCTTGAAGCATTCTTTGTTGAATTATGTGGAGGAATGTTTGAATGGATTCAATGGTATAGTTTCCGATTCTATTACAGGCGAGCCTTTGGAGGCACAAGTCTTTATCCAAAATCACGACATCAATTACTCTGAAGTATATTCACATCTGCCGGAAGGCAAATACTATAGACCTATTAAGGCGGGTACCTACCTCGTTACCTTTTTCGCAGAAGGATATGTGTCCAAGACGGTGCAGGTAACAGCCGTTGACGGTATCGCCCAACAGCTTAACGTGCAGCTGGTTCCTGAAGGGTATGTGCCGGGAGGTGGAGAAGAAGCCGTGAATGTTGTTAGTCGGCAACAACTGATGGTATATCCGGACCCAGTAGGAGAGGTGATGCATGTAAAAGTTGACGAGCAATGGCAATCGGCTGAAGCTATCATTTACGATGTTACCGGCCGTCAGATGCAGCGTTTTAAGTTGACGGGTGAAAACATGATTGTGGATGTTTCAAAATTGTCCAAGGGGGTGTATTTCATTCGTCTGCAAGATGCTAATCATGGTGTAAGCAAGTCGCTGAGTTTTGTAAAAAAATAGTCTCCAAATAACCTAATTTGCACCTTGTTTTATTCTCTTCTTAAAAAAACACAATTCCCTAAAATTGTGTCGAAAAAAATCGTATCTTTGCCGCCACTTTTTTAGCAATAATATTTATTAAATAAAATAACCAAATCAACGATGAAAGTTTATCAAACTAAAGAAATCAGAAATGTTGCCCTTATCGGAGGTAACCGTACCGGTAAAACCACTTTGGCCGAAGCAATGGCTTTTCATGGAGGTGTTGTGAGCAGACGTGGTACCGTAGAAGACAAAAACACAATCTCTGACTATCGCGATGTGGAATTGGAAAGACAACAGTCCATTCAGTCAACCGTCATGTATGCCGAATTCGAAGGCTCAAAAATCAATATGATTGACTGTCCTGGTTTCGATGACTTCATCGGTGAAACTATTGGCGCATTGCGCGTGATGGATTCCGCTTTGATGGTTATCAATGCTCAGAACGGTGTTGATGTAGGCGCTGAAATCCAGTGGCGTTGGACCAAGAACATGAATGTTCCTGTTCTCTTTGTTGTCAACCAGTTGGATCATGAAAAAGCCAATTTTGATGAGACCTTACATCAGCTGAAGGAATATTTCGGTGGTAGCGTGATGCCTCTGCAGTATCCTGTTAATGCCGGTGTTGGTTTCGACTCGGTGATCGACCTGCTTCAGATGAAGCTGTTGAAATTCCCTGCCAATGGTGGTAAGATGGTGGTAGAAGACATCCCCGCTGACCAACAGGATAAGGCTGAAGAAATGCACAGCGCTTTGATTGAAGCTGCTGCTGAGAATGACGAGGCTTTGATGGACAAGTTCTTCGAAGAAGGTACCCTCTCTGAAGAGGATATGGTGAAAGGTTTGAAACTGGGTATCGCCAACCGTGGTACTTTCCCGGTAGTTTGCGTGGCTGCACGTACCGACCAGGGTGTTGACCGTCTCATGGACCTGATTATCAAGAATTGTCCCAGCCCAATGGAAGCTCCCGCTATGAAAGCAACCAATGGCAATGAGCACAAATACAATGCTGCTGAACCTTTCGTGGGTTATGTATTCAAAACCGCTATCGAACAGCACCTCGGTGAAGTTTCCTTCATCAAGGTTTGTGACGGTGAAGTGGCTAAAGCAGCTGACGTACTGAATACCAATACCAATACCAAGGAAAGAATCTCCCAGTTGTTGGTATTCGCTGGTAAGAACAGAGTTGAGGTTGAGAAAGCCGTGGCTGGTGATATCGTGGCTACTATCAAACTGAAATCCACTCCTTGCAGCACCACTTTGGTAGCTAAGGGCGACGATGTGATTGAACCCACCGTTTATCCAGATCCCAAGTTCCGTACCGCAGTAAGAGCTAAAAATACCGCTGACGAAGAAAAATTGGGTGCTGTTCTCAATGAAATCCGCAAAACTGATCCTACCTTCTTGATGGAACAGTCCAAGGAATTGAAACAGATGATCATCTCCGGTCAGGGCGAGCAACATTTGAACATCATCAAATGGATGGTAGAGAAACTGAACAAGATTGAAGTTGAGTACTATGCTCCTAAGATTCCCTATCGTGAAACCATCACCAAATCAGCCGAGGCTATGTACCGTCATAAAAAACAGTCTGGTGGTTCAGGTCAATTCGGTGAGGTTCACATGTTGATTGAATCCTACTATGATGGTATGCCCAACCAAACCAAGTATCCTATCCGTGCTACCGAAAGCTACGATTTGCCTTGGGGCGGTAAGCTCATCTACAACAACTGTATTGTGGGTGGTGCCATCGATGCCCGTTTCATGCCGGCTATCTTGAAAGGTATCATGGAAAAGATGGAAGAGGGTCCTCTCACCGGTTCATACGCCCGTGACATCGTGGTGAACATCTATGATGGTAAAATGCACCCCGTTGACTCTAACGAATTGGCATTCAAATTGGCAGGTCGTAACGCCTTCAAGGAAGCCTTCAAAAATGCAGGTCCCAAGATTCTTGAACCTATTTATGATGTTGACGTATTTGTTCCATCAGACCGTATGGGTGATGTGATGACCGACTTGCAGGGCCGTCGTGGTATCATGATGGGTATGGACAATGAAGGTGCCTTCCATATCATCCACGCCAAGATTCCATTGGCAGAAATGAACAAATACTCCACCACTTTGAGTTCCATCACTTCCGGCCGTGCTTCTTACAGCATGAAGTTCGCTGAATACCAACAGGTACCCACCGAGGTTCAGAGCGAAATCATCAAGAAATACGAAGAGGAAAACAAGGACGAAGAATAATCAGAATAATTACTTCATATTCCATTGTAGAGACGCAAAATTTTGCGTCTCTACTTTTTTATTCACCTGGCATGGAGGCGGCTGCGTCTCGCAGGCGCAGGCAGGCCGTTAGGTCTGCAGAGTTTGGTAGAAGCAGCCGCACCGGCCCGTACTCCCCCCAACCGTCGGCCTTGCCCTCGCACGCGTCTTCAGGGCAGGGGTCTGACGATTAATTTGATGCTATTGCTTTTTGAGTTTAGCCAATTCTGCCTCAAGGCGTGCTATTCGTTCATTATTGTCATTCTCCCGCTTCACTGTATGTTTAATCTTAAACATCGCAAGGTTCAGTTCCAAAGAAGTTTCGCTGCTTTGTTTGGGCATCATGTCCGACAGGATTTCTTCCACCAATTGTCCCCCTCGTCGAAGCAACAACTTCTGCACCTGCTGATTATCCTCATGTTGAGGCACCTCTACAATTACCCTCGACAGTTCTTTCAACTTGGCATACGCCTCCACAATAGCAATGGTGGTTTCCGTAGCTTTAGGGCTTTTCAAGATGGTGGCCAGCATATAAAGACCTCTTTCTGTAAAAGCTTTTGGAACAGAGGTTGAATGTTTTAGACGATTGAACCGGTCGAAATTTTCGACCAGTTCATTTTTCTCGCTTTCAAATAATTCCAGAATATATCCTTCCGGAAACTTTTCAGGATTGTTGCTTACTGCTTCATTGACACGTTTGGTCTGCACTCCATAGAGTTCTGCCACATCAGAGTCTAAAATCACCTGCTGATTTCTAAGGGTGATGATTTTCTTTTCCACTTCGGGAAGTAAATTATTTTCCATAGCCTTAAAGATTTATAGTTTTATTCGTCTGCAAAGATACGACAAAGAAATTAGAAAAACAATAGCCCCCAAAGGCGTATTTTGCTAAGAATCAACATGCTGCGAAATCCACTTTTCGAATGAAAAGTAGCACTTTTTGTGCGAAAACAGGTAGAAAATGCATGATTTGTGGTTTTCTGGAAAGTTAAGAAAATGCAAGGGCGGTTTGGATGGTTTCGGAAGTTTTCTGTGGAAATTGGCAGACCTAACGGCCTGCTTGCTTCTGCGGGACGCAGCCGTCTCCACGCATCACGCTTCAATAAGCGTAGACCTTCGTGAGATCTCCGTTTGATGTCCGAGAGATCTCCATTACATCTGGCTAATCTTTGCTATACACAGGATGATCACAGGTCGATGACAGGCAAATGGTCCTCATTATGCCATACGACTGATTTGGGTTGACAGTTTTGATATAGTGTCGTCTCTTCGAGACTTAGAGGTAGTTATATGTGTGCTGTCAATATCCCATACTGATGTAAGGGGTTACTGATAGTGTCGTGCCTTTGCCTTGATGCTGCGTGCGGGGGCAAGGCCGACGGTTGGGGGGAGCGGGATGGTGCGGCTGCTTCTACCAAACTCTGCAGACCTAACGGCCTGCATGCGCCTGCGGGACGCAGCCGCCTCCATGGGTTAACGGTTAACGGTTAATTTCGTATGTTTTCCACTTTTTTACTTCTTAAGCTGTCAACTGAATTCAGTCGTAAGTCACAAAAGTGACAACTTGAATCAGTCCTAAAAAATATTTTCTAACACTGACCTAACTCTGACTTAACTCTGACTTTGGGCTGAGGTAAAAGTATGTATGTTGCGACGTGCTTCTGGCACGCCCTTCGTACACCCTTGGTTCGCCTTTCGCACGTACTACTCTCGTCCTTCGTTCGCTCTAGCCATACTCTAGGCAAGCTCAAAGGGTTTGCTTGGGCTTGCCAAGTGCTTGCCAAATGCTTGGAAGAGCTTGCCTAGGGTTTGCCTAGTGCTTGCTTACGATCGATTCAAGTTGACGAAATTAGCACATTATCTCGTTAGCACATTTAAAAAATTTGTATATTTGCAAAGTCAAAATGAAAGATACTCACTTAATAATAACTAAAACTCTGAATTATGAAAAAGTATTTTGCTGAAATGGTTGGAACTTTTGTTCTGACACTTCTTGGTTGCGGAACTGCTATGTTCCTGGGTTGTAACACTCCCGCTGGCGTGGTGGGCACCGCTGTTGCCTTCGGTTTGGCCGTGGTGGCTATGGCTTACACCATTGGCGGTATCTCCGGCTGCCATATCAATCCTGCCATTACTTTGGGTGTGGCTCTTTCAGGCAGAATGACTTGGAAGGACGCTTGCGGCTATTGGGTTGGTCAGGTGATTGGCGGTATTATTGCTGGTGCAGTTTTGTTACTGCTCACCAATGTGGTCGCTGCTCCCGATTTGACTGGCGGCTTGGGTACCAATGGCGTGGCTAATGCCGGTGGTGCGTGGGGCGCATGCCTCGTTGAGGTCATCGCCACTTTCATCTTTGTGCTGGTGGTGCTGGGAACTACCGATGCTAAGGTTGGTGCCGGTAATCTGGCAGGTTTGGCCATCGGTCTGTCCTTGATTCTGATTCACTTGGTTTGCATCAACCTGACGGGAACTTCAGTCAACCCCGCCCGTTCCATCGGACCCGCTATCTTTGCTGGTGGTCAGGCTTTGGCCGATTTGTGGGTGTTCATCGTGGCTCCTCTCGTAGGTGGTGCTTTGGCCGCTTGTGTATGGAAATGTTTCTCTTGTGACTGCTGCTGCAAGAAAGAAGCGTAAATAATTGATAATTTACAATTGACAATTGATAATTAAATGTAGAGACGCAAAATTTTGCGTCTCTACATTGTAAAAACATGATGCAAAATAACGATACTTTCGGTGTTTTATTCCGCTTGACGGATAGTGGAGATACCCACGGACCATGTATGTCTGGGGTGATTGAGAACTGTCCGGCAGGAATTGTGGTGGACTATGAGTTCATTCAGTCGGAATTGGCCCGCAGGGCTCCGTCCAATGAGGCAAATTCTACCCGAAGGAAAGAAGCTGACCAGGTGGAATTTACATCGGGTATTTTTCAGGGTAAGACCAACGGGGAACCTATCCGGTTTCAAATTCCTAACCGTGATGTGAAAGTGGATGAGGCACAGCAGCATGTCATCAAGCCTTCACACGCCTCTTTCGTGTATAGGCAGAAGTATGGGGCAAGGTCAAATGAGGAGTGCGGCAGGGCTTCGGCTCGGCAAACGGTGTGCAGAGTGGTGGCAGGTGCCATGGCCAAACTCTATTTGCGACAGTTTGGCATTACAATACAGGCGGAAACAGCGGCGATGGGCCAATCAGAACGTACAGGGGACACTTTTGGTGCCAAGGTGAGATGTGTTATCAAAAATCTGCCTGCCGGCCTGGGCGAGCCTGTCTACAATAAGTTCAGTGCACGGCTGGCCTTTGCCATGATGTCTATCAATGCGGCCAAGGGCTTTGAGATAGGGGAGGGCTTTAAGGCAGCAACCATGTGCGGCAGTGAGTACAATGATACCCAAAACAGCGATTTCTCGTTCAACAGCAACCATGATGGTGGTGTGCAGGCGGGTATCACCAATGGACAGGATGTATATTTCAGTGTGGCTTTCAAGCCCATCCCGTCTATCCAGATAGAACAAAATACGATAGATTTCGAGGGAAATCCGGTGACCTATAGGGCCAATGAACGCAATGACAGATGTGTGGCTCCACGGGTGTTGCCAGTGGTGGAAGCAATGGCCGCTATGGTGGTGGCTGATTTTATGCTTCTGCGTGAGCAAGAGCTGAAAGATTTTGAATAATCTTCCATAGTGTGTAATTCATAAAAAAATATTATTTTTGAAGTTCGTTTTGATGCAGTATTTGGAGGAGATGGTATGATGTATAAATGTATGAATTTCAAGGGATTGTTACTATTGTTCTGCCTGATGGCATTCTGCCTTGTGCCGTGTTTTGCCCAGAAAGATGAAGATCCTTGTGTTCAACAGGTCTCCAAAAATGCTGAAAAAATGTACAAAAAAGCCAGAGATCTTCAAAAATCAGGAAAGAAAGCGGAGGCTTTGGAGGTTTATGAGGAGTTGCTGGCGCAAGAGCCTACCTATCTGGAGGCCCAGTATTATTATGCATTGGCCTATTATCTGCCCATCGAATTAGATAAATTCGCGTTGGACACCAAGATAAAAAAGCAAAATGCAGAGAAGGCATTGTTGGCTTTTAATGCTATTTATGCCATCTGTCCGTATTATAAGATTCATTATAATCTGTATGCGGCCAGACTGTCGTATTTTACGGAGAAATTTGAGGAAGCGAAGAAATTTGCCAAAGTGCTGGTAGATAATCCCGATTTGGTATCCAAACTTGAATACATCGACGAAGCGCAGCTGATTATCAAGAAAGCGGCTTTCTACGACCATATATTAAGTCATCCGGTGCCTTTTGAACCGAAGCCGGTCAAGGGCATTTCCACCAAGGCGGATGAGTATCTGGCTACCGTCTCTCCTGATGGCGAGTATTTCTATTTCACCCGTCGCATGGATGTTACGGAAAGCAGTCCTTTTGGAGGAAGTAAGACGGTTAACAAAGAGTTTTTCAGTTGTAGCAAGAAGCGGGCTGACGGTAGTTTTGGCAAGGGCGAACCCTTGTCTTCGCCTTTCAACCGTTCCAATCACGAGGGTAGTCCCACCATCAATCTGTCTAACGACATGCTCATCTTCTCGAGAATGACCCCGGTGAATTTGGGTGGGGGAAACTATCCCAATTATGACCTGTATTGCTCTTATTATGTGGATGGAGAGTGGACTACCCCCGAAAAATTGGGTGGCGGTATCAATCGTGACGATTCGTGGGAGTCGCAGCCCTCTTTGAGTTCGGATGGCGAGGTGCTGTTTTTCGCCAGCGACAGACCCGGGGGATATGGAGGTTCTGATATCTGGAGCTCTAGAAAGGATGCTTCGGGTAATTGGCAGAAACCTGTTAACTTGGGTAAAACCATCAATACTGCGGGCAACGAAAGGTCGCCATTTTTGCATACTGACAGCAAAACCCTGTATTTTTCCTCTTCCGGTCACGATGGGATGGGCGGAATGGATGTCTTTTATTCCAAGATGGATGCCAATGGCCGTTGGACTAACCCTGTAAACATAGGTCATCCTATCAATACCGAGCGCGATGAGGTGGATTTCTTTGTCAGTCTGGATGGCAAAACGGGTTATTTTTCTTCCGACCAATATAATGAGGAGGGAATTTTAATAGGGGGAGGTACGGCCAGTCGCCAAAGCAGCACGTCGTGGGATATTTTCCAATTTGAATTGTACGAGGAAGCTCGTCCTCATTCCATGGTGATTATCAAGGGCAAGGTAGAGGCGGATGATGGTGATATTGAAAATGCAGTGGTGGAAGTGCGCAACGAGAAAGCCGAGGTGGTGAGCCGTGCCAAAGTGAATGCCAATACGGGCAAATATGCGATTGCGGCGGAGGTGAACAAGGAGAAACCCCAAAATTTGATTGTGAATGTGAAGAAAGAGGGACACTCGTTCGACACGAAACTGATCACGGTGGAGCAGCAACAGAAGGATGTAATCACCAATGATGCTGAGGTGAAGAAGGTGGAGGTGGGCAAGACTTGTGATTTGCACGATATCAATTTCAAAACCAATGATTATTCATTGACAGAGGAATCGCAGCAGATTATCCAGCTGTTTGTGGAATTCCTGAACGAGAATCCCAAGGTGAAGGTGGAGATTCAGGGACATACGGATAATATCGGAGACGACAACTCCAATTTGAAATTGTCAGAGCAGAGAGCAAAATCGGTATATGATAGTGTTATTGCCCAGGGGGTGAGTGCAGATAGGGTAAGATACAAGGGTTATGGCGAGTCGCGACCCATTGCCGACAATAAAACGGAGGCGGGTAGGGCGAAAAACCGAAGGACAGTGTTTGTAATATTGGCTAAATAAAAGAAGATGGACGAAAAAATAAGTGGTAAAACGATATATTTTCTGGGTATTGGCGGTATAGGTATGAGTGCTTTGGCCCGCTATTTTTTGCAGGCGGGGAATCAGATTTATGGTTACGACCTAACCCCCAGCGAGATTACAGCTCGGTTAGAGGCCATGGGTGCGGTGATTCATTACGAGGAAGATGTCAAGGCTATACCTGAGCATGTGGACTTTGTGGTTTATACCCCTGCAGTACCGAAAACTCATCAAGAATACCTTTATTTCGAAAACCATCATATTCCCATTCACAAACGTTCGGAGGTGCTGGGACTCATCAGTTCGCATTTGCCTACTATTGGAGTGGCGGGCACCCATGGAAAAACTACCACTACCTCTATGGTGACCACTATTTTGCACGAGCATCACCCTTTGTTGGCTTTTATTGGTGGCATCGCCAAGAATTTTGATGCCAACGTGGTGATTGACGACCATGCAGAGATGATGGTAGTGGAGGCTGACGAGTTTGACCGTTCTTTTCTGACCCTGCATCCTGAGGTGGGAATCATCACTTCGATGGATGCCGACCATTTGGATATTTATGGCGCAAAGGAACAGCTGGTGCAGTCGTTTCAGATGTACGCCAGTCAGGTAAGGGGTGCGTTGGTGGTGAACGAGAAAATAGCCGCGCAACTGCAGCATCCCCACAAAGTGGTGTATGGCTTGGATAGTCATTGTGATTATTACGCTACTGATATTCAGTTGTATCCGAATACATCTGATTTTAATATGCATCATGGCGGTGAAGTCTATCCTGTGCATTTGGCAGTCTCCGGAAACTACAATGTGTTGAATGCGCTAGCCTCGTTGGCAGCAGTAAATGAGTATTATCGATGCTTGAATCTGGAGATAGATATGCAACGATGTGTGGACGAGCTGTCTGCATTCAATGGGGTGAAGCGGCGATTTGACTATCGTATTGAGCGACCCGATTTTGTGTATATTGACGATTATGCCCATCATCCCGAAGAACTCCGGGCTTTCATTACGGCAGTGAAAAAAATATACTCAGGGAAAAAGGTCTGTGGCATCTTCCAACCGCATTTGTACAGCCGCACACGCGATTTCGCCCCACAGTTTGCAGAGGTGTTGTCCATGTTGGATAGGGTAATCTTGTTGGACATCTATCCGGCACGCGAGCAGCCCATACCGGGTATTACCTCGCAGTACTTGTTGGATATGATTCACAGTGACCATAAATATTTGTTGTCAACAGATGAAGTCATCCCTTTCATTGAGCAACACAAACCCGATGTTTTGCTAACCATGGGAGCAGGAAATATCGACAGACTGGTGCCGAAGATAGAAAGTGCTTTCAGTAAGGCGTAAAAAATTTCCTTCCATCATTACATTGTATCGAAAAAAGTTGTATTTTTGCACCCTCAAAAAACGGGATATAGCGTAGTCCGGTTATCGCGCCTGCTTTGGGAGCAGGAGGTCGCCTGTTCGAATCAGGCTATCCCGACCAGGAGGTTCCGTAGCTCAACTGGATAGAGCAGCTGCCTTCTAAGCAGCAGGTTCCGCGTTCGAGTCGCGGCGGAATCACCAAAAGGCATCCAAACGGGTGCCTTTTTTTCTTGCAATTCTCGAAAATTAGTTGTAATTTTGCTGATTTGAAATTGTATTGTATCATTTTGGGTCCTGAATTCCAAACTAAGTAAATTAAAAGAATGAAGAAAGGTAAATTAGGTCTTGATTTTGAGAAGGTTGCGTCAGCAAAAAATTTGGCGAAGAGCATTGCCGACGACGTGCAGAAGTTTGTGGATATCTATACCACTGTGACGGTAGAGCGTACATGTTGCCGCCTTATAGGTATCGATGGTATCGATAGCAATGAGGTTCCGCTTCCCAATGTCGTGGTGAATTCTATTCACGAAAAGGGCTTGCTGAATCAGGGTGTGTTGTATTATATCGGCAACGCCATCATCGAAACCGGTCTCAATCCGCAGCAAATTGCTGAAAAGATATCCACCAATGAATTGGATATTACTGCCCTGAAGTTCAATCCTTTGGATAAAATCAAAGCGGCTATCGATCCCTACGTGCAGCAGTGCATTACCCGTATCAAGGGCAATGTGGCTAAACGTAATGAGTATTTGAATACCATTGGTGAGGGTCCGAAACCATATATATATGTAATTGTGGCTACTGGTAACATTTATGAGGATGTGGTGCAGGCACAGGCCGCCGCCCGTCAGGGTGCCGACATCATTGCTGTGATTCGTACCACAGGTCAGAGCTTGCTCGACTATGTGCCTTATGGTGCCACTACCGAGGGTTTCGGTGGTACTTTCGCTACCCAGGAGAACTTCCGCATTATGCGTAAGGCTCTCGACGAGGTAGGCGAGGAAGTGGGCCGCTACATCCGTTTGTGCAACTACTGCTCAGGACTGTGTATGCCCGAAATCGCCGCTATGGGTGCTCTCGAACGTTTGGATGTGATGTTGAACGATGCCCTCTACGGCATTCTTTTCCGTGATATCAACCCACAGCGTACGCTCATCGACCAGTACTTTTCACGTGTTATCAACGGCTTTGCCGGTGTGATTATCAATACTGGTGAGGACAACTATCTGACTACCGCTGATGCTTACGAGCAGGCTCACACGGTGTTGGCTTCCGACCTGATTAACGAGCAGCTGGCTCTGCTGGCCGGTATGCCCGAGGAGCAGATGGGACTGGGCCACGCTTTCGAGATGAACCCCGAACTGGAGAATGGTTATCTCTATGAGTTGGCACAGGCACAAATGCTGCGTGAAATTTTCCCGAACGCCCCGTTGAAATATATGCCCCCCACCAAGTTCATGACCGGCAATATCTTCAAGGGTGAGATTCAGGATGCCCTGTTCAACTCTATTGCCATCTGGACAGGTCAGGGTCTGCAGTTGTTGGGTATGATTACCGAGGCTATCCATACACCTTTCATGAGCGACCGTTACCTGGCTATCGAGAATGCCCGCTATATCTTCAACAACATGAAGAATATTGGGGATGGTGGAATTCAAGGGGAAGGTGGTATTATCCGCCAGCGTGCGGCCAAGGTGCTTGACGATGCCCACACCTTGTTGGAGAATATGGTGAAGTATGGCTTGTTTGAGGCCTTGGAGAAGGGTATCTTTGCCGACATCAAGCGTAGCAAGACCGGAGGTAAGGGTCTGGCTGGCGTGGTAACCAAAGGCGAGAACTATTTCAACCCGTTTATCCCCTTGATGAAGGCTAAAAACTAAGAATTAAAAACTAAGAACTAAGAATCATTTTTAACTCTTAACTCTTAGTTCTTAGTTCAATCAAACAAATCAACAATTTAACGAATCAACAAATCAACACATATAAGACATGAGCGGAGGATTATATTCAATGGAGGAAAAGGATTTTGACAAAACCCTTGACCTCACCAAAGTAAAACCGTACGGCGATACGATGAACGACGGCAAGACGCAGATTAGCTTCACCTTGCCAGTGCCTTGTGGCGACGAAGCCGTTGAGGCTGCTAAACAGCTGATGAAGAAGATGGGTTTCGAGAACCCGCTGGTGGTATATTTCAAGGAACTGACCAAGGGTTTCACTTTTGTGAACTGCTATGGCTCATGCACCCACACGGTGGACTATACCACTATCCATGTGCCCAAGGTGGAATCTACCGTGATGGGCATGAAGGAAACCGATGAGTATATACGCGAACATGTAGGCCGCAAGATCATTGCCATTGGTGCCAGCACCGGTACCGATGCTCACACGGTAGGTATCGACGCCATCATGAACATGAAGGGCTATGCCGGCCACTATGGACTGGAGCGTTACGACATGTTCGAGACCCTGAACATGGGTAGTCAGGTACCTAACGAGGAGTTTATCGCTAAGGCTATCGAGATGAAGGCTGATGCCTTGTTGGTATCGCAAACCGTGACTCAGAAGGATGTGCATATCAAGAATCTTACTGAGCTGGTGGAAATGCTTGAGGCGGAAGGCCTGCGCGACAAGGTCATCCTCGTCTGTGGCGGTCCGCGTATCTCACACGAGCTGGCCAAGGAACTGGGTTATGATGCAGGATTCGGCAGCACTTCCTATGCCGATGATGTGGCCTCTTATCTGGCTCAGGAGATGGCGAAGAGAATGCAAAACAAATAATTCAATTATAAAAACTCAATATCATGGAAAAAAGCGAAATCAGAGAAGTGATCGCCAAGAGAGTGGCCAAAGAGCTTCACGATGGCGATGTTGTCAACCTGGGTATCGGTCTGCCGACGATGGTTCCGAACTACTTGCCCGAAAATGTGCATTTGACCCTGCAGACCGAGAATGGTATGATGGGTATGGGACCCACTCCCGAAGCAGGCAAGGAAGACCCCAACCTCATTAACGCTGGTGGTGGTTACATCACCGCTCAGCCTGGTGCCGCCAGCTTCAGCAGTGCTGACTCTTTCTGCATCATCCGTGGCGGCCATGTAGATGCCACTATCCTCGGTGCTATGCAGGTGGATGAGCAGGGTGACCTGGCCAACTGGATGATTCCTGGCAAACTGACCCCCGGTATGGGTGGCGCAATGGACCTGTTGATTGGTGCCAAGAAGGTGATTTTGGCTATGGAACACACCGCCAAAGGTAATCCTAAAATCCTGAAGAAATGCACCCTTCCTCTCACCGCCAAAGGTCAGGTGAACCTCATCGTGACTGAAATGGGCGTGATGGAAGTAACCCCCAAGGGCATCGTGTTGAAGGAAATCCATCCCGAATTCACCGTTGATCAGGTGAAAGCCGCTACCGAAGCCAACCTGATTATCGCTGATGACCTGAAACCAATGGATATCTAATATTCAGGAAACAAACTTAAAAAAAGGGCTGCCACATTGTGACAGCCCTTTTTTATGGAGGCAACTGCGTCTCGCAGTTGCTATGTAGAGACGGTGCATGCACCGTCTTTGCGTCAAAAATGTGGTAAACTGTAAAATAATCTTACAACAGTGTAATGTTTTTTTACACTATAAGGCCTGCTGGTTTTACTTAGTAGGCTGATAACTAGTAGATTTGCATCTTTGGCACGGTTTTTGAATTTCATTCTGTGTATTCAATGGAAAAAAGAATGAAAAAGAGCCTGCTTTTCTTGTTGGTGATGCTGAATTGCACTGCGGCAGTCGTAAATGCCCAAAGAGACACGGTGGTGATGAGTCTGAGGGACTGCATGAGCTATGCCCTCAGCCATTCGGCCAAAATAAGAATACAAGAGGCTAACAATCGCGATGCGCAAATCAGCCGTAGGGATGCCATCTTGATGGCTTTCACCCCATCGGTGAGTGCAAGCAGCTATGCCTATTCGAACTTTGGCCGCTCGATTGACCCTGAGACCAACACCTACAGCCAGATAGCCTCGTTTCACAATGGCTACAGTGTTTCTGCAGGCATAGGTCTCTTCAATGGGTTTCAGGCTGTAAACAATATCAAGATAGCTAAAACCGCCCAACAGATGTCGCTGATCCAAACCCAACTGTTGGAAGACGAGATTTGTCTGGCTACGATGGAAGCCTATTGCAATGTGGTGTATTATGTGGAGCTGAAAAAGGTGTTGATGTCGCAGCTCAACACGGCCGAGAGTTGGCTGCATCTGGCGGAGCGACAAGAGCAACTGGGGCAGAAGTCGCATACGGACGTGTTGCAGTTGCAGGCCGACCTGGCCAAGTGCCAATATAGGCTGACCAGTTGTCAGATTATGCTTGATAACGCAATTGTTACCTTGAAGGACATGATGTTATGGCCTTTGGAAGAACCTATGGAATTGGAAGACACCAAAGGGTTGACGCTGTTCTCTTCGTTGAATGAGCAGAAAGCCCCATCAAATGTCAGCGATTTGATTGCTTATGCCCAAAAGTACAATGGGAAGGCTTTGGTGGCCGAAGACAGACTGAGGCAGGCCCGCATTGCCCTCAAGACCGCCCGATGGCAATATGCGCCCTCGCTTTCGCTGAGCGGTGGATGGAGCACCAGTTTCTTCACTTATCCCGGCCAAAAGGGCTATACGCCTATGCCGTTTCCCGACCAAATCAAGAACAACAGTGGCGAATACATTCAGTTGTCGCTCAGCATACCTATCTTCAATCATCTTTCAGTGGCATCGAATATCGCGAGAAAAAAGAACGAGTTGGATAGGGTGTCGGCTGAACGCGAACAGAGCTTGCGGGAGATAGAGGCGGAGGTGACCAGGGCAGTGGCCGACCGCAATGGGGCGGCTGACGCCATGAAGCAGGCACAGGTTTATGCGATGATGCAGTACGAGGTGCTGGAACTCAACAACAGGCAGCTGGAGTTAGGGGTGGTATCACCGGTGGATTATAGGATTGTAGCTGACAATAGCCTTAATGCCGCTGCCGAATACCTTAATGCGCAACTGCAATACTTTATCAAAAGCAGCGTCGTGAGATATTATGCCGGAGAAAGATATAGTGATCAGTGAACTAAAAACTAAGAGTTAAGAACTAAGAATAATCAACATATACTCATTAACATGAAATAATTAACACGAAGTAACCAACAGCGAAGTAATCATGGATCGACAGATAGAACAGAAAAAAGGAATTAGAAAGGTTTTCTCGAAGAGGGCGTTGCCTTATTGGGGTGGGGCACTGCTTTTGCTTTTTATTGGCTGGCTGGTATTCAGGGACAATTCAAGGAAACTGCGGACAGGGGCAGAGACGCTTACTGTCAGCACTGTAACGCAAGGGGAGTTCAACGACTATATCCGTATCAGCGGTCAGGTAGTGCCGATGACCACCATCCAACTCAGCCCGATGGAAGGTGGGGTGGTGCAGAAGATTGTCACCGAGGAAGGCAGCTATGTGCATGAGGGGGATGTTATTCTGGTGTTGAGCAACGAGACCTTGGATATGCAGATATTAAATGCCGAAGCAGACCTGGCAGAGAAGGAGAATATACTGCGCAACACCATGATACAGATGGAACAGCAGAAGCTGAATCTGCAACAAGAGAAACTGCAATTGCAAATGGAGGTGAGGCGTAAGAAAAGGACTTACGACAGCCAGAAGGCATTGTTTAACGAAGGACTTATAGCCAGCGAGACTTGGCTGCAGGCCGACGAGGAATACCAGTTGGCATTAGACAGGCTGAAACTGGTGGAGAACCGTGCTAAACAGGACAGTCTGTACCGTTCGGTGGAGATCAGGCAGATGCAGGAGAGCCTGGAAAACATGCGGCTCAACATGCAGATGATTCGTAGGCGCAAGGACAACCTGAGTATCAAGGCACCCATTGATGGCGAGTTGGGTTTGCTGGATGTGGAGTTGGGACAAGCGGTGGCTGCCGGCACCAAGATAGGGCAAATCAATAATATGGAGAGCTATAAAATTGAGGCCAAGATAGACGAGCATTATATCGACCGGATAACGGCAGGCTTGGAAGCGGACTTTGAGCGACAAGGAGAGAAGCATTGCGTACATATTCGCAAAGTCTATCCCGAAGTGAGGGATGGAAAATTCAAGGCGGATTTCAAATTTTCGGGAGAGCAACCTGCAAACATACGCACAGGTCAAACTTTTTACCTAAATTTGCAGTTGGGTCAGCCCATCGAGGCAATACTGATACCCCGTGGAGCGTTCTATCAGAAGACGGGAGGGAAGTGGATATATGTGGTGTCGGCTGATGGCAAGCAAGCCGTGAAGCGGGAGATACGCATCGGCCGCCAGAACCCACAGTATTACGAGGTGCTGGAAGGCCTGGAGCCAGGAGAAAAGGTAATCACCTCGTCGTACGACAACTTTGGAGAAAGTGATGTGTTGATATTCTAAAAATTGATTTTTACGTTCAGAAAAATGGGTAAAATTTGAATTATTCGTTCAGAAAAATGGGTTGAATACTTGTTTTTTCGTTGAAAAAAGTGTATTTTTGCAGCGAAAATTCATTTGAAAAATGTTGAAAAGAAAAATCGAAAACACTCTGCGGGAATGGAAAGATACTCCTAGCCATTTGCCACTTGTTATTATGGGAATACGCCAATGCGGTAAGACTTTTATTGTGCGTAAATTCGCAGAGGAAAATTACAAGTATGTCTATTACATGAACTTCACTAAACAGCCCAAACGCATTGGCGCATTTCTGGGTTCTAAAGAAGTCGATGATATTCTGTTGGAACTCTCCACACAGATAAAAGGTGCCAATTTCGTCCCTGGAAAAACTTGCTTCATCTTTGATGAGATTCAAGATTGCCCCGATGCCCGTACTTCCTTGAAGTTTTTCAAAGAGGACGGACGTTTTGATGTGATTGCCACAGGTTCCCTTTTGGGTGTTCAAGGATATGGTGAGAAGAAAAAGAAAATGAAACGGAAACGCAAGGACTATATTCTGTTAGGAAAGAATTCTATCCCGGTGGGTTCTGAACACATAGTGCAGATGTATCCGCTTGATTTCGAGGAGTTCCTTTGGGCAAATGGGATCTCAGAAGAAGTGATTGATTTTCTGAAGGATTGCATGGAAAAAGAGAAACCTGTTCCCATGGGGATACATGTCGCCATGAAAGATTTCTTGAATCGCTATGTCGCCGTTGGTGGTTTGCCTGCAGCTGTGAACAAGTTGCTGGAGACTGGCAACATGAGTAAAGTTGATGCAGTTCTCCATAGAATTTTGAAAGAGTATAAAGATGACATGGTGAAATATGCCAACGATGATGACAAATCCTATATACGCGGGTGTTTCGATTCTATCACCAAGCAACTGGCCAAAGACTACAAAAAGTTTCAATACAATCTCATTAAGAAGGATGGTCGCGCAGAGGACTATGCCGGATCGCTACAATGGCTGGAAGATGCGGGAATGATCCGTCGCTGCTATAATACGGAAATGACGGGATTGCCCATGGAGGGTAATGCCATCGAATCAACCTTTAAAGTGTACATTACCGATATCGGCTTACTTGTTACTATGCTTGGCGGATCTACCAGAAACGACATTATACAAGGAAACTTGGGTGGCTTTAAAGGCGCCATTTATGAGAATTTAATGGCAGATACACTTCATAAGAAAGAGCAAAATTTATACTACTATCGCAAAGAGTCTGGTATGGAGCTGGACTTTCTGATTAGTTACAAGGGAGAATGCGTTCCCGTTGAGGTCAAAGCCAAAACATCCAAAGCCAAGAGTCTCTCAACAGCGTTGAAGCATCCCGACAAGTATCAAGTATATCATGCCATTAAGTTCGGCGACTTCAATGTTGGTCGTCAAGGTTCTTTGTTAACGCTTCCGAACTATATGCAGTTCCTCTTGGATTTGGAACCCGACGAAATTATTTTGGAGTCTATAGATACTGATGAATTAAATCGCATGGCGAAAGAGATGCTGGAGAAATAGAATGTAAAGATTCTTTACAACGCTGTAAAAAAATATTACAATGTTGCTGATAGTGGTTTTTTATATCATGTTGGTTATGATTGATTTATGATTTTGGCATGATAAATGCTATCTTATTTTTGTTTTCAAATACCTATCATAATGATTAAAGTACAGAATTTGACCAAAATCTTCCGCACGGAAGACATCGAAACCCTCGCATTAGACGGGGTGTCATTTGAAATTCAAGATGGCGAGTTTGTCGCTGTAATGGGACCATCGGGCTGCGGCAAATCTACACTGCTCAACATCCTCGGCCTCCTGGACAATCCCACAAAAGGCACCTACGAGCTGCTCGGACAGCAGGTGGGCGAGCTGAAAGAGAAGGCTCGCACACGCTTCCGCAAAGGCAACATCGGCTTCGTGTTCCAGAGTTTCAACCTGATTGACGAACTGGACGTATATGAAAACATTGAGTTGCCGCTGAAGTACCTGAACATCAGTGCTACTGAACGCAAGGAAAGGGTGAACGCCATGATGAAACGTATGGCCATCATGCACAGGTCCAAGCACTTCCCGCAGCAGCTCTCCGGTGGTCAGCAGCAGCGTGTGGCCATCGCCCGTGCCGTGGTGGCCAACCCCAAGCTGATTCTTGCCGATGAGCCCACCGGCAACCTCGACTCCAAGAACGGCAAAGAGGTGATGGACTTGCTCACCGAACTCCACAAGGAGGGCACCACCATCGTGATGGTCACCCACTCCCAGCGCGACGCGGGCTATGCCGACCGCATCATCAACCTCTTCGACGGCCGCATCGTTGAGGACGTGTTGCCCGAATTGTAGTGCCATATTAAATTTGGTTAATAATATATGGAAGGGAATTTTGTAGAGACGCCCCATGCGCGTCTCTACAGATGCCACCTTTAAATTGCGAAAGAAATGAAAAGTTATCTCAAATTCCTCAGCAGAAACAAGCTTTACACCGCCATACAGGCATTAGGGTTGGCGCTGTCGTTGGCGTTTGTCATTTTGATTGGCAGCTATGTGTTGCAGCAACGGGCCATCGTCAAAGAGAATCCCGACGGGGAACGCATATACAGTATGGGCATAGCCGATTTCCTTTATTTATCCTCTTATTGGGACAAGGAAGAGCTGGATATGAAAATTCCTGAGGTTGAGGCATCAACCCGCATTCGCTTTAGCGATAAGGCAAAGGTTGAATACAACGGTGTCAAGCAACGGATTGGTCTTACCACAGTGGATGTAGAGTTCTTCGACATCTTCCCCTATTATGAAATAGAGGAAGGTAGTGTGGATGCGTTCAAGGGTCAAAAACAGGTCTTCGTAAGCCGCAGGTTCGCCAGGACGATGTGTCCGGATGGAAGTAGTCCCGTCGGAAAGACGCTACGCATGAGTGACGAAGAATATACGGTTTGCGGAGTATTGGCCGATTTCGACCACTCCATGATGATGCCCACTGATGTAGTGCGCAACGCTATGGACGACCCTATACGGCAAAAAAGTGCAATGGCTAAGTATATGTCATTCGGTAACTATCTGATTCTTTTCCGAGTGTCAGAAGGCACAGACCGCGAAGAACTTGCAGCTAAGTTGGAAAAACTATTCAAGGAAAACTATGCAGTCTTGGGCGAGAGAAATTATATACTTCGGTCTCTGTCTGAGATATACGACGAAGGGGCTACGCCATGTTTTACTGTAGCAGCCAGTCGTTCGATGCGGACTTCGCTGACTTTGGTTGTATTCCTGTTGTTGGCAAGTGCTTTGTTCAACTACATCAACTTGGCGTTGGCATTGGGTGGACGGCGGGCTAAAGAGATGGCCACACGGCGACTGTTGGGCGAAAACCGCTCAGGTATAATGTTTAGACAACTCGGCGAGAGTATAATCTTCACTGTTGTATGTTTCATGTTGGCACTGCTGGTAGCTGAAGCGTTGGAACCCATGATGAACCGGTTGCTTCTGCAAGACCCCAACCAGAGTGTTTCGCTCTCCCTACGGTGGAATCTTCGCAGCTTGCTGCTCTATCTGGCTGCCATCATCGTTACAGGACTGGCGGCAGGAGTCATCCCTGCTGTTGTGAGCAGCAATACAGAGCCTATTGATGTGGTGAATGGCCGTTTTAGCAGACATAGCCGCATGGTATTGAGCCGCATCTTTATCGTGCTGCAAAGCACTTTGGCTGTGGCACTGGTAGCAATGGTGCTGGTGATGGAGCGGCAGATGCACCATCTAATGCAGAGGCCGATGAATAGCAACACGAAAGACCTTTATGTGTTGCAAGCCGACTTTGATGATAAAGCTGACTTATTCAATTTGGCCGAGCAGTTGCGACAGCAACCATGCCTGCGTACCGTTGCCTTGGGTGCAGGAGTGCCGGGATTTATTGGATGGAGTGGTGTGATTACCATGCCTGAAGATGATACTGATGAAATTGAATTTGGGAATATGATGGGTGACACCGCTTATTTCCGATTGCTGCAATTGCATACAAAACAGCCATATTCCCAAACAATGCCGGGCGATGTATGGTTGAGCAGCAGCATGACCAAAACCATCGATGCAAACGATTCCACGCAATGGATGACCAAATATTTGACAAGTTCTTTCAAGCTGGACAATGGACGCATTGTCGGTGAATATGAGGATGTACCTGTACATGCTCATGACCTGATGAGCAACAGTATTTTTGTGGTTATCGATCCCAATATGATGGCTTCATTAACATCTTACGACCTGCTTATTCAAACCACCGAAGACCACAAGACTGCTCGCAAAGTCATTGACGATGAATACCGTAAATATGTTGAGGCCACACAGAAGGTGTACACAGAACCCTCTATGAGTTTTTATTTGGATGAACTCATGTCGAATGTGATGAAATCGGAACGTAACTCCATGCGTTTGATTGAGATTTTCACCTCTCTGGCGGTCATCCTCTCGTTGTTGGGGCTCTTTGCCATGAGTGCCTATTTCAGTGGCGAGCAAACCAAGCAGATCGCCATCCGCAAGGTGTTTGGCGCCGAGATGGAGGGCGAGGTATGGCGCAACGTGCGACAATATATGCTACTGGTGTGTATTGCCTGCTGTGTGGGCATCCCGCTGGCTGTGGTGGCTGCCCACCACTATCTGGAGCAGTTCGTCTATCGCATCGACAGTTACGGATGGCTTTTTGTGGCAGCAGTACTCATCGTGCTGGCATTTTCGCTGCTGGCCGTCCTGTCGCAAGTACTCCATGCCGCGAGGACTAACCCTGCGGAGGCGTTGAAGAAAGAATAGGGACGCTTGAGATTGCGCCAGCTTTGTGATAGAATTTTGGCGTAATCTCTATATTTTTATGAGATTTAGCCAAGAAACTCCCGGTGTCAATATCTTTATACTTTAAACGCTGGTGACATCATTTCTTGCTCTTCGCGAGGAATTTGATATGAAGTTGCTACACGACGCCATTGGGAAACGATTTCTTTTGTGTGTTGCACGGTTTTGTTCGCTTCATCTTTTGGGATTCCAGCATATTGGGCAACCTCAATAGCAAGTGAGTAATCAAGAGCGTTTTCATATTCATTGATGTTAAGGTTTAATCCTGTGCCGTATTCCATTGGGTTAAGGTCGTAGGCGGGCGAAAGTGTCCATCCATTTGGCGTAAGCAAAAAACCGTGATTGCGTAAATGGTCATCACAGTTAGATATGGCAATGTTGAAGACAATGCGTAACCACATCTCAGCAAGGTTTTTCTCAACTTCACAACAATTGTTGGCAATCCATTCGAATAACTCCAAATAACTGCAGCCTTGGGTGTTCCCATCGGTGTATCCAAGCATGGTCATTGCCGAGGTGAAATGAATTCGTTTGTTGTG
>Ga0265299_10000532_pt1 | contig 46611 bp, 35 predicted proteins | sample AusTroGonzalo_MG_4_FD_193485 | JGI IMG/M metagenome (GOLD analysis project Ga0265299, IMG submission 193485) | Bovine rumen microbial communities from tropical cattle in Woodstock, Queensland, Australia - Gonzalo_02 | ecosystem: Host-associated > Mammals > Digestive system > Stomach > Rumen ...
GTGCACTTTCTGCAGGAAAGGAAGACCATGTCAGCATGGGTACTACTGCTGCAAGAAAGTGCACCGCAGTTGTTGAAAACACCGTTAAAATCATCTGCATCGAGCTTCTCACCGCAATGCAGGCAATTGATTTCAGAAAACCGATGAAGGCAGGCGCAGGAATCGAGCCCGTTTACAAACTTATCCGCAAAGACGTTCCTTTCATGGAAAACGACGCATTCCTTCACCCGATGTTCATGAACGTCCTCAAGAAGGAATACGAGATCGTAAAAACGGCTGAAAAGGCTGTCGGCGCTCTCAAATAATAAAATTTATCGCATGGTGGATGCAGCCCAGGCGTCCGTTTCCTTCATAATTCATTAAGATCCCGTCAGTTTCGACGATAACGCTATCCTTAGTTTCGATCTCTATTTCTCTGCCTTTTATCGTGTGGATCACCGGCACATCGGTGAGATGACCGTTGAAGAGGTTGGGAAGCGCCTTGAAAAGTTGTTTCAGAGTCGGTTTTTCGACAAACATCGCATTGAAAATGCCGTCCCGAGGGTCTGCGTCCGGGTTCTGGCGGATCCCGCCGCCGGAATAAGGCCCGTTTCCGACATTCATCGTGAAAAGTCCCGACTTGAAGCACTCGGTTCCGTCAACTTTCAGTGTGACAGGAACAGGTTTCTGTTTGAAAAGCGCCGCGATCAGACCGAAAAGATAGTTGAGATGATGCGAGCCAATGAAGGGTTTCAGCTTGTCGGCATAGACGCATGTGAGCGGATCGACGCCGTAGCCGATAGAGTTTATGAAGTATCTGTGCTTTTCCTCGCCATTGCTGAAGTATGTGAGACGTCCGACATCCAGAGGCTGGGGTTTGCCGGCAAAAAATATATCGAGCGAGCGTTTGTAATTTCTTGTCAGACCCCAGAAACGTCCGAAATCATTGCCTGTTCCGCGCGGAATGAGGCCGAGCTGAATGTTTTGCCGCTTCTCTTCGGGAATTTTTGCCGTCATTATGCCGTTCACAGTCTCGCTGAGAGTTCCGTCGCCGCCCCAGACCATAATCTGATCATATCCTGATTCGACAAAATCACGCGCAAGTTCCGTGGCATGGCCTTTGTATTCGGTATCTTTGGATGTGAAAGAGATATTGTGCTTCTCAAGTTCTCGCATCAGATACTGCCGCTGCCGCTTCAGGTGTTTTTTGCCTGATTTCGGATTTATGATGACTGCAAGCATGAAAAACTCCGGTTTGATCGTTCTTCGCAACAACGCGGGATTATGCACTGATTTGCGATTATTTCAAATCGTTTTTATCGATTTTCGTTCCCTCGATTCACTTTATCTCCCGCATTATCCACACGACACGTCCGAGACATTCCATCGAACTGTCGAAAAAAATGTCGTTGTTTTTTGTCACGGGTTTATCATTTGTCAGTTTAAAACCCCACATGCCTACTTTGAAACAGCGTTTGATTGTTTTTCTTGAATTTATGTCGAACAGGTAAGTTCCGCAATCCCGAATTTCTTTGTCCGAAGAGTCTATAACTGCTTTATCGCCTTTCAGAAATGTCGGTTCCATATTATCGCTTTCGACTTCGAAGAGAAACATGCTTCCGTTCTCGATTCCGCTCACTATTTCTCCCAGAGTCTCGGAAGAAAGATAAAGGTTGCTTCTTTCACGGATGAAGTATTTCATGTTTTTTTCGTTACTGCCTGAAAACATCGGGCCGAAGCCGTTTAGAAGCCATGTGACGCTGAGACCGAATTTGGCTGAAAGAGCTATAAGAAAGTCTGTGTTAGGTGTCTTTAGACCATTTTCAATTCCGCAGAGATACGACTGAGAAAATCCGATGGTTTCAGCCATCTCCTTCTGATTCAGCTGAAGCGTTAAGCGTAAGGTTTTCAGCCTTTCTGCAATGTTTGTCACATGTGCCCCTAAATGACCTCAAAATAAAAAAAATCAACTTTTGATATATATAATTAAAAATATAAAGTCAATAAAAACGCAAAAGTAGAAGAAGATATTTTCAATTCAATAAATTTATTTTAATAAAAAATTGTAATGATTGCGCTGTGTTTTGAAATTTTATTTCTAATGATAAATAAAAATATTGAAAAATTATATTTTCTAATTAAATAATGATTTGTCTATTTGTTAATTTTAAAATTCGGGAGATGGCTTTGAAGAATTATAAGTTTTATTTTGTAATTGCTTTTTCAATTTTTGTTTTTGTTTTGCCGGAATTTGTGTTTGCGGCTGCGGATACGAGCGGGATCAAGTCTAAATTCCAGGAAATGGCGGACACAGTTTTCGATGTCGCGAGATACATCGGGATCTACGGCGGGCTCGGCGGCGCGATAGTCTCGCTTCTTTTCAGGTATATCAACAAAGATCAGAACATCTGGTCCGACGCTCTGAAAATTCTAGGTGCCGGTGCCGGACTTGCCGCGTTTTCGACGATTTTAAGCATTATCGCGGGATGGATATGAAAGTTTTCTCTATTCTCGGTGCGAAACAGGCTTTTGCCGACAAAGGTCAGCTTGCTTTGATGACGCTTTTCTTTTTTGCCGGTGCGGTTTTTAAAAGCATAGCGCTTCTTATTGTTTTTCCGGCCGTGGTTTTTGCCGCGACTTTTTTTGTCCGCGAGAAAATTTTTTCGGGAAAAGCGGAGTGGTGGATTTTCGTTCTGAGAATGTTCAGCGGCGGCAAAGTTTTTTACTGCCGTCAGTTCAAAGACAGGATAAGTGTGAAAAAATGAAAAGTATTTTTGATATGCTGAAAATAGCGTCTATTGAAGACGACTTTATCCTGACTTCGTCGATGCGTCGCTTTTCTCTATGGGAAATTGAAGGAGCCGACTGTTACTTCGCGAAACCTGACCTTAAAACGGCTGAATCGTTTTTTATGCGGGAGGCACGCGAAGGAACTACTATCGAGTTTTTTTCAGTTGTCAGGGAAAAGGACGAAGTTGTTGAAGAGAGGTTCGTGTCAGAAGTCAATCCTGTCATAAGGCAGCGTCTCGGTTTCCTGCGTGAAAGCGGAATCAGAAAATGCCGCTCGTTTTTTGCTGTTTCAAACGATCTTCCGAAAAAAGAGTTTCCGAAGGAAGAACTTGACACCGCATACCACAAAAATCTTGTCCAAAGTTTCGGAATCTCTGCTCGCCGCCTCGGAACACAGAAAATAAAGGAACTTTTGTATGAAATGATTTCATTTGGCGGAGAAATGAAGATCCATCCCGAAATGAGTGTCAGGGAAGAACTTATTCAGAAGCAGTGTTCGGCTACCCCTGAATATTTCAAGGCGGGAGAGACTTTCTGCAAAGTTCTTTCGTTGAAATTCATGCCGAAAGAGACTCATCCTTTCATGGTTTCGCGCCTTATCGACACTTTTTTGTGCAACTTCACTTTTTCGCTCTCTTTCACTGTGCTTCCGCAGTCGAGAGAGTTACTTTCCCTCGAGGCGAAAGAGCGTTTTTACATAGCCACAAGCGGCAGAGGCGCGGCTCACAACGCGAAAGAATCGGACGAGCTGATGAATCTTCTTACAGCTTCAAAACACAAAATAGGGTTTTTGTCGGCTAAAATCATTGTTTCTGAAAACGATTCAAGGCTGCTTGAAAAACGGTGCGAAGAACTGAGTGTCCTTATGAAAAATTACGGATTTTTCTTCGAAGAGGAGACTTGGGGGCACGATCTGGAATTTTTCAAGTCACTTCCTTCGCTTATGTCTCTTTCGGAGCGGCAGATCAGAGTCCTCAGCGCAAATTTTGTCGAGATGATTCCGGCGGCACGCCACGGTCACGGCAATTTTGACGGCAAATTCCCTCTCTTTTTGAGAAACCGTTTCGGCGAAATATACGGTTTTGACGCCGGCTCCTCGAAGCGCAACAACAAGAACGGCTCCATTTTCGGTTGTTCCGGAAGCGGAAAGTCTGTGACTGTCAACACTTTGATCGCACACACTTTTTTCCCGAACATAAACTATGACAAAAACTTCCCCGGGAGGATTTTCATCGTCGATTTCGCAGGTGCCGAAAATTCGAGCTATCTGAAAATGGTAAAACTTTACGGCGGAATTTTCATCCCGGTCGATTCAAGCGGAAAAATCATGATAAACCCCTTTCCGACAAGGAAAAAAGTCTTTTATGACGGAAAGTGGAACTCTTCCGCGCTTAATTTTCTTAATACAATCATGGATTTGATACTGGAAATACGCGGGAAAGATATGGATTCTGATCTTTACAGAAATATCGTTTCGAGAGCGATAAGAAACATGTATCTGTCTGTTGAAGCGCCGGTACTTGGCGATCTCCTTGATTTTATCGAGGACGAAGAGACTTCGAAAGCTGAAGTTATCCGCCGGCTGCTGCGCGGTTTTTTAGAAGATCCTGTGTCACGCATAATCAACGGAAAATCGACTTTGCAATATGCCGAAGAGCCTTTTGTGATCTACGATCTGCAGGGGATAGGCGGACTTAGCGAAAAACTGAGGGAGCTACTTACATTTATCGTCATTCAGGAGGCAAAACGCAGCGCTTTTGAAATCACCAACAGCTTTATAGTTTTCGACGAGGCAGCCCAGCTCATCAAAGATCAGCGTCTTTCGGATCTGATGGAAGAACTTTTCGCCACGGCGAGAAAATACAACACCGGAGTCTGGACTGTGACACAGAATTTTCTCAGTTTTAAAGAGGCCGCCATTTCTTCAAAAATCAAGATAAACACGACGACAACGATATTTCTGAGCCATGCGAACGACGAAGAGGCGAAGCGGGTGATTGCTGATGATTTCGGTCTCAGCGTTTCGGAAAAAGAGGCTTTCGAAAGTCTGAGGACTGTGAAAGGAGAGTATTCGACAGCCCTTTTCAGAACACAGATAGGGGCAAATCTCGAATCAGAAGTCGTGAGGATAGAGCTTTCGCCTTTTGATTATGCGGTCGCGACAAGCGACAAGGAGGAAAACAGACTTCTTGCAAAATTTGCCGAAATCAAGGGGCTTAACCTCGTAAACGCCTGCGCCGAAGCGGCGATGCTCGCATATAAAAAGAATATGTTCGTTATTGATGCCGTGAAAGATTTTCTGAGGGGAAGGGTATGAATTTCAATATCTGCTACAACCCTAAAACATTGCTTGAATCAGCGGGTGCCGGCTGGCTTTGGAGCGTGGTTTTCATCGTGATTTCAATTGGACTCGCGATAAGTTTCGTGGCCGAAGTCTTCAAAATCCAGAAGTCAGAAAAACCCGATTTTTTCGGTGTCGCGTGGAAAGGGACTCTGATAATTCTACTTTATCTTTATCTCCCTGATTTTATCGAAAAAATAATGCTCATAACATACGATTTTCCAATAGTGGCTGAACTTGATGCAGAGTTTTTCAAGGCATTTTCCCTTTATTCATCGAACCTTTCGATGCTTAACGGAGTTTCGGGAAGCGTTCCAGATTCATGTCCGCAGTTCGCCGATCCCCTTCTGGGAGAGGCCGGAACGGCATTCATAACATCGTTTTACTTCCAGTATTTTGCCAAACTTTTTGTCTTTCTTCTCATGTTTTTTGTCTGGGTCGCGAAAGAGGTGCTTTTTTCATACGGCTGGGGAACTCTGATGGCTCTCAACATGGTGGGACTCTGCTTCGCTCTGGTCTTTCCGGCCTTTCCGAATCAGGGTTTCGGCTCAGTCGGAAGTTTTTTCCGCTCGGTTGCCGTTTTTGTCTTGTGGCCTGTGCTTTACGCAGTTTTCATCTTTATTACCGGCAAGGCTCAGGTCGAAATCATGAAACTTGCTTCTGAAATATGTGCATGCCCTTACAGTTTCAGGATAGACAGAGATACCGTGACAGTTGTTTCGGGGTTGATTTTTACAGGGGCCGGGATTGCCGGAATTCCTTTTCTTGCCGCTAAAACAGCAGGCTCCGAGCAACTCAAGAGCACTGTTTCCAACATAAAAACAATAGCTTTATCCCAGATAGACCGTTACAGGGTGAAATGATGAAAAAAGATGACGCTTCAAAATTTTTCGAGACAGTAAAGTTCCGCAATATTGAAAAAATCAGAAAATTTTCGCGGATACTTTCATTGGTTTTTTGTTTTATGATGTTTCTTGTCGCCGTTTTTGCCATTCTTTTCGCATGGTCAGTTACGATGAAACCCGCACCGGTAATAGCTTTCGACAAAGAAGGGAAGCGGACTGTTTTTTACGGCAGCGAGACAGTCGAAAGCTCTACCAATTTGGTAAGAGTGCGCCGCTTCATTTCAGATTTCATAGGAAAGTTCGACGGTGTAAGCCCCAATATCGATGAGGATTTGAAGGAAGCCTACAACATGCTCACACCGAAATTCAGGCAGATTCTGCTCGACAAATCGGTCCACAACGAAAAGATCGATATGTGGAAAAACAAGAATTTCAAGACACAGTTCTCTTTGACAAAGCTAAAAGTCGTGAAAGGTGCGCTGAATGTAGGTTCCTCGCTTACTGTCGAAGGTTTGGGAGAGATGACTTTCGGAAATGCGGTCGACTATTCGGGCGAAAACGAAAAAAAGAAGACTCTTGTCTGGTTTACGGCACTGCTTTTAGTGGTTCCGGTATCATTGGAGCTCTCTTCCGACGGGCTTCTTGTCGATTTTTATGCAGGGAAAAGTTTTGAGGATTTCAGAGAACTGAGAGCCTATCTTACCGAAAACGGAAAAGAATATCTTCTGGAAGAGGAAAAAGAGTTGTTCGAATGAAGAAACTTCTAATTTTATTAGCTTTTTTAGTCGTTATGAATGTGGTTGGCAGGGATTTTGAGAGCGTTGGGGAAAAGGCAAAATTTATTCCGATCACAGAAAAAGTCGCAGTCATTACGATACAGAACAGCGATACTGTGATTTACAGAACGGTGAACATTGCTTTAGGTGAAGTCTTTGTTTTTGAATTTCCTGAAAATATTTCGCTTACTGAAACTCCGACTGTCGGTGACGCCGGACTTCTCAAAATCGAGGTCGAAACTGAGCCTCTGAAAATGAAAGTGTGGGGTCTTATGTTCGACGAGGCGCCCGAAGAGGCTTTGATGTACGGCCTTAGTTCAAACGTGCAGTTCAAGATAAATTCAGGACAGACTTTCATCTTTAATTTTGTCATCAGACCTTCTGCCGAAGCTAGCAACAGAATAATTTTCTCCTATCCCGAGTGGGAAACTTCGAATAAAGCAGTCAATAAACATCTGGAAATGCTGAGAAAAGAACTCGAAGGTAAGTACGAAAAGCGGATGAAGGAGATAAAAAAAGAGATTGACAAAAACATGATAGGGATGATGGCGAAGTCTTTCAGCGAATTCTTCCAGTGCAGCAGCTATTCCGCGAGAACTGAAGAAGACCTTGTCTTTCTGCGGAGCGACAGAATCTGCAAAATCGGTAAGGACGCCCTTGTGGCTGTCAATTTTTCGGTGAAAAACCGCTACCGTCAGCGTTTTCATATCGAATCGGTGAAAATTTATTCTACAAAAGGGGGAAAGGTAGAAATCGACAACGCGCAGTATCACATTGACAAGTTTTCGATGCAGTTCGACGAGATAGTAAGCGGCGGCATAGCCTTTAAAATAAGCGACGAGGACTATTCACGGGAATACATAATCGAAGTCAATGAAAGTGCCGGGAAGAAGAGAAAACTTGAACTGAAGGTGTCGTTCTGATGGAAAAAAACGAAAAATCTCCTCTGGAAATGCTTGCCGAAGAGCGGAAAAACACTGATTTGCCGCCTGTTTCAGAGGAAAATCAGCCTGTGAAATATGACGGGACGCGAAGGAAAATCACATTTTATGCGGTGCTTTTCGCTTTGATTGCCGTAATGTTTGTTTTTACGACAGTTGCTTTCGGCGGCGGTGAAAAGCGTGGAAAAGAAGTCCGTGACGAAGTGAAATTCAACGACTTCAGCGAGCTGGCGCGAGGAAGAGTTGTAGGCGATATAAAATCGGCGATGAATAATCCGAAATCTTCTAAAAATTATACTCCTGAATCGGAGAAAAAATACGTCAAAGCTCCTAACGATGAGGCTTTGCCGAAGAAAAAAAATAAAAACGAGGAAAAAGACAGGGAGATTCTTGAAGCTTACGCGAAACTAAGCGATGCCGCGGCTTCAGGAGGTGTACAACCCGGAAGGAAAAGGCGTTTCGTTCCGGGCGGAGAAGGGAAGGGCGGTGGAGTTGTCATAAAAGGAAAGAAAGAAGTTGGCGGCAAAGACAACCTTTTTGCCCTGCACGATGTCAAAGTGAAGGTGAAACTCGATTTTTCAATACGCTCCACGGCGCAGTCAACTGTTGTCGCCACTGTTCTTGAGGAAATCGGCGAGATTCCGAAAGGGGCTAAGTTTTATGGTGCGGCAAAGAGTTTCGTCAACAAGCGGACACAGCTTTCTTTTTCAAAACTGATAATCGGCACGGACGAGTTTAGTGTCAAAGGTTTCGCCGTTTCGGGAAAAGATCCCGGAATAGAATCCGAGGTGACCGATATTTCAGGAGAGAACATAAAATCGGAAGTCAAACAGGGTTTTACAAAAACTGCGGGAGCAGTCGTCACAAGGCTTGCAGGAAGTGTCGGAAGCACTGCCGGAACGACCGCCGCAAACACGGTTAATCCCGCTGCGGACGAGATGGCCAAGCAGGAAGAAGCCAACAAAATGAGGCAGGAATACAGAGTCCCTGCCGGAACATCGTTTTTTGTTTATCTGGAATAGCATGAAAAAAATTATCTTATTGATTTTACTGATGTCTTCTTTGACAATTTTTGCCGAGGAAGGGGAACTGCAGATAAATATCGGCGGCGGCGGATTTTTTCCGTTTTCATTAAAAACCGACAACAAAAAAACGGTCGTCTATGCAAGCTGGAATGCAGGTCTTAATGTTTTTTTCGGGCTCAGTGACAATTTCGATATTGGTTTGCAGCCGTCATTCACAAGAGTAGGTGACACTTCGAGAAAGGCCGAGTTTCAGGAGATCAAGGGGAAGGAATACTTCGACTACTGGCGTGTCCAAGTGCTTGCTCTTGCGAGATATAATGTTTTTCCGGGTACTTTTTTTTCTCCGCACCTTGTTGCAGGCGGAGGTTTCAAAGTCGAGACATTTTCCGATATTGAATTTATCGCCGAGAACGGTCTTAGTGTCGCAAGCTATAAAAAAGAAGACTATGCGAAAGTAAACGGTGTTGTCGCGGCGGGAATTGATTTCCAGTTCAGGGTGTGGGAGTGGATTATTCTTTCGACGCAACTGCTGTACAAGTGGTCTCCCGGCGACAATTCGCTCGATCTTTTCGGTTTCTTCGGGGCGACATTCTTTGTTAACTACTATAATTGGGGGAAAGTATGAGAAAACTCTCTTGTTTTTTTATCGTTTTGCTTTCGCTTATTGTTTCGTGCGACGGCAAAAGGCCGGAGAACGGGATTCTGGAATTCACTCTTTCGGTGAAGTCGGTTCAGAAAAACGCTTCAGTAGAGGTTTTGAGCGGGAAAACAGTGATTCTTTCCGGAAAAACCGATGATGCGGGCGAAATCCGTTTCGGTTCTGTGAGAAATATCGGCGGACTCAAAGTTAAAGTGTGCGGAGGAACAGTGGATCTGGTCTCATCTGAAGAAGCCGTTGCATGGAACGGGTGCATGGAAAAAAGTGTTATAGTCACAGAAGAGAGCGAAGTAACGGCGGTTGTCGATATTCTTTCACCTTTTATCGAAAAATACAGGTCTGACACGGCTCAGAGCGAATGGTTCAATTATCTCGACATTTCGGGAGATGTTTTTCCAGAGTTTCATAGCTCGCTGACAGACGCTACAAAACGTTATTTGTGGCAGCAGGCTTTCTCAAAAATAGCCGAGACTGTGTCTGTTGCAAACGATACCGCGCCTGAGACGCAGTTTTCAACCGAGAATCTGCTGAATATGCTTTCCGAAGATCTGACGGATGACAACGTTATAAACGGCTCGACTTATGTCAAATTTGGGAGCGCGGTAGTCAATGCGGCCTTTATGAAAGGGCTTCTTGCCGATTTTTTAATCGAGGTAAGTGAAAAGTTCTCCGCTTCCGAACTAAAAGAGTGGAGCGATAAAATAAGAAATTCGGAAGCAAGGTTTTTAGGCGGCGAGGATGCTGGAAAAAGTGAAATTTCAATAGAAATCTCGGTTTATCCCGAAGGGAACAAGGGGGCTGAACCTGAATATTTCAGCGGCGCGATGGCGGTTGAAGCAAAGGCAGAGCCTGAAAATATGATAGTTTCGCTTACATGTTTCGCTGACGGTGAGAAATTGGCTGACAAAGATGAAATTCCATTTTCTTTTCAGGGGAGTTTCAGCTCTGAACATATTGAAGACGAGAAAGAAGTTGTTATCCGATGCGAAGCAAGCAACGGCATAACTGTTAAAACTGCTGAAAAGAAGATAACAGTAAACAACGATGCGCCCTTAGTTAATGCTGTTTTCTATGAGCATGGAACCCTCAATCCGACAGGAACAGAAGATAGTCCTGCAAGAAATTCGGTTGATGTAAAAGTGGATGCTGTCCATAAAAGGTATGTGATAGAAGAACTTTCATGTTCTCTTGAAGGTTATCAGCTGGAAAATCAAAGCAGTGCAAACTATCAGTATAAGGCTGTTGTTGAAACTGAAAAACTTCCAGACGGAAAAAATATTCTTAAGTGTTCAGCCTCGGTAAACAAAAGAGAATACAAAGTTTCATTTCCGTTTTATACGAAAAACACTGTCTCGGTAAAGGTCCGTGCCTATATAACGAATCCTTTGACGGGTTTTGACAACATATCCGTTTCATGCGGAGGGAATACTAGCGTAACACCGAAGGATACTGTTCCGTCTTCCGAAGATGAGATAAGAGTAAAACTGGGTCAGGTGTGTGTTGTCAGTGTTTCCGGCGGAAGCTATGAACCTGTAGTTTCTGAAGGCAGTAGCGAACCGAAGAAGTTCAGCGGTGCTTTATCGGCAGTCTTTGTTCCGGTTTCAGATGAAGATGTCATTGTGACGCCGCTTACAACTGTCGGAGCCTTTATTTTTGAGAACCGCAGAAATTCAGGCGATATCTCTGACGAAGAATTGTATCAGTTAGTTTTTGAGCACCTGTCTCTGCATTTGAGTTATGCGTTTAACTGGAATGAAGAACCTTTGAACACAAATGCCGCGGACAGCAGAACAAAGTATTATGTTCTTCTTTCGGGGCTGGAATACCTCGCATATTTTATGGAGACAAATATAGGTTCTGAGCACGGAATATACGATGTCTCCAACGTTCTGAACCTCATGCAGGAAGACTATAAAGACTTGGTTTTTGACGGAAATAACGGTGTGAAACAGCTTTTTTTCGGCGAAGATGACAAAAAGACTGAACTTGACGCGAATTTTTTCAGGTACTATTACGCCCTTTCAATAAAAAGATTCCTTACAAGCTCGTTCAACAAAACGATTTTTACGCAATTAGGTACGGTTGTCAGTAATATTGCTTCAAATTCCGATCAGTTTCTTTTTCCAGCCGAAAGTTCGCCGATAGCGGTTGATTCAAGCGGCCCTGTAATAGAGATTTCAGGTTTTTACGATCTCTTTGAAACATCAGACGAAACGATTGCCGATGTTGCGGGTGATCTCGGAAGTTACACAAAGGGGGATTTTTTACAGTACGATCTTCAGAATACGGTTGTTCCGCATTTTGCAAAGGCTTTTATGCTTAAATTTAAGGTGATACCGGAAAATGGGAGCTTTTTTGATCTTAATTCTGTGATTTTGAAGAGTAAAGACCAGAATTTTGTTTTCAGAGTAAATAGAATAGAACCGCAAAACATAGAAAACAGCGGATTCTCTGGTGAAAGCGTTGAATTTACAATGCTTGCCGAATACTCAGACGACGCAAACATTCCTATGGAAAAACAACTCGAATTTTCTGTTTCGGCGCAGGATATAGCATATAATCTCTCTCAAAAAGATATTGTCGTTTTTCTCGACAACAAAAGACCTGCTGTATTTCTGGACTACCCTGAAGGAACAGTGAAAACAGAAGATGTCGAAATTTCATGGGGTGTATCTGACAGCCGTATTGAAAAGATAGATTTTTTTCTGTCCAAATGGGATGAAGAAGAAACACTTGTTTTTGAAAAAGAGTCGGAGAGTTGTGATGTCGGATGTTCGCTTTCAGCAAGTGAATTTTCGGAAGCTTTGCTGGAGGCAGGTTTGACAGGCAGCATAGCAGACGGAGTTTACAAAATGACTCTTTTGGCAGTTGATCATGCAGGCAACCATTCGACGCTGTATGGTTCATTTGTTGTAGACACTACCCCACCTGAAATTCCGCTTGTGAGAGTTGAATCTGACGGAAAAGTGCTTTTGAACAACAGTGTCATTAAAACAAATTATTTTACCGCTTCGCTTGTAGAACCGGATGAAGATGTCTCTAAGTGGGCACTGAAAATTTCATGCAGTATTGCAGGTGAATCTTTTGTTCAGGATAAAACAGGCGGATATGTCGCGGCTCATGAAATGCTCGATTTTTTCAATCTGCTTACCGCTTCTGACAATTACAAACTCGTTGAGTGCAAAGGTTTTATCTCTGTCTGTGATGAGGTGGGGAACTGTACCAATAAAGATTTCTCTGAGTCTGCCGGTTCTATTTTTATAGATAATCAGCCACCGCGTTTTGTCTCTTACGATACGGATAATTCGATTTTTACCGAGTGCATTGTTTACGATTCTTCTATAATTGTGCGTCAGTGTCTTGATTATCCCAACTGCAATAGCGGAGGTTCAATAGTTGTCGGCACCAAAAAGCCGCAGATTCTGTTCTCTTATGCAGATAATTTTTCTACTCCTGAAAATATGACTCTTTTTATTCAATCTTCGGAGGCCGGCTGGGTGAAAAGCTGCTCGTATGTTCCTAATGTCAATACAAACGGTTTCGATGGTAACTGTAATAAATTCTACTGCAATCTCGAGGGGAGTGTCAACGGTATCAACAACTTTAAGATTATAGCTTATGATGAAGTCGGGAACAGTTCGGAACATCCGCTGACAATAGCTATGGACTTCACCGCTGTCGAGCCTTTGAAAATAAATTTAACAGACGATTTCTTCACCAGTAACGGTAAATCCAATCTTTGGTGGGAGACGAAAAGCGGTGTAGATTACAAATGCACGATAACAAAACATGGCAATACTATTTTCTCTGCCAGTTGTTCAAATTACAGCGATATTCTTCCTTCAATGCTTGCTGGAACAGGATATTATACTGTTTCTGTCGAAAGCAAATCTGCTTTGACACAGAGAACCGATGTAGCTGAATTTAAATTTTTCGATTTATCTGATTTTAATCTTTCAGTGGAGCCTCAAAAAGGACAGTTTCTTTATTCTGGAGGGATATTCAAAGTTAAAGTAACGGCAGATTCAGGAAATATGGCGGAAATTTCAAAGATAGAACTTTATCTTTACGGCAGATACCTCGGCGGTGTTCTTCAGGACAGCATTGAAAATCTTGTTGTAAGCAGGGGTTACCAGATTCCGGTCTCTTCTTTTAACAACATATTCTCATCTGCGTTTTCTACGGGAAATATCGGTCAGTTCAGAAACATGAGGGTGAATGTAACTTTTAAGGACAATAGTCATTATATCAAAAGTTTTACCCGCTCTTCATCAGACGCTTTCCTGTACTGCCTTCTTTCTTCTGATGAATCTCCGGACAATGCCTCGGTCACATTTAAAAACAAAGCTCTGAACATTTCGTTTGACAAACCATCGTGTGTTGCAGCGAATGACTACACTCTCTCTTTGAAAGTAGAAACACCCTCTGAATGTGAAGGAAACAGTACTTTGGCCAGCTCCGTTTCAGTAGTAAAGAATTATCAGAACAATTTTAGTGTGACAGGGGATTTTGTTTTTTTCAAAGATGAAAATCACGAACACAGTTTCGATTGTGGTTCTTTTAATTTTTGTTCTGAGGTGCAACATTCGTGTGCCGTTAAAACGCACAATTTTGCTTCCGATACAAATCTGAAAATTATTTACGGCAGCGGGAAAACATTTACGATATCGCCCGATGCAAACGTTCAGAGCTCTAATTCCGAAACAGAGATAGTTTTTTACGATGAATCCGGTGATTACGATGAATATGACAACAGAAACTGCAAAAAATGCGCCAACAAATTGAGCACTTTCTCAAGCTGTTTCGGAGGAAAATACAAAACTATAAACCTGCGGTAAGTATTCATAAAATTCCGATATGTTGCAGTTTTTCACCGATTTATTATAAATGGCCGTTTTTATTGCTCGGGGCAGGCATGGTCGACAAAACGAAAATTTTCGGATTTTTGAAGAAGTTTCTTCCGCGTTTTGATCTTTTCCAGATACTCTCGGTCATATTTTTTACAGTACTTAACATTGTTTTTCTGGTCATAGCCTCGCAGAAAAACGGTTTCTCAATCTCAGATTCCGATATCTGCTTCCATTTTATTATAAAACTTTTGTTTGACGCGGCTTTTTTTCTATTTTCTATGCTGATGCTTAAGGCTGTGTTTAGAATAAATTTTATTCCGGCGCTGTATGTTACGGCAAACGTCACTCTTGCGGTCGCCGATATCCTGCTTTACTATTTTGGCAACACGCTTGTCGAGCGAGCTCACTTTGCCTTGATAACGCCTTACAGCGTGACTTCTTTTGTTCCTTGGTACGGTTTTGTTGCGATTTTTGTTTTCCTTGCAGCGGTATTTTTTGTCTCCTTTTTTGCAATCAGAAAAATGCCGAAAAAAGACCTTTTCAAGAAATCGCTTTTCTGGCTTCTCATTTGTCTGATGCTTAATTTACTGAATGTTTCGGCTTCATCATTTTTTGATAAAGACGAAAGGTTCGACAGAGTTATAACCGGTTTCAGAAATGCGCAGATATACTACATCACACAGAATCAATGGCTTGACTTTACTACAGGTGTCATATTCCCCTCTTTGGGTGAAAGATTCAAGATGCTTTCGCCTGTAACTGAAAAATTTGTGGGTGATTACCGCCTTTTTTCGGAAGATTTTACAATAACAAATGACTTGTCGCCGTACAGCAAAACGATAAAGAAATTTAATCTTAACCTCGGAAAAAATGATGAAAAAACTCTTGAAGCAGGGGAGTATTCAAAGGTTATCTATATTTTCACGGAATCCCTTTCGCTAGAGGCGCTGCCTTGCTATAACGACAAAATAAAAGGCTCTTTCGCAAACCGCTTTTTCTGCCGCAGCGATATTATGGAAAAAACTTTTACCAATCTTACTACGAGCGGTTCGCCAACTTTGCAGGGACTGACTGTAACTTTCAATTCGCACCCTAACTACAACATTCAGGAGCCTACAGGACATAGAAATTCGTTGCCAAAGCTTTTGAACAAGCACGGTTTCAAGTCCGTTTTTATAAGAAGTGCATCTAAATTCTTTGCCAACGAAAACCTTGTTTTCCAGAATATGGGATTTTCCGAAATTATAGGCCGTGAAGATTTTTTTGCTGATGAAGAACTTAAAAAATATATCTACGGCTGGGGGCTGGAAGATAGAAAACTTTATGAGCAAGTGTTTGAATATATTAAGAGAAATAAAGATAAAAAACTGTTTGTCTCGATTCTGGGAACAGATACTCATCCTCCGGCCGGGCAGATGAAATATCTCCATTTGAATTATCCTGCTGCGCCTAAAATCGAAAACATAAAGGATAAGGCGGCAAATTTGTGGCTCACTGCCATTGACAGAATGGATTTCGATATTGCCGCTTTTGTTGAAAGACTTGATAAAGATGGACTTTTTGACGATTCAACGCTCATAGTGATTTCGGCAGACCATTCGTGTCCGCTTAACAATGTTACTTCAAAAATTCCAGGTCATCCGAAAAACAATTTGGCAAGAATACCGCTAATTTTTCTTTCAAAACGGCAGCTTCCCGAAGCTGACCGGTTGACTCAGGCAAACCAGACTGATATTGCGCCGACAATTGTGCATATTTTAGGAATCGAAAAGCCTGCCGGATGGTGGGGAGAGAGCCTTTTTGCTGGAGCAAGGAATGGAAAATCAATAGGATTTGACAAAAAATTTCTCTATTTTTCTGATAAACAGTCAACAAAAACAATAAATACAGAAAAACCTGCAGACGCTTCGGAAAAAGCGTTTCTTGATCTGTTTAATGCTGTATTTACGGAAAGAAGACCTTAGGCAACAAAAAGGACGCCGTCTTCACACCATGTGTAGACGATATCGAGAACATCAACTTTCTTGAATTTTTTCTTCAATTCAGCAAACGTTGCCGTTCCTTTTGAGCGGATGAAGTCGAATACGGCGAATTCTTCATTGGCGATAACTTTTGTAAAGACAGAGCCGTCAATGCGGTAAACTATGCCGTAAAGTTCTTCTTTATCGACTTCTGAAGCATACTTCTTGAGGTCGATGTATCCTGTGTCGATCAAATCTTCAATGTCGTATGAAAATTTGTCGAAAAACGCTGAATCGTTTATGCCGAAAACTGTCGTATCGCAGATTGTGTCAAGCTGGTAGGGCAGTGCGACTTTATCTTCTTTTTCGACCATAAGCGAAGTTGTGTAGAAGTGATTGTGTTTCAGCAGATCCGATGCGACAGGCCACAGTTTTTTCTTCTGAAAACGGTCGAAAATATAGGAGAAGAACTCGTGGATATAGCCGAAAAGACGCGAATATTCGATAGAATCTATGTCTTCGGCAGTTATATCCGGCGCCTGCTTTTTAATCCACTTGTTCCAGCGCATAACAATCTCGTGGCACGGCATTTCAAGTCCTTTCGCAAGCATCGTGATGATGGAAACCATACGCCCTTTGTTATAGAGCAGGTCGATTCCATCGGAGAGTTCCTCAGCTTTTTCCATGTCTTTCTTGCTGAACTGTGCGCTTTCAACAGCAAGATAAGGATATGAACTTTCGACAGTGTAGCCGAATTCCCGCATTCTGTTATAAATTTTCGTGCCTGGGTACATCGAAAGACGCAGAACGTTTATCGATATCGGCCAAAGATTAAAGACAACCTCAAGGTCATTGAGAAAATCTTCGTAGGACATTCTTGGCAGACCGGCAATTACATCAATTCCGAACATAAGAGACGGATAATTCGCCATATATCTGATGTTGGTCAAAGCCTTTTCCACGTTAAACGATGTCAGAAGGTTTTCATGAACTTTCTGGTTCGCTGTCTGAAGTCCGATATTGAGAAATACATTCATGTCGGCTAGAGTTTCGATATCGCTTTTCGAAAGAAGGTCTGCCCTGACCTGAATCTCGAACAACGCATTCGGCAGATATGTTTTTATCATATCGATTATTTTGCTGAACTGCTGATGGCTGAGGTTGGCGACCGGGCAGCCGACAGTAAGCTGGGAGACCCCTTTTTCCGCAAAAAATTTAAGTTCTTTCTCAAGGTATCCGAAACTGTGATAGCGCAGATTGCCTCCGTGAGAAAAATCAACACAAAAATCGCATTTAAAGAGACATCCGCGTGCAATTTCCCAGTAGACGGCAGTTGTTTCGTCTACTGGTATCATTCCGTTGAGATAAGGCGAGGGAACAGCATCAAGATCTGAAAGGACGCGGCTTTCTCCGTAGACGAAAGTTTTGCTTTCTTTGTCTTTGAAAACTATTCCGGAAGCCTTGCCGATACTTTCCCCGTTCCGTTTAAGCATCGCCATTTCGTAAAGTGAAAGTTCGGGTTCGTCCTGAATGATGAAATCAAAATCTTTTTTGAGGTATTCCTCAGGATTGGCGAAGGTGTCGTAACCCCAAAGCCCTTTTACTGCCTTTGTGCTACGGCACGACTTCGCCAGTTTCATAATGTAGCCCGCATTCCAGTAAAGCACTCTGAAAACGATAATGTCGGCCTGCTGGTTTTCGATTATTCCGGCGGAAGTTGACATGTCGTCAGTCATATAAACATTGACTATTTCGGCGCTTATTTCATTCCATGATCTCGCTTCAACAAAGGTCTTCGCGGTAAAAACATGGTATTCCGTGTTTTTTATAACTCTCGACTTATTGACATTGACGATTGCTATCTTCATTTGAAAACCTCAAATGTGAAAGAATGAACGGATTTGGGAAAACTGGAGCTTAGTTTACAGAGCTGAGATAGCTGGATATTGCCTTGAATTCCTTCATAGCTGCTGCGTATTCGACTTTGTCGCCTTCAGCCTTGAGAACTTCGTCAAGAATAGGAGCAAAACCTTTATCCTCTGTTTTAAGAAGAGCAATTGACATAGCTTCGCGGACATAAGGCTCAGCATGTTTCATGACAGGTTTAAGCTGTTCTTTGTAGTCGCCGAGTTTGCCGGAGTAACCAAGCATATAGACAGCTTTTTCAACAACTGCCGGATTTTTGTCGCCAAGTTTTGCAACATAGCATGCATTGTCTGCTTTGCATTCTTTTGCAGCTTCCGCTCTGTCGATGAATCTCTTGAACATTTCGACTGTCTTGTTGGTCGAATCGTAGTTTACGTCAAGTCTTGATTCTGCCTTGACTTTCTTGTCCATATCTTCAGCAGAAATTTCCTGACCTACAGGAAGTTCCTTTTTGACTTTTTCAGCCGATTTCTTTTCGACGTTAGCAACATATTTTTCGCCTTCTTCGATGATTCCTTTTGCGATGCCGATGAATCTGTCAGCCATTTCAGGATCGGAAACCATTCTTGTAAGAGCGTCTGCAGCCCAAACCGTAGCTTCGTAGAAAATGATTTTTTCGTTCATTTCATTGTATTCGGAAACCGGTTTCTGCTTAATAACTTCTTCAAGGTAGGGAAGGGCTTTCGGGTCGCCGAGAATAGCCAGAGCTTCAGCGCCTTTCATCATGATTGAAATTTCCTGACCTCTGTCTGCAAGCTTAGCCTGAGCTTTTTCCTCTTTTGAAAGGCCGCCTTTTGCTTTCTTATCGTTGGTTGTGTCTTTCGTGAACTTCTTGCTGACCATTTTGAGAAGCGTGTCGGTAGCTCTGAAGTCACCGAATTTTGCAAGCTGAACTGCAAGGTGTTCAGCAAGGAAAGGCTGTTTCTTGTCGGTTGCGAGCTGAGTTTCGAGCTCTTTGATAACCATGTCAACTGCCTGTTTCGAACGGATGTCGGCAAGAACAATCGAAGTTTTGAGCTTGGTCGTGGTTTCAATCGAAGCAATTGTTGCCATGTACTCGTCATCTTTCGGGCATTCGCCTTTCTTTTTAGCTTCTTCGTTTCCGATGTATTCCGGGCAGAACTGTTTTGTAGCTCTTTCCTTGTTGTCGTTCTGGATTTCGTTTACTTTCGGGTTTTCGCCGTTGTAAGCTTTGATAAGCTCGTCTTCAGCCATTTTGCCGAGTTTGATGAGCGATTTTCTTGCTTCCGGGAAAAGGCTGAATCCCTGCTCTTCGTAGAAAAGAGCGGTTACGAGCGGACGAACGGTGGAAGGATCACGCCATTCACCAAGAAGACCGGCTGTGGTGTATTTTGTACCGAAATCTTCGATTTTTGAGTCAAAAACCTTAAGGATTTCAGGAATAAGGTGCTTACTTTCGTTCGGCATCTTTGAAAGAGCTTCGATTGCAGCACGTTTTGCAACAGACTCTGCTTTTTCACGCATTCCGGGTGCAAGAACTTCCGGAGTCTGAAGCGTGAAATACTTAGCGAGTGTCGGAACTGCAGCAGGCTGTTCAAGAAGTCCGAAAGCCATAGCAGCACTTTCAAGTGTTTTAAGGTTTCTTACGTTTGTTGTAGCAAGGCATTCGTCAACGATTTCGCTGATTCTGTCAACCGACTGTGTGCAGCCGATTTCGCCGGCTGTAAGAACTGCCAGTCCGGCTTCAGGAGTTTTGTCAAGTCTAAGCAGTTTCGTGCAGGCTTTGTCCATATTGACAATCTCGCCTTTCATCTTTTTAAGACCCTGGATTGCGTAGTTTCTCGTGTCTTTCGAGTAGAGTTTCCCAAGGTACTCGTCTTCCGGATTACATGAAACAAGCATCATTGCAACCGGAATCAAAACCAAAAGCATCAAACTTTTCAATTTCATAACAACCTCTTAAAAAAATAATGGAATTTAAAGCAACAAAAAACTCATCGGGGCGCACATTAGCAAAAAAAAAGTAAAATATCAAAAAATTTTGCCTTATTTTCCAAAGAAATACTCAAGCGCCTTCGTCATGTAGTAATGATCGGCTGTTCCTGCGGTCTCTCGAATAGAGTGCATAGCCCACATTGCATTGCCGACATCAACTGCTTTAATGCCAAGAGCGGCTGAAGACATCGGGCCTATCGTGCTGCCGGAAGGAACATCTGAGCGGTTCGCGATTTTCTGGCAGGGAACTCCCGCTTTTTCACAGAGCTGCTCGAAATACGAGCTTGTTTCTGCTGTTGTAGCATATCTGAAACTCGAGCTGAATTTTATGACAGGTCCTTTGTTCATTTTCGGAGCGTAAGCCGGATCGTGTTTTTCGGGGAAGTTCGGATGCTGCGTGTGAGCGCCGTCTGCACTGATGAGGAAACTCTTCGAAAATGCGACAAAGCGGTCGTCACGGCCTTCGGAAGTGAGTGCTACGATTCTTTCCAAAATCGTTCTTGTGAAGGATGAATCTGCGCCCATAGGAGTTCTCGAACCGATTTCCTCGTTGTCGTAGAAAGCAGCTACTGTCGTTGTTTTGCCCGGTTTTGCGGCGAGAAATGCGGTCAGAATCGAGTGGCACATCTGCAGATTGTCGAGTCTGCCTGTCGAAATAAATTCGTCGTCAATTCCGCCGAAGCAGCCTTTCTGAAGATCGTAGACGAAAAGATCTGTCTGGCCGATATTCTCCGGTTTTTCGCCGAGTTCTTTGGCGACGAGCGTTTTGAGAACATTTTTGGCCTCGCCGTCAGCGGTGAGAACGGCCTGAAGATGATTCTGCGGATTGAATTCAAAACCTTTGTTGGCTTCGCGGTTCATGTGAATTGCAAGAGAGGGAACTATAGCAACCGGTCTGTCGATATTGACAAGCTTTTCGACTTCGCCTTTTTTGGTTTTGACCATGACGCGGCCGGCAATTCCGAGATTTCTGTCAAGCCATGTGTAGGCAAGCAGTCCGCCGTAGATTTCGGTCGTGACTCTGACACATCCTGCCGAAACATTTTCCGCGTTTTCCTTTAATTTAAGAAGCGGGCTGTCGGTGTGTGCACCGGCAATTTTGAAACCGGTATTGACGGGTTTGTCCGTTCCCAGCCTGAACGCGATGAGCGATGAGCTGTTTCTTCTTACAAAATAACCTTTCCCTTTTTCGAGTTTCCATGGTTTTGCCTCGTCAAGTTCTGCGAAACCATTTTTCGTCAAAGTTTCGGCAATGTTTTGCGCAGCGTGAAAAGCTGTCGGAGATTTGTCAATAAAACCAATAAGTTCTTTTCCGAGTTGTTTGAATTCCTTTTTCATTTTGATCTCCTTTAATGGTTACTATAATAACAAAAAGCGCATTATCTTAAGGTAAGCCGAGTATTTTGCAAATTTATCGGAATTCTGATGCGGCGGAACAAGGCACGGAATATGCAGGTTCGCTATGTGAAAGAAGTACATAATCACTTTAAAACTTGACATCGGAACTTTTCTGAATATATTACGGCGGTTTTTAGTTCCGTGAGACTTAAGTTTATAAATGGAGGATAATTTGGCTCACCACAGATCGGCAAAAAAAAGAATTAGAACAAGTGAAAAAAGAAGACTTTACAACCGTTCTATCAAATCAAGAGTAAAAACTTTCTCGCACTACTTCGAGGCAGCAGCTGAGACAGCTGAGAACCGCGAAGATGCAGTCGCAAAACTTAATACGGCAATAAGCGAAATCCAGAAAGCTGCAAGCAAAGGCGTTCTTCACAAAAATACCGCTGCAAGAAAGGTCGCAAGACTTGCACGCCAGTTCAACAGAACTTTCTCAAAATAAGTTTTGAAATACTCTCTTATACTCCGAAACATTTCTGAAATTTTCACTGCTACAACTTTATCTCCGGTTTTAAAAGGTTCGTCTCTTCTTATTGCAGCTGATGAAGAGGGAAAAATCTGCTTTGCCGGAGAAAACGCGGATTTCAGAAAAACTGAACCCGATTTCGAAACAAAATTCAAAGATGTTGTAGTAGACGCCGGAAACAAAGCTGTTTTCCCGGGGCTTGTCGACAGCCACACGCATCTTGTTTTCGCGGCGACACGCGAAGACGAATTCGCGATGAAATCGAGAGGGGCTACCTACGAGGAAATCGCGGCGGCGGGCGGCGGAATAATCAACAGCACCTTGAAAACGAAAAAAGCATCGCTTGAAGAGATAGTCGAGCAGGCTTCAAAACGTCTTTCGCAGCTTGTTTCCTACGGCGTAACGACGGTCGAAATCAAATCTGGCTACGGTTTAGACACCGAAAGCGAACTCAAACTGCTCACGGCGATTGCCGAGCTCAAAAAACGCTTCCCGGTTGAAATCGTTTCGACCTTCCTCGGCGCACACGCTTATCCGCCCGAATTCAAAAACGACCATGAAGGCTACATAAATCTCATAAACAACGAGATGCTGCCTGAAATAAAGGCGCGCAATCTTGCCGAATTCGCCGATGTTTTCTGCGAGGAAGGCTATTTTTCGCTCAAAGAGACCGAAAAACTTATGCTCAGAGCGAAAGAACTCGGTTTCGGGCTCAAACTTCACGCGGACGAATTTCACTCTCTCGGCGGAACCGAACTTGCGGCCGAAATGGGAGCGGCTTCGGTTGACCATCTCGAGGCGATAAGCGACGAAGGAATCAGAAAGCTTGCAGAAAACGGCGTTGTCGCGGGCGTTCTGCCGATAACTTCTGTTTTTTCGAGACTTCCGTTCGCTCCGGCGCGAAAGATGCTTGAAAACGGCGTGACTGTCGCTCTTGCTACCGACATGAACCCCGGAAGCTGCATGTGCGGATTCTTACCGCTTGCGGCAAGTTTAGGCGCGACCCAGCTCAAACTCAGCGTTGAAGAATCACTCAAAGGGATCACCATAAACGGCGCGAAATCGCTTAAAAGAGATAAAACGAAAGGCTCGATCGAACCCGGCAAAGATGCCGACCTCGTCATCATGGATTCTCCGAGCATCGCTTACCCGATATACCACTTCGCACACAACCACTGCGAAAAAGTTTTCGTTAAAGGAAAACAGATCCTCTAGATTTTCCCTTTTACACTTGCAATAAAATTTTTTAAAAATATAAGGTTGCGATTGGTTTTTTGTAATCGGAGGAGAAATGCAGGAGCGTCTCGGAATTGACATCGGGTCAACATTTATCACTGTTTTTTCAAAGAATGAGAATAAAATCGTTTTCCGCGCAAGGCACGGCGGAAAAATCACTGAAATAATTAAGAAAATTTTTGCTGACGCGGATAAAGACACCTGTGTCCGCTTTACCGGAAAGAATGCTGTTGAGTTTGCCAAAGTAAGAAGCGATATTTTTGTTTCGGAAGCCGAGGCGGCAAGCGCTGAACTCAAAAACGCGGAGTTTGCAGGAAAGGATTATGCCGCGATCATCGGAATAGGGGCCTCGTCGCTTAAAAAATATGTGATAAAATCGGGAAAGATTTCAGATATTTCCTCAAATTCGCTCTGTGCTTCGGGGACGGGACTTTTTCTTGAAGAACAGGCTGAGAGGCTTTCGATTGACCTTGAAAACATGCCGGCTCTCGACATTGCCGAACCACCTTCGATCGCCAGCAGATGCACTGTTTTCGCTAAAAGTGACCTCATCCACCACCAGCAGGAAGGACGCACAAAAGAGGAAATGTGGGCTGGAATGTGCCGCGCGCTCGTAGTTTCGGCGACGAACACCCTTTTCCGCGGTCTTGAAATAAAGGGAAACTTCCTTCTCATCGGCGGAGTCAGCCTGAACAAAGAGGTCGTCCGCTGGTTCAGGACACTTTTCCCGGCTTCGTCGTGGATCGTTCCAGATCTGAGCGAGGCTTTCCTTGCAAAAGGTGCAGCAGAAGCGGCTGTCGTAAAAATTTCCGAAATAGATCCCGACAAACTCAGACATTCGTTCGTAACCGAAAAAATGCCTCCGCTCACACTCAAAAAGAGCAAATATCCGGTTTTCGCGGAATTCACTTTAGACGAGCTCGGCAACGAAATAAGGATCCACAATGCCGCTTACAAAGAGATTCCTGAAGCGATCCTCGGCATGGATATCGGCTCCACAAGCACGAAACTGGCACTTCTAGACATGAAAGGAGTTCCTGTTCTAGATATTTACAGAAAAACAGGCGGAGACCCGGTAAATGCGGCTAAAAAGCTCTTCAAAGCGCTTTATTCACTGATTCCCGAGACTACAAAGATCCGCGCTTTCGGTACTACTGGATCCGGCAGAAAACTTGCCGGAATAATTTTCGGAGCCGATGCGATAATCAACGAGATTACGGCTCACGCAAGAGGAACGGCCTCGATGTTTCCTGAAGTCGAGACGATTTTCGAAATCGGCGGTCAGGACGCAAAATTCATCCGTCTCAAAAACGGAATGCCCGAAGAAGTCAACATGAACTATGTCTGCGCGGCTGGAACGGGCTCTTTCGTCGAGGAACAGGCGAGGAAGCTTGAAATCCCGATAAATCTGGTCGGAAAAATGACAGAAGACGTTGTTCCTCCGGCTACGAGCGACCGCTGCACAGTCTTTATGGAGCAGGATATCCGAGCACTTCTGCAGCAGGGTTTCGACAAAAAGGAAGTTATTGCCGCAGTGCTTTATTCCGTTGCGAAAAACTATCTCAACAGAGTCGTCGGAAACCGCAAAATCAGTCAGGATAAAATTTTCTTCCAGGGGGCGACTGCCCGTAACAAAGGGCTTGCGGCGGCTTTCGAGAATCTGCTCGGAGTTGAGATCATAGTTTCTCCGTACTGCCATGTCATGGGCTGCATCGGCGCGGCATTGGTAGCGCTGGAAGAAGTTTCGGCAAAGAAAGATTCTAAAGAGTCTGCGTTCAGAGGAGCGGAATCGGCGACTATCGAAGTCACTTCAAGGACTGAAACCTGCAAACTCTGCAGCAACTTCTGCCGGATAAACCACATTTCAGAAAAAGGCGGCCGCGAATCTTCGTGGGGTTACGGCTGCGGAAGAGACGCCGAGACGACAACGCGCCGTGAGATCAAGGAATTCGGGCTTATAAAAAAAAGAAATTCGTCATTTTTCAAAAGCATGCTTCCTGAAAAAGAGCCGATAGGAAAAGTGGGGATCCCGCTTGCGGTTTCAAGCTGGACTTTCCTTCCGCTCTGGAGAAAAATGTTCTCGCTTCTCAGTATCGAAAGCGTGGTTTCGGCTCCTTCGACAACAGCTGAAATAAAAGGGCTTTCGTCAAAATATTCGGCATCCGATTTCTGCTTCCCGGTAAAAACCTCGATAGGCCATGCGCTCGAACTCACGAACAAAAATATTCCCGTTTTCTACCCGACTCTCATTTCCGCCGGCGACAACGTAAAAACGGCGATCAGCTTCTTCTGTCCTTACGTTCAGAGCAATCCGTCGATAATTTCGACTGTCATGGAAAAGAACGGAATGGATCCGAAGACAAAAATAATCGACCCTGTCATCGACTTCAGAATGTCGGACGACAAAAACGGAACTCTCATTTTCAAGGCTATTCAGCCTTTTTTCCCTTCGCTCAAAGAAAAGGCTGTTAAAAAGGCGTGGAAAGAGGCCCGTGACTACTACAGGAAAGAGACAGAGCGGCTTATCGACGAAGGCGAGGCGATGCTTAAAAACGCAAAAAATGCGAAAAAGCCTCTCTTTCTTCTTGTCGGAAGACCTTACAACCTCTACGACAAAGGGATCAACCTCGGACTGCCCGAAACCATCGCAGGAATGGGCTTTGACGTGCTTCCGATAGATATGATGAAGATAAATGTCGGTGGACTTGCCGACACGAATTACTGGAATCTTTTCTGGAATTACGGTCAGAAAATCATCGCAGCGCTGAAAAAAGCGAAAAAAGAGGAAAATGTTTTTCCGATCTATCTCACCAATTTCTCATGCGGTCCCGACAGCTTCATTCTTTCTTTCGCAGAGAACGAAATGAAAGGAAAACCGATGCTTATCCTGGAACTTGACGAGCATTCGAGCGACGGCGGATACCTCACAAGAGTCGAAGCTTTCGTCGATGTCGTAAAAAGTTACATGAAAGGGGTGAAAGAATCTGACGAGCATCCGCTTCCCGATATCTATCTTGCGGACAAAAAACTCAAAGCCGGCAAAATCTGGATTCCGCCGATGCACTTTGGTTCACCTCTTTTCGCTGCGGCTTTCAGAGGTTTCGGATATGACGCAGTGGCGATTCCGCTTGAGACAAAGCACGATTTCATGACGGGAAAACGCTTTACACGCGGTCAGGAGTGCCTGCCGATGATTTTAACTTTGGGAGCATTCCTCAACCAGATAAAAAAAGAGCCTGAAAAACAGCACACATTCTTCATGCCTTCTTCGGAAGGACCTTGCAGGCTCGGGCAGTACAACATGCTCGACAGGATCGCATTCGAAAAACTCGGGCTCAAAAATGTCGATATCCTCGCTCCTTCAAGCATAAACTCGTATCAGGGAGTCGAAGAACAGCTCAGAAGATACCTGATGCATTCAGTCATCACGAGCGACGCGCTGATGAAAATGACGACAAGGACAAGGCCTTACGAAAAGACCAAAGGAGATGTCGACGCCTTTTTGGAAAAGGCTATGCGCACTCTTGAAAGTGTTTTCGAGCAGAAAAAGAATCCTCTTCCTGTCGTTGAAGAGCTCGCTTCCGAACTTTCCAAAATCCCGCGTTACAACGAGAAGAAGCCGCTAGTAGGCATCGTCGGCGAAATATATGTCAGAAGCAATGCCTGCGCAAACGAGAACTTGATCCGCGTAATTGAGGACAACGGCGGCGAAGCATGGCTTGCCCCTCTTTTCGAGTGGCTGATTTACACTGTATGGGTTCAGGATTTCATGGCGAAACAGAAGGCGTTTTCCCTCTTCGGAAGAGGCGAATCGCTTATCAAAAACCTCTATGTCTCGCACATTGACGAATTATACTGCAAAGCAACCGAAAAAATCCTTTCTGACCGTCATGAGCCTGCGATAAAAGAGACTCTCGACGAAGGAATGAAGTATCTCCACCCCGAATTTGTGGGAGAGGCGATTCTCACTGTCGGACGCGCCGTAATGTTTGCAAAACAGGGAGCTTCGATGATTGTCAATGTCTCGCCTTTCGGCTGTATGCACGGAACAATCACCGATTCGATTTTTCAGGAAATCAAGAATACTTATAATATTCCGATAGTTTCTCAGTTTTACGACGGCGACATCGAAATAAACGACAGAGTGGCAAATATTCTCAGGATGAGGAAAGAATAAATCCGTGAAAAAACGGCACTACAAGTGGTATTCGGCGACTTACAGGCTGAATGAAAAAATAGAAAGAAAGTTTACGACTTCAGGAAAAGTTCTTTTTCTCTGTGCTTTTTCTCTTGTTTTTTTCGGCCTGAATACGCGTGTCAGCATGCTTTTTGTTGTTTTTGCCGTATCAATCGCACTGATTTTGACGGATGCGATATCGCTCCTGTTCAAATCGTTCGGGTTCGAGTTCGAAAGGTTTCTGCCAGAGTGCGTTTCGAAAGGAAAAGGGCTAAAATATACAGTTATTATGCGTTCAAAAAGCGGAAAAGAGAGCTTCGAAAACCTCTTTTACAGTGAAATGCCTGCTTCACCGATGCCGACTTTCGAGGTTTTTATGGCGACAAAGGAACCAGGAGAGGAAAAACGCAATGCCTTCGACCGGAAGATGGGTTACTACCGCTGGAAGTGGCTCGTCGATAAAAACTGCGGCGGGAAATATGAAGAATTTGCCGTTGCCGGCAAAAAAAACGACGGCGGGATTCTTTTTAACGCATCTTTTATGCCCGAAAGGCGCGGAAAAATCACTTTCGGCGGCGCATATATCTTTCATAAAGGGATTTTCGGACTTTTGAAAAAAGGAAAAATTGTTGCAAATCCCGGAAGTTTTCTCGTTCTGCCAGAAATAAAGGAATCGTTTGTAATTCCTGAAAATGAAGGGGCTAGAGTGAATGAAAAAAGCGAAAAAACACGCGAAACTCCCGAAACGGGAAACGGCTTTGAGCTGAAATCTCTGCGTGATTTCGTGCCTGGCGATTCGATAAGGAACATCCACTGGAAATCAAGTGCAAAAAGCGGGCAGCTGAGGACGAAAGAGTTTTACAAAGAGGTCGATTCAGGTGCCGTTATGGTTGTTGACAACTTTTTTGAAGAACACTATTCCGAGGATTTCGAGAAAGTTCTTTCTACTGCGGCATCGCTTCTGAATGCTATGCAGAAAGACGATAATCTTCCGCAACTTTTGTTTGTTGGAAAGGAAGTTTGCGAGATTCCCGACGCTTCAAAAAAAAGTTTCTCAACTGCTCTGTCTAAGCTTGCTCTTGCTGAAAACGATGCGGAAAACAAGTTCGAAAACTGCTTTGAAACCCTTTTTGAAGCAGGGCGAAGCGCTTCTACGATTTTCTTTTTTACTTCAAAATACGATGAAAACAGGAAAAAGGCTCTGAAAACGCTTGCCGGATTTGGCTGCGGCATCAGGATTTTTTATGCAGGCAGCGCGGAAAGCGATGCGGAGCTTAGCCGTTACGAAACAAAAATAGATTTTCAATAACTTTTTAAGGCGGAAAAATGGATACCGGAATTTTCAACTACGAACTTCCTGAAGAGCTGATCGCAGACGATCCTGCGGCGCGCGGAACAGGGAAAATGATGGTTCTCGACAGAAGCAGAAATTCGATAACGCACTCTGATTTCAGCTCTATCACCGATTATATCGATGAGAATACAACGGTCGTTTTCAATTCAACAAAAGTAATTCCTGCGCGTATTTTCGGGCAGAGAGTAAGCGGCGGAAGAGTTGAATTTTTACTGCTGAAAGCGCTTCATAACGGGCTCTGGCAGGTCATGGTCAAGTGTTCGAAACACATTGACAAAGGCGAAGTTGTCCACTTTGAAAACGGCCTTACTGCGGAACTTGTTTCTAGGTCGGAACAGTTTGCCGATGTAAAATTTTCTCTCGGTGAGAGTGAACTTTTTGATTATCTCGATAAATTCGGCGATATTCCGCTGCCGCCATACATTCTGAAAAGGCGCAACGAAAAGCACAGCAGGCCTGATGACAAGGAAAAATATCAGACTGTTTATGCTGAAACTGCCGGTTCTGTCGCTGCTCCTACTGCCGGACTTCATTTCAGTAAAGAGATAATAGAAAAGATCCGTGAAATCACAGGGGGACACGTTGAAAATGTCGTTCTGGATGTCGGTTTGGGAACCTTTCTTCCTGTAAAAAGCGAAAAAGTTGAAGAACACACGATGCATAAGGAGCATTTTGTGATTGATGAAGCTACTGCGGCAAGGCTCAATGCGGATAAGGTCGCGGGGAGAAAGATCCTTGCAGTCGGAACAACGACCGTAAGGGCGCTGGAGAGCGCTGCGGTTGCAAAAAATATCATTGAACCGTGCGACAAAGAAACGGGAATCTTCATTTATCCGGGCTACGAATTCCGCTTTACCGACCGCATACTCACGAACTTCCACCTTCCATGCAGTACGCTTCTTATGATGATTTCCGCATTTGCCGGGCGGGAGTTTGTTATGAATGCATATAAAGAGGCTGTCGAAAACAGATACAGGTTTTATTCCTACGGCGATTCGATGCTTATTCTTTAGAAAAAGTTTTTGATACATATCGGCCTTTACAAAATGGTGCTTGTTTTATTTATTTCAAAAAATCGCGGTTTTTTGTTTATTTTTTGTTGACTTGATTTTTCCCGTTTTTATAATTTCGCGTTTTTAAAGGTTCCTTAAACTAAACATTTTACAGGAGGTCGTTATGACTTATTTACCGCTTTCCTACTTGCTCGGTTCAAGAGCAAAAGTAGACATCATCAGAATTCTTGTCAACAGACAGAATTACACAGGAAGAAAAATCGCTGTTCTCAGCAGCACCAACCCGAATTCAAACAAAAAGGCGCTTGATTTTCTTATCGAAACCGGTCTTGTTCTGAGAGAGCAGGTCGGAAACGCTTATCATTATAACCTTAATGACAAACATTTCCTTTTCGAGCCGATAACAACTCTTTTCAAAGAAGAAGAAAAGACCATTAACAAAATCATGAAGTGCGGTGCGGCTTTTATCGAAGAATACGCTCCGAAAACACTTGCAGGTTTTGTTTCCTATCTTAGAAGCAACGTTGTTCTTACGGTGCTTGCACACTCATTCCCGGTTAAAGATTTCGCTGACTATGTCTATGAAAAAACCGGTTTCAGAGTTCTTGTAAAAGTTATCGATACGATTTCTCTGGACGAAAAATCGGTTTTGGATTATGCTGAAAAGGTTTATTTCTGGAATAACTATAAATCGATTGTAAAGATGCTCGATTCCAGAAATATTGTTAAAACTTTCTTTAATTTCTAAGGTTTGGAGGCAACTATGAGCAATAAAAACATCAATGTTCTTATTATAGACGACGAAGAAAGCATCCTTTCCAGCCTCCGCAGACTTCTTGAAGACAAAGGATACAACGTTATTACAAACAGCGATCCGGTTGCTGCTATAGAGTATATGAGAAACAACATTGTCCATATCGCTCTGATCGACATTACCATGCCGAATCTTGACGGTCTTTCCGCTCTCAGCATGATAAAAGATGTAAACGGTATCACACAGATCATCATGATGAGCGCTTACGCTACTACGGACAGAGTTATCGCTGCTCTTGAAAACGGCGCAAACGATTTCCTTCTCAAACCGTTTAACAACCTCGAACACGTTGTTTCTATAGTTGAAGAATCGGAAAAGAAGCTTGTCCGCTGGCAAGGCGTTCTTAAACAACTCGGAGCTCTGTAAGTGACTATATATCCGCAGGCCAGACTTACCCAACTTCCTATTCAGGATATAGTTTTTCCTTCCTCTTTCGCTGCCGATTTTGCATCTGAATTCGTCAAAGCGTGTGAGCTGGACGGTTCCGGCAACGAAATTTATCACAGTTGGAAAGTCTGCATAATGGCGTGCAGAATCGGCAAAAAACTGAATCTTGACAAAAGTTTGATGAAAGAACTGTTTTTCGCCTCTCTGCTTCACGATATCGGCGGAGTTATGGTGAACGGTCACGTTATTGACATGCTGACGCAGATTCCCGATGTTTACGGTCAGAAAAGCAATTTCCGTATTTTTGCACATCCGCACAGAGGGGAAACGATTCTTGCTACTTTCCCGACTTTCAGAAATATCAGCGAAATTGTCGGAACGCATCATGAGTTTTACGACGGCACAGGTTTTCCGAAAGGTCTTAAAGGTGACAAAATACCGCTGTGTTCACGCATAATAAGAGTGGCAGATGCTGTTGATATAGCCGCTCAGGTCCATTCGGCGGATAATCCGGATGAAATTATTTCTCTTCTCGGAATATTTTCCGGCGAAGAGTTTGACCCTGAAATTTATGAAGTTTTCGTCAGTCTTGTGAAGAACGAAGGGCTTTTTGACGCGATAAAAAGCGCCGAAGAGATTGAATGGAATATGGCTGCACTCAAAAAAGAGATGACAGATCACCATCTGCTTTCTTCGCCGGACACTCTGAACCGTTTTTTCAAGATGATTGCCTCTATTGCAGACAATCTGACATCGTCGGAATACAACCATTCTCTGCGTGTGGCTGAACTTTCGGTGCAGATGGCTTACCTGATGGAACTTAACGAAAGTGAGATTCTGACTATACGCTGGGCTTCGTTCCTGCATGACATCGGAAAACTTGCAGGAAACCGTTCGGTTTACCGCAAGCGCGAGAAACTCACCGATGAAGAGTGGCTGAACGTAAAGGCGCATCCGCAGAGAAGTTACGACATACTCAACAAAGTTTCCGGGATGGATAAAATTGCATATTACATTCTCTACCACCACGAAAATCAGGACGGAACGGGTTATCCGGAGGGGCTGAAAGGGGAAAAAATCCCGCTTGCTTCGAGAATAATGCATGTGGCCGATGCTTACGATGCAATAACTTCAAACAGACCTTATCACAGAAAAAAACAGCAGGAAGAGGCTTTGGGCGAATTGAAAAAAAATGTCGGAAGACAGTTTGATCCCAATGTTGTCGAAGTCTTTTCAAAATTTTTGATTTCCTAACTGTTTCCTTAGTAAAAGATATCGGAAGTGTTTAAACTTGACGGACTGTTCATTTACTTGACGGATTCTATTTTGGCTGTTATTTTTAGCCGGTTTTTGATGAAGGTTTGAAATTGCTGGATTTTTTTTATAAATTAGGACGCAGTTTAAGTGATTTCGCGCGCTTTCTCGGTGATTGCTGCCGCTGGTTTTTTGTGCCGCCTTACCGTGTGGGGCAGATTGCGGAACATATTGAAAGAATAGGACTTCAGTCAATTCCGATAGTCTCTCTTTCCGTTTTCACGACAGGCATGATTCTTGCGTTGCAGCTTATCAATATCATGTATATTTTCCGTGCCGAGACTTTTGCCGGAGCCGCTGTGGCTATAGCGATGAGCCGTGAACTTGCGCCTGTTGTTACGGCTATTGTTCTTATTGCTAAAAACGGTTCTGCGATGACAGCGGAAATCGGCAGCATGAAGGTTACGGAGCAGATTGCCGCAATGGAGACTATGGCTGTCAGTCCGCTCAGATACCTCGTTGTTCCGCGGATTTTCGCTTCGATTCTGGCTTTTCCTGCACTTACGGCTGTTGCCAATGCGGTGGGAGTCTACGGCGGATACTTTGTGGCGGCACACGTTATGAGCGTAAACAGAGTTGCTTACAACCAGACGATGTTCTTTTTTGTTGATCCTGACGATATCTGGACAGGATTGATAAAAGCTGCTGTTTTCGGCTTTATCGTAACGGTGATATGTTGCTATCACGGCTTGCGAACGAACGGCGGCGCCAAGGGTGTCGGAAGAAGGACTACAGCCGCGGTTGTTATTTCAACCGTTGCTATTCTGGTTGCTGACTATATAATGACTTTTTTGTTTATCAGGTTCTTGGGAATGTAATGGAAAACGCTATTGTCAGAGTCCGCAATGTCTATAAGTCATTTGGGGAAGAGCACAAAATCCTCAACGGAGTCAATCTTGATATAGAAGATGGGCGTATCACCGCTGTAATTGGAAAGAGCGGAACGGGGAAAAGTGTGCTGTTGAAGAATATTATCGGCATTCTCAAGCCTGATTCTGGTGAGATTTTTTTCCGTGATTCAGATATCACTAAGATGAATAAGGAAGAACTTCTGGAAATAAGGAAAAATATAGGTTATCTTTTCCAGGATGCGGCTCTGTTTGATTTTATGTCGGTTGAGGATAATATTAAATTTCCTCTTGTCGAGCAGCTCGGCATGAAGAACGGCAAAGAGCTTTCTGCGAGAGTGGCGGAACTGCTTGAACTTGTCGGGCTTCCTGGAACAGAAAAAAAGTTCCCGTCGGAACTTTCGGGCGGCATGAGGAAAAGGGTTGGATTGGCGCGTGCGATAGCGGTGAAGCCGAGGATCGTTCTTTTTGACGAGCCGACTACGGGACTTGATCCGATACTTGCGGAAAGTATCGATGCGCTGATTGATATGGTAAACAAGGAACTTAATATGACCTGTGTCGTTATAAGTCACGATATTGCTTCGGTTTTCAGACACGCGGATAAAGTTGCGCTTCTTTATGACGGTGTGATACAGTTCTGCGGAACGCCCGATGAGGCCCTTGCTTCGAATCATGAAGTGATGAAGCATTTTATTTCCAATTCTTTCCGTGGAATAGGCGGGTAGCAGATATGAACAGAGCACTTAAGATAGGTATTTTTTTCATTATTTGCTCCTGCTGTGCCGGAGTTTACATATATAAATCAGCCGATTTGTTTGAAGGCGATACAAAAACATACTTTGCACTTGCCGATGACGCGATGGGGCTTCTGCGCGACAGCGACGTGCTCGTTGCGGGTGTTGTTGTCGGAAAACTTGACAAAATCGGGCTTGAGAACGGAAAGGCGAAGTTCACCCTAAAAATCTCAAAAGATCTTGTTGTTTACGAAAACGCAAAGCTGGAAAAAGTGATGGAAAGTATGCTTGGGACCAATGTTCTGACCCTTGATCCCGGTAACAGTTCGGCTCCTGTTCTTCAGGAAAACGAATACATAAAAAATGTGAATACTGCATCTGGAATGTCTGCCGCAATGGGCAAAGTTACGGAAATAATGGAAAAGACAGATGCCCTGATGAACAAGGTTTTAGAACGTGAAAATCAGGAAAAACTCAACAAAATCATAGATATGCTTGTCAGAATGACAGAAAATACGACACAGAATATTGAAGGAAACATGAAGCTTCTTTCTGCAACTCTCAGGGATATTTCGGAGGTGATGCAGAAAGTGAATGCAAAAAGCGATTACGAAATGGAAAAGTTATCGAAAATATTGGAAAATACACTCAAGGTTACAGATAGAATCGCAGAAATTTCGGACGGCAAAGACGAGAAGTTAAATCAGACACTTGATGACCTCAGAGGCAGCCTGAAACTTATAGCTGACGAGCTGGCTGCTTCACGGAATGCAATGCAGGATGTCAGGGATATTACTTCGAATGTCAATCAGATTACAGAAAAAGTGGCAAACGGCGAGGGAACAGTCGGTAAACTTCTCGCCGACGAAAAACTTTACGAAGATATCGCCAAGGTTTCCGACAAACTTACCGATTACGCTGATACGCTGCTCGGAATGAAGGTTTATGTCGATGCGCATTCGAACTACATGGTCTTCAACAATTCGTTCAAAACCTATTTTGATATTACTTTGCAGCCGCGCAAAGACCGCTTCTATCTTCTCGGTGTCGTTGATGATCCGCGAGGAAATGTTTCGCACACGGTGACAACGCACACGACTGATGTCAACGGTACAACTTACCTTGTCGAGGATGACAAAACGGTTGTTTCGGATAAGTTAAAATTCAACCTTCAGATAGGCAGAATTTTCGGACCTGTTGCGCTCAGAGGTGGAATTTTCCAGAACAAAGCCGGTTTTGGAATCGACTATGTGCCGTGGAAATATGTTTCTCTTTCGGCCGAGATTTTTGATTTTGCAAACGGCGGCGCGCCTCAGCTGCGTGTTCAGGGTCTTGCACGTCCTCTGCTCTGGACGATAGAGCCTTTCAGCTGGCTTTACATCACAGCCGGTGGCGAAGACTTGATAAACGGTGAGCGTGACCTTTACTTCGGTCTCGGTCTCAGATTTGACGATGACGACCTCAAAAGCATAGTTTCTTCTGTTCCTAAACCGTAATCTGAGAGAAAAATGCGCCCTGAAATCAAAAAAATAGTCATAGATCCAGAGTTTAGAAATGCGGAACTTCCGCATAAAATCACGGAAAATTTGGGCTTAAAGCCTGAATTTATGACAAAAGACGAGCTTCTTGACGAAATTCGGAAAAATCCTGGCGAAGATTTGTTCAAAACCGCCAAAAAAGTCCTTTTTTTCACAGAAAACAAAGGGCGTTTCCTCAAAAAATGTCCTGGCAGCAAAGGTGTTGTCTGCTGCAACTACTATACGATAAACAGTGTTACTGGCTGCCCGTATGACTGTTCATATTGCATTTTGCAGCACTACATCGGCAACAATCCTTTCATTACAGTTTTTCTCAACAAAGAAAAGGCTGTCGAAGAAATAGTTTCATTTCTTACCGAAAACCGCTTTCTCCGCGTGGGAACAGGGGAACTTGCCGATTCTCTGGCTCTCGACCACCTTCTTGACGAAAGTGGATTTTTCATCGGAGAACTCTCTAAACGCTCGCTTTTTGACAGGGTGCAGTTTGAGTTCAAGACAAAATCGGCAGAGGTTGAACGCCTGCTCGAAGTTAAGGATATCTATCCGGATTCCAATATTGTTGCCGGATTTTCGGTGAATGTTCCTCGATTCAGTGCTCACGAAGAGCCAGGAACCGCGACACTTGAAGAGCGGATGAACGCGGCCAAACAGCTTCAGTCGAAAGGAGTGAAGGTTGCAATACACTTTGACCCTGTGCTTATGCTGGATGAACTTTTTGACGACTATATGAAACTCATAGACTTTATTTTTTCTCAGCTTGACCCTGAAAAAATCGCGTGGATAAGCATGGGAGGTTTCCGCCACACGCTCGCTTTAACTGAAACTATTGTCGGACGCAACCCTGGAAGTCTGCTTCTGCGCGGTGAGATGTTTCCGTCTGACAGCGATAACAAACTCAGGTATCTTGCTTTCCAAAGAAGAAAATTTTATACGGCTTTCAATTCGCATATTTCCTCATATTTTAAAGGCAATCCGCCACTTTATATGTGCATGGAAAAAGCTTTCATCTGGTCTGATATGAAGATGCCTCTTCCTGAAAACGTTTTCAAAGACAATAAATAAACAATACTTTTTTCTTCGAAAAATCTTCTTTTGACTTAACTCTTTATTTTTGAATGAAGTGAAAATTTAAGTTTTCAAGCAAAAAAAAACCGGGCTCAAGGCCCGGTTTGAAAGAAATCAGATTAGTTGCACTCGCCTATATGAGTCTGAGATTCTTCATCAACATGGGAGACATACGCTTTGTAAGTATCTGCATCCCAAATCGGAATAAGAACTGCATCAGACATATCATAAGTGCATACTGGATGGTTTACAGGATCAGTGGTGATTTCCTTATCTTCCATTTTGGTATCCGTAACAATTGCGTTGCCAGGATAAGCGGTATTGCTTTCAGGCGATGCCAAAGAATTGTCCCATTTAACAACGGCAATAGCTTTCCACTCGTTGACCTTGATTTTAAAATCCTTTGTTGTTGAAGCATAGTTGTCAGCCGGACGATCTTTTCCTGCTTTTCTCGGAGCTTCATCGCCGTCAACAAGAATTTCGACTCTTGCGTCTACTTCGTAAGCGCTGTCGTCACCAGTGTAAACAGGTTCGCAACGATCTCCTGCACCGTCAGAATAATTGGAGATGCAGTTTACATAGCCTACAACAAGAAGATACTGGTCATCAATAACCGGAACATCAGGCACACCGTCACCGTCTTTGTCTTCAATCGGACCAAGACCTATGGTTTCAGGAGTTTCGTAGTTGTTGCCGCCCCAGGTGTTATCGATATCGAGTGAAGCGTGCCACTGAATTGTTCTGCCCTCTTCAACGCCATCCAATCCATTGTCACCGAATGAGCAGTCGTCATGACGCCAGTATTTTTCTGACCCTTCAGAGCCAAGCGGGTAAGCAGCTTCAGAATCTTCCGAACGGTATGATGTTCCGAGAACACCGTCTGTAGGAGTGAATCCATACTGCGGAGCTTCGAGACTGCTCTTCTTAATCATGTGAATATCGATATCTATTGCCACACCTTCTTTCGATTCAGATTCAGCTTTTGTTTTGTAACCTTGTTTCCAGGTAAGCTGAGCAACTACACGAGCCTGCGGGATAATTTTTGGAACAATCGTTATGTCGGCCGTATCGCTGACAAGGTCTGTCTCTTTGTCAACTGTTTCAGCCTGAATATTGATTTTGTAGTATTTCGTTTTTGTTTCTTCGCAGTACTGCTGACGGCAGATGAGGTAGTCAGAAAGTTTGAGGAAGAGGAAGTCATCAGGATTGTCTTTGTCGTATACCGGCTCGCTTCCGCATACAGACGAGCATTTCTCTGCATTATATTCTTTGTTCTCTTCACCGGGATATCTTCTCGGAGTGATCATCAAACCTGTGAAAGTTGCTCTCTTCGGGTTGTCTCTCTTACCGTCATCGGGGAGCCACTGACCTGCAGAACCGCTGCTCTCGGCAAGTTGAAGTCTTGACTGTTCAAGAAGAGGAGTCGGGGACTCTTTCATTTCCCATTTATATTTGATGTAATATCTTTCCTGCCAGTTTTCAAGACACTTTTCAGGAGCATCAGGATCGGACACGCAGGTTTTTGCAAGATCCATATCAACCTTGTCATAAATGTTTCTGTATGACATAGGCTCGGTGATAGCGGACTTGAAAGTTACATGGATTATCGGTTTCGGCGGTTTGTTCGGCTGTCTGGTAATCTGAATTCTGTAGCTTGTCGAGCTTTCGCCGCATGTGTCGGTTTTGCCTTTTGTAGGATCGTTTGTGCAAACCTCAATCGAGAAGTCACCGTTCTGTCTATATTTAAGGACATCGCCGTCAAGTCTTTCTGACGGAGGATTGTCCTTGAGGGATGTTGCAGCCGCCTTGTCATAGCTGAGACGGATTTTGAACTTCGAATTGTATTTCTTAGGATCAAAGCCTTTTTTGCAGATCTTTTCAGCGGAGTCAAGCTGAAGCGGGCAGAGGGAGGCGATTGCATCTCCTTTGTTTTCGCCCATGTAGTCGAAGGAAAGACCTTTTGCAGCATATCCTTCAGCAGCAATACCGTTTTCCATCTTCTGAACCTCGATCTGGAAAAGCTTTTTGTAGGTTTCGTTTTCAAGACTTGCAATGAGCTGACCGTTCGGGTCAATCATGTTGATCTTTCTGATTTTGAGTTCACCGGTAACACCGCGGTTGTAAATCTCGAACTCCTCGGTGATTACGTCTGCGACAGCGGATTTTACAGTTTTTACATAAACCGGAGTGTCTTCTTCGATACCTGCTGTATCAGATGTGTCTGTCGTGTCAGTTGTGTCAGCCGTATCAGCAGTGTCAGCCGTGTCAGCTGTGTCTGCGGTGTCAGTAGTGTCAGATGTGTCTGATGTATCAGTCGTATCGGATGTGTCTGCTGTATCAGCAGTGTCTGATGTATCAGTTGTGTCTGATGTGTCGGTTGTGTCTGATGTGTCGGTTGTGTCTGATGTGTCGGTTGTATCTGCGGTATCAGCCGTATCTGCAGTGTCAGCCGTATCTGCAGTATCAGCTGTATCAGCAGTGTCAGCCGGGTCTGCGCTGCTTCCGTCATCCCACGGATAGTAAGCGAAAACCATTTTTGCCGGGTTCGACGCGATTTCGGGTTTTCCTTCAACATCGTAGCTGTTGCATGAAACGAAAGCTGAAACTCCGAGCAACAACAGCATAACTACCAGTAATCTCTTCATTTTTTCTGAACCTCCAATAAATATTCCAAGAATCACATAAGCCAAACTTCGCGTAATTATAGGAATGAGCGCTTAAAAGTCAAAAATAAAAAGGGCAATCTTTAAAATTATTTTGTCTGGACTTTTTTGCCGAGAATCTTGCAGCCGCGCGCTTCGAGGTCGGCGACGCTGTCAAACGAAAAAATTGAGTTCATTTCGACATCGACGAGTTTAAGTTTCGGGTGGTCGTTTATCGGTGCGAGGTCGCGGAGCTGGTTATCCTGCATGTAAAGTTCTTCGAGTGCCATGAGTTTACTGAGAACGAGGATGATGTCGATGCGGTTGATGTTGAGGCTCAAGATTTTGAGCTTCTGCAATGGTTTGAGCGGGAAAATCTCGATGATTGCGTTGTCGTTGAGCGAAAGATATTCGAGCTCTGTGAGGTCCGCAATCTGCGCGACATCGCTGATCCTGTTGCTGTTAAGCGAGAGTTTTTTGAGCTTTTTGAGCTGCGAGAAATCGGCGAGACCTTGTATTCCGTTGCGGCTGATGTCGAGTTCTTCCAGGTTGACGAGATTTTTGACCGGACGTATGTCGCCTATGTAGTTTTTGTCAAGGTTGAGATAGGCGAGATTCGTCAGATTCTCAAGCGGATACATGGTTTTGATCTCGTTTTCGCCGAGGTCGAGGTATTTAAGTTTAGTGAGCTGGGAAAGCATCGAAATATCTTCAATCTTATTTTTTTTAAGAGTGAGTTTTTCGAGATTTGTAAGTTTTTCGACGCCTTTTATGCTGTTGATCAGCGATTCTCCGAACGGGTTTGCTTTGAGAGTCTCTTCGGTGTTGGAACAGTCAAGTTCCTGAATTTCTTCAAACTTTTTGTCAAGTTTTTTGATGCAGTTTATGAAAACTTTGTCTTCAAAGCCTTCGAAATTCTGCCCCGAACTGCAAGAAACGAACAAAAATAAAACCGAAAGTACAGGAATTAGTGAAAATTTCATTTTTTACCTCTTATTTTTTCTTTTTGTCGGTGTAGGAGAACGCCGTTCCGCTCTTCTTGACGATGATTTTTCCGTCGGTTTTGTCGGAGAAGAATCCCGCTTTGACGAGGGCGGTAAGGATTTTTGCCCTTTGTGCAGTGCCGATGACCATGTCGGAAATTTCCATCGATTTTTTGGTGAAACCGTCCTTGGTTTTGGTCATCTCGCGGCAGTTCGATATTGTCGCGCCGCTTGCTCCCGCCGACATTGCTGCATCGAGCATCTCTTTCGACTGCGTGTCGTTGCAGATGAGCATGATGTTTTCAAGGTTCGTGAAGTATGTCCTTTCGACAGCGTTTTTGGCGTTAAGAGTCCGTTTTCGCCACTCGGTGCCGCCCTGGATCGAGTCGATTACGCTGATTATCTGGCCCATGCTGGCAGCTGCGCGGTTAGCTCCGAAGAAGGTTTTTGAGTCGAGAGTTGCTAAATTTATCGGGTAGGAGAAGATGAAACCCATGCCGGGACGGTCGAGGTGACCGCCTTCGATTAGAAGATCCATCATTCCCTGCGCGTCGTGGTTTGCGACAGCGATGTTTATCGTCTCTTTTTCTGCTGGAATCGTAATTCTGATTAGTCCCATTCTGTCGCGGATCCCGCCGCCGATGCCGTAGGAGATCATCGGGACGCTCGAGCCTTTGTCGATCGCCGTTTTTGCAAGGGCGAGGCCTCTTCCGCGCTGTGTGATGGCGCAGATGCCCATGTAGTTCGCCTGCGAATTTTCGAAAGCGAAGTCAAATCCGTCGAAATTTTCGTTGTTTTCGCTGCTTTCAATGAGAACTGCCGGTTCCGTGAATATCGAGCCGCGTCCTTCCTGCGAGAGGTCGGCGCCGTAAACGATCTTGTCAAAAACTTCCTTCTCTTTTTCAGCCGGAACATAGAAATGGTATGTTTCGAGCATGTTTTCAGCAATGCCTTTGCGATTGAAAAACCAGTGTTTGTCGGTCGAAACAATAGAACTGCTGCGCTGAGCAATATAGTTGTCTATGCCGCATTCCTTCAGGGCTTCGGCTACTTTAGGAGAGACATTTTTATAAACACTGCAAGTGAATTTCGCTATATTCGTGAATTTCATTATCTGCCTCCATTTGTTGCGTTCTGCATTTTCTTAGCCTTGCGGCTAGCGCTGATCCCCATGAGGAGAACCGCCAGGATCGGGCAGGCTGAAGCCATGCTGAGGATGCCGAAACCTTCGACTACGCCTTCGACTCTCGCACCGAGTCCGAGACCCATCGCAAGAACGAGCGGGACCGTGACAGGACCGGTGGTAACGCCCGCGCTGTCCCAGCCGATATTGACATACTGCTCGTCCGAAATTGCCGTGAGAACAAGGAGGATCAGGTATGAAGGAATGAGCATCCAGAAGATCTGAATGTTCCAGATGATCTTTACCGCTCCGAGCGCGATTCCCAGTCCTACTCCGAAAGCGACCGCGTAGATCAGGGTCGTCTTTTTGAAAGTACCGACCGAAAGTTCCTCGACTTTCATGCCGAGCGCATTTAGTGCAGGTTCGGCGAGAGTTGCTCCGAAACCCATGATGAAGGCGAAAAGTATGACGATCAAGTATCCGCCGCTGCCTCCGTTCTTGCCGAAAATGGGGCCTATCTGCGGAATGTAGCGGTAGATTTTTTTCGGTTCGTCGTAGTTTTTCTCGACAAACGGGATCTGCGAATATTTGTTGTCACCTTCTTTTTTGAAGAAGAACTCGTTTACTTCGCCCTCGGGAGTGATCGATTTCTGGACGATATCCTTGTCGAAGTTGTGCATCGTTTCCTGGCTGTCGCTCAGTTCTATCGCGCTGAAAGAAGCGGGGAGTCTTGAACCGACCTGGGTTCCGATCTTGGAAAGGCCGTATTCCATACCGATTCCGAATAGTCCCATTCCGAGGATCGAAATGAAGATCCCGAGGAAAATTTCGTCCTTTTTCGGCAGTTTTTCGCGGAGAAGAACGACAAAAACAAGGAGAATGAAGATCGTTAGGGGAAGGATCGCCTTTGCCGCTTCGAAGAATTTCGTGCTTGCGACATTGACAAGGTTTATCGCCTCTTCGACTTTGTCGCTTGCAGAAAGAGCCGCTTCAGTGAACTGCTGCTTGACGGCCTCGAATCTCTCTTCTGTTCCGACTATCTGAAGCGCTTTCGCATGGTTCGCGTCGCTGAAGAAATCGGTCTGCGACATAGGTTCGGGGAGGCTCATGTTGAGCGCAGCGCCGAAAATATAGACTGCCAAAATCGGGAACGCGCTGGCAAGAGTTACGACACCGAAACCCATCGAATCGCTGTCTTCGCCGCCGACTGTCCTGCAGATACCGATACCGAGAGCGAGAACAAGGGGAACCGTTACCGGGCCTGTCGTTACAGCGCCGCAGTCCCAGGCTAAACCTGTGATGTAAAGCAGGTTCTGGTCAAAAACGCCCCAGATCGTGAAGAGAAGAAGGAGCGGAATGACTATTAAAATAAAAGGTTTGAGCGAAATCGACTTCATGAAACGGAGCATACCGGCGATAACCGCGATACCTACGCCGATCCCGACAAAAGCTACAAGATATTCGGCTTTCTGGTTCAGCATGACGAAGAGAAGAGGCGCTTCCCACGGCTTTACGAAAGAGCCGTTAGCCTTGAGGATCGCGATTGAAGGCTCTGCGTAAGTCGCGCCGAAACCGAGGATAAAGCTGAATGCGATGATCGTGAAAAGTCCGCTTTTGAGCGGCAGTTTTATACCCAGAATTTCACCGAGCGGCATGATTCCGAGGAAAAGACCTTCAAGGAAGAAAGCCAGACCTAAAATTACAAGTCCGATACCGACAGAAATGACGCCGGCTTCGTAAATCGGCATTCCGAGGATCATCGACTGGAAAAGGATGAGGTAAATAACAACCGGAAGAACGGAAACGAGCTGTTCCTTGAGCTTGTCCTTGCAGAAGCCGAGCAGCATCATCATTGACTGTTTCAGCGGAATTTTGAGTTTTTCCTGTTTGTTTGAAGACATTTTTCTCTCCATAAAAGTTCAAAAAAAGCGCTCGATTATACGCAAAAACGGGTGGAGTTCAAAAAAATAAATCTTTTGCTATTTTTCCAATCATATGTAAAATCGCCGCGTTTTTTTGGTTTATTACCTTTTATTTTATGGTGCTTGATTATGAAAATAAGTGAAATTGTTACTCTTCTTAATGCAAAAATCGTATGCGGCGAGGAATTTACCGACCGCGAGATCGAAAGAGCGTTCGCATCGGATCTGATGAGCGACGTTCTTACAACTCCTTTTGACAACGGCGTTCTGATCACCGGGCTCGCAAACCCGCAGTCTGTAAGAACGGCCGATATGATGGATGTTTCGACCATAATCCTTGCGAGAAAGAAAAAGGCGACCGAGGAGATGATCGAGCTTGCAAGGGAAAACGATGCCGTAATTATGGAGTGTCCGCTTTCAGTCTATCACATTTCGGGCATTCTTTACACTCACGGTCTTAGTCCGGTTTACTGATTTTTTTAGGGTGAGCTATGAAGTTCGAGTATCACGTGGAAGGCGGAGATTTCCTGAATGCCGGCAACGCTTCGGGAAACATCAAGAAAGTTCTTAAAAAATTGAATGTCAATCCGGGCGTGCTTAAACGGGTTGTCGTTGCGCTTTACGAAGCCGAGGTCAATATTGTGGCGCACGCATACCGCGGAAACATCACCGCCGATATCTCGCCACAGAAAATAGAGATAGTTCTTGACGACGAAGGTCCCGGAATCCCCGATATCGGTCTTGCGATGCAGCAGGGTTATTCGACTGCATCTACAAAAGTGCGCGAAATGGGTTTCGGAGCCGGAATGGGTTTGCCGAACATCAAGGCGAACACCGATGATTTGAAAATAGAAAGTGTAGTAGGCAAGGGGACGAAGATCACTCTTCTTTTTAACCTTGCGTAAACGGAGGTCTCATGGTGACGCGCAATAAAAAACCTTTTTTTCATCACGCGCTCAGAATCAACAAAAACAAGTGCATAGGCTGCACGCACTGTATGAGGACTTGTCCGACGGACGCAATAAGAATCCGCGGCGGAAAGGCTTCTGTCAACCCTGACAAGTGCGTCGACTGCGGAATGTGCATGATTTCGTGCAAGCACAACGCGATAATTGTCGAACAGGACGATTTCCAAAGGATTTTCGACTACAAATGCCGCGTTGCCCTTGTTCCTTCGGTCCTGATGGGGCAGTTTGACGAAAATTCGGGAACAAAATCGATTTTTGAAGGTTTGAAAAGCGTCGGTTTTACTCATGTTTACGAGGTTTCGCGCGCATCTTCGCTCATTGAGGAGGCTCAGGACGAGTATGAGCAGAGGAGCGATGTCGAGTTTCCGCTGATTTCATCGTTCTGTCCCGCTGTAATCAGGCTGATTCAGGTTAGATTTCCGTCACTTCTCAAGCACATAACCCTGATAAAGCCGCCTCTTGACATTGCTGCCGCTCACTGTCGTCACGAACTTGAAAAGACAGGAATAAATCCGGCTGATATAGGAATTTTCTATGTTTCTCCGTGTGCTGCGAAAATCGTAGCGATAAAGCACCCAGTCGGTGAGAAAAAATCGGCAGTCAACGGCGTAATAAACATGGACCTGATTTATAATAAGATCTATTCTTTCGTTTCGAATGATAAAGCCGATTCGGGTAAACTCTGCCGCCCGGCCGACAACACTCACGTCACATGGGAACTTACCGGCGGCGAGTGCATCAGACGTGATAACCACGCGATGGCGGTTGACGGAATCCACAATGTCATCGAGATTCTGGACAAACTTGAGAACGGAGAACTTGACGAGAACATTACTTTCCTCGAACTCAGGGCTTGTGACGAAAGCTGCGCCGGAGGAATCCTTGTTCCTGGCAACCGTTTCCTGACAGTGAGGAACCTCATGCAAAGAGAAGTCCTGCCGCCGTGCAGAAAAACAGCCGACAAAAATGACGCGGCGTGTCAGAACTGCCGCCTTTTCGGCAAATGCGGAAGCGAGTATCTTCAGGAAGCCTTCAAACTTGAGAAACTTCAGCCGAGATCAATGCTCTCCTTGGACGACGACATGGAAATCGCTCTCGAAAAGATGGAGCATGTCGATACGATCATGCAGGTTCTTCCCAATATCGACTGCGGAATGTGCGGATCTCCCAGCTGTCAGTCGCTTGCCGAAGATATTGCGCGCGGTATCGCAGAGCTCGACCAGTGTGTTTTCCTCAGAATCACGGCGACAAAAGATGCCGAAGATGTAAAAACTCTTAAAGAATCAGTCCGCAATGTCTGGGGAAGGATTAATAATAACGAATAGTTGACGTCGCGCCGCAATTTTGACGTCACGCCGTTACGTCGTTACGCCGTAACGTTTTCGCGCCATCGATATATCGAAATTTCGAAATATCGACATTTCGACGAGTTTATGCGCGTCGAACTTAATCGACGTATAACGATCTGACGCATTTCACGAAATGCGTTTCGCTTTTAAGTGCTTGATTTCTTTCGGTTTCTTCTGAAATTGTGAAAACAAAAACTTTTCTGCCGTGAAACGGTGTTTTTGTCCAGAAAGTGCCGTGATCGACAACTTCTTCGTATTTCACGCACTTTCCGCAAAGTTCGTTTTCGCAGTTGTTCCATTCGCAGCTGTCGGTGACGGCGCAGAAATCTGGATTTTCTTCTTCAATGCAGAAATTTTCAAGCGTTCTGATCTCGTGGAGTTCGGGAAGGTGCCAGTCATCGAAGCCGTTTTCTTCAAGGTTGTTGCAAAATGCGACAGCTTTTTCAAAAGTCATGGCTTCGGCAGAACTCTGCGACCACGAATACGGGTATTGATAAGATTTTTTACGCAAAAAAAATCCTGCCGCAACTATGACGGCAATCAGAAGAACCAGAAAGATTCTTTTTTTTGCCGGGCGTCGGGCAGGATATGAAAAACCACGTGATCTCAAAGGTTTATGCGTTCATAGCCTTGAGGAAATCCTTGTTGGATTTGGTTTTTCCCATTTTGTCAAGCATAAACTCCATGGAGTCGATGACATTGAGCGGGTGAAGGAGCTTCCTGAGGATCCATACCTTGTTGAGAACATCGGGTTCGAGAAGGAGCTCTTCTTTTCTTGTTGCCGACTTGTTGATGTCGAGGCACGGGAAAATTCTCTTTTCCATGAGCTTTCTGTCAAGGTGGACTTCCATGTTACCAGTTCCTTTGAACTCTTCGAAAATGACTTCGTCCATACGGCTACCGGTATCGATAAGAGCAGTTGCGATGATCGTGAGCGATCCGCCTTCCTCGATGTTTCTTGCAGCACCGAAGAATCTTTTCGGTTTGTGGAGTGCGTTAGCGTCGACACCGCCGGAAAGGATCTTGCCTGACGGCGGAACGACTGCGTTGTAAGCACGTGCAAGTCTTGTGATCGAGTCAAGAAGAATAACGACGTCCTTGCCGTATTCTACCATTCTCTTAGCCTTTTCAAGAACCATTTCAGCGACCTGAACGTGGCGTGTAGCGGGTTCGTCGAATGTTGAAGCGATGACTTCCGCCTTAACGCTTCTCATCATATCGGTAAC
>Ga0265299_10000535_pt1 | contig 46458 bp, 28 predicted proteins | sample AusTroGonzalo_MG_4_FD_193485 | JGI IMG/M metagenome (GOLD analysis project Ga0265299, IMG submission 193485) | Bovine rumen microbial communities from tropical cattle in Woodstock, Queensland, Australia - Gonzalo_02 | ecosystem: Host-associated > Mammals > Digestive system > Stomach > Rumen ...
TCGCTTGAAGCTCTCGCTGAAGCTTCTTCTTTGCCTTTCTTCTACTGTTAATTTTTCCATTGTTGACCTCTTTTTATTTTACTGTTTTTAGTGAATAAAAACGGTCAACCTATTTCAGGCATTGACATGGTCGTGGCGCGCCGCGACTGTACAGTTGAGACGCGCCATGGCACGTCTGTACAATGTTGAATCGCGCCATGGCACGTCTGTACAATGTTGATAGAATTTTGATTATTGATAATATGTTTAGATATAGTGTGTTGCATAATTAATTTTCTGTAATCTTTCGAACAACATCTATTGGAATATTGAGAAGAGCTGCTATCTCTGCCGCTGATTTGCCAGATGCTGCAATTGCGGAAACTGCAGAGGTAATTACGGTATCTTTCTGCGCCAACTGCTCCTGCTGTTCCTCCAACTGTTTCATCTGCGCATCAAGTTGCTCCATCTGTTCCTTTATCTTGTTTTGCTGGTCGGTGCGCTCCTTTACATAGTTGTCGTAAAGAGTCTGGTACTCGTCCATAATATTTGTAACTCCTTTTGTCATACCCTATTATTTCCCTGTTACTCTAAGAACATCATCTAATGGAATATTGAGAAGTGTAGCAATCTCTTCGGGAGTCTTGCCTGTAGCAACCAAAGCAAAAACTGCAGAAGAAACAAGAGAGTTCAATTGTGTATCCTTCGCCGCCAACTGGTCGTCCTTCGCGGCCAACTGTTCTTTCTGTTCCGCCAACTGTTTCATCTGCACATCAAGTTGCTCCATCTGCGCCTTTATCTTGTTCTGCTGGTCGGTGCGCTCCTTTACATAGTTGTCATAGAGGGTTTGGTACTCGTCCATAATTTCCATTTCCTTGCGCACATCCTCGTCGGAAGCGGCCTTCTGCAGGCGACGGACTATACGGTCGATGTCGGCATCGTCATTATAGGTGCTGTCGTCAACGGTAAGTTCACGCTGGCAACTTGGAACAATGTTGCGCTGGTCGAAAACGCTTAGTATGCGGTCGAGATGAGAAACAACCTTCGCACTTGTTATCTTCGGGATTTGAACCACTATCATATCGTGGACCAAGCCGTCAACAAACTCAACATCATTGACTTTCTTGTCGATTTTGTTCATATCCTGGTCGTACATGCGTGGATATACGTATGTGACGGCATTGTCAAGTTCCTCGACCTCGTGTCCGAGAAGATAAATTGTAATGATATGCAATGCCCTCTTGTGGTTTGGCCTGTCGCTGAGGACAATGGCGTTGCTATCATCCGAATAGTGCGCTGCCAAATAACGGCGAAAACGCATTATCTCGGTTGAAAGGTAAGTTTTCTGTATTTCAATGGTTACAAGTTCACGAGAACCGTCATCATTGAAGATTTCTGCAGCAAAATCTACACGAAGAACGGAAATTTCATCCTTGGTCTTGGTGCGGGTGTACTCGTTGCGCTTAAGTTCAATCTCGCCTATCTTGCGCTGCAAGAGTGCAGACAGCAGAACCCTAGCCGCTGGAATATCTTCCATCAGGTACTTGAATACCGAGTCGTAAATCGGGTTTGCTATGACTGTTCGTGACATAAGGCTATATTCAATATATAATGTTTAAAGTTTCTAGTTTAATGTTTAATGTTTCACGTTTCTAAGTTTCTATGGCTTCGCCGTTTCTCGTTGAATCGCGCCATGGCACGATTGTACAATGTTGATAGAATTTTGATTATTGATAATATGTTGAGAAATGGTGAGTATCATGGTAAATTAAATTTTTGCAATTTCTTCTTCTGAAAGGCCTGTTGTTTTAGCAATGTCCTTTATTGAGAATCCCATTGCTTTAAGAGCCTTTGCCACTTGGAATCTTACAATCCTCCTGCCTTTCTCAATGCCTTCTGCATAACCTATGGCATAACCTTTAGCATATTCTCTGGCATAAAGTTTTGCATCAGTTCCAACATAACCAGCAGCTTCTCCGCGAGCATATCCTTCGGCGAAAATATCATCATATTTATCACCCAAGTATTTCACCACTTCGTATCCAGTCATATCTTTGTTAATCAACATAATTCTCAAATTTTAGTTATTTCTTCTTCTAAAAGGCCTGTTGCTTGGGCAATGTCTTTTACAGATAATCCCATTGCTTTCAGATTACGGGTAATTTCAATAGCTTTGTTCCTTTCGGCCTCTTCCCTTACGCCATCGGTGAGTGCACGTTCGACACGGACAGAATCCCAGAACTTTTCGTAGGCGGTAAGCTGTACATCGGAGAAAGCCGACTGCTCCACAATGTCAAGGGCTTTCTTTATCTCTGGGTTGTCAAGCAGTTCGTCAGGCACTTCGCGAGTCTTTTCGTCTATCTCAGAAAGGAAACGCAGCCACAAGACTTGCATCTTCTTCTCCGCATACGTAACGGGCTTGAACTTCGGCAACTCAACGAAAACCAGATGCAAGCCGTCAATAATCTTGTTGCTATATTGCTCGTGAACAAGGCGATAGTAGTGGTAGTAGGTATTTACATCGGGTTCAAAAATTGCATCCACAAGGTTCAGCGAATACACAGGCTGCAACAGCTTGAAGTTCTCCTTACTATCGAGCTGGCGCACATACGCCTTCGACGCATTGAACAACACTCGCTGCTTGAACTCCGACGACCATATCATCTTCATTTCAACAAGGAACTGCCGACCCTTCATGTCCTTGCACCTTACATCGACTATGCTGTTCTTGCGAGTTGGTGTTTCTGGAACCATCTCGGGAGTCAGATATTCTACCGACTGTACCTCGTCGCCTTTTTCCAACGGAAGCAAGGCGTTAAGCAGACTTATGACAAGGTCGGGATGTTCGCCGAACACCTTCTTGAATGTCAAATCTGCTTTTGGGTCTAAGTATTTCATAGTCTAAATGTTTGATGTTTCTTGTTTCAGGTTTATAGTTTAAAGTTAAATGTTTAATGTTATTTGATTCTGACTGATAGAATGCCTCGTTCAGGTTTCATTACTGCAATATCCTTGAAGTAGTCGAAATCGGAGACATTGTTTATTATTATGGCATCGCATTTCATCTTCTTGCTGAGAACATAATGTATATTGTCCTCAATATCTTTGTTCGCGTATGAGAAACCTTCGGTGATGTCGCTGTCGGTAAGGTTTGTCACCATTATTTTCTGACGCAACTTTTCAATGTGCTCAATAGCCTGTTCACGCGAATACGCCTTTCTTGTTTTCTTCGCCGTCTGCAGATTTGCTATGGTCTGCACAATGGCAAGCGAAGATGTAAAAAGAACCTCCTTGCGCTTCTTCTTGAAAAGAAAATCCAGAGCTACCGTTTCTGCAGGTTGTCCCGTACAGTAGTTAATCAGTACATTTGTGTCAATATATATCCTTATAAACGATTTCATAAGGCAAGTGAATTAAAATGCTTGCGTTCGTCCGGTGTCAGCAAGTAAAGGTTTTCCTTTATAAATTCGCGAGTTATCATCTCATAAAGGTCCTGCTTCTTTACACCTGTTTTCTTCAATAACAAGACTAGCAGTTCGTTTGTCTGCTTCTTTACATCTTGCTTGAATTTCTTTTCCGATTCAGTTGTAGTTGCCATAATATTAATTTAATTGATAGTTTAAAGTTCAAGGTTTAATGTTTCTATGTTTCTCGCTACGCTGTTTCTAAGTTTCTAGGTTAATGTTTAAAGTTCAAGATTGTAGTGGTCGTGGCGCGCCGCGACTGTACAGTTGAGACGCGCCATGGCACGTCTGTACAAAGAATAGTCGTGGCACACCGCGACACCATAGTTATCTGTTTGATTATAAATAACAAAAGCCATAACATCCATTATAGCTATAATAAGCGCGCAAAGATAAAAAATTTTTTATTAAAAGAAAGTTTTTGTTGACAAAAAAAGGTGATGATGATTCAATGATTCAATAATTTGAGGATTTGAAGATTTGATGATTGGTAGCTGCGCAATGCGTTGCGGTGATTGAAATGATTCGGGCGATTGAAATGAATTGCAAAGATTGATACGCAAGATTTTGCACCAACACAGGAAAAATCGCAACATGGCAAGATAGGAACCACATAAATCATTTATAGGAATGGCGTCATATATAATGGCAGGTAGGTAATGCCATCTTTTAATTCCAAATCGTTGGTATGTAGCACCAGTGGGTCGGTTATTTGTGACGAAAATTTGCTGATGCACTTTTCCAGCGAAGTTGTAGTGTATCTATTTGTCGATTTTACCTCTATGGGGCAGATATTCTTTCGTGATGTTGCTTTGCTTTTAGCAATCAGAAAGTCAATCTCCATATTGTTCGATGCATCAACCTTGTCCGATTTTTGGTAAAAAAACAATCTGTGTCCAGCTGCACATAGCATTTGAGCAACAATGTTTTCCATCATTATGCCAAGGTTTGCCTCCAATTTGCCGTGAAGCAACCTTTCGTATATTTCCGCCGGCACCCTGCCGTTCTCGTTGAACGCCATACACAGAAGCAACCCAGTATCGGCAAGATAGCATTTGAGCGATGTGCGCTCCGTATTCATTCCAAGCCCTATGTTAGGAGCAAAGGTGTTGTAGCAGATGTTTATTATTCGCGAATCGCTCAGCCAGAAGAAAGAACTTTCGTAGTTGGTATATCGGGCATTTTTGTCGATGTCGGCAAGAGTGAAATGTGTTCCGTGCTTCTGAAGTTGCGATGGAATGGCCTCAAATACAGATGAAGCTTTTGTCTCAGCTCCAGTTGCATATTTGTTTATATCGCCATGGTAAAGCGACAATATGTCCTGCTTCAGTTGCTCTGTTTTGCGAAAGTCCTTTGTATCAACATATTCCTGCACCACCTGTGGCATACCGCCAATAATCATATAAAGTCGGAAAAATTCCATGGCCTTCCTGTGCATAGGTCCAAGCGGACAACGCCTATCGAAACAATCCTTTATGAAACTGAATAGCTTTTGCTGCCCTATTGCCATCATAAATTCTTCAAAATCCATAGGATACATCGAAAGATGTTGCTCTTCGGACGGGATGACAATATCTTTTACATTCTTCCTTATGCTGATTAACGAACCTGTTTCAATGTAGTCGTATCTGCCATCGGCGACCAAATATTTAATAGCAGCACGGGCAGGTGGATATTGCTGTACTTCATCGAATATTATTATTGACTTGCGCTCTATGAGTTCGGTGTCGTAATGCAACGAAAGCATTTGGAAAAACATATCCAAATCGGTAATGTAGTTTTCAAAAATTGCCAGTACTTCCTTCTTGACATAGTTGAAATCGATAAGAATATAGCTGTCGTATTCCTTGCGGGCAAACTCCTCTACAATATAACTTTTACCAATGCGTCTAGCTCCTTCAACCAACAATGCGCTCTTGCCTTTTCTATCTTGCTTCCACTCAAGTAGTTGTGAATATATTTTCCTATACATGACCATATTTTTTTAACGATTTCGGCAAGTTGCAGTAATCAAAATTTAACGATTTCGGCAAGTTGCATTATTAAATAATTAACGATTTCGGCGACAAAGATAAAGATTATTTACGATTTTAGATTTACGATTTATGGATTTTTTCTATGGCTTCGCCGTTTCAAGGGCTAAAGCCCGTTTCTGGGTTTCAATGGCTAACACCGTTTCTGGTTTCAGGGTTCAACGTTCAAGGATTTGAAAATTTGATGATTCGATTATTGTAGCGGCGCAATGCGTTGCACCAATTTTGTGCAATGCTGTGCCGAATGCAATACGTTGAAGAGATTGAGACGCAAGGAATTGCGCTGTACAAAAAGAATCGCTACATGACGCGATTGTCCAAGATGATGAGATATGCCAGTTTCTGGGTTTAAGTTTCTGTGGCTTCGCCGTTTCAGGTTTCAGGTTTAAAGTTTCTGGTTTCTAGTTTCTAAGTTTTTGGGGTCAAGGACTAAAGCCCGTTTATTGTTGAATCGCACCATGGCACGATTGTACAGATTGATGGGCTGACGCCGGTTCAGGGTTTAACTACGTTGAGGGCTTCGCCGTTCTTGTTCAAGTGTTCAAAGTTCAAGTGTTCAAAGTTCAACGTTTAAGGGTTTAAGGTTTAATCTACCTTTATCATGTCCTTTTCGAAGTCGCTGTGGAAATTCATGTTCTGCAATTTCCAGACATTGTCGGGACGATACATTGTTACAACAAACTCTACAGGCTGGCGGTCATACTTTAGCACGTACACATACTTGGCATACGATTGCCCGAGATAATATTTCCCGGCAAGTTCGTAACCATTGAAATTGCCGAGCAACTTGCGCGAAGCTTCAAACTTTTCCTTCATTGCTGTTGTGCCTTCCTTGTTAGACTCAAGCCATTCGTTGGTTGAAAACAAATAATCAATAGCCTTATTTACATCGTTGTCGAACATAGTGAAAAATTTTGCCATGATATCCTCAGGCGTATTTTGCGCTTTCGCTACGTTACCAGCAACAAGCATTGCCATAGTTGCTGCAATTATTACCAGAATCTTTTTCATTTTTGAGTCCTTTCTGTTTGATTTGCAAATTTAATAAAAATATCGGTACCGCATAAATGTTATGCCAAAATTGTTTTTAATTACCTTGGCCATCGCCCAGACTTGAGGCCTTTTCGATGAGCATTTCAACGTTTATAGGTACTACTCCTACCCTTTCGCAAACTATTCCCCCCGCCAAATTAGCAATACGCGCAATTTCTCTTATGTCGTCGGTAACGGTAAGCAGAAGCGATGCCACACTAATGACAGTGTCGCCTGCACCCGACACATCCACAATGTCACGTATTTCGGCAGGAATATGAACAAAAGTTTTCTTGTCACATATAAACACTCCATTTTCGGAAAGCGTAACCATAAGGATTCCAATGTTGTTCCTTGCTATAAAATCGGATGCATACGGTTTCAAGGTTTCAAGATCCGAGCATTTCTCGATGTTGCACCCTTCACAGAACTCCTTGAGGTTCGGCTTGAACATAGTTACATTCTTGTACGCATCGAAATTGCGTTTCTTGGGATCTACAGCCACCTTTATCTTGTTCTGCCTGCATAAAGCTACAATCCTATGTATTATGTCGGGAGATAGCAGCCCCTTGTCGTAGTCCTCAAAAATCAGCAAATCAATATGCTCATTTTCAATTATCTGTGATATTCTGAACATCATTATCTCCTTCAGTTCATTCGATATTTGCGAAGCGTCCTCGTCGTCGACACGGAGCAAATGCTGTCCATTGCTTATAACACGGGTCTTTGTTGTTGTTTTGCGGTTCTCGCTGCAAACTATTCCATTGTCGGGCAAATTATGCTTGTGCATAAGTTCACGGAAAATCTGTCCGTTAGCATCGTTGCCAATTATTGAACAAAGATATACCTCGTTGCCAAAGGCGGCAATGTTGAGCGCAACGTTGGCTGCCCCACCAAGCCTATAGTTGTGTTCGGTTATTGAAACAACAGGCACTGGAGCCTCGGGTGATATGCGTTCCACATTCCCCATCATATACGAATCAATCATGGCATCACCTACCACTATTGCCTTCTTTGCGGAAATATTTTTAAAAAGTTCCATAAAATCCTACTTTAATTTATTAGCCTTTTATTATCAATCCACTTTATTGCTTCCTGCTTAGTTTTCTGGCTCATGTTGACACTATTTTGTATTATAAAGTTCAGCACCCACTTGTGATTGCACTTTGAATAGTTTCGCAATGCCGTCCAGATGGCTTTGTTTACAATGTCATTGTCAGTCGATATGTTTTCGGTTATGTATTTTTGCAGAAGCACCGTATCGGTCTTTTCCTTGCAGGTACGCTGGAATATTATGGTCGAAGCTTTGAGCCACGGATTCTTCGACGCACTCCAAATGTCAAGAAATTTTGATGTGATACTTGGATATTTCTCATAGAATGGAAATATGATGTTGGAACTTATATATTCCGTTGTATCCCATTCGGGTCGACTGAGCAGCATGTTTTCGATAAATACTATATCAATTTTTTGCCACAACTTTTTCCGTCTTGCAAACAGGGCAATCCCAAAGTAAAGGTATTCGCGCTCCTCCATCGAAAACAACTCCCTGATTATTTCCTTTGTCTCATCGTATTGCGGAAGCGGATATGTCTTGAAAATGGTCTTGAAAAGCTCCTTCAGCTTATTCTTTTTAATGCCTAAGAATTTGTGTACGCCCTGCGATGCCATCGACATGCTTTCCGCTTGCCGCTCATCCCTGCGCCTTTCGAGAAATGACTGTACCTTTCTTGTATATTCTTTCATCTAATTCTTACGCATTTTTGTGATTGCAAAGGTATAAAAATATTTATTCCCGACCGATTAATCAAAAAAATGTACTTCATTTTAAATGCAATACTAATTTTATTATTTTTGAAAAATGTATCACTATTAAATAAATTTCTTATGAACAAGGTGTTTCTATTTTTTGTAACATTCTCTTTGTCAATTACTTCGTTTGCAGACTCTCCGCTTACGTCAACCTATTTTTATCTGCATTACCTAAACTATTCACTCGTGGCAGAAGCCCAAGAAACAAAGGCCATTACCCACGAGATGATAGTCTATATACTTGACACCGAAAACCCTATAGAGATAAAGGTTGCCATTATAAATGCACTAGGCTGGGGCAACAATAGCAATGAAAACTACCTTGAGCTTCGTGCATACGCAATGAACAAATATGATGTATATACCGACAAGAAACTGTTTGACAAAATTGACGGAAAAGTTATGGTTTGTTTCGCCTATATGAAAGGACTGAGCGATTATTTTGACGTAAAATACGCAGTTAAGATGTCGAAACTGGCACAGAAGAAGGACCAGGACAGCTATTGCGTAAATATTATTGCAGCACTTATTCAAGCACAGGAATATTTTAATAAAAACAGATGGGACATGATATATTCTACAGTAAATCAAGTAAATAACACAACATGGAGAAACGATGACATGTCGGATGAAGCAGCTGTTAGCCTGATGGAATATATTGGTTATTACAAAGAAGAATAGATTATTGTAGGTGATTTTTAGAATTATTTTGCATTTAGTTTTGTCAGTTCATGCGAAAGTGTTAATTTTCCCCGAAATTTTTTAGCTATGGTTAGTCACAAAGTTGGTTTTTTCAGATTCATAACACTATGGCCGTTATCGCTTATATATAAATTTATTGGCGACATTCGTAATTTTATGTACGAAAACGGAATATTAAAGTCGAAAGAATACGACTTGCCAATAATTTCGGTTGGTAACATAAGCGTTGGCGGAACCGGCAAAACCCCGCATGTAGAATACCTTATCCGCATGCTTAGATCCGATTTTAAGACAGCAATGCTCAGCCGTGGCTACAAGCGAAAAACCAAGGGCTTCCGCATTGTAGAAGCCGACGACGACTATACATTGTGCGGCGATGAACCGTTGCAGGTGAAACGCAAGTTCAACGATGTGATAGTGGCCGTATGTGAAAGCCGGACAAAGGGCGTTGAAAAGCTGCGTGAACTATATCCCGACCTTAACCTTATAATTCTCGACGATGCATTCCAGCATCGCCGTATAACCCCGGGACTACATGTGCTACTGATAAACTACAACTATCCTATTTCCAGCGATTACGTACTGCCTCTGGGAAGGTTGCGCGAATCAAGGTCAAATGTTCATCGCGCACATTTGCTCATATATACCAACTGCCCAGCAAAACTGACACCAATAGAAAGGCGGATCATGAACAAGGAAGTCGGAGTACGACCATACCAGCATTTGTCATTTACCAATATAGTCTACGAGGACATAAAACCAGTGTTCAGCTTTGCAAAAAAAATGGATTACAACAACTTGAGTAATTGCAATGTTCTGGCAGTTACAGGCATAGCCCATCCCGATGGGTTCGTCGAAATGCTAAAACAAAAAGCAAAAGGTGTAGTACACATTCCATATCCCGACCACTACGACTTCAGGGCGGTAGATATTGCAAAAATTCAAAAGACATTCGACGAAATGAGCGGACCAAAGACAATAGTTGTTACTGAAAAGGATTCTGTCAGGTTACTAAACAACAAATACCTGAGCGACGATTTGAAAAGATACATATACTACATTCCAATACGTATAGAACTGATTTGCGAAGAAGAAGAAAAAGAACATTTTAATAATCAAATAATTATATATGTCAAAAACAACAAACGATACAATAAGCTTTATAACAACTCGCTTTAAGGCTAAACCTGAAATAGGTATAATACTTGGTACTGGACTTGGCGGTCTTGTAAAAAATATTGACGTAATGGAAGAAATACCATACGCCGATATTCCCGATTTCCCAGTTTCTACAGTTGAAGGTCACAGTGGAAAACTGATATTTGGCAAGCTAGGTGGAAAAATCGTAGTGGCCATGCAGGGACGGTTCCACTACTACGAGGGCTATTCGATGAAGCAATTGGTTTTTGCAACAAGGACTCTTATCCGTCTGGGAATAAAATATTTGTTTGTGTCGAATGCTAGCGGTGGAGTAAATCCAGATTTCAGCATCGGGGATCTCATGATCATTAGCGACCATATATGCTTGCTGCCCAATCCACTTATAGGGAAGCATAATCCCGAAGATGGAGACAGATTTCCCGACATGAGCTGCGCTTATGACAAATCGCTTATAGCAAATGCCGAAGAAATAGCTTCCGAACTTGGTTACAAATTGCAGAAAGGCGTGTACCTTGCAACTACAGGTCCAACTTTCGAAACACCAGCCGAATATAGGTTTTTCCGCATTATTGGTGCCGATGCAGTAGGAATGTCAACTGTTCCCGAAGCTATAGTGGCACGGCAGATGAGAATTCCATGCTTTGCAATGTCGATAATCACCGACCTTGGTGTTCCCGACAAGATTGTAGAGGTATCGCACGAGGAAGTACAAAAGGTTGCCGCCACCGCCGAATCGAAGATGACGGAAATTTTTACAAAGATGATAGAAAGGCTCTAGTTGAATAAATAAGAATATGGATTCAAAAAGACAAACACAGGTAGCAGGCTTGGTTCAAAAGGAATTAGCCGGCATATTGCAATTCAAGTTCAACGGATTGGTACCGGGGAGACTACTCACAATAACCGGTGTGCGAATGTCGCCCGACTTAGGACTTGCAAAAATTTATCTCAGCATTTTCCCATCAACAGACGGACAATCGATAATCAAGGAAATTAATACACATGTTTCGAGGATACGCTACGAACTTGGAAACGCCATCCGCAACGATGTACGCCGAGTACCGGAATTAGTTTTCTATTTGGACGATAGTTTCGATGAAGTGGAGCGCATTGAGAAGGCTCTAAAGTCGTAGATGAATTTCCCATTCTACATAGCATCACGTTATCTGGTATCGAAAAAGTCGCGCAACGCGATAAATATAATTTCGATAGTTTCAATAATTGGAGTTCTTGTAGGTACTGCTGCTCTCGTAATTGTACTGTCGGTGTTCAATGGATTCGAAGATTTACTTACTAAACTGAACAACTCATTCGATCCTGACATCAAGGTTTTACCAGCCAAAGGCAAAACTTTTGTTCCTGACGAGAAATTCAACTCAACGTTAAAAGAATCCGACTTTATCTCGTCTTTTTCGTATACGCTTGAAGAAAATGCACTTTTGCAATATAACGACAAGCAACAGATTGCAACAATAAAGGGAGTTGATGAAAAATACATGGAAACCACAGGCGTGGATACCATGATAACCCGTGGAGAAGCCTTACTGCACAACGGAACAGTACCATGCGCCATTGCTGGTGCGGGCATCTCATACTCGATGGGCATTTCATGCGACTATCTCAATCCTCTCACTATAAGCATTCCAAGCCGCACCAAGGAAATCCAAGGCAATTTCAGCGATGCGGCAAACGACATACTTAATAGCGTCCATGTTTATGTATCTGGAATTTTTGCGATACAGCAGGAGTATGACATGAAATATGTCCTTATGCCTATAGACGAGGTACGACAGTTGCTGGAATACGACTCCGAAGTAAGTGCTGCCGAAATAAAACTTAAGCAAGGTGTATCGGAAGATGAAGCTGTGAAAAAACTTTCCGAAGAGCTTGGAGATAGCTTTGTGATATACGACCGCAAGCTGCAACACGAGTACGCCAACAAGATTATGCAGACCGAAAAGTGGGCTATTTTCATGATACTTATATTTATATTGCTGATAGCATCTTTCAATATTATCGCTTCCATTACCATGCTCATAATCGACAAGCGCAACGATATCTCAATTCTTCACAGCATGGGCGCAAACGACAAGACAATCAGGCGGATCTTTTTCTACGAGGGACTAGGAATAAGTATTGTTGGAGCAACTGCCGGGATAATTGTAGGAGGAATTGTTTGCTGGCTGCAAATGCATTATGGATTTGTAAAATTGGGCGGAGGAAGCGGATCCTTCATTATTGATGCGTATCCGGTTGCAATAAACCTCATCGATGTCTTATGGTCGTTTGTAGCAGTCATGATTATAGGTGTTTTTGCGGCATGGATACCAGTAAGGTTTGTAACAAAAAAATTAAAAACAGAATAAATGACAGAAAACTTTAACTACAAGATAGCACTGCTTATTGATGCAGAGAATATATCGAACAAGTATGCCGACGGCATAATGAATTGCCTGACCAGATATGGCAGAGTAATAGTAAAGAATGCGTATGTATCGGTTGACGACAGAGGAGCCGTAACTCCCAACGCATGGATAAAGACATGCAAAAACAAGGGTATGCACCTTGTAACTCAGACCCGCAATGCCTCTGGGAAAAATTGTGTCGATTCCAAGCTTATCATTGATGCCATGGACATTCTCCACCAGAACAACGATGTTGACAGCTTCTGCTTGGTATCAAGCGATAGCGACTTTACCACTCTTGCTGCCCGCTTGCGTGAAACAGGCAAGTACCTGATAGGCATGGGCGAAAAGAAAACCATAGTCACTCTTCGCAAGGTATGTGACGAATTTATAGAACTCGAAAGCATTGTGCCCGACGAGTCGCTAGACAAATATCGCAAGGCTGTAGCCGAAGGTGAAGATGTGCCTCCTGTATCCAAGGAGTTTATTGCAAGCGCAGTGCGGCGTATGGTTTCCGACAATATGGCAAATGACAGGATTACAAACCTCGCCGAAATTGGTTCCCGCCTGAAAAAAATGTATCCTGATTTCGACTCCCGAAATTATGGATTCATGCAGCTTGGAAAATTTCTTGCATCCCTTGACGGTTTAAGCGTAAGTGATTCGGAAGTAAAATTGGAAACAAGGAAAAAGACGATAAGACGAAGAAATAAAGCATAAAGGAGCAGAGGATACCCTTTGTCAATATAGACCTTGCGTAAACTACTCCAAAAACATGTAGACAAAAAAAATGGGCAACCATCGGCTGCCCATTTTTTCAATTATTCCACTATTGTTTAATTATCTGCTTTACGATTGTACCTGAATTTTCAGTTGTAATCCTTATGCTATAAACGCCTTCTGTCCAGTCGGACGAGTCAACGCTTATTGCACTCGAGTTCACTTCAATCATGCCCATTGACTGACCTACAACATTGAAGATTTCAATTGTGGTCATTCCTTCACATTCAATCATGAACCTGTCGCTTGCTGGGTTAGGATAAATTTCAACCGAAATGCTGCTTCCGTCGATACCTGTTTGTATTGCTTGTACGCTTTCCGATGGATCTGATTCACCATACTGGCAAACGGTTACAATGTAGTAGGTATCGCCTTCTGCTCCGTTCATATCAACATAGCTTGTTGTCGAAACATTGGCGAGTGCAGTTTCTTCGTTGTTACGGAAGATGTTGTACGATACTGCATTTTCGGCAGCTGTCCACGAAATCAAGTTTCCGTAAGGTTCAACCGAAACTTCCAATTCTTCAACAGCGTTGCATTCCGGAACAACAATCTGCGTGAATGTTGCTGCGATGCTGTGTTCATTGTCGGTTACATTTTCAAATGTGTAGCTTGTGATAACACCACGGCTCTGTCCGTCAACAACTACATCTTCAATTTCATAACCTTCGTTTGCTGCAATTGCGAATGTGATGTTTTCACCACAAAGAACTGCACCGTCAGCAGGAGTAATTGTTCCTCCTTCGCCAGCATTTACAGCAACCGTGTACGAAATTTGGTTGAAAGTAGCAACAACCGTCTGGTTAGCACTTACATTTTCGATTGTGTAAGAGCTGTTTGCATCAAGTGTTACTTCTGTTCCGTTGACGGTAACAGCAGCGATTGTGTAGCAAGCATCAGGAGCTACGGTAAATGTCTTGCTTTCACCGCAGGCAACCTCATTGCCACCTTCTACAGTTATTGAACCACCATTGCCTGCATTTGCATCAACCGTGTAAGTAATCTGGTTGAAAGTAACATTGACTGTCTGTGTCTCAGTTACATTTGCAATAGTGTAAGAGTTGTTAGCATCAAGTGTAACTGGTGTTCCGTTTACTGTAACAGTACCAATTGCGTAGCAAGCATCTGGAGTTACGGTGAAAGTAAAGTCTGAACCCTGCTCTACCGACTGAGAACCTGTAGGATTAACCGTACCGCCTTCGGTATCAGCATTTACAACTACAACAATGTGGTTGTCAGGTATTTCAACGAATGTTACCGAAATCGTGTGGTCTGCAATTACATTAGTAAACGAGTACGAACTTACCGAGCCAACGCTTTGTCCATCAACAGAAACATCAGAAATCATATATCCTTCGCTTGGGGTGATAGTGTAAGCCTGACTTCCACCGCAGTTAACTGTAGTATTGCCAGCAGGAGTAATTGTACCACCATTGCCAGCAGTTGCAGCGATTGTGTAGGTAATCTGGTTGAAAGTTACATTGATGTTCTGGTCAGTTGTAATATTATTAATGGTGTACTGGTTGTTTGCATCAAGCGTTACGGCAGTACCATTAACCGTTACAGAACCTATTTCGTAGCAGGGTTCGGGAGTAACTGTGAAAGTGAAGCTTCCGCCCTCATCGATTGTCTGTGTACCAGTTGGAGAAACAGAACCACCTTCTGCATCAGAAGTAACATCAATTGTAAGAACAGCGATAAATGTTGCCGAAATTGTGTGGTTTGAATCAACATTCGAGAATGTGTAGCTTTCGATTGCACCCATGTTTTGTCCGTCAACTGTAACTTCACTGATGCGGTAACCGTCGTTTGCTGCTATTGTGTAAGTCTGGCTTCCATTGCAGTTAACTGTTGTAGCGCCAGCAGGGGTAATTGTACCACCATTATTAGCAGATGCCGTAATCGTGTAGGTAATCTGGTTGAAAGTTACATTGATGTTCTGGTCAGCTGTAATATTATTAATGGTGTACTGATTGTTTGCATCAAGCGTTACTGCAGTACCATTAACTGTTACATTACCGATTTCGTAGCAAGGTTCGGGAGTAACTGTGAAAGTGAAGCTTTCACCCTCATCGATTGTTTGTGTACCAGTTGGAGAAACAGAACCACCTTCTGCATCGGCAGTAACATCAATTGTAAGAACAGCGATGAAGGTTGCCGAAATTGTGTGGTTTGCTGTTACATTCGAGAATGTGTAACTTTCAATTGCACCCATGTTTTGTCCGTCAACAGTAACTTCGCTGATGCGGTAGCCATTGTTGGCTGCTATTGTGTAGGTCTGAGCTTCACCGCAGTTAACTGTAGTATTGCCAGCAGGAGTAATTGTACCACCATTGCCAGCAGTTGCAGCGATTGTGTAGGTCAACTGGCTGAATGTTACGTTTACGGTATGGTTTGCGGTAACATTGCTGATTGTGTACTGGTTATTTGTCAAGTTAACATTGTTTCCGTCAACTGTTACCGAAGCAATTTCGTAGCAGTCGTTTGGTGTTGCTGTGAATGTGAAGTTGTTGCCTTCGTAAACGGTTTGTGTTCCATTAGGATTAACAGTACCACCATTGTTAGCATTAACTGTTATAGTATAACTTGGCAAGTTGCTTTCAACTGTTACGCATTGCTGTGCAGCAAGCGATTCGCTATTGTCATTACATACGGCACGAACGCTGAAGCAATGTTCGCCAACAGAAAGGTTGCTAGCAGTGTAAGTTCCGCCAGTAACATTGGATGCCACAAGAACACCATTGTCGTAGATGTTTACAGCAGCAGCTCCGGAGATTGCATTTCCGCTTATTGTAATGTCATCAACGCAGAAGTAATACTTGTCGTTTGACGCATATTTTATTGCGACATATTTTGCTGAGGAAGGAACTGTGTATGTTTTGTTTGTCCACTGAACATTATTTCCACCAGTTACTGTTGCTGATTCAAGAAGGTTAGTGAATGCAGATTTATCGTTTGTCGTTGTCGAATAATAAACTTCGTATGTTTCGGTGTATGAAGTGTTACTAGATCTATGACCACCCCTGCAGTAGAATGAGAAAGTAAAGTCTTCTGTAAAATTAAGTTCAGGACTAACAATCCAGTCGTCATTTTGCAGAGTTACGTTGTTTTGTGCGGTGTTATAGAAACTTGCAATAAATTTTGTACCAGAATGAGCTGTTACACCAGCCCTTGATGCCAGATTTTGAGATGTATTGTTGGTGTAAGGAACTTGTGTCGGATCAACAACAATAAATGCCATTGCGGATCCACTATTGGTTAATGTATAGCCACTAATACCTCCGGTTGGGCTTCCATCTCCATCAATATAAGTCCATCCTACAGTACCGGGCGAGTTGATTGTGAATGCCTCGTGGCTTTCAAAATCGTCGCTAATAGTTATAGCTTCAATAGTCTGTGCATCCCAAGTTATTGTTGCATCGGCATTGTTAACTGCAACCTGCAGTCCTGTTGGAGCATCGCAGGATGGACCAACAGCGGTTATTGTAATCGTTCCGTTCCAAGTGCTACTTCCGTCGGTGATTTCAACATTGATTGTTGCAACATGACCATCGGGAACGTTTTCTGCAAGCGAGAAGTTGAATGTACCATTTGCAGTAGCGTTGCCAGCTATTGCTCCGAGTATTGCCGATGTGCTGTTTAGTGTAAGATATTCGTCTGTTGTTGAGATAGTTGCTGTTGTGTTTGCACTTGTTGTACCAACTCCAGTATTTGTAAATACTACATTAAGGTCGTTGGTGGTGTTGTATTGTGCTGTTGTTGGAGTGTAGCTTTGAACTTCAACTTCTGGTCCCGGTATGTAGCAGCTAATTTCTGCAACCCATCCAGAAGAAGCAACAGACTGGTCGGATGTAAACATTATCGTCAATGCTCCTGATGCATTAGTTGCAGTTATTGTGCCAGGATTGTCGGTTCCACATACACCGTTGACAATTGCAGTTGTTGATGTAGTTACACCGTCATAGATGTATAACTTGTCGTAGCAAGTACCAGAACCTCCCCAACTTGAACTACTAGCTGCTTCAAGCGAGAATTCAGTGAATGTCAATCTAACCTTTGCGCCACTGGTAGCTGGATATATTGTCTGTGTATAAGATAAGCTATTACCATAATCATCATCGCCTCCCGGATCCTTATAAGTTCCTCCACAGACATAAACATTCTGGTTGCTCATTACAATGTCAGGATAGATGACAGTAATGTATTCAGTCTTTGTTTCAGTGTCGCTGCCATAGGCATTGTGTGCAACTAAAGTAACAGTATATTCGCCTGGTTCGCTGTAAGTAACACTGGGATTCTGTTCAGTAGAAGTAGCAGGAGTACCGCCTTCAAAAGTCCACTCCCACGAAGTTGGGATATTTTCGGTTAGGTCAGTAAAGGTTACTGTGCCGCCAATGTTTACTTCTGTTTCCGAAGCAGCGAAGTCGGCAACAGGAGGATTGGTGTTAGGATTAACCGTAATGTAGTTTGTGCGTGTCTTTGTGTCGTTACCAAGAGTGTTTTCAACTCGCAATGTTACTGTGTAAGTACCCGGTGTCATGTAGGTGTGAACAGGATTTGCTTCGGTTGAAGTCTGACCGTCGCCAAAGTTCCAAAGGTAAGATGCTGCGTACTGCGAGTTGTTTGTGAAAGTTACAGATTCTCTTTCAAGTATTGTTGTCGGGGTACCTGTGAAGTCTGCTACAGGCGGATTTGGTGCAATTACCGAGACCGTACCGAAATAAGGTTGATACTGCTGGCGGGTAACAACAACATAAAGGGTTCCAGAACCAGGTATTGCCTCGGTGAAGTTAACTGTTGCAACGCCTTGTGAGTTTGCTACAGCTACACCGTAGATTGTAGATTCATTGTCGGTAACTGCCACATACGAACCAGCCACTGCGTTTACTGTCAACGAAGTTGCACCACTAATTACCGATTCGGGATGTGTAACATTGTTAACTTCTGGCTTTGTTACGTATGGCATTACGGAACCATCACCGAAGGTGTGATAGAACTGAAAGTAATAATGTGCAGAGTTGTTGCAGTTGCCGTCGGTGATACTGGAAGTGGTATTGTTGTTGGTAACAGCCTGCTGAACAGCAAGGTTTCCGAGATACAACAGCGATGATGCCGAGTTCCAGTAGTTGTCAACGAACATTGCATCGTAAACACCCATTGAAGATGCTGAAGTCGTAGGAGCGTTACCTTGTGAATATGTGTGAGCACCTACTGCCCAGTAGAAGTCTTCGTACCAGTATGAATAAGGCGAGCAACCAACGTAGGCTACAGCACCAGCCTTTGGCACACGGATCATTGCTTCTGCAAAGCATGCATTTGTTCCAATTTCCGAACCTGGCGAATAATCAGTTGTAGTATTGTTGAAATTACCAGTAAGACAGCAGTTTCCAACACCGAAGAAATATTTTCCGTTATTGGTTAATGTAGCAACCTGTGTTGCGGATAATTTTGGCTGATACCATTCCTGCTTGTCTCCGTGTGCGGTATAGTTAAGGAAACCTACACCACTGTTGATGCCATTGTAGCAACCATTGTTGGTTCCAGAATAACCAGCGGTAGAACTTGAAGAAATAGTGGCGCTGATAGTACCGCTTTCAAATCCGCTGAATGTTGTGTTGTTAGAATTGAAGTAGTTGTTTGTACCATAGTTGATGGTAGGTCTTGCAACACGGCTTGTCCAGTTTGAATCCCAACCGCCAACAAGAATAATGTTATTAAGATATGCACCACCATCCGACATTTGGTACTTTTCGTAAGTGATGACCTTTTCTACATAGTTTGCAAGATGTGTTGCATTTTCAACCGAAATACGGCTGTAGAACATATCCGGGAAATAGTTGCTTGTGCTTGACGAGAAGTTGACAGAAGAGTAGCCAAGGTCAGAAGCACAATTACCTATGGATGAATCTATGTTTTTGTTCATATATTGCGGAACCTGTCCTGTGTCGCCAATCACTATCAGGTAAGTGTAAGCATTACCTGCTGATACAGATGCATTGTATTTGGTCTTGATGAACGATGCAATTGCAGATGCAGTGGTTCCAGTTTCGTCTGTGTAGAAAATGTCAACATAATAGCCTTTCTGCAATTTCCAAGTAAGCCACTGGTTTAACGCCGAAGTACCTCTAAATCCCGAATAGCATATAACCAGCATCCTTACAGGAGTGTTGTACAAGTCTGGATGGTCGCTATAAGCGTCCCTTGTTAACGTCTGTCCGAGAATGCTCTTGTTGAGCAACTGGTCGTAGATGCTGTTGAATGCAGGGCTGTAAGTGCGTGCAAACATGCTCTGCGTAAGTGCTGCATTGGCATTCTCGAAAATAACCGTTACATTGATGTCGTTGCGAACCTTGATGGTGTTTGCTGCAGCATTGTATGCAACAGGACGAATAGTAAGTTTGCCGATACGGATGCCACGCATTGTGCCCAGATACTCTACCGATGCAATTTCGTCGGTGGTGTAAGCGCTGCTAGCGTATGCAGCATTGTTTACAACATACTCAACGGTTGTAGGGTCGATGTCCTTGCGGACAGGAGCCTGCTGCGCCGACAGTGTCTGGATGCCGTAGTCGGCCAACGCGTATTCCGATTCGGAATATCCGTTTACCGTTACAGTTGGCGTTGCTCCCTCCGGAATTGCAATCAACCTTGTAACCATAGGAAGCGACGGAGAACCGACTTCACCGTATGGAAACGAACCGTCGATGTAGATTTCGGAGAAATTACCTTTTTCGTTTGAAATAGCTTCACTCTCGATGGAGCCGAATGAAAATGTGGTGCTAAATCCCGACATGCTGTTGGATTGAAGCGAACCACTCTTTGTTGCCGATGGGTTTAACGGGATACGCCCGTTCTGCGAAAATGCAAAGCTGCATATTCCACAGATGACCACTAATAACAATAGTCGTTTCATAAAAATTCAATTTAAAATAGCATGGCAAGTTATACTTTTTTATGATTGAATGGTATTGTTTTTAAGTTAAATTATACTTAATAGGTATCTTTTAAGGATGACATCAAGTTTTTCACAAGAATAATGCACCCATTATTCCAACTTTATTATGTCAAAATATCCGCCTATTATTTTGTATTTACAATCAAATTTAGTCAATTTTTTGGAAACATCATAAAAATAGCATTTTGCAGTTAGCAAAAAAACTATTACTTTAGCACCGCAAAATTTTAAACGTACGACATCATGAAAAAAGTATTCTTTTTCATACTCATAGCATTAGCAAGCGCATACTCGTTTGCACAGCACACATCACTGGCATTTGAAAGCGACAGGCACGAACGCTTCTGGATTTACATAAACAACCAGCAACAGAACCGCAACCCGGAGTCTTCGATACAAATTACCGGGCTTTATCCCGACTGGGACTACTCGGTTCGCATAGTGATGGACAACCGCAGGCATTCGGAAATGACAACCACCATGCGTCTGCATCACGGTCAAAACAACTATTCGCTAAACTGCGACCAGCGAAGCGGACAAATAAGGCTTACATCTATCAACCACGCCATAAATGCAACAGTAACACTTGGCGTACAAATGATTCAGAACATTGTGCAGATGGGAAACCAAATGGACGGCTACGGAAATAACACCTATCCACCACAAAACGGATACCCAAACCAACAGCACGGCAACCATCACAACAACCAGCAGTACCCTCCGCAACAAGGATATACCCATAATCATAACAACCAGCAGTACCCGCCACAGGGAAACCACCAATATCCCCCACAAGGTCAGTATCCTCCGCAACAACCACCTCACGGAGGACATCATCATCACCAGAATCCACCACAGCCAAATCAGCCGCCACAAGTTATAATAGTGGAACAACCAGCCCCTGCTCCCGAACCAGTTGTAATGCCTTGCTCCGATGCCGATTTTGAAGATGCAAAACGCACTATAGAAAAAGCAGACTTCGAGCAGACAAAACTTACAATTGCAAAGCAAATCGTAGCATCGGAACTGATGACTGCAAAGCAATTGGCAGAAATTGCAAACCTGTTCGACTTTGAACACACCAAGCTGGAGTTCTTAAAATTCGCCTACCCATACTGCTTCGACCAGAACAAATACTATATGGTAAACAATGTATTCGAATTCTCCTCGTCGGTTGATGAGTTGAACGAATTTATAAGCAGATAGTTACACCATCTAGCACTTTGCTAGAATTATGTTTATGCAGTAAGGTATTCAGTTTTTATAACTTTTCGATAAAGCTTTTTGGCAACCATACATTTTCAATAGTCTGCGCATCCTTGAACAGCGGTGCAATTTCCTCATCGGTAAACCCCGCTATTCCGCAGCCAATGCGGGTCACGAGAAACTTGTATTCTTTGTGAGCTTTGGCAAACTCTATGAACTCATCAACGTATGGCTTTATGGTTTCCACTCCGCCCTGCATTGTAGGTATTGCGTAGCTTTGTCCTTGTAAACCAACGCCTTGCCCCCAAACAGCACCGAACTTGTCCATTGCTATTCGTGCAGCACCGCCACCATGTGCACCAGCAAGGTTGCTTCCGAAGACGAAAATTTCATTTTTGTCAAGTGAACGAATGAAATCTGGTGTATAACGCTCTGATTTTGCTTCTTTTTGTTCCATATCTATATATTTAGGATGATAGTTTGCCGCATCGTATAACCGCTTTAAAGTTTCCTTGAAGTAACTAGGCAAAAAGCGCATTGCACGATTTGCTATTTCTTGTGGTATGTCCTTGTAGAACGCTTCGGCAATGCCACCTGCGATACAAGCCTGCGTGTCGCTGTCGCCACCTAGCGAAACGGCAAGGCGGATAGTGCTTTCGTAGTCGGTGCTATCAAGGAACGCGATGATAGCTTCTGGAACGGAACCTTGACAAGTTACGTCGAAATCGTAATCCAGTCTGATTTCATCGCAAGTGCGGTCAATATTATAGCCGTATTTTGCTGAAATGTAGTCCCTTATCTCGGTTTTACTTTTGCCGTTGCGAGCCAACCAGATAGCCGCTGCCGTTGCTTGTGCGCCCTTGATGCCTTCGGGGTGGTTGTGTGTAATGCTGGCGGAAATTTCGGCAACTTTTTCCGTCTCTTCCAAAGTCTCGAACAACCAGCCTACTGCACTTACACGCATTGCCGAGCCATTTCCAAAACTGTTGTACGGCTGACGTTTCCCAGACTCGAAAAATCTTTCAGGTGAAAACAGCCATCCGAAAAACATTCCTCCGTAACCTGCACCAGGATTCAGCGAACCGTACTTTACCATCTTGTCTTCCAGAACCTTGTGAGTGTGTTCCGCATCGTCCAAAAGCCATTCGGCTACGGCCATAGTCATTGCCGAGTCGTCGGTGTAGCGGCTTGCCTTCTCAAACAGGTTGAACTTTGTTGTCTTGATGCTGTTGAACTCGTGTGATGAGCCAACGATGTCTCCAATAATTGCTCCAATCATAAATCTTAATTTTTAATGGTTATTTTTGGTGTTTGATAATAATATATTTAAAAGTCGGGATTATTTTAATTCAATTTTTCTCTGATGTCTAAAATTCAATCATAAATATCCCTTCCCCTTTCATTTCATCATATTTCTTCCTATTGAACCTGAACTTTTTGTTTTCACTATCAGCTACTTGGTCAAAAATTCCAAGCTCCAACATTTTCTTCTCAAAAGTGCGACTGTCGAATTTCTGTTCCAATATTGCTTCATATAGCCTCTGCAAGTCTAGCATCGAAAATTCCTCGTCCATAAACTCAAATCCTATCGGCTCAAAATGAATCCTTTCCTTGAGAGTTCGTTGTGCAATGCGCAATATATTGTCGTGGTCGAAGGCAAGCTGTGGAATATCCTTTATATCAAACCATTGTGCCTTTGCAGCATCGTCGCTACCAATTACTTCCAACGGCTTTATAAGTCCTATAAACGCCACTGTAATAGTCCTTTCTCGCGGATCACGATTTACATCGCTGAAAGTATGGAACTGCTCAATGTTAGTGAGTTTAAGCCCTGTTTCCTCTTCAAGCTCACGTCTTGCACAATCCTCTACGGTTTCATCAATGTCCATGAAGCCACCTGGAAAAGCCCAACAACCTTTGCATGGATCGTGTTTACGCTCAATAAGCAGCACTTTCAGCTCCTTGCCGTTGAACCCAAAAATTACGCAGTCCGCTGTAACTGCCGGATGCGGATACTTATATGTATAACCTTGTGCCATTTTTTTATAATTTATATACAAAAGTAGAGTGTTTTTTGAACCGACACAAATACTGTGTGTACTTTTTACATAATTTTTTGCCAGCACAAAACACTGACATTCAAAAACATACACATTTGTCTACCAAAATTAAGATACGCAACAATGGAATTTTATCCAACTAGCGAGTAATAACGCGGAATAAATACGTATAGACAAAAAAAATGGCTGCGTTTGGCAGCCATCATTATTATTCGGTAACAATTGTCATAATCGTATCGCCTTCGTGAACCCAGTCGCCCTGCTTGCAGTAGAGCTTGCCGACAGTTCCTGCGTACTCGGAAATGACAACCTCGTAATTTGTGTTGGATTCAATGTAGAACAACTGTTCGTTGATTGGAATCTGGTCGCCAACCTTGTATTGGTCGGAAATGAAGGCGAACAGCAATCTGCCAGTTTCCGGTGCCTTGATTTTCTTAATCTTAGGATCCTTGTCGTCTTCAACCTGAATCACTTTGTTTTCCTTATGCTTAACAACTTCAAGTTCCTCGTTGAAACGCTTCTTTGCCAAGCCGCTCTTGTAGTCGCGATATTGCCTGTCGTGCATTGCAAGTTCAAACAATTCTTCATCGTCCTCGCCGCAATCCCAGCCCTTGGTTTGCATTTCCTGACGGTATGATTCAAGTGCATCTGGATATTCGTCCTGTGGATTGCCAGTGAAGAATTCGTAGCCCTTCGACTTTGCAAGTTCCACAATTTCGGGAGCAAGTTCGCCCGGGAGCTTACCCATACGACCGAGAATCATGTTCCAGCTGTCCTTGTCAATCATCGAGAAACGAGGCTGACCTGCCGACATTGCATATATGTTCATAAGAGCTATGTTCTTGACATACTGGCTGAAAGGTGTTACCAATGGCGGATAGCCGAGCTTAGGCCAAACATATTCCACTTCTTCGAAAAGCTGTACCAGAAGGTCGTCAATCGAAACCGTAGGCTTGCCCGACTGCTGCAACGATACATTGATAGCACTATGCATACTCTTGAGGTCGGACATCATCGAACCCATCATTCCGCCCGGAAGACCGCACCTTACAAGCAACGACGAACTCTGCCTGTTCTTCATTTCCATGAAGTAACCCAAGAAATCGTCCATATACTTCTGGTTGAGGGTACGAACCTTCATGTAGGCATTCATGTTGATTTCGGGAACATCGAAACCTGCATCGTAAAGCATTTCCCTTATTGTTATTACATCGGGATGAATCTTTCCCCACGACAGCGGTTCTACCGCCACATCAATGATGTCGGCGCCGTTGCGAGCCACCTCGAGCATTGAGGCTGGTGAGAAACCTGGTCCGCAATGTCCATGATACTGAACTACTATGTGCGGATACTTGTCCTTGATGGCCTTTGTGAGTTTGCCCAATGTTACGGGACGGCCGACACCAGCCATATCCTTCAGACCGATTTCGTCTGCACCGAATTCAACGAGCTTGTCAACTACTTTCATGTAGTATTCCACAGTGTGAATCTTCGAGTGAGTAATACTGAGTGCGCCCTGTGAAATCATTCCAGCCTCCTTGGCGTACTTCACCGACAGCTCCAGGTTGCGTGTGTCGTTCAAACCGCAGAACGAACGAACTACATCAACACCCTGCGCCTTCTTGACTTTGTACATCAACTGACGGACATCTGCCGGAACCGGGTACATACGCAAACCGTTCAGTGCACGTTCAAGCATCATTGTCTGGATTCCTGCCTCGTTGAAAGGCTTTGTCCACTCGCGGACGGCCTTGTTCGGATTTTCGCCGTAAAGCAAGTTTACCTGTTCGAATGCACCGCCATTGGTTTCAACACGCGAGAAACATCCCATTTCAATTATTGCCGGAGCAACCTCCTTAAGCTGGTCAATGCGTGGAACATATTTTCCAGCCGACTGCCACATATCTCTGTAAACCAAACAGAATTTTATCTTCCTTCCCATTTATAATTATTGTTTTTGTCTATAAATCAATAGTTTAAAAATAAAAAAATATCCGTTCAAATCTACAAAAGATTCCTGATATTAGGAATAGCTTTTTCCAAATATATCTATTTTGCATGATTATTAAGATTATGAATACAATTTGTTGTACAATATGATATGTTTATGACATCTTCTTTGTGTGAATTTTCATCGGATTATCGTCTAAAAACAATATCAACCGTAAAATTTGGAATTTACTAAAAATGTGAAACCCCTACAGTGTAATTCCAACTATTCGATGTTTTTATGGACTTTACAATTTCTGGCGATACTGTAAAATCATGGGTAAAAGTGTAGTTGAATGTAAATGCCTAGGACTTTAATAAAAACAACCGTTATGCCATAGGGTTTCACATATTGTCTTGATATTGCTCATTACACCTCTATGACAATTTTGACACCAATTTCGTTGCCTGCTTTTTTTGTATCGTTTTTGAAATTATCTTTATGGCTAGACAAATAATATTAATGAGCGAAATTTATTCAGAATCAGCATTATTTTCGGAATTTAGACACAAAAAAAATGCGCCAACGATTAACATTGACGCATTATTTTATACTTCAAATCTGAAATTTCAGATAGCGTTATTTTATGAAAACCTTTACATCATCCAGGAAGTACTTTCCTGCAACTCCTACAGGACTTTCAAATTTGAAAGCTATGCGGATATCGCCTGAATATTGTGCAAGGCTTACATCACCAGAAATTGCCCAGTCGGTCGATGCTGCAATATTTGCTGATAACGGTGTCCAGTTTGTGCCGTCGGTAGAAATCATGGCCGTCAATGTATTTCCTGAAGTCATCATCCTAGTCTTAAAGCTGAGATATGAATTTGCCTGAAGTGTAATTTCGGGAGTAATAAGCCATGTTTCGTTCTGTTCGCCACTGTTTCCACTGATGCTAAGGATGTTGCCATCAGTTGCTGCCTGACATATCCACTTTGCAGTACCTTGCACGGCATTGTTTTGCCATCCTGCATCGGCAAATTCACCAGCAGGCGAAGCATCAAAGTTGTTTTCAAAGATTTCGTCAACATCGCCAAAGCGACGACCAGTAAGTTGCACTTCATCGGTGTTGCGGATATACAATTGATATTCAGTATTATATCGGCTTACAATAGCAGTAAGCGAACCGCTTCCTGAGGGAATTGTATCTCCTGCAAAGTTGGCATAACCGCTTGTGCGGACAATCATGGTGTTACCGTACTCGTCCTCGATATAGGTATTCACTGTTTTCTGACCTTCCTTGTCGGCATAGGTTGTGCCAACATACTGCTGCTGGAACTGCACCTTGCGGAACTTGACAAGCTTTCCGACATACGAACCAGTGCCAATATTCTCAATGTCAACAAGTTCTGGTTCGAGGAAGCAACGGGTTTTCAACTTGACAATGTTATTGTCAACGTGAACCGAATCCAACTGTATCATACCGCTGTAGTCGCCAAGAACCAAGCCTTTGAGGTTTACGCGTACATAGTCGCCTTCGTATAATCCGCCCGACGAAAGCAGGTGCAAGTTGATGGCCTTGTCATCGTCGGCACCACCCTGCAAGTATGCCGACTTGTAGATGTTGCCAATCTTGTCGGACATAGTTATATATCCAAAAATGGAATGATCCTTTTTAAACTGGTATTTCCCTCCACAAGCAACCATCAGCGAATCGTATCTTCTCCAATCTATCATTCCAAGCGAGTCATACAATTCACAATCAGCCGCAATAAGCGAATCGCGTACATTAATTGCCGTTGTAAGAGATTCATAAATGTCCCACAAGCGGGTAATTGTAATGGTATCGCCAACAGGAACTTCGCTCACTTCGGGTGTGTCGAACTTGCCCTGAATGCAACCGCTGAACATAAATGCCGGCACTATTGCCGTTGCTATTGCCAATATCTTGATTATGTTTTTCATATCTTCCTATTTTTTTAGTCGCACCTTTCGTTTTCCATATTTACCTCATCGGTCGAACGGATAATTATCTGATAGGTTGTATTTGTTCCCGTGTTGCTAGTTCTAATGTAACGTGTCATAATTCCTATGACGCTGCCGCTGCCCTTTGGCAATGGTTGCCCAGCAAAGTCGGCGTAGTCGCTGTTGCGGGCGACGAGTGTATTTCCGTCGCAGCTTGTCATGTTACGGCTCTGTGTATTTGTTCCGTTTTCCACTGCATAGGTCATCGAGGTATCGCTTGCCGCAAACTGCACATTGTTGAGCTTTACAAGACGGCAGTCGTAGTATGCTGGATTTTCAACAACCTGAGCCATAGTAACTTCCTCTGGAGTAATCGGTACATTTGGTTCCTGAAGTATCACCTGCAGAGTGGCATCCTCGACATCGACAAAACTTAGTTCCATCTTGCCGCTGTAATTTACTATCTGGCTGCCTTTCAGATTCATGCGAACGCGGTCGCCAACCTTTACCAAACCTGCCGTGCCTAGGGCGTAGATGTTAATTCCGCCAGTGGAATCCTGCAGGTAGGCTTCCTTGTAGATGTTGTCGTGGCTGTCGTCCATAGTGATTGTACCGAACAGCATATAGTCGTCTTTAAACTGGTAGTAGTCGCCACTGTCGGCCCACATCTTGTAAATGTCGGCAACCGTAAGTATATGGTCCTTGTCCAACTCGGTTATTGCTGGGACATCGGGTTTCTCGCAGGAGCAGACAAGTGCCACGGCTGCAAAAAACATCGGAACTATTATGGAAATTATCTTTTTCATCTTGCAAGTGTTTTAGAATCTGAAATATAGGTTTGCGAAGTAATTAATTCCGTACATATAGTAGTACTTGTTGGGGAACTTGTCGATGTTGGTCTTGTCGAAACGGTACTGCTCGAATCCGCTGGTTGCAATCTTGGTGTTGTGAGTTACATTAGAGATGCTTGCAGTGAAACCGAGAGTGTATTTGTGCTGTATTCTCCACGACTTTCCACCGTAGATGTCGAGTGTGAAACCGCCTTTCAACTTTTCCTGACCGAGAATGGTTTCGAGCTGCGGGTCGCCGACAACAAAAATGTCGAGAGCCTCAACAGTGTGCTTCTCGGGATTGATTGTAACATAGTTTTCACCGAAATAATTTGCGTTAGCACCTATGTACCAATATTTTGGAGCGGAATACTTAACACCGATAGTTGCTGCTAGTTCGGGAGTTCCGCCGATGTGGTAGTTCTTTATATAAACGGTGCGGTCGGTTGCAAGCACTTCGGAACTGTTGTCCTGCGTAATGGTTACCGACGGACGGCTGTTGTACATGTATCTTCCGTAGCCCAATGCAGCAGTTGCGGTAACTGTCGGCGAAATCTTTACTTCTGTTCCAAATTCTCCACCGTAGTGAACCTTGTTTACGCCAGTCATCATATAGTTGACGAAGGTGTTAAGCTCGTCGTGGTAGAAGCTTGTGCCTTCGGTTCCGTTGCGGAATTCGGTGTAGTAGCCCGTAATCTTGAGCTGGAAGTTTGGCGAGCGGTAGAAATAACTGAGGTCGCCAGAGAAGATTGTCTCGCTCTTGAGGTTTGGCACAACATTGTCGCGTGTACGTGGCGAAACGTATGCATTGCGGAAATAAGGTGCGCGGGTAAGGTAAGCCACATTGGCAAGCAGGAAGTTGCGTCCTGTAATCTTGTAGTTGACGCCAGCCTTTACAGCATAGTTGAAGAAACGTTGGTGGTCCGAAGCACCGTAGGAGCCATCGGGGAACTTCCCGTTACGCATCTTTCCGTCGCGCCAGTATTCGGTGTAGGAAAGTTTCAAGGCTGTGAAGAACTCAACCTTCGAGTATTTGAATTCGGCTTCGGCAAAAGCATCGGCCTTGTGAATGTTTGCCAAGTAGTTGTAGCCGAACAAATCGCCTTCCTTCTTCACCTGGTTTGGATTGTCGAGGTCGCTTTGGATGTAGTCTTCATCGTTGAAGTCGCGTTCGGCAAACTGGTCAACATCGAGCCACCAGTCGGCACCGAGAAGGTCGTCGATTACCTTGAAGTAGTGCGTCTGGTTCATCATGTAGTTTACGCCAGCGACCATCTTTATTTCGTCGGTGAAAATCTTGCTCAAGCGCGACGAGAAGTCGAAGCGGCTGATGTCGTTGCGTCTTTCCTCGATGATGTATTTTGCGCGGTTACCTGTGATTGAATCGTTGGGATTTCCGCCCACATTAGTAACCGTATATAGGTTTTTCATATTTGCAAAGTAGAAGTGGTCCCAGTCGAGAAGACCTTTGTTCTCGTCGTTCTGCCATTCGTCGGTAAGCTGGTTGAACATATTTTCGTCGTCATCGTAGTACGACGGGAAGTTGCGGTAGTAGTCGGGACGCGGGTCGGGAGCGTCGTACCAGTTGAGGGCTGTTGTTCCGCCGCGACCGAACATATACGATGCCGAGGTCTGCAGTTTCATAGTGTTGTCGATGTCCCAGTAGTGCGAAAGGATTATGCGCGGCTGGTGGAAATATCCGACCTTGGCGTTACGGACCTTGCCGTTCTGGTATCCCCAGTTGGGATTGTAGTAGTTTGTGCCAAGAAGTTCGTAGGTTTCGGCAGTTGCTGCGCCCGACCTTCCGCTACGCGACGGCGAACCGAAAACGGTAAGTCCGAGGCTGTGATGGTCGTTGAATTTCTTTTCGGCACCGAAGAAATAGGCGTAGCCTTCGTAGAATGTGCCTGGAATGTAGCATTTTTGTGCCAGACGGGTTGATGCTGCAACCGAGAAAGCCCAGCCGTTAGCCATAAGGCCTGTGCTGTAGGCTGCCATTGCCCTGTGGCGGTACGAACGGTTTGAGTTTGCGTACGAAACGCTTCCACCCTGGCGGAACTCAGATACGCGAGTTGAGATATTGGTAACTCCCGAAAGTCCGCCGAACGAATAGTCGGAGAAATGCAAGCCCGAAGTGTTTGTCTTAAAGCGCATTACATCGTTCAGTCCGCCCCAGTTGCTATATACGGGACGGCCGTTTTCGGCATCGTTGACATATATTCCGTTCATCAGCACTTCGGCATTCTGGTTGTCGTAGCCGCGGAAGCGGAAACGTGCCTGACCGAAGGTGTAGCCTGCAGAGTTGACATACACGTCCTGCGACGACTGTAGCAAGGTTGAGATGTCGTTGTCCTGCGAGCCCTCCTCAATCTCCGATTCGGTAAGTGTTATTGTTGGAACCGCTTGTTCTTCAAGATAGTCGTTGTTCTTTGTCGTGTCGGTCTGGGCGTAGGCCGTTGCCGACAAGCACACGAAAATGAGTGGTAAAAATTTACGCTTCATACCCGAAATTAAAAATGTGGGGACAAATTTAATTTTATTATTTGGGATGGGAGAAAGAAATTTGAAATATTTGAAGGATTTAAAGATTTGAATGCCTGCGGCGTTTCTATGGCTGCGCCGTTTCTGAGTTTCTATGCCTACGGCGTTTGGCTTACGCCGAGCTAAAGGTTAACTTCGTTGAGGGCTACGCCGTTCTAGGTTTTGGGCTTGAAGGCTCAAAGGCTAACAGGCTTGAAGCCATTTTTGGATTTTTAGCCTTCTCTTCTTCTAGCTTTTTCGCTACTTATTCCTTTCCAATCAATTGTGCTATTCTTTTCAGGAAACTTTCTACAATAGGCATCTTTGCATCAATATCGTCGGCGGTAATATTGTAATAGCAATCGTAGTCGGCTTTTTCTCTCATTGTTTCCATCTGCGAGAATGCTCGCCCTTCGTCTGGTGTGATTAAGCCTTTGTTTACATAGTCGTTACCAAGCAACGCTTTCATTCCGTGGTGTGTTGAAACCTCTTTCTTGTCCTGAATGAACAATGCTTTTACTGCATGAAACATTGAATAGTAAAGTCTGTTGGCAGCACTGCTCCACATTCCCATTTCGTAATTGGCTTTGGCCTCTTTCATTGTGGCTTTCGATTTTTCCCAGTACAGGTTAATCAAAGCGTTGCGTTCGTTGTCGGTAAGGCTCATATTATTAGAATTTTATCATGTTCAACATTTTTATAAAAAGGCGTTATATGGCGGATTTCCCATTCCTTGTACGAGTATGAGAGCGGTGACACGCTGTAGCCGTAATTCCAGCCAAGTTCGATAAATGGATAGCAGTATTCGTCGAAATCGGAAGACATATTTGTGGTTTCCTTGTCTAGCAGTATCAGCATATCCCAGTCGGAATCGGAGCGAGCGTCTCCTCGTGCTCTCGAACCGTAAAGGTATGCGTGTCCACCTTGCGGTATCACTTTCGCTGCAAGTTCTTTTAGCTTCGAGAAAAAAACATCGTCCATTTCCATACTTTTTTGCAAAGGTACAAAATTTTTCAAAAATTAGAGATTTTTTGATGTTGAGGTAGTTTGATATTTTTTGATATTGTTCAATAATTCAATGATTGCTTGCGTGAGTTAAAGATCAAGGATTTGATAATTTGATGGCGATGGTCGTTTGAATATCAAGAGAATCAATGGACGATTACTTCCCATTCCCCTTTTCAAACTCCTCCATCTCCATACTTGCTTCTTCCCACAGGCTCATCTGCTGCTCAAGTTCCTCGTTAAGCTTGGCTGACATCTTGTAAGCGGTTTCAAGTTTCTGCTGTTCAATGGCGGGATTCGACATAAGTTCGTTAAGACCAGCAATTTCCGATTCAAGCCGCTCAATTTCAGCTTCGGCCTTGTCGATGCGGTTCTGTATGGCACGACGGCGCTTGTTGAGTTCCTTGTTTTCTAGATACTTCTGCTTGTTGTCGGAGATTCCGGCTTCGGCTTTTGCCTCGGCTAGTTTGCGGTCTTTAATCTCGATTTCGCGCATATCCTCGATTTTCTTGTTGCGAAGGAAATCGTATATGCCACCGACGTGTAGGCGTATCTTCTTGTTTTTGAACTCGTAAACCTTCGACACAAGTCCGTCGAGGAAATAACGGTCGTGCGAAACAACTATCAGCGTGCCGTCGTAGTTCTGGAGAGCCTGCTTAAGAATATCCTTTGAGCGGATGTCGAGGTGGTTGGTAGGCTCGTCAAGAACAAGCAGATTGTATGGTTGCAACAGAAGTTTTGCCAGCGACAGACGCGAATGTTCGCCACCCGACAGCACCTTCACCTTCTTGTCGATGTCCTCGCCCGAGAAAAGAAAGGCACCAAGTATATCCCTGATTTTTGTGCGGATGTCGCCAACGGCAATGCGGTCAAGAGTTTCAAAGACAGTCAACTCTGGGTCAAGGAGTTCGTCCTGGTTCTGGGCAAAGTAGCCTATATTTATGTTGTGCCCGATTTTCAGTTCGCCCGAATACTCGGTTTCGCCAATGATTACTTTCGAAAGCGTAGTCTTGCCCTCGCCGTTTCGTCCCACGAAAGCAACCTTTTCGCCACGCTCAATTACAAGGTCAATCCTGTCGAGGATAAGGTTGTCGCCATAACTTTTGCTTAGTTCCTTGGTTTCGACAACAATATCGCCCGAACGCGGTGCTGGAGCAAACTTTATGTGCATAGCGGCGTTGTCGAGATCATCCACTTCGATGATGTCCATTTTCTCGAGTTGCTTTATGCGCGACTGCACCTGATTCGACTTGGTTGCCTTGTAGCGGAAGCGCTCGATAAATTCCTCGGTGTCCTTTATTTGTTTCTGCTGGTTTTCGTAAGCGGCAAGTTGCTGTTGCAGGCGTTCCTGCTGCAAAACCTTGAACTTTGAATAAGGAACCTTGTAATCGTATAGTTTTCCGAGGTTTATCTCTATGGTGCGAGTTGTAACATTGTCGAGGAAAGCGCGGTCGTGCGAAATGAGCAGAACAGCACCCTTATATGCCTGCAAAAAATCCTCAAGCCACTGAATTGACTCTATATCAAGGTGATTGGTAGGCTCATCGAGAAGAATGAGGTCGGGGCTTTGCAGAAGGATTTTTGCAAGTTCCACCCTCATACGCCAGCCACCGCTGAACTCTGCAATCTTGCGATTGAAGTCGCTACGCAGGAAGCCCAAGCCTTTCAGAATCCGTTCTATTTCGGGTTCCATATTGTTCACACCAACGATTTGCAAATGTTCGTTGAGGTGAGCAAGGTTTTCTGCAGCCTTTATGTACGATTCGGAAGTGTAGTCGGTGCGGGTTTCGAGTTCGGAGGTAAGGCGGTCGATTTCGCGCTGTATTTCTGCGATATTGTCGAAAGCCTTCTTGGTTTCCTCAAGCACAGTGTTTTGTGTTGATGCAAGTGCCATCTGCTGTGGCAGGTATCCGATTGTTATCCCCGATGGTTTAGACACGCTTCCTTCGGTTGGCGTCACTATTTCGCAGATGACTTTCAGCAGGGTCGATTTTCCTGCGCCGTTCTTTCCGACAAGGCCGATGCGGTCGCGACGGTTTATCATAAAACCGATATTGGAGAACAACTCGAAGCCCCCGAAACGTATTGTTATGTTGTCGATTGATAGCATTTCCGAAATTTGGCGCGAAGTTAATGGAAAAAGTTGGAATAATTAATGTTGATACAAAAATAAAATGGGGGGCATTTTTGTGCTTAGGAAATAATTTTTTCCTTTTGTGTTTTATGTGAATTTTTATTGTTGTAGTAGGGGAGAGAGGTTATACCTGTTTGAAAAGTTGGTGCTCCTGATTGTTCAATTTTCATCTTTTTCTGGGTAAGTTGTTGCGCTGTTATTATCACATTACAAATCTCATTTATCAAAATGTTAATTGTCTAAAAAAATATTTGTAAAATGTGTGTTTCGGCATGAGTTTTGCCTTGATTTTAGTGTGGTTTGTCAAAAAACTATTATTTGAAGATTAAAAAAGTGTTTTAAAAATAGGTAATTAAAGAAAATGTTATTATTTTGCACAAGAGAAATTAAAGAACAATATGTGTAACAATATAATGATAACTAATGTTTTACAACGAGCGGACGCTACTGAAAACAGTAGTCGCCACTTGTTTTGTGGTGATGTTTTGGGCAAGATTGCCGTTTTTTATCGGGGGACTGTTAATTTAATGTTGAATTTAATGAGTGTTGAGATATGAAAAAGTTAGCTTTATTATTCGGGGTTTTGATTGGCTTCTGCATGGGGGCTGTTGCGCAGCAGTCGTTGCGGGATAATGGCGGATTGATGAATAATTCCGTGAAAAACGGAATTACTGTTCTCGAGTGTGGTGAAACAATCCGCTTTTATGATGATGGAGGCGATGGGAATCATTCAAAAAGTATGAATGTAGTTCATACGATTAAGTCTCCTGTCGGAACGAGGATAAGGATACATTTTAATAGTTTTGCCTTGTCTTCCGGCAGTCATCTTAAAGCCTATAATGGAGGTGCGGTATTGGCGGCGGCATTAGATGCTGATGCGTCTGGAACTTCTGGAGCAGCAGACTTCGTGTCGGACACAAATGTCTATACGCTGGAATATAAGACTACAAAAAATACAGTAAGGGCAGGCTGGGATGCCGTTATATCCGTTGAGGGATGTCCCGACCAATTGGATCCAGTGACTCTGCCTTGTGGTTCGGCGCCTATGACTGTTGGCGGTAGCAACATAAATGATGAAGGATCTGCATACGGAAGTGTGTTCAAAGAGAGAACTTTTATGACAGGTCTGGGAACTACTCTAACTATGAATTTTACCGATATGCCAGATAATGAGGATAAAGTTGTGGTTTATGACGGTCCAAACTACAACTCTCCAATCCTTACTACTATTACCTCTGCTACTTCCTCTCCATATACGATTGTTTCTACTGGAAACGCATTGACGGTAAGGTTGTCTAGCAATGCTTCGGGCAGCTGGGAAGCTACCATAAAACCCGATATGTGTCTTGCCGCCACTAGTGTAAGTCTTACGGAGTCTGATTGTGCTACTACGTTTAATATTGGTGGAGATTACACTACAGAAATGTATCAGGCGACAACTTATACAGGTCCAACGGATTCGCGCTTTGTTATCAATTTCTCGGCATTGCCCAACGACGACAGTTACGATTATGTGGAGATCTACGATGGCGACCTTACTACGGGAACGCGGAGAGGAAGGTATTTCGGCGAAACCCTTCCTCGCGTGATATATTCCGCCTCGAATGTCATTACTGTTTTGTTCCGTAGCAATGACGAAAATCATGGCACCTGGGGTGCTACAGTTTCGTTACTATGTCTCGAAGACCTTGGAACCATGACGTTCGACTGCTCAACTTCTACTTCTGCTTATGCTATAAACCGGACATACACCAACTTGCAATATACAAAGCAGGTGTTTGTATCGACTGATCCTGAAGCACAAATTCTGCTTGACTTTGCCGCGACTGGCGGTATGCCTCACGATGATGATAATGATTTTGTGGAGATTTACGATGGTGCTGACGTTTCGGCAAGACTTATAGGAAGATATTATGGATATGGACGTCCGCGAACGATAGGTTCTACCGGTACTGCCATGACTGTAGTATTCTTGAGCAATGCTACAGAGGCTGGCTCTTGGTCGGCAGCTGTAAGTATTGATTGTCCCGATGTAATAACAATGCCCAAGCCGGGTTATTATAATGAGGAGACACATACATACCAAACTCCACAAACAATTACTACCTGCAACGCAATACTTTACGACGATGGCGGATCCGCTGGAAATTATTCTCCTGGACTAGATGGCGAGTACATAGTGCTGCGTCCTGGCAGACCAGGGAACGTGCTATACCTTGAAGGTGAATACGAGTTCGACTGGCAGCACGACTACATTACAATTTACGATGGTGAAGGTACTGATGGAGAAATATTGTGGGGTGGCGGACTTCACGGACATGGCTATCCAAGGCATCGCCATACTTCCACTGCTCATCCATGCGAGCCTCCATGTGACAATTGTTTGGGAGCTGTACCTGGTTTATCGAGCGATGGTAGTGCTGTTAAAAACAGGCTTATTACCGAAGGAAAGACTTGCGTGATGTATTATCCTAAGGTTACTTCCAAGACCGGTTCTCTCACTATAAGTTTCCATACCAGTGATGCTGCCCATGGCGACAATATAGTGTGCTCCGGTTTCAATTTTAGTGTCAAGTGCGTTCCAATGCCCGACGACTGCTATCATAATGGTGTAGTAGTATTTAGGCAGACTTTCGACGAGTATGAAGATGATGCGCATGTAGTACACGAGTACCCAGTGAATGATGCAAGTCCGTGGATGACATCAATCCCAACTGCGTGGAATTCGGCATGTACTTATACATTCCAGTCGAATGGTATGACAGGCAATGGTGGTAAGTATGCTATCAGGGCATTCGCTTGCGACAATTATGAGTATTTCAATTATCTTGACGACCACACTCACCCAGGAAACATACAGCGTGGCTATCTGTTTAATATTGATGCAAGTGCTGCTCCAGGAGATTTCTATAAGGGCTATATTCATCTCGATTGTCCAGGTGTAGAGAAACTGCTTGTGTCCTTTTGGGCAGCAAATGTGAATAATTCATGGTATCTTCCAGAAGATGAAATACATTTCCCCCAAATTAAAATGGGCTTTTATAGTAATGAGGCATGTACCGAATTGTTGGCTGAGGAATCGACGGGGCATGTGCCGCGTATGGAGATGCATGGCTGTATGTCCGACCCCAACGACTGGCAGTATTACTCGTTGGAACTTCCTAATGTCCCAGGAACTGATATATGGTTTAAGATTTCGAATATGGCGGAGAACGATCAGGGTAACGACTTCGCCATAGATGATATCGAGGTTCGTGCATGTCTGCCGCCATCAATGCTTACGCGTATTGGCGGTGAACACGAAATCTTCAGTTCTGCAAACGTTTGTGCAGGCGAGGAACTTAGGCTTGTGGCATCGCTCGACGAAACGCTCGGTTCGCAGTCGCTTTACGAGAATAAGTATTATGCATGGGAACGTGGCGAGAATGAGGATCCTAGCAACCCCGACTCTCCAATAATATGGACAAGAATGGTATTTGGCTCTTATGATAGGGAGGGCGAATGGGCAACTTGTGAGGATTGTGAACGTTTGGCATATACAAATAGTGCTGATATCGGTTATCCGACAGATGATCCGGAAGAAGACCATTACGAGAATTATAATGACATAACCATAGTCGAAATTCCAAGTCCTACCGCTCCAGCATATACTCATTATTACTATAGGGTTATAATCGCAGGTTCAATAGAAGGTCTTAATAGTAGATATTGCCGTTCAATATCGGATCCTTACGAGATAGTTGTGACGAGAATCCCAGAAATTGAGTTCGGCGGTACAAACGCAATCTGCGAGGGTGGTACTATAAACTTGAGTATTACAGAAACCAGTCCAACTCCTGGTACTTGGACAATATATTCAGAAAATGGCGAAACCGATCCATCAACATTTAATGCTTCTATTGTAAACGGTGTTATAAACGAAGTTCCCGGATATCATGTTGTTGGTGCTCTTCACGATGAAATAGTTGTGCAATATCAAACATCACCCGAAAATGGTGGTTGTTGGAACCGGAAGACAATTCCTATATATCCGTTGCCGGAAATAGAAATAAATCCAGATAGAAGAATTATCTGCGAGGGAACTGCTATAACATTGGAGCCCACATCCAACCAGCATTCAGGATTCCAGTGGGTTGGAGGCCCCGGCTGTACGTATGAAACTTGGCAAACCGATAATGCTTGTGCCAACTGGTCGGTAACACCTGCATCAACCACAAGATACACCGTTTCTGTTACTACTCCTTATCGTATCCTTAAGGAGAATGGCAACCCCGCAAATGATGAAGACTATATAACTCTTACTTGTGTTGATACAAAGGATAAGGAACTTACTGTGCTTCCTATACCTACAAACTTGGCTGTTTCTGGCATTCCGGGAGAGCCTGTCTGCCGTGGATCTGAGGTTACACTTACACCATCGGCAACAGGTTCGGGTACAGGTACTTTGTACTACAGTTGGGATAATGGTGCACATTATTATACTTCGGCACAGTCAGGCTACACACTTACTGTAACTCCAACCGATGTTCCAGTAACCCATTATACTCTCCGTGTAAAGGAAGTGTGGGAAATTGAGGGAGTAAGTTACGATTGTAATTATGCTGAGCTTAGTGTTGATGTAGGTGTATATGAACCTCCTACGTTAACTATCGGTACGCTTACACATTTAAAATGTTTTGGAATCCCTACGGGTGTGATTCCTGCTTCGGCTTCGGGTGGAAATCCTGGCGATGGTACACCAGGAAATCCTGCCTATGAGTTCAGTCTTGATGGGGTACATTTTTACCATGATCCAGATCACCCTGAGCTTACACACTTGGATTTTCCTGGGCTTTCCGCAGGATCTTATACCGTATATGTAAAAGATCAGCATTGTTTCGATTCGAAATCTGTAACATTAGAAGAACGGCCTCAGCTTATTGCAAGGATTCACCTTCCAATAGAGGAAACTTGTGTTGATCAGTCAATAGGTTCTGCCACCGTTGAGGTGGAAGGAGGAACGCCATTCGGCACTGAACCCGGTACATACTACGAGTACGAATGGAATACCACTCCAGTACAGACAACCGCAACTGCAATGGGTCTTGGAGCGCATATTTATACTGTTAAGGTTACAGATGCCAATGAATGTTCGGCTACTACAACGGTTGAAATAACAGCCCGTGATGTACCAACATATACACTTAGTGGCAACGACCTTACCAAGTGCTTGTCAAGTCCTTCGGCAACATTTACAGTAACACCTGACGATAGCAATTCTGCCGATGCGGAAGTAACAAATTATTCGTGGGAAATAAACACAGACATTACCGACCCCACTCTTCTATCGCACGCAGGTTTACCTTCAACACATTCTGGCAGTACACTTAATTCTATTACGGTAACTCCCGATGCGGTTGGTACATACGTCTATACGGTTACACTTACGGCACAAGACGGTTGCCAAGTAAGCAGCGACTTTAATCTTACAATCAGCGAGCCGCCAACAATAGCACTTACTTCTAGTTCGGGCACAGAAAGCCAGACAAAGTGCTACGGCGATTTCCCTGCTGGCTTCAATAATATTATATTTACCTTCGGCGGTGGAGCAACTGGTGTAAACTTTGAATGGACATCAACTCCAGCACCGACTTGCCTGAGCTACGATGCCGGCACAATGAGTATAAGCGCAACTGGTACTGCTCCAACTGAAGGCGCTTCATATTCATATAGAGCAGTAACAACAACTGCAGCAGGAAATACATGTCCTCAGGAGACAATCGAAGGTACGATAACCATCCGTCCGCAACTTACTGTTTCGGTAACTGCCGACCATACCGCTTGCGAAAACGACGACATAGGTGAGGCAACAGCACTTGGACATGGTGGAAATCCGGGTACAGGCTCAAATCCAGAATATACATATGCGTGGAGCAATACGGAAACCACAGCAACAATTGATGGACTTTCCGCAGGAACTTATACAGTTACTGTTACCGATGGCGTAGAATGTAGTGCTACCAACAGCGTAGTCATTGAAGAAAAGACCAACCCGACAATCTCCATATTAAGCTCGAATGTGAACTGCTACGGAGAAACTACCGGTTCAATCGCCGTTACCATAACCAACTACGGAACAACCGCTGGCACTAGCAATCCGTACACCAACGGTCCAACAACACAACCGAACTATTATGTATTCAGCACAGACAACGGTACTACTACAGTCAATTCTTCGGGCGAAAACTACGAGCAGCACACCTTCGCAGTTTCGACCAATGGCAGCTCGTCCTACACCTATAATATATATGTACGCGATGGCAACGACTGTACGGTAAGACAGAATGTTGAAATTACCCAGCCGTCACTTCTTACTGCAACTATCGATCCTGACGATGTTGTCAAGACTTGTACCGACCAGTCGGTTGGTGCTGCAACGGTAACACCCGGTGGAGGAACTTCCGGATATACCTATAGATGGAATACAGTAGCCGAGCCGCTCTGGGCTTCCGATAGAACAACGCAGACGATAAGTGATTTGCCCGTAGGCAACTATCGCGTGACGGTAACAGATGCACATACTTGTACTGCTACAGCAACGGTTGCAATTGAGGAGCGTACAGTACCAAACTTCTCACTTGATGTTACAGGTCCTTCAAACAAGTGCTACTACGACAATGAAACCGAGATTGTTGTCAGCAATGGTGGCACGGGTTCAACCTACGCATGGAGCGCAAGTTCTACCGAGGCAGGTTTGCCAGCTGGTTCCGATGTCGCAACAGTTACTGTAACTCCAGCGGTTGGCACTCATACCTATACGGTTTCTATTACTGCAACTAACGGATGTGTAGTTACAGCAAGCGTACCTCTTACAATATATCCGGTTCCTACAGTAGCACTTTCGGAATCAGCTACAGCGGCAACTTGTAACGGCTACGATGATGGAGAGTTCTCACTTGTTGCAACTGGCGGAACAATCTTTAGCGACGGAACTACTCCTAATCCGCCTTACTATTATCAGTTCAGCATTGATGGAGGAAGTAACTATACCCCATACTACAGCAGCGACAATTCGCAGGTACAGCATACAGTCAGCGGACAGATTGCAGGAACTTACAATGTTGTTGTAAGCGATGTCAACGGATGTACAGCATCTATAAGCGGTGGCGTTACCGTAACAGAACCTACGCCTGTTAATGCACGAATAGAAACTGATGATATTCATACTACCTGCTACAACCAGTCGATAGGTGAAATTCTTGTAACGCCTTACGGCGGAACTCCAGGAGCATCTCCTGCATATACCTATGCATGGAGCGACAATGTTACCTCCGCTCAGATAGCAGACGGTGGCGCTAGGATAATTAACCTTGCCGCTGAAACATATTCGGTAACAGTAACCGACTCGCACGGTTGTTCGGGTACAAATTCTGCAATAGTTGATTTCCGTCCTGTCCCGACCTACACTCTTTCCGACAACGGACTTGCAAAATGTCTGACACCAGATCCGCAAACCCAGCTTACAGTGAACATTAGTGCAAGCAACTTGGCTCCTGTTGCAATGTACGCATGGACTGTAGATGATGCAACACATGCAGGTATGCCGGCAACTACATCTGGAGCTACGCTCAACTCGATTACAGTAAATCCCGATGCGGCAGGAACTTACAATTATACTGTTACAATCACAGCAGAAAACGGTTGTATAGTTTCTTCTGATTTCCAGACTACCATACATCCTGTTCCATCTGTAACCGCACCTGCTGGTGATATTGTTGCGGCAACATGCTTCGGCGACAACAACGGAGCGTTTACACTTATTGCAACTGGTGGAACAATCTTTAGCGACGGAACTACTCCTAATCCGCCTTACTATTATCATTTCAGCATTAATGGTGCGGAAGACGATTTCTACAGCAGCGACAATTCGCAGGTACAGCATACAGTTAGCGGTGTGAATGCTGGAACATACAATGTTATTGTAAGCGATGTTTACGGATGTACAGCATCTATAAGCGGTGGCGTTACCGTACCACAGCCTACGGCTGTTAATGCACAAATAGATCCTACGGATATTCAAACTACCTGCTATGACCAGTCAATAGGTGAAATTCTTGTAACGCCATACGGAGGAACTCCAGGAACATCTCCTGCATATACCTATACATGGAGCGACAATGTTACCTCTGCTCAGATAGCAGACGGTGGTGCTAGGATAATCAACCTTGCCGCTGGTACATATTCGGTAACTGTAACCGACTCGCATACTTGTACGGGTACAAACACAGTAACAGTTGATCCACGTCCAGTACCGACCTATACACTTTCTGACGATGGACTTGAAAAATGTCTTTCGGATGCAGAAACCGAACTTACAGTAAACATTAGCGCAAGCAACGAGGCTCCTGTTGCAATGTACACATGGACTGTAGATGATGCTACACATGCAGGTATGCCGGCAACGACATCCGGAGCTACGCTCAACTCTATTACGGTAGAACCGGATTTGTATGGAACATATATCTATACCGTTACAATTAGGGCAGAGAACGAATGTGTTGTAAGCAGCAACTATACTCTTGCAATCAGCCGTCCTCCTACAGTATCAATTACTTCCGGTACGCAAAGTCCTACACATTGCTACAACAGGTTCCTTTCCGATTTCGCAGACATCACATTCGGTTATGATGGCGGAGCAACAGGACTTGGTTCTATCCAGTGGAGCCCAGAAACACCAACTTGCCTAAGTTATGATGCTGGTACAATGACCATAAGTGCTGTTTCGGATGCACCGACAGCAGGTGCAGCTTATACATATAGGATAGGAACAACTACTGCCGATGGTAATGTTTGTCCACAAGATTTTGTTGAGGGCACGATAACAATTCGTCCGCAGCTTACAGTAGACATAACAGATGTTCACCAGTCTTGCGTAACTGGCGACATAGGTACTGCCACTGCAAGTCCTGCTGGTGGAAATCCTGGCTCATCTCCTGCATATACATACGAATGGAGTACGCACGAAACTTCTGCTACAATATCCGACCTCGAAGGTGATATTACTTACACGGTTACTGTTACCGATGGTGAAGGATGTACAGTAGCAAACAGTGTTGACATTGAGAAAAAGGTAAATCCTACTATAACGGTTACTCATGAGAATGTATCATGTAATGGTGCCGGCGATGGAAAAATAACTGTAGTGGTAACAACTCCAGGAGCCGACAATCCAACTCCATACAGCGATGGACCGACTTCACAGCCTTACTACTATGTATTCAGCAGCGACAATGGTGCTACCGAGTACGAATCGCGTGGCGAGGAACAATACGCTCAACACACATTTATCAATCTTGCTACCGATGCACATCCAGTAAATAGCCGTACCTATAATATATATGTACGCGATGGCAACGACTGTACGGCTACAAAGGCAGAAACTATTACTCAGCCTGTAACCCTTACTGCGACAATTGACACCGATCACGATGTTATTAATTCATGTACAGGTCAAGCAGTAGGACAGGCTACGGTGGTTGCTCACGATGGTACGTATCCATACACATACTCATGGAGTACAGACCCGGTACAGAGTTTAGAAACTGCAACAGGACTTGCTCTTGGTACTTATACAGTTAGGGTTGAAGATGCACATGAATGTATTGCAACAGCCCAAGTTTCCATAGGCAACCGTCCAGTTCCGAGCATAACGGCTGTAACTAATACTGTAGTCTGTGAATCGGAATTGCCTCTTACACTTACAGTGGTCAATGCTGGCAATACAGAAGCAATTTCATCTTACTCGTGGTCTGTTGCTCCGACAGATAATGCAGGAATAACTGGCGAAACGAATGGAGCAACACTTAATGTAAGACCTACAAATTACGCAACTCATAGATATACTCAGCACATTGTTGCCGTAAATGGTTGCGAAGTAGAAGGCTATGTTGACTTGCTTGTAAATCCGAATCCTACAGTAGCTTTGGGCGATGTTACTCAGCCTGTATGTCCTTCGGCAGGAAGCATTGAAATAGGAGCAACGTTGACTTATACTAATCCTATTGCAACACCAACTCCACCATACACATACACTTGGACCGACGACGGTTCGTTTGCCGTTTCTTCAACTACTCCAAGCACAAGTTCGGCAACTACCGCAACTTCGGTAACGGCGACGGTAAGTGTTCCGGCTCCGAATGGAACAGATGTAACTTGCTCGGAAAACTACACCTTGAAGGTACAGGTTACCGATAACAATGGCTGTTCATCGACCGTTGCCACACGACCGGTATTGGTGGAAGACTATACTGCTCCTGTATGGAGCGATCCTTTACATTCGTGGACAGATATCGTTCCCGATATACTGGGTCAGGATGCATGCTTTGAAGATGCTGATACTACAGGATTATGGGATGGTGCTGATATCGCAGATCTCTATAGCGACAACTGCGGACAGCCGGTAAGGGTTATAAATGAAGAAGATGTGGCTGTTCAAACTTCAAATTGCGGCTGGAAATGGACTCGAACCTACACCATAGTGGATGCTTGTGGCAATCCGGTTGAACCTGCACCAAGCATGAGCATATCTGGTAGTGACCAGAGCGCACCAGAATGGAGCAGTTCAGATGCATGGGCAGAAGTGGTGCAAAGTATTTCTGGCCAGAATGCCTGCTTAGCAGATAGGGTCATTTCTGAATTTTACAGTAATGATGCTGTGAAGGCATTGTTCTCCGATTGTAGCCAAATTACTGTAACATCCAATACAGTCGATGATCCGGATGTGGTTACTGGTGACGATTGTGGCTGGACAGTAACACGTACCTACACAATCAAGGATTTGTGTGACAATGTTTACTATCTCCCTGGTACTACCAACAAGCCTACCATGAGCATATCGGGTAGCGACCAGACTGCTCCGGAATGGAACCGTACGCAGACATGGGCTGAACTTGTACAAAATATTACAGGACAGAACGCTTGCTTCGCCGATGCCGACACAACAGGTTTATTGGATGATGATGAGATTGCTGCATTCTACACTGACCATTGCGGTCAGCCAGTAACTGTTACTCATGGCGAAAATGGAAATGGAAAGGACGTGGCAGTTTTCGATCCCGATTCCGATCACGATTGCGGTTGGACTTGGACTCGTACCTACAACATAACAGATGCCTGCAACAATCCGGTTACTCCTGCACCAAGCATGAGCGTATCGGGCAGCGACCAGACACTTCCTACAATATCATCTACCATCACAGAGGTTAATGCAACAGGTTCCGATTGTGTTTATACAATTCCGGACCTTATTTCAGACTTATCATCATATACAGTTAACGATAATTGCTCTGACGATAGTTACCTTTTGGGTACTATAAGCCAATCTCCTCTAGCAGGAACAGAGGTTCTTATGAGCCAAGATGTAACAATTACTATTAGAGATGCATGCGGATGGACAGGAACCACTACTATCCATGTGGATGTGCCTACTACAGTACATACTCAGGCAACTCCTCCTGAAATATGCTTGAACGAATCGACAAATCTTACTGTATATTCGGGTGGTAGTAGTACATCGTTTAGTTATGTATGGTCTGATGGTGAAAATGTATGGGAAACATTGGATACTCCAGATGCTGAAAATAGTATAACCGTAACACCCACTGGAACAACAACATACGGAGTGACTGTAACAGATGCTAGTGGATGTATTCAGGCGACAGAAATTACCGTTACGGTTAAGCCGTTGCCTGAGATTACTTTCACAGATCTTGGCAATGTTTGTCCTAATGGTGGTACTCAGGAAATTGTTGCCAATATTGCGGCTACAACTCCGGGTTACACCTACGAATGGTCTTGTAGTGAATTAACTTTTGATGCTTCTACTACTGGAACACAGGACGAAACCACATTCACCATTGGCGCGGTTGTGCCCAACGATGCTACTGCAGCAAATTATTGCGACAGGTCATACACTATAGTATTGCATGTTACCGACAATGATTTATTGCAATGCGAATATGAAGCACCATACATCTTAGTAGTAAAGGATGAAGATTACCCACAGATAACCTGTCCTGAAAATATACCTGTAAATACCGATTTGCATGCAAACACAGCTTACGTTACTGTGCCAGCACCAGTTATCACTGAAAATTGTGCAGGTTATTACTATACAAACAGTTTCAATTCTGCCGTTAGTGAAAGTGCAAGCGATACTTATCCTTTAGGAACTACAATAGTTACATATACGGTATTTGACATTTGTGGCAACAGCGACGAATGCCAGTTCTCGATAATTGTGTCAGATGACGAGTATCCATGCATCGGGTGCGACCCGGATCCGAGCGATCCTACTGTAGAAGGACTCGACTGCGCAGGGATAGAGGCGGAACTTCCCGCCGGCAACCGCATACCGACGACCACGGGCCACAACTACTACGAGCACCACAACGGCGGCTCTTACGGCAGCTGGGATGTCACCGCGACGGACAACGTCACCGACCAGG
>Ga0265299_10000536_pt1 | contig 46449 bp, 31 predicted proteins | sample AusTroGonzalo_MG_4_FD_193485 | JGI IMG/M metagenome (GOLD analysis project Ga0265299, IMG submission 193485) | Bovine rumen microbial communities from tropical cattle in Woodstock, Queensland, Australia - Gonzalo_02 | ecosystem: Host-associated > Mammals > Digestive system > Stomach > Rumen ...
CAAGCATTGGTGATGCAAGCGGCCTGATAGGTGTTGAGGTTCGGGTTGAAGTAGGGGGAAACCTCCTTCACGAAGTCCTTCTTATCGACCATGTAGCCGTCGCTCCATTCGAGGGATTTCTCCAGTGCCTTGTAGTTGGCCTCATCGTGGGCAAACCCGACGTAGCGCGTGGGCTTGTAGTTGATGTTGGTAACCTTCTGGATGGATTCAAAGATGGCGCGGTTGTGTTCGGCAATGTCCGCGATTTCCGGGACGGAGAAGCTGGGACGGCCACCGCCGATGCAGCGCCAGGAGGAGCCTCTTTCGGCGTTGCAGAGCACCACCTTCTTGCCGGCTTCGGCGAAGTAGCGGAACAGACCGCTGCCCGTGATACCGCCGCCGGCCACAAAGACATCACATTCGACCTTCTTGGTGGCTTGTCCGTGGACGTTGGTCACGAATTCCGCCGGCTTGTCGTTCGGAACGAGTTCGCCGATGTTGAGCTGTGAGGAAAGCGGACCGCGCGGGGTGGCATCGCCAACGACCTCCACACCGTGACCGGCCAACAGCAGCTTCACGCGCGGGATGCAGCGTTTGCCGCGGCACGGACCCATACCGATGCGGGTGATGTGCTTCAACTCATCCACGGAGATGATTTTCTTGCCCTTCACGGCCGCGAGAATCGTCTCGATGTTCACGTCGTCGCAGTGGCAGACGTAGGCGGGATCGTCCATCTCGCCATCTAACTTCTGCCAGTTCAGCGGTTTCGGGTATTTCTCTTTCAAAATGAAGCCCGTGACGCTCATCAACGCTTCACCGCTGATATCAAGGGCTTTCACGCGGGCCACGTGCGTCTTGTTCTCACCCTTCGTGATTTTCTCGATGATACCTTCACCGACCTTCTTACCGTTGTCATCCACCAAGAAAACTTCGGCATTTTCGTTAGCCTCGTACTCGAACGGCAGGAAGAGCCAGTTTTTCGGGATGTTATAGCCGAACAGGGCCAGACCGGGACAGTGGTTCACGCACTTCATGCAGCCGATGCACTTGTCGTAGTCGATTTGCGGCACGTGGTTGGTGGCGATTTTGGTGATGGCGCCTTGCGGGCACGCGAACGTACAGGGGTTACAGGCGAAACCGTAGAGACAGTCGGCCATGACGAACGGCTTCTGCAGACGGTCGCCGGCAGGACGGTTGGGTTTCTCCAGTACGCGTACGGGATGTTGCTGGGAATCAGCGTAATCCTTCGTAACGGCGAGGTAGTCGTCGTAGTTGAAGCGCACGTTCATGGATTGGGCAATCTCCATAGCGGCCTGTTTGCCACGCAGCACAGCGCAGGTGCCTTCGCCCACGCGGGTGGCGTCACCGATGCCGTAGGTGTTGAGCCCGAAGGTTACTTTGCCCTTCTCAAGTATCAGATTATCAGGCTTCAAGCCCGTGCAGATATTGATGAGGTCGATGTCTTTGATGACCTGTTCCGTGCCAGGAACAGGTTTGAAGTTCTTACATTCGGCAATCACCGCACCGATTACGCCGGTGTGGTCCTCGTTGGGGATAGCTTTCAGCAACGTATGGGAGGTGATGATGGGGATACCGAGACGGCGCACGCGGTTGGCCTGCACTGGGAAGCCGCCCTCGTGGTCCATTGCTTCCACGATAGCCACGACTTGTGCACCCGCCTGAACTGCCTGATATGAAGTGAGATAACCGATATTACCTGCGCCGATGGTGAGGATGCGCTTGCCGAGGAGCGTATGTTGCAGGTTCATCATCTTTTGCACGACGGCAGCAGTATAGACGCCCGGCAGGTCGTCGTTTTCGAAGGTGGGCATGAACGGGAACGCACCCGTGCCGACCACCAAGTAGTTGGCGTCCACGAAATAGATGCTGTTATCCTCCATGTTCTTGACAGCCACGCGTTTGCCTTCGAGGATGTCCCACACGGTGCTGTTGAGCATGATGCCCGAGTGATCGTCGCCGGCCAACGTCTTGGCGATGTCGAAACCGCGCATGCCGCCGTATTTCTGCTCCTTCTCGAAGAAGAAGAACTGGTGGGTCTGCATGTTGAACTGTCCGCCGATGCGGTCGTTGTTGTCAATGACGATGTTGGGGATGCCGAACTTGTTGAGCTGTTCGCGGCAAGCAAGGCCTGCAGGACCAGCGCCCACGATGACCACTTCCGTCTTATAGACCGTCGGGGCTTTCTTGCTTTCCGCAGCCTCATTTTCAGGAAGATAGTTATGGGCAATCTCCTCCACTTTCTTCACGCCATCGACGAGTGTGACGCAGATGCGCTTCACCACGCCATCGACGAGCATTTCGCACGCGCCGCATTTGCCGATGCCGCAGTCCATGCTGCGCTCGCGGCCTTTCAAACTGTGGCTGTGGATGGGGAAACCCGCCTGGTGCAGGGCGGCGGCGATGGTGTAGCCCTTCGCGGCCTTCACTTGCTGACCCTTGTATTCAAAGGTCGTAATCTCCCTTTCGGGGATGTCCAAAATGGGATGATGTGTAATCGGATACATGATTCTTGTTCTTATATTTTTGATTATTGTTGATTCCGAAAATTTACGAGTGGCAAAAATAGCATTTTTTATTGTCGGGTGGTTTTTTGAAAAAAAGTTTGCGGCGTGTAACGTTTTTGAGGTTTCGTGCGACAGAGTGCTTGGACGGATTTTTTGAAAAAAAGATTGCAATATGAAGGGTATGTTTACGTTATTAGCAAGCAATTCTTTCAATATGATAAAACGGTTGATAATCGGGATGTTTTGCCTTCTAGTATGGGCAGTTTCGCACGCGCAAGTCGTGCTGCCCGACAATATGGAGCAGGCGGACTGCACCGATGACGCGCAACAGCAGCCGTGGGACGCGCAGGTGCTGATGTTCGCCAACGACATCCACTGCTACTATGTGCCCTTGGTAGGTGACATTGACGGCGACGGCATCGTGGAGATTTTGGCGGGGAAGGCGGTTTCCAACGACCACTACACCACCAAAGTGGGCATATATCGGGGAACGGATTTGCAGCAGATTGGAACTATCAATATCCCCCAGAAGATTTACGCCGGCTTTACAGGTCCGATGGCCATGGTGCGTTATCCCGACGGCAACGGCGGGATGCAGGGTGCGATTATACTGCACTGCTACGACAACAAACTGCGTTCGTACAACGTCAACGGGCAGCTGATTGCTTCTTCCAACGTGACTACACCTTGCGAAGGGGTCGTTTCCGTTGCCGACTTCAACTATGACGGGTGGCCGGAAGTCTATGTCGGCAACGCCATTTATGACGCGGCAACGCTCACACGGCTGTGTGCCGGACCTGCCGATGGGAACATGGGCCGAAGTTATCGTTGCAATTCCATTGAGATGGGACGCTGTGCCATGTCTTTCGCCGCCAACGTCCTCGGCGATTCCATCCCCGAACTGATTTGTGGGAACACCATCTACCAAGTTGACATTCAAAGCAGGACGAATGTCTCCCTGAACAGTGTGAACATGATAAAGACGGTCAACATACCCACGCGAGTCCCTCAAGACGGTAATGTTGCGGTTGCGGATTTTGACCTTGATGGGCAACTTGATGTGCTTGTGGTCATCGATGGCACTTCGACCGATTACACCGACTCTGCTTACATTTATGCATACAACCCAGTTTCTGAAAACATTTACTTTGTCCACGGAAAGTATGCCAAAACTATTGGCTATCCACTTGTTGGGGATATTGACGGGGACGACTACCTTGAGTTTGTATATCTGGATTACCTTCAGAACGTTTCTCAATCGAGAATCACCGCGATGAAATTCAATCCACAAACAGGTTTGCAAACCAAGTGGCAGGCCACGCACACGGATCAGTCAGGACAAACCTCCATGACACTGTTCGACTTCAACCAGGATGGAATCATGGAAATCGTGTATCGTGACGAACAAAACCTGCGCATCATCAACGGCAGTGGCAAAAGCCACCTCACGGGCCACGACACGGTATCGTTCTACAATCTCTACACAAAGGCAATGTCGGCCGGCACATGGAAAGAGTACCCGGTGGTAGCGGATGTCAACAACGATGGGCTTGCAGAGATTGTGGCGTGTGGAAAAGTGGGGAGCGGGCTTGGTTACGTGGGCGGACAACTTTGGGTGGTCGGCGGAATCCATCCGTGGGCACCGGCGCGGCCCGTGTGGAACCAGTACATGTACAACGTCACGAATATCAACGAAGACTTGACCGTGCCCGTCCCGCAGTTCAACAACGCCACGGCGTTCACTGATCCAGATGCCATCGTACGTCGACCTTTCAACAACTTCCTGCAGCAGGCCACCACGCTGGATCATTACGGGCGGCCGTTCATGACTCTTGCCAACGTCACCGCAACCGACTCTGCCAGTGTTACTTATCAAGATGAGGTCTATTCGCTCTCCTTCCAGATATGCAACACCGGCAGCCAAATATTGACGGCTCCGTACCATGTGACCTATTATGTTGATGGTTACCACGGCCCCATCTTGCGGACGGAAACGGTCAACACCTCCTTGTCGCCTGGTAGCTGCACCACGCTGCAGACAATCTTTTTCAGCGACGAGCTTGACCCATATCCGGAAATGGAGAACATCGTCGTGGCGGTGAACGACAACGGGACGGGTGTGGCGCAGAACGGCGGGCAGCAAATCGAGTGCGACACCACCGACAATTTCGTGTATCTCCCGCCTTGTCCGATCACTCGCGACACAGTCTTGGCGAACATCTGCGTGCGGGAGCCTTACCAAGACGAGAACTTCACCATCACGTCTTCCGAGACGGAAACTCCCGGCACGCAATTCCATAGTCGTAGATTTCAGACGGAAGGGTGCGACAGCATCGTCGTGTTGCGATTGCAGGTGCACCCGCGGTACGAAGCTCAGTTCACGGAGACCATCCCCGAGGGCACAAGCTACGATAATCACGGTATTTTCCTGAACGAGAGCTTGATAGAAGGAGGAACCCGCATCGACACGTCCATCACTTTCCAAACCGTATTTGGTTGTGACAGTGTGATATATGTCACGATTCAAGTGGCTACTGCGGATGTCAGACTGTATCTTCCCAATGCGATAACACCCTCCAAATCAGACGGTTTAAACGACGGCTTTTTCCTTCACGAGAGGATGCAGAACCAGATTGCCGACTTTGAAATCATGATTTTCAACCGATGGGGCGAGATGGTCTTCTATTCCACCGACAAAGGGTTCTGCTGGCACGGGGAATACAAAGGGAAGACGTTCTATGACAACGTGTATCAGTATATTATTCATTATTCGAACCACTTCGGGAAGAAGTTTACGGTAAAAGGGACGGTGACGGTATTGTGATTAACCAATAGAAGCAAGGAATCCACACGAGTGTGACAATAGTGCGGTGAGTAGAAAATAATTGTATTTTTGCTGCTTTGAAGGAAAGGGGAAACAACACGAATACAATGCTGATTATCTGCGTTTTCCCGATTATTGAATGAATAAAGTATGTATCAAGTTAGCCTCTTGGTTCCTGTTTATGGCGTTGAAAAGTACATCGAGCGTTGCGCAAGGAGTCTGTTCGAGCAGACATACGAAAACCTTGAGTATATTTTTGTGGATGATTGCTCCCCGGATCAAAGTATTGAGATCCTGAAGAGGGTGATGGAAGATTATCCGGCACGGAAAGAACACGTCCGCATTATCCGGCATGAAAAGAACCGTGGACTGGCGGCTGCCCGCAACACCGCCCTCGACAACGCGCACGGCCTCTTCATCAGTCATGTTGATTCGGATGACTATTTGGACTGCAATGCCGTCCAGCTATTGGTGGACAAACAGGTGGAAACGGGCGCTGATATTGTGTCGGGGAACTACTACATCATACGGTCTAATAAGGTGACAAAAGTGTACGAGCCTCCGTATGAGAACCAGCACGAAATGATGTTGGCGACTTTTGCCATACGGATGGGTAATCGTCATATATGGAGACGGCTAATTAATGCCCGTTTATATAGAGAGTATGGTATACGACCTATCGAAGGTGTAAATTTCATGGAAGATTGGCAACAAATAGCCATATTAGTTTATTATGCGAATAAAGTTGCCAGAATAGATGAACACATCTATTATTATAATCGAACAAATGACGGTTCATACTTGTCCATTTTTTGTCATAATATTGAATTGTGGCGTCAATCTGTTGAATCGGCTTTATTTGTTGAAAATTTTTTTGTTGATAAAGAACAAGAATATTACAATTTGGCTCATCGATTAGCACTTAATGTTCTTAAAACACGCATGAGTCTTGCCGCAAGATTTCGGGAAATGCAGTATTTTGAAGAGTTGAAGAGAATAATCATGTCCGAATATGATGATTGTTTTGATACAATTGGATGGGATAATCCAATTGTTCGCATTTTCATGTGCAATTACTCACTAAATGGATTATATCGACGATTTTATGCTCTCATCAGAGGAAATTGACCTGAAGGAATGGGGATAAAAGAATCACAGACAAGCAAAACTGTCTTAATCATACGATAAAAATTGTAATTTTGCAGCGGCAAACCGACGATGGAGTCTTCCATCGGGTAGTTGCTTTAAAACAACCGCTTAGGAAAGATGGAATTGTTGGAAAAGACCCCTAACGGAGAATATAACGGCTTGGCTGTCAGTGCAGAACATAATAGTTCTGTCTATCCTGAGGTGGAATATTCCAACATCGGGAAGTCGGTAGAGTATGCTTTGCAGCCTGGGGTCCGATACTGGTTTCCGATACGAGCCACCTACCATCGGGCACAGAAAGTCTATGACACGCTTGTAGCCCTCAAAGATGACCGTCTTGAACCGTATCTCCCTACCCTTCGCCGCGTTGAGTATATCAAAGGGACAACTGACCTAACAGTTGCAGAAGAGCCTTTGGACAGAAGTCTACTATTCATGCGCTCCACATTGGACGATTTCCGCTCCTTGCTTAAGTCCCCATCACCGATACCGGGACTGACGCCATATTACGACCATTTCTACACCAACGAGCATGGCCGGAACGAATACCTTGTCGTCCCTGACCGTCAGATGGAGAGTTTCAAGATCATCGTGGAATCTCGGAACCAACACATCATCATCAACCAGACGGAGGTGCCAGTGTTCATCAAGGGTGACCAGGTGGTGGTCACCGAGGGACCTTTTGCCGGGGTTGAGGGTGTGGTGATGAAATACAAGCACCAGAAGCGCGTGTTTGTACGGCTCCGGGGGGTCGGTACCTACGCCACAGCCTATGTGCCCGGTGCATGGATAAAAAGGAATGATAACCAGCCCCCCATAACCTAATCATTGTTCTCAGATCACTACCATGGGTGTTATCGCCAGACAAAGCATCAAAGGAACCATTGCCACCTATCTTGGGGTAGCCATCGGTTTCGTGACCACTTTCTTCATTCTGACGTCGTATCTGACAACGGAGGAGGTGGGACTCACGCGTGTGCTGGTAGATGCCGCCACGCTGTTCAGCTCGCTGGCGCTGCTCGGCACAGGTTCTTCCACGATGCGTTTCTATCCTCATTTCAAGGATAATAGCCGCAACCAGCAGGGACTTTATTTTTGGACGCTGATTATTCCATTTGTCGGCTTCCTGCTCTTTCTATTGTGTTTCTTTATATTCAAAGGATTAATAATCAAGGCATTTAAAGATAATTCACCGCTTTTTGTCAACTATGTCTATTACGCCCTGCCTATTGCATTCTTTATGTTGTATATGTCTGTTTTTGAGGCTAATGCAACTATATTGGAACGAGTGGCGGTGCCTCGGATGATACGGGAAGTCTTTATCCGTTTCGGACTATTAGTCGGGTATCTGCTGTATGGTTTGTGGCATGTGATAGATTTGGATGGGCTGGTGGTGGTTTTTTGTGTCACGTATGCATTGGGGGCATTGCTGAATCTCGGGTACCTGCTTTTTTCGCAGAAGATTTCTTTTAAGCCAGACTTCAGCAAGATTACGCCGGCATTGCGACGCGACTTCCTATTCTACACGCTGTTTTTGGTTACGGCGGCGTTGGTGGGCAGTGTGATGCCCACGCTAAGCAGTTTCTTCATTAGTGCCAAGATGGGGTTGATGTTCACGGGTATTTACGCTATCGCCAATTATATTGCCACGTTAGTAGAGATTCCGTCGCGGTCGTTGAATGCCATTGTGCAGCCACGCATTGCAGTGGCGTTGCGGGCCGAGCAGCCTGACGTGGAAACGGCCACCCGCCTTTACCAGCAAGTTTCTCTAAATCAGATGCTTGTCGGCATGGTTATCCTCGTTTTGATTTGGATAAACTTAGACTTGTTTTTCAACATACTTCCCAATGGAGAGCAGTATGCCCCCGGCAAGTGGGTGGTTCTGATTTTGGCAGTAACAAAGTTGTTGAGTTCTTCTTTTGCCATTGGTATTTCCGCTCTTAGTTATACCCGTTGGTACTATACTTCCTTATTTTTTACCCTGATACTGTTGATTTCATCCATCTGTCTAAACAATTACTTGATCCCGATTTGCGGCATTGAGGGTGGGGCATGGGCAACGTTGATTTCAACCGTTATCTATTATATCCTTTTGTTGGCATTTATTAAGTGGCGGGTGGGCACCTATCCGTTTAGCAGGTCGCAGATTAAAGTGATAGCGACAGGCCTGGTGATGTTAAGTCTGAACTATTTGATTGTTTTGATAATAGGCAAGATTGTTCCGGAACCATCTTTGATGTTTAGATTAGTGGAGGCGGTCATGCGTACGGGAGTCGTGGCAACGGCTGGTCTGCTGGTGGTCTATTACGGAAAGGTATCAGATGAAGTAGTCAAACTGATACAGAAAGGAATAAATAGATAAAAGGTGGACATATCGAAATAAAACCAATATTTGTCAATCTATATTTTAAGTTTTTGTTTGACGGAGTACACAAGACTTGTAGAAGTGCAGATGGAGGAGTAAAGTAGCAAGAAGTTTTTAAAGTTGAAGATTCATACGCCCCTGGCAAGCAGCTGGCGAACATAATTTGCTGGGACGGTTGAATCGTAATTTGTGTATTTTTGCAGGTTGAATACGTATAAACGAAAATATGGCTAAACCGAGAATTCTAGGGGTGATTCCCGCGAGATATCAAAGCAGCCAATTGATTATAAATACGGAACTTACAATATGTTAGAAGATAATAACAATCCCATTTTCATCGCCGGCCCTTGTGTGATAGAATCCCAGGAATTGCTTGACACAGTAGCGGCTGAGCTTGTACGGTTGAACAACAAGTACGATATCAACATCATTTTCAAGGCTTCTTTCGACAAGGCTAACCGCACTTCCCTGTCTTCGTTCCGAGGGCCAGGATTGGAGAAAGGATTGGCGATGCTGCAAGCCATCAAGGAAAAATATGGCCTTCGACTCACGACCGACATTCACGAGTCGTGGCAGGCAGAAGTCGTGGGCGAGGTGGTGGATGTAATCCAGATTCCGGCCTTCCTGTGCCGCCAGACGGACCTGCTGGTGGCCGCCGCTAGAAGCAACAAAGTTGTCAATATCAAGAAAGCACAGTTCCTATCCGGTCAGGACATGAGATTCCCCGTCGAAAAGGTGTTGCAATCCGGCAATGAAAAGGTTTGGCTCACGGAAAGGGGCAACATGTACGGTTACAACAACTTGGCCGTTGATTTCCGAAATATCGCCGACATGAAGCAGTTTTCATCAACTGTCATCATGGATTGCACGCATTCGGTACAGCGCCCCGGTTCCGGCAATGGCACCACTGGAGGCAATCGCGAGTTTGTCTTCCCGATGGCGTTGGCGGCCAAGGCGTTCGGGGCTACGGGCTACTTCTTTGAGGTTCACCCTGATCCCGACAATGCCAAAAGCGACGGCCCAAATCAATTATATCTTTCTCAATTAGAACAAATTATCTCCCAATTATTATGACAGACAGCATTCAAGACGCCATCAAGTGCTTTCAAGATGAGGCACAGGCGATACTGGATTTGATACCCCGTCTTGATGATAATTTCTCAAAGGCGGTAGATTTGATATTCAATTGTAAAGGTAAGCTAATTGTAACTGGTGTGGGGAAAAGCGGTCATGTAGGAGAAAAAATTGCTGCAACTTTAGCTTCACTAGGAACACCATCTTTCTTCCTCAATCCTCTTGATGCATATCATGGCGATTTAGGAATGATAGCGTCTGGTGATGTGGTTATGGCTATCTCCTATTCTGGAAACACTGATGAATTGTTACGTTTTATACCGCTTCTGATTGACAGAAAGATTCCTATTATTGCTATTTCTGGAAATCCTGAATCTCTTTTGGCGCAATATTCTGTATGTCATTTAAATATTGCTGTTGAACATGAAGCAGATCCGTTGAATTTGGCACCAACGTCATCTACAACTACTACCATGGCCATGGGTGATGCTTTAGCTTGTGCATTAGTACATCAGCGAAACTTTAAGCCAAGTGATTTCGCTCAATTCCATCCGGGCGGAAGTTTGGGGAAAAAACTTCTTAGTACAGTTAAAAAGTCAATGGTTACTGACAATCTACCAATTGTTGGATTAGATGATAAGGTTAGTGACACAATTATCGCTATTAGTCAGACAAAGCAAGGCATTGCTGTTGTGCTTGACAATAATAAGATAGTGGGGGTTGTGACCGATGGTGATGTCCGCAGAGTAATGAAGAATCAGCAAGAGGGTTTCTTTCAGTTAAAGGTTAGTGATATTATGAGCACTTCGCCCAAGACCATTAATGAGAATGAAAAACTTACAGTTGCTGGTGATATGATGCGAAAATATAATATACACTCCTTAATAGTAGTGGATGATTCTCAACATTTAGTTGGAATTATTGATAGTTTCTCTTGTTTATAACAATAATTATTTTATAAATATGAAAGTAGTATCTTTTGTTCCAATTCGTTTGAATAGCAAACGTGTACTTGGTAAAAATTTGAAGATGTTGGGTGAAAAACCACTTCTTTGTTATATTCTTGATACGCTGGTAAAGGTGAGTCGTATAGATGAAGTGTATGTTTACTGTAGTGATGAAAAGATAGTTGATTATCTTCCAGAAGGGGTGAAGTTCTTGAAACGGCCAGAACGACTTGATAGCGACGAGACCTTGGGAAAAGAAATTTATGAAGAATTCACAAATACAGTTGATGCAGATGTATATGTTCTTGCTCATACTACTTCACCTTTTATAAAAAGCGAGACTATAGATGTTGCTCTTTCCAAGATACTTGATGAGGGCTTTGATTCAGCTTTTAGTGCAGAAAAGATACAAACCTTTGTCTGGTATAAAGGAAAGACTCTCAATTATGATTTGAAGAATATTCCTCGTACCCAAACTATTGAACCAGTGTTTGTGGAAACCAGCGCCTTTTTTATTTTTAAACGTGAAATTTGGAAAGTGCATAAACAACGTATAGGCTTTAAGCCCTATATCGCAGAAGTAGATAAAATAGAAGGAGTTGATATTGATTGGCCTGAAGATTTCGTTTTTGCGGAGAAGATACTTCACACTTATTGCAAATCATAAATGGTTCATAGCATTCGATGTTGATTGTTTGACAAATTTAAACTGACAAACCGATAAACATACATACGACTATATAGGATAATTAGATTTTATATTTTTTGATTGTCCTATTGTTGATTAATACAGTCAAGAGTTTGTATACTGATATAATTATACTGTAATCGACTTCCTTGATGTTGCTTACAGCGTTAGTTTTAAAACAAAGACCGAAGTAAACGAGTTTTGAATATAGGCTGAGCAGAAACGGTAGGGGAAGATTTAGAGAATTAAGACGTCACAATAATTAGTTTTTGCAAAGGTGGTCTTGTTGAAAAAAAGAATTCCTGCTCCACTCATCTTTAAAAGATTGTTATCCTTATGATTGAAAAAATACATATTTGGGATTTCAAGCCCATCACACGGTTGACAATACCGTTGGAACGTTTGAATTTTTAATAACCGATGAAAATAGGCATTGTTACAGTAGACAATGTTGACGTCACGGTCATTCGTGCCATTGTAAACAAATTAGTGCCTGTTAATGGTGCAAATCCTCAAGAACAATTAGAGGAGACCCATTTGCAAGCTATTAACAATAACAATTGGCAACTTGTTTTAGGAAGCTGTATAATTGCCAAAAGAGTTATAACAGGCTCGTGACCGAAATAAGAGTCTGGATTTGTTTGTAGAAATTGAAGAACAGAAAACGAAGAATAAATCAATGAAAAATAAATTGATCAAATCCCAGGACGGGAAACTGGAAGTGAGGTATGACGAGGTGACGCACGTGTGCATCTGTTTGTCTATCTATGCTCTATTGCAATATGTTTTGTTAATGGAGGAGGATGTGGTGAAAAATCACACTTGTTATTTTATGAGTGGGCATATTCGTGATACTGTCTCTGAAAAACTCCCAACAATAAAATTAAATCAAGGGGAAGGCGTTAAAAGAAGAGTTTACAAAATATTAAGAAATTTTTTTTCTCGAATAAAGTATCCATTCATAAACAAAGCAACTATTTATGCTCAAGACCATGGCTTTCTTATTCCAATCATTGGAAATAATCATTATTCGTTGCTCTCAGATGGACCACGTTTTTTAACATATACGCATTCTATTGACACGTATATTCGGACAGATAATAAGAGGCATACATTAAGGGGTTTTCTTGAAAAGATACTTTTTGGTGAAATTACGCTCTATCCAATGGCAAGAGGAAATCAATGTGACAAGATTTTTTTGACAGAGAAGGAAGATGCAGAAGTGTGTTATAACAAGCCAGTACAAGTTAACTCCTTGTCTCAGTTATGGGATGCTTCTTCTCTTTCTAAAAAACAATTTATTTTATCGTTGTTTGATATTTCTGATGGTGACATGGCCTTTCTGAAAAGCAGACCACTAATGTTTATGTCTCAACCAATAATGGAAGATTACGGATTAAATAAATCTGAATATGTATCATTGTTATCCGCAATTTTCAGTCGATATGACCAACACTCATTAATAGTCAAGACACATCCCCGAGATGAATTCCAATATCAAAAATATTTTCCAGATGTGATTGTGTTTGAAAAGCCTATTAATATTCAGCTACTAGTTCTTTGTGATATTTGCCCGCGAAAAGCGATAACTATATGTTCCTCTTCTGTTGAGTCTTTCCCTGATAATACTGAAGTCGACTGGTATGGTGTGGATTGCCATCCCAAAATCCAAGCACATTATGTTACGCCCATTGAGCCTAATCGTCACTATAACAAAATCACAATGTAAATTTATAGGCACTTAATAATAATATAGGATGATGAAAAAAGAGCCGTTGATATCCATATTAATGCCTGTCTACAATTGCGAGAATTATCTTCGCGAGGCAGTAGATAGCGTCTTAGCGCAAACATACACGAATTTTGAGTTGCTTCTTATCAATGATGGTTCCACGGACAGGAGCAAGGATATTGTCTTGTCGTATAATGATAAAAGAATAAGATACATCGAAAACGAGACCAACCTAAAGCTTATAGCTACGCTAAACAAAGGCATAGATTTGGTGAAAGGGGATTATATCGCCCGGATGGATGCAGACGACATAATACCCAAAAATCGCCTGGAAGTGCAGATGAACTATATGCTAAAACATCCTCATGTTGATTTATGTAGCGTATGGGCATACGTGGTGTCCGAAGATGGGAAAAAAATTGGGAAATTAAAAGGTGTAGACAGCTCAGCATTGATTAACTGTGCCCTCTTTTTCACGAATCCTATCAACCATCCTGGAATCCTTTGTAAATCAAAAGTATTAAAAGACAATAAATACAAAGAATTTCTCCATGCTGAGGATATGGAATTATGGATTGCTTTGCGAGACAAGAAATATGTGATGGTTAATATTCCGAAGTATTTATATTCTTACAGATGGTGTGAAAACAATGTGTCAAATTCCAATGCGGATTTTCAGTTATCTCAAAAAAAGAGATTGCTTCAAATTCAGTTGGAATCATTTTTTGGAAGAAATGTATCAGAATCAGAAGTTGATTTGCATCATCTTTCATTTGAGCTATTCCGTTGGGGTAACAAATTCCACCGTCAATTAGATGATGAATTGTTGCAAAAAGAGAAAGAATGGCTTGAGACCATTTCTGAACAGAATAAGAAGACTAAAACCTTTTCACGGGATGATTTAGATGCTTTTTTGTGTAGTCGTTGGTTGGTATGTTGCTATTTCTCCAACAAAATTAAGAGATTTTTCGATATTGACATTCCTTGGTATAAGGCTCCTGTTTTTTATAGAATGATAAAGTCTCTTGTTTGCAAATAAGCTTGGTGCGGAAATAAATGACGTTAATATTCGTAATCATTTGGTATTAATTAGCAGATGATAAAGTGTATTAAATAATGAAATATAATTGAGAACTATAGAATTATGACAATCATCAATGGAATAAAAGACATTTTCAGAACCCCTTATTTGAAATCGCAACGGAAACGACTTTCTAACAAAGATTTCAGCATCGTTGCCAGTAATTGTAACGGCGGCTGTATCCTGCATGATTTGGGGATGAGATTCAACAGCCCATTCGTGAACCTTTGGATAAAACCGAAAGATTTCTTGAAATTGTTGAATGACATTCCCCATTATATGTCGAAAGAACTTGTTTTCACCAAAGAGGAAGGCATCCATTATCCCGTTGGGCTGCTTGACGATATACACATCTATTTTCAGCATTATAAAACCGAACAGGATGCCAAATCCAAATGGGAAAACCGGGTCAAAAGAATCAACTATTCAAATCTGTTTGTTATGTTCTCGGACCGCGACGGTTGTACGGAGTCTGAACTGAAAGAGTTCGATCAATTGCCGTTTGAGAACAAAGTGGTTTTCGTTCACAAACCGCATCCGGAAATCAACTCTGCTTTCTATATCCGGGGGTTTGAGGAAGAGGAATCTGTGGGAATTTGCTCCCGCTATAAGAGTCTTGGTTCCCTGAACAAATACTATGACGATTTTGACTACGTGGAATGGTTCAATTCGGGTCCAAGAAATTGAATCGGATGAAGAGGGTGGGGTATACCTATTGTTTATCCAGCAACCCTTTCGTCACGTTCCAGCGGAACAATACCAACATGTTGCCGACCACCGGGCGGAGACACAAAGCGTATTTAAACCATAGGACAACCGTTGCGCCCCACTTAACAAATTCGGAGAAGCAGCGTTCCCACAAGGCCTTCTTTCCGATTTTCAAGCAGCGTAAGCGCTCGCTCATGCCCACACCTTGACCCATCCTCACAATGTAATCCCGGGTTGTCCTTTGTGGGGGGATCACATGCTCAACATGGATGTCCGGGAAATAGTAAATGGGCATGTTCTTTTCTTTCAGGCGATTGAAAATATCCTTTTCCTCGCCACCCATCAGATTTTTTTTGCTGCGCCCCAGCTCCGTATTGAAGTTTCCGCATTGATCCAAACAGCTCTTTCGGAATCCCATGTTGGCACCTATCGGGTAGGAGTTGCCTTCAAAGAGTGTTACCTGGTCTCCCTTGTCTATTGCAGACACCCATGAGTAGGTCCATTTGCATAACCACTTCGGTGTTTCTCCCGATTCAAACAAAGGGGAGATTTTTCCTCCAAATGCCATTGCATCAGGATGTTGATCCATTTGCTTTTGCAGATTGGAGAGATAGTCGGGCTTTACAAAAGAATCGTCATCCAAAAACACAAGTATATCGCCGCGGCTTTCCTCAATACCGCGATTACGGGCGTGCGAAAGTCCCTGCTTGGTTTCCAGAAAGTAGCGGAATTGAACGCTTGGGAAATCTTTGGCAAAACGGTCGCACTCATTTTCCGTGTTGTCGGTACTGTTGTTGTTAACCAGTACAATTTCATAATCGCCGACTGGGAAGTCGTTTTTTGCTACATGACACAAAGCGTCATAGAGAAACTTCTCTCGGTTATAGGTGCAAATGATGACGGAAAACATGATACAACACGATTATTTATCAGATATTTTATTAGTAACTCCTTTTTTCTCCTTCCGATAATTAAGTGTCAGACTTCCTGCCACCAACAACACAAGGAGGATGGCGAAAACAATGTTCACTTTAATCAATTTATACAACAACGGAGCTTCGCACTTGAACTCAATCGTGTGCTCGCCGGCGGGAACCACCATGGCGCGGAGGATATAGTTGACGCGGAAATAGTCGGCAGGTTTGCCGTCGATGTATGCGCGCCAATCAGGGGCGTAGTATACTTCCGAGAAGACCGCTAATTGGTCTTTAGATGTTTTGGTTTTATACACGACATAGTCGGGATTGTAGGGCTTTTGGTGATCCATGACAATGACTGAGTTGCTGTCGCGCTCGAGGTTCTTACCCTGTACCATCTCGGCAAAACGCTTGTCAATGATAGCCGTGTCGGCAGGGTTGAAATCGTTCAAAGCCAAGATTTCCGCGTTGGGGTCTTCCACTAACCGGTAGGCATCAACAAACCAAGCGTTGCCTAAAGCATCGGGGTTTCGCTGCACCATGGGCTGACCGTTCTGCCCTTGCATCACCACATATCGGGCGTTCAGCATATTGAGCACGTCGGTGTTAATATGGCGGGAGAGGTAGAAGTCGATGAGGTCTTGATAACGACGCAGTTTGGCTGCGTGGTAACCGCCAATCTGATGATGGAAAGCGGACGGGTAAGAGTCATTGAAAGTATTCACAGACAAGTCGAACACGCGGTAGTCCTCGTCCTTGAACTGGGCGGCGTATTGATCTAGTATCTGGTCGGTCTGTGAGGGTCTCAGCTTGAGACGCTTTTCGGTGATGAAGTTGGATTCGTTGAGGTAGCGACGATCGACGCCCCACAAGTCGAACAACACTAAACAGGCCAGTACTCCGATAATGATGCCGGATTGTTTGATTTTCTGGTTGATATAAAGCCACAGGAAGGCGGCGGAAATCAGAATCAGAATCAGAGAGCGCCAAGAATCGGACATGAAGAGTGCTTTGCGGTCTTTCACCAGCACGTCTTTAATCATGTCCCATTGAGGACCATACTGTGAGGCCATTTGCACGTCGCTGGCGCCCGAGAAGGAGAAGCTGCTTGACAGAGCCATCATCAGCAGAATGAAGCCAGCGGTGACGCCCGTGGAGATGTAAAGTCCGAGGTTCAGTTTCTTCTTATCGACAGGGTTTTCTTTGTCGAAGATAGCTTTCAGCGTCAGCACCGCCATCAAGACCATAGTGACATTGGCCATGACCAAGCTCATGGACGGGGTGCGGAACTTGTTGTAGAGCGGCAGATGATAGAACAGGAAGCTGTTGAACCCCATCAGGTTTTTGCCCCATGACATCAAAATGGAGAGAATGGTGGCGAGAAGAATCCACCAACGTTCAGGACCTTTCACAATGAACATTCCCAACACAAAAAGGAAGATGACGATAGCACCGAAATAGACAGGACCGGAGGTAAAAGGTTGATCGCCCCAGTAAAGAGGAGCCTGCTTCTGACGGAAGTTCTTGTAGAATTCCGAGTCTGTGCCGACAGTTTCGCCGGAGCCTCCGCCGTATGCACCGGGAACGAGCAGCGTGTAGGTCTCGCCTTTGCCGTAACTCCAAGCAAAGGCGTAATCGATGTCCAAACCGTTGGAGGCAACGATGGGGCTGGCTTCTCCGTCTTTATACAGATCCTCGGGTGTGACCGATATTTCGGAACCGCCACGCATGGTGTATTTGGCGTATTCTTGGTTAATGAACAGATTGCTTGCATTGCAACCCACTGCAATGGCAGCTCCTACGAGCAGTATGCCTACACCAAGGAGGAACGACTTGAACCATTTGTCTTTAACGGCATATATGGCATACACCATCCCCAAAATGACTGCCACCAACATGGTGTAATAAGTGATTTGAACATGACTGTATGCGATTTGCGTCCCTAATGCGACCGTGAACAAAATGCCGCCCCAAACATAATTTTTCTTGAAGGTCAACAGCATTCCCGCCAAAATAGGCCCCATCATTGCGATAGCAAATGCCTTTGTCAAGTGGCCGGCTTCGACAATGATGATATTGTAACTTCCGAGACCGAAAGCAAGTGCCCCCAAAAGACTTAGCCAAGGGTTCACGCCGAAGGCTAAAAGACATACGTAAAAACCAATCAGATACAAAAAAAGGACACCGACCGAACCAGAGTACCCCAGAAAATCCAAGTTGAGTAGTCTTTTTATTTTGTTGAATACGGAATGTTGTTCTACCCCTGTTGTGACTTGGTAACCAGGCATACCGCTGAACATAGAGCTGTTCCAGATGGTGTGCTCTCCGGTCTTCTCTTGAAAATCGATTTGCTCTTTGGCCATGGCTTTCCATTTCAGGGTATCCCCTTGTTGGATGATTTTGCCGTCGAAGGCGGGGGCCATATAGACGGCAGCCACGAAAAAGAGGATCAGGATAATCCCGCAATGGGTCAGTGTTTTCTTAAGAATGGGTTTCATATTTCTATTGTTTTTTTATTTCAAAAATTTAAGACGGCAAAAGTACGAAAAATAACGGGAGATAAAATAATTTTCTTATTTTTGCACCCGAAAAGGTATAAAAACGGGTGTGTTATGTAAATTATACTATTTCGGGTATAATTTGTTGAAAAGCGCAGCGCTTATACCCGAAAGCATATAATTATGAATGAAACGAAATTGTCGAAATTTGTGAAGGAACAACGAAAGTTGTATCACTTAACACAAGTGGATCTGTCGGAAAAATCCGGAGTTGGGCTTCGTTTTGTCCGTGATTTGGAACAAGGTAAACCCACCTTGCGGATGGACAAAGTGAACCAAGTGTTGGGACTTTTTGGGGCGGAACTGGGTCCTGTGAAAAAAGAAAGGAGTGATGTATGAAACAGGCAGAGGTCTATTTCTTGGATAAACTTGCGGGAATCCTCACAGAGGACGAAAACGGATATACGTTTGTCTATTCTGAAGCGTATGTTGCGGAAAATGGTAAACCCATTAGTTTGACAATGCCATTACAACCCCAACCCTTTACAAGCGATAATATGTTCCCTTTTTTCGACGGTCTCATTCCTGAAGGTTGGCTGCTGGACATTGCCCAAGCCAACTGGAAAATCAATCCGAGAGACAGAATGTCGTTGCTCTTAGCTTGCTGTAAAGATTGCATTGGGGCGGTGAGCATTGTGGATATTTCTAACCAACCAAACGATTAAACTATGGCAAAATGTTTATATTGTTATCAGGAGTTGGATGAGGGAATGGTGGATTATCATCCTCAATGTGCTAAGCGTTTCTTTGGAACGACCTCCGTTCCAGGATTACCATATCTTCATTCTGATATTAAGGAATTGGCAAAGGAGGTTGTACGCAGCCAAACAGCCGTGACGGGTGTACAGGCGAAGTTGTCCATGGATATTGAGAAGTTGCAGCACGGGTCTCGCTTCACCATTGTTGGATTGTGGGGACGATTCATCCTGAAGCCTCAAACCGAACTCTACTCCAATCTGCCAGAGTTGGAAGATCTAACAATGCATTTGGCTGGAATTGCTAAAGTTCTGGTTGTTCCGCATACACTTGTGCGCTTTTCTGATGGACAATTGTGTTATTTAACACGTAGAATTGACCGAACAGCAAAGGGTGAAAAGATTCCGATGGAAGACATGTGCCAACTCTCTGCAAAGTTGACAGAAAACAAATATCGTGGCTCTTACGAACAGATCGCAAAGCTTATCTTGCGATATTCTGCGGCGCCTAAACTGGATCTTGCGCGATTCTGGGAAATTGTACTATTTTCTTGGATTACAGGCAATAGTGACATGCATCTTAAAAATTTCTCACTCTATGCTCCTATTCAAGGCAATCCTCAACTTGCTCCCGCATACGACTTGCTTAACACGTTGTTAGTCATGCCTTCTGACACAGAAGAATTAGCGTTGACACTGAATGCTAAAAAGGAAAAGATAACCCTTCAGGATTTCCAAAAAGCGATGGTTAACAGTGGGTTAGAAGAAAAAGTATTCCATAATATATTGCAGAAATTTCAAACAGTTAAAACTGTTTGGTTTGCTTTTATTGAACAATCTTTTCTTCCAAAAGAGATGAAAGAGGGATATAAGGCTATGATAACGGAGCGGTTAAACCGCCTGAACGTGTTGTAGCAATGCCTTTGTGTATTTGAAATTTGTGTAGTTTTGCATTTATTTTTGTTATTATGAAAATCATCATTCTCGGAACAGCATACCCCTACCGCGGCGGACTGTCGGCCTTCAACGAGCGACTGGCCTACGAGTATCAGAACCAAGGTCACGAGGTGGAGATTTATACCTTCACTTTACAATATCCCAACTTTCTTTTCCCTGGGAAGACACAGTTCAGTCCAGATCCCGCTCCGGACCATTTGAATATAGTCCGTAAAGTGAATTCATGCAACCCTATCAATTGGATAAAAGTAGGCAAGGAACTTTCAAAAAAACGCCCCGATGTACTCATTTTCGCCTATTGGATGTCTTTTATGGCCCCATGCATGGGCACAATTGCCCGAAAAGTGAGACGCAATCGTCATACTAAAATCATTGCACTGGTTCACAATATGATACCTCACGAGCCCAATGTTTTGGACAAAATTTTACCACCCTATTTCGTGAAATCAATGGATGGCTTCATGGCACTTTCGGAAGCAGTGGTTAAAGACATCGAAAAATTCGACAAACGTAACTGTCCCAAACGGTTTTCCCCGCATCCGATATATGACCATTATGGTTTACGTCTGCCGCGAGAAGAGGCTCTTCAACGGCTCGGTTTAGACCCCCAATACCGTTATGCCCTCTTTTTCGGCTTTATCCGTGCATACAAAGGATTGGATTTGCTGTTGGAGGCCTTCTCCGATGACCGCTTGCACCAGCAGAAAGTGAAACTTATCGTGGCGGGTGAATTTTACAGTAATCCAGAATCTTATCTCAAGCAAATAAAGGACTTGGGGATTGAAGACAGGGTGGAACTTTTCACGGATTTTATTCCCGACGGCGAAGTGAACCGCTACTTTAGCGCGGCCGACATCGTGGCGCAACCCTACAAAACCGCTACCCAGAGCGGTGTCACCCAGATTGCCTTCCACTTTGAAAAACCCATGTTGGTGACAAATGTGGGTGGTCTCCCGGAAATCGTTCCTGACGGCAAGATCGGCTTTGTGACGGAACCCGATGCCAAGCAGATTGCAGATGCGTTGTGCCGTTTCTTTGAAGAGCACAAACAGGAAGAGTTTGAACGTAACATAGTGGAGGAGAAGAAGAAATATGCCTGGTCCACATTTACGGACGTCATCGGTCAGATTTTATAATAACCGCTTTACATTGTTGCATCATTCTTTTCTTTTAGACGTTGTGACCTTCCATGAAACGTCTATACAGGGAATCTCATCTGTTTGAGCTATTTATTGACATCGGTATTCCTGAGGATTATGCGCGGGCACAGCGGGAGTTCGTTTAGTACCCGAACACCCTCGCCGCCAATTCCATCTTTTCACGCACGGGCACGTCAAACGGGCAACGCTCCTCGCAGACGCCGCATTGCAGGCAATCGCTGGCGTGGTGCTCCAGTTGCGCGTATTCGGCAGCCAATTCTTTGGAGGCTTTGCCCGCAAGTTCCGCTTCGGCCAGCAATTTGTTGACTTTTGCGATGTCAATACCTACCGGGCAGGGGGCGCAGTGTTTGCAGTAGGTGCATTCGCCTTGGCCCGCTACAGTCGCCTGCGCGGTCTTGCCGCTCAGCACTGCATTGTAATCCTTCTCTGCATCAGTGGCCTTCATGTAGTGCAGGTACTCATCCAGCTTGCTGGCGCTGTCGACGCTGCAGAGGCTGACAGCGACACAGGGTTTCGACAGGGCGTAGGCCACGCACTGGTCGCGGGTGAGCGCCACCTTCAGCGGTGACTTTTCCGCATCTAACAGACGGTCGCCGCCGCCGTATGCCTTCATCACCGTGATGGCAATGTTGTGCTGGGTGCAGTAGTCGTACAGCTCCACGCGCACGGGGTCAATGCCGGGCAGCATGTTCTCGAAGGTAGCGGGATCCCATGGGTTTTTCCCCGATTGCACGCGGTCGAAGGCGGGGTTGAGGCTGAACATGATAACCTCCACCAGCCCACTTTTGGCGATGGCGAGGGCCACTTCAGCGTTGTGGCTGCTCACACCGATGTGCTTGATCTTACCTTGCGCTTTCAAGTCTTTGACATACTGTAAGTAATCGCTGCCTTGCACAGCTTCCCAATCTTCCATTTTGTCGAAGATATGCATCATGCCGATGTCGATGTAGTCAGTGTGAAGGCGGGTGAGCAGGTCTTCAAAGCCCTTCTTGCACTTTTCAACCTCGCGGGTGCGTTCGTAGCTTTCGCCGTTCCACCAGCAGCCGATGTGGCCTTGGATGATCATCTCGTTGCGGCGGTCGCCGAGGCCATAGCCGATATTGCTGCGCACTTTGGGGTTGGCATCGTAGATGTCCATGTAGTTGATGCCGCGGTCGAGGGCGGCGGTGACCAGCTCTCGGGAGGCGGCGGTGTCAAGGTCGTCGAAACCGCCGCAGCCGATACCGATCACGCCCACGCGCAGCCCGGTGCTGCCGAGAGTGCGGTACTCCATGTCGGGGTTCTCCACGAACTTCGTCGTGTTCTTCTTGTTGTTGCAGGATGCCAGCAGCAACGTCGCGCAAACCACGACGAGGCACATCAGCAGGAGGTTGGTAAGTTTTCTCATTGCGTTATTTTTTGATGAAACATATTCTGAATACGAAAGCGCAAAGATACAGAATTTTAGCGCGCTTCCCGACGTGCATTTGAAAGGATGTGGAAACACCCTATTCGTTGGATGATGTCCCGATGTTCAGGTACGGATTGTCGCAATGCTTGAACAGGTCTCGGTAGTTGGATTTCGGCTTCTTGGGGATTTCGATTTCGTAGCTTTTGCCGGTAGCGACCGTCAGCTTGTTGTTGCGAATCCAGGGGTTGAGGTTGCGCAATTCGCGATAGGTGACGTGGTGCTCCTCGGCGAAACGCGGCAGACTTGGGATGGATGTTGTTACCGTAACTTTCTTGGTTTCAACGGGATGGTACATTTGGGCGGGACAGATTTTCAAGCCGTATTCTTGCGGGTTCTCGAAGATGAGCTTGAAGGAAAGGATGCGATAGACGTAGCGGGAGGTCTCGTTGTTGAGCCACAGGTCCCAGTAGTTTTGCACCTGTTGGTCGTTGACTGCTGCCTGCAGTCCGCCGTCGCCGCGGTTGTAGCCAGCCGCCGCCATCGTCCAGCTGCCGAACTGATTTTTCATCTTTTTCAGGTATTTGCAGGCCGCGTGGGTCGCTTTTTCGAGATGGCAGCGCTCGTCCACGTCGGTGCCGACCTCCAATCCGAACACTTTGGCCGTGGAGGGGATGAACTGCCAGTATCCGCCGGCATTCGCGGGCGAGGTGACGTTCTCCAACCCGCTCTCCGCCACGCAGAGGTATTTGAAGTCTTCCGGTACGCCCTCCTCTTTCAAGATTTTCTCAATAACGGGGAATATACGGCTCGACAACTTGATGATTCTCAAAGTTTTGGAGTGCTGATAGCAGTTGACGACGAGTTCGCGGTCAAGGGCTTCACGCACCCAATAGACATCCATAGGCACCTCTTCGCCCGCGAAAGTCAGACTCTGCGGCAAGGGGGGTGAGGTGAGGGTGTTTGCGTATTGGTTCGGAGTCGGGTCGGCCTCCGTATTGTTTTTCGTAATGGCCCAGCAGCCCGTAACGGTCAGCACTGCGGTGAAAAGGCAGACTGAGATGATAAGAAGGTTCTTTTTCATAGTCAATGGGTTATAATGATCTTGTCGTAAATAAAATGTACCTTTAACGAAAACGCAAAGGTACATAATATTCGTATACGCAAACAAATGAAATATCCCTGTAAGGTTGTCGCAATGTAGGGTTGTCGCAATGTAGGGCTGTCGCAATGCGGCAGCCCTACATTATAATGTCGTTACCGTCCTTCGATGTCTTTGAAATATTTCACGGTGCCGTAGGTCAGCTCGTCGCAGGCGGCGTCGTCGCAGACGATGATGCCTTTGGGATGGAGCTGCAGCGCGGAGACGGTGCACATTTGGCTCACTCCACCTTCGATGGCGGCGGCCAGCGCACGGGCTTTGCCGTGGCCGTTTGCCAGGATCATCACCTCGCGGGCATCCATCACCGTTCCCACACCGACGGTCAGTGCGGTTTTCGGCACTTGGTTGATGTCGTTGTCGAAGAAGCGTGAGTTCGCGATGACAGTGTCTGTGGTGAGCGTCTTCACGCGGGTGCGTGAGGTGAGGCTACTGCCCGGCTCGTTAAAGGCGATGTGCCCGTCCGGCCCGATACCGCCCATGAACAGGTCGATGCCGCCGTAGCTCTTGATCTTCTCCTCGTAGCGGGCGCACTCGGACTCCAAATCTTTAGCGTTGCCGTTCAGGATGTTCACGTTCTCTTTCTTGATGTCGATGTGGCTAAAGAAGTTGGTCCACATGAACGAATGATAGCTCTCGGGATGATCCTCCGGGATTTTCACGTACTCGTCCATGTTGAAGGTGACCACGTTCTTGAAAGACACTTTTCCCGCCTTGTGGAGACGGACAAGTTCCTTGTATGTGCCGATGGGCGTGGAACCTGTGGGTAAACCCAGAATGAAGGGTTTCTTGGCCGTCGGCTTGAACGCTTTGATGCGCTCCACGATGTGGTTGGCGGCCCATTTCGACATTTCGTCGTAGTTGTTTTTAATGATAACGCGCATAGTATTATAGTTTTATTGTTGTTTTTTGTCATTGTCTACCCTCGCACTGTGTGGGGTTAATTGCTCTTTGTTCGTTCTTGTCTCCTTTTTCGACCCCACATTGCGCTCCTTCGTCGCTTGTGTGGGGTTAATTGCACTTCGTGCGTTTTGCCTCTTCGAGGCTGCTTAAGGAATAACCTTAATAGAACATCACTTTTTGTACTTTTGTACTAATGCCACGAACTCTTCGGTTTCCTCGCGGATTTGTTTAACGAAGGAGACATCGTCGATGCGGCCCACGACGGCGAGCTTTTCGGCTTCGTTGCGGAAGGTGGCGCTGCGGATTTCGTTGTCGTAGTCCTTCTTGCGGCTCTCGTAAACCTGCTCGCAGATGTACTGCTGGATGTGTACGGCCCTGTCGAGGTTCTCCTGCCACATCTCCTGAGTGAGGGTGTCGGCATCGTCTTTGTAGAGGAACATCAGTGCGAAATAAGCGTGGCGCAGTTTCTCATTTTGGTAGTCTTTCCAGAGCTCGTCGTAGCGGTGGTGAATTTCGTTCCAGGTGTTGAGCACGCCGTCACGGATGTCGGCACGCAGCTGGTCGACATACTCTTCGGGCATGGTCTGTCCGCCGAGGTTGATCCACTTGCGGAGACGCTGGCCTTTCATCCGAGTCACGATGTTTTCTATGTTTGTCTCGGGATGGGATTCCAAGTATTTCAGGATGGTCGTCACCGCGTAGTAGGTAATCATGTCACCGTAGGCATGATAAGCTTTCAAAGCTTTGTCAACCAATACTTTGCGACGGCCTTTCTCAACTTTTTCACCCAAGACTTCCAGAGTGTTCACCGTGTACGGTTCATTGTCCAGAAGGTTTTTGCCACATTCCCGCAGATTGTAGTATTCGTATTTGTTGGGATCCTCGCCTTGCGAACGGAGGTACGCCTGGGCAACCCAGACCTCCAGCAATTTGCGGCCTTCGATGATTTCCTCAACGGTGTCGGGCGCGAGCGTCTCAAATTCGATGTTCTGGATTTTGCGTTTGCGTTTGTCGCGTTTCTGATACTTGGAAGTGTTGCGCGCGATGGCGTACATGTTGTACATCCACCAGTAGGCGGGCATGAGGTGCAGTTCGTCCTTGGCCACATTGTTGCTCACAAGACAGAACGGCAGTTTTATGTCCATCTCGTTGGGGTAGTCGGCTTTGCTGAGCAGGGTGAACGAGGCGAATCGCGAGGAGTGCTTGACGCTCGAACAGAGTCCGGGCCAGAAGCCGCGTGAGGCCACAATCTCGCCGTCGGTGGCGCGGCTGTTGTGGTTGGAGCCGATGGTGGCGCCGGCCGCCATGTTGCTCTGTCCCATCACACAGGCCGAGATGAGGAACGAGTTGTTGTGATGTTGCTCGTGCGACGGGAAGATGATGTTATTCAAGACTTCGCAGCACGAAATGGTGGAGTTGTCGCCTAAAACCGAGTGGATGAGTCGAGCTCCGTATTTCAAGCTGCAGTTGTCCCCGAGCACGAAACGGGTGGCCACCGCCGAGTAGAAGATGCGGCAGCCGTAGCCGGTCACGCCGTTGACAAGGATGACACCCTCGCCAATCTGCGAAGGCTCCTCTGCCGACGAATTGATGGTGACGTTTTTCAGCTTGCTCGCGCCTTTGATGTAGCAATGCGCCCCGACCTTCGCATCTTTTAGAATCCAGCAGTTCTTGATGACGCAGCCTTCGCCGATGGTGCCGTAGTAGCCGCGGTGGAAATCGACACTGGCCTGCGTGATCTCCTTGAGACGCTCCTGCAGTTTGGTGTCGTCGGTGTATTTGGCCCAGAGGTAGGCGTCGGCGGTGATCATGCCATCGAAGGGCATGATCCGGCGAGTCCCGATTTCGTTCATCACCTCCAACCAGACGCGCACATCCTCCGGTTCACCTTCCTTGATGGTGCCGTTGCCGAACTTGGAGTGATCGGTGGTGGAAAGCTCCTGGATATTGAACAGGATGCAGCGATCACCGATGATATAGTTGGCCATGTAGTGCACGTCGTGGATGGCCACGTCGTTGCCGATGTCGCACGAGATGATGCTGCTGTCGGTGATGCCGATGGGCACACGAAGATCGTGGTATTGCAGAATCTCATTGCGCACGCGCCCGATGCGCACCTTCCCGAAAAAGCGGTTGTTGCGTATCATTGACGTGTCAAAGTCGTCGGCCACTAAGATGTCGTCCCAGTTGGTGGCTGAGTTGCTGTTTTTCACCAGCCGCTCGATTTCGTCGGAACGCAGATGCCGCCAGCCGCCTTCCGGCTGCTTGACCTGCTGGTCACGATAATAGTACTCGTCGTGCCCGTCATGCAGGTACTTCGGGTCAATGAAGTTCTTGTAAATCCTGTCGTAGGGTAATATGGTTACGTTGTCCATCCGCTTTTATTTTAATTGTAAGAAAATAAAAAACGGACGCAAAAATACCTTTTTTGTATAATACGTTAACACCTGATGATCATTTTTAACTCTTTTTAACATTCTGAAAAAGGGTTAAAAACAGCGATTCCTTTAGTGTTTTAGGGATATTAGAACGATATTCGGAACGTGAAGCGGATACCGTTTTTGTCCCAGCCTTTCAGATTTTTGGCATAGCTAAGTCGGCGTACGTAATCGATTCGAAGGAATCCGAGGATGTTCTCAATGCCGGCAGTCAATTCCATATATGGCACTTTGCCCAACTGTCCGCAGCCGTCGGGGAGCAGGTACAGCCCCGGTGTGTTCGGTCCGGGAATGTTTTTGGGTGATAGTCCGCCGTAAACACCGTTGAACGAGAGAACTTCGCGGAGGTTCAGGCGGTTCCAAAGTGGAATGAGGTTGAAAATCCATCCTTTCAGGTAGTACGTGGCATGGAGAGACACGTATTTGTCCATCAGGAACTCCATCGGCTTCATGAGGCAGAAGGTGTTCGGCATCAGGAAGAGTGATTGGTTGTTTTGCGGGACGTAGAGTTTGGTGTAAGGGACTGCGTTCCAGACAATTCCAGCCTGCACTGCGGCGTCAATATGACCGAAGGCGGAGAGCCAGAACCGTTTTTCGACGGAGAAGTCCGTCTTGTTGTACTGGATGTTACCGCCCATAATGCCGAAGGTGTGCGTGAGGGTGAACACAGGGGCGTCTTTGGAGAGTTTGAAGGGCCTTTTGTCCCCCATGCGGCTGTCGTAGGTGGTCTCGCCGGGCGCCCACCGGAGGCGTGCGCTCCACTCGAAGGAGTTGATGTCGGTTACTCGCGAGACCGTTCCATCGCGGTTGATGCGCCAGTAATACAGTGAACCCGCCGCCTCGCTGTTCTCGTACTGTATCCAGGTCTCGAATCGTAGCCGGCTCGGCCACTCTTGCTGGAAGTGCAGTTTCGTGCGGCGGACATATTGCGCAGCCGGCGCGGCAGTGTCGTAGTCGTACGAGAGTAGGATGTTGTCGCGGTCCATGTAGGTATATTGTTGTCCGGGCATCTCCACGTCGTAGCTTGAGCTGAAGGTGATGCCGTTGCGAGGCGCCTCGTAAGCGTGCCGCGTCTTCTTATCGAAGGTGTAAATCATTGTGACGTTGTACTTTAGCCGTCGGTCTCGGAAACCGTAGGCAAGGTAACTGTTCATGAACCACTGGTCGTGAAGCTTGGCGGTGGTCATACCGCCGATACGCAGTCGAAATCCTTCGGTCGGGTTTCGACTTATCATATTATATATAGAACCGATGTCAAAGTAGCTGTCTTTGCGGTCCTTGGCAGTTGGGATATAGCCTGAGGCCAGGATTTCCGCCGTCTTTTCCAACGCCTTGAATAGAGGAAGCCGTCGCAGCTCCGGTCCCAGACTGTCGATGAACACCTCTTTGTCCGTCAGCGGCATCGGGCGCATCTCTTTCCACCGTTTGCTCTTATATTTCCAGACATCGGGAGAGACGATTTCCTCGCCCGGCATCGCTACGTCAAGCGAGTCGGGAATGACCACACCTGTCTCATAACCGAACCAAAGTGTTGTTTGATGGGCGTAAATCTTCCGCATTTTCTTGCTCTTAAGCAGGGAGAAGGAGGCTGTTGTATGGGAAACTTTGGGTTCCCAAAGCCCACTGTCGTTTTTCATAAATTCCTGCTCCACAACAAGTTGATTAACGAAGTTCATGTTAATCCGGTGTGGAATGTTGATTCGGTACCTTTTCAGGGCGTAGGAGCTGTCGTTCACGATATAGAGCCGCCCCGTGAAGCCGTAGCTTTGGCTGTTTACGGGCGTGAAGGTGAGCTCAATACATGAGACGCTGTCCACCATGACGGTGTCGGTGATGTAGTAGTGGTAGAATGTGGTGGCGATTGTGGAGGAGAGCGGGCTCACGAATCGGTTGAGCATCAGTTCGATGTCGTTGTCGAAGATGTTGACTTCGGTGAAGATGGCGTCGAGATTGGTGCCGAGGCCCTCCTTGTCAAGGCTCTCATCGGCTCCTTGCATCCGTCGGGCACGCACGTAGGTCACCTCCTTGCGCGGCGAACGTTGGGAGTAATAATCCTCAAGCCGCTCTCGCACGGAGATGGTCAATACGGGCACAGTGTCAGGCGGAAGCGAGTCGATGTACTTCTCCAGAAAGGCGAACTTCTGGTTGAACTTGTTCTTCTGGAAGTTCATGGTAAAGCGACCGAATGACAGTACTAATTTTTTGTATTTGGTTGATTTATAGGATTCTGAGAGTTCGATGCGGTTGTCGTTTTTGTGCTTGATGACGTTTTTGGCGAGTTCGATGGCGGGGTTGCCTTTGCGCACATATTTCGGCTTTCGTTTGGAAACCACCACCTCTTTCAAATGTTTCGTGTTCTTGATGGAAGTGCTGTCGCTGGTCGTTACAGGTGAGGTGAGCTTGTCGTCCTGAGACTGCGCCGAAAGTTGCCCGGCGGATAGCCAAAGTAGCAGCAAACAGCCCGCTAATCCTGCCAGGACGAAGCGGACTTTCCTTCTCCGATATTTCTCTAACCTGTTCATCCAGCGATGTTTACTGCATAAATGAGAGCTATTATGGTCAATTTAAAAAGAAATGACAAAGAAACAAAAATAAGGTTTAGGTTGTGTCCTGATTATTTTCTCGTGTGTCGTTGGGCATATTCAATATTTTTGTATTTTTGCCGCCCGAAAATCAAGGGGTCGTAGCTCAGTTGGTAGAGCGCATGCTCCGCAAGCATGAGGTCGCGGGTCCGACTCCCGTCGGCTCCACAAAAAGCCCGAAAGCAAGGGCAATAAAAAAGCACTTAACCGTTGGCTAAGTGCTTTTTTTGTGTACCGAAGACCGGGATCGAACCGGTACGAGTGTTACCTCATTGGTTTTTGAGACCAACGCGTCTACCTATTCCGCCACTTCGGCTTGATGGTTTAGCTTGTCAAAACCGGCGGCAAAAATACAATTTTTTCGGATACCTCCGACAATCATTTTTCACAAAAAAAATGTTTCTTTGCAGCGGCAAATGTAAATTGTCATCCCGAATGTTGACAATGTGTAATTGCTTAAAAATCAAAACTGTATAACCTTAACCACTATTTTAGACAATGATTAAAGAGAACTTTGTGCGCATGTTTGAGGACTCGTTCCGTCGCTATTGGGACTTGGAGGCCTTCACCGATTACGAGACAAAATTCACGCTTACATACGGCCAGGTGGCCGAGCAAGTCGAAAAGTTGCACTTGCTGTTCGAGCAGTGTGGCATCCAGAAGAATGACCGTATCGCCCTCATTGGCAAGAACTGCACCCGCTGGGCCGTCACCTACATCGCCACCATCACCTACGGCGCGGTCATCGTGCCGATTTTGCAGGACTTCCGCCCCGAAAACGTTCACCACATCATCAAGCACTCCGATTCGAAGCTGCTGTTCTCCGGTGACTACTACTGGGATCACCTTGACGAGAACGAGCTCGGTCAGGTGCGTGCGGTCTTTTCGCTCACTGACTACCGTCCGTTGGCGGTCATCGAGCACGCACTGCCCGTGGTTGACGAGCAATCCGGCACCCGTTTTGAGCTTCCCAGAGAGATTATTTCCCTCGAGGCCATCCAGAAACTCTTCGATGCGAAGTTCAAGGGACAGTTCTACCCCGACAGCATCCGTTACGAATACAAGGACAATGAGGAGCTAGCCTCTATCAATTACACGTCCGGCACCACAGGCTTCTCAAAGGGGGTGATGACCACCGGTCGTGCGTTGGCTTCCAACGCCATCTTCGGTCACCATGCCTACGCTGCCGGCAACCCGTCGCAGCACCTACTTTACCCGGGAGATCGCATGGTGACGTTCCTGCCGCTGGCGCATGCCTACGGCTGTGCATTCGACTTCCTTGGAAACTCCACCATCGGCGGTCACTCATATTTCATCACCAAAACGCCCACGCCGAAGGTGCTTTTGTCCGCTTTCTCCGAAATCAAGCCCACCCTCATCTTAAGTGTGCCGCTCATCATCGAGAAAATCTATCGCAAGCAGATCCAGCCCATGATTGCTAAACCGCCGATGAACTGGGTGCTTAAGGTGCCTTATATCGACGATGTGCTGCTCAGCCAGATCCGCAAGAAGCTCGTCGGTGTGTTCGGCGGTTCCTTTGAACAGGTTATCATTGGTGGCGCGGCCATGAACGCGGAGGTTGAGAAGTTCCTGCGCAAGATCAAGTTTCCGTTCACCATCGGCTACGGCATGACCGAGACCGCTCCGCTTATCTCCTACGAGCATTGGACAAAGTTCGTGCCCACCAGCTGTGGCAAAATTCTCGATAATATGGAAGTGCGCGTTGACGATGTGAACAGCGAGGGCGTGGGCGAGCTCGTGGTGCGCGGCGACAACGTGATGCTCGGTTACTACAAGAACGAGGAGGCCACCAAGGCGAGCTTCACCGATGACGGATGGCTCCGTACCGGCGACCTCGGTTATGTCGATAAGGGCGGCAACATCTTCATCAAAGGCCGCTGCAAGACCATGTTGCTCGGACCGTCGGGTCAGAATATCTATCCCGAGGAGATTGAGGACAAGCTCAACAACATGCCCTTCGTGATGGAGAGTATTGTCATCCAACGTGGAAACCGCATCGTCGCTCTCATCCACCCCGACATCGATGCCTGCGATGCTGCTGGTCTGGATTCCGCCGGAGTGGCACGCGAACTCGACAATGTGCGCAAGGAGGTGAACAAGAGTCTCGCCGCTTACGAGCAGATTAACGAGGTGGAGGTCCATATTCAGGAATTCGAGAAGACCCCGAAGAACAGTATCAAACGCTACCTGTACGCCAAATAAAATGTGAAATATCGTAGAGGTGCGGCCGTGCGTCTCTACAGCAAGGCAGCCAACAAACCCATCATCATGTTGACCGACAAGACAATGGAGAAACTGCGGGTGCTCGCAGAATCGGCGAAGTACGATGTGTCGTGCTCGTCAAGCGGCACTGTGCGCAGCGGTAAGAAGGGAATGGTCGGCAACACAGTGGGCGGTGTCGGCATCTGCCACTCCTTCGCCGACGACGGCCGCTGCGTCTCCCTTCTGAAGGTGATGCTTACCAACCATTGTATGTACGACTGTGCCTATTGTGTGAACCGCCGCAGCAACGATATCAAACGGGCAACGCTGAGTGTCAGCGAGTTGGAAGAAATCACGATGGAGTTTTATCGGCGCAACTACATAGAGGGGCTGTTCCTGTCGAGCGGTGTGGTGCGCAACCCCGACTACACGATGGAGCGGCTCACGGCGATCGTGCGCGACCTGCGTCTTATCCACCGTTTCAACGGATACATCCATCTTAAAAGCATTCCCGGAGCGTCGCGCGAGCTGCTTTCCGAGGCTGGCCGCTATGCCGACCGCATGAGTGTGAACATCGAGATTCCCCGCGAAGAATCGCTCAAAATGCTCGCGCCTGAGAAGAGCCATCAAACCGTCTTCCAGCCGATGCAGCTCATCCAGCAGGGCGTGCTTGAAAACAAGGAGGATCGAAAGAAATACCGCCATGCGCCTCGATTCGTGCCCGCTGGACAATCGACCCAAATGATTGTGGGTGCCACGAAGGAGACCGACCGCGACATTCTTGGCATGTCGTCGCAACTCTATGGCCAGCCCACGATGCGGCGCGTCTATTACTCGGGTTACGTCAGCGTGAACACCTACGACTCGCGTCTTCCCGTGCTCAAACAGCCGCCACTGGTGCGCGAGAACCGCCTCTACCAGGCCGACTGGCTATTGCGCTTTTACCATTTCAAGGTTGATGAGCTGGTGGATGAAGCCCATGCAAATCTCGATTTGGAGATCGATCCGAAGCTGGCTTGGGCATTGCGTCACCCCGAGTTCTTTCCCGTGGATATCAACATGGCGGATTACGAGATGCTGCTTCGCGTGCCCGGACTTGGCACCAAATCCGCGTGGCTCATCGTCAACTCGCGCCGTTTCAATCGCCTTACCACTTACGATCTCAAGAAGATGGGCGTGGTGATGAAGAAGGCCAAGTATTTTATCACCTGCCATGAACTTGGTGCTTCCAATCTGCAGCCCGTTCTCGGTATCAATGAATTACGCCCCGAACGCCTCCGCCCACTGCTCGTCTCCAAGGCCGAACAGAAACTCGCTGCTGCCGAGGCGCAATTGTCGTTGGATTTTGGCGATTAACCCGATAACCCTGTAGTCGCATAACCTTATGATATACCTATTCGATGGAACCCTTGACGGCCTGCTGACGGCGGTGTTCGACGTTTTCGCGCGGCGAGAGCGGCCGGAAGAACTGTTGCGGGAGGGAGACCAGATGTCGCTTTTTAGCGACGAGATTCATAAGGTGCAGAGTGATGCGGAGAAGGCGGGCCGCGTGTGGGCTGGATTGGAGAAGCGGCTTTCGAAGGAGGCTGTGCGACTGCTTTTTGTGAGCTGGTTGTCGGAATTGCCCGAATTGAATCGGCCGCTGTTCCAGTACATTTGTAAGGTGTTTCGCCAGCCGGAGGACAGCTGTAAGGATTACAGCCACAATTTCGCCGACCCCGACGTGCTTGCTGTGACCAACATCGCCCGCAAGGTGATGCACGAGCAGTTGCGAATGAAGCAGTTCATCCGCTTCCAGAAGGCCAAGGACGGCACTTATCTCGCCGTGGTCGCACCCGACCATAATGTTCTGCCGCTTGTCACAGACCATTTCAGCGACCGTTTCAACGACCAGCGCTGGCTCATCTACGATGCCAAGCGCCATTACGGATTCTATTACGAAGGGGAGGGAAAACCGTCACGCATCACTTTCGAGGACGAAGCATCGGTGCCGTTCCGCCTTGACAATGGGATGTTGAATGAAGAGTTGCTAAGCCAGGACGACCAACTGTTGCAGAACCTCTGGCGCACATACTTCAAGGCCATCTGCATCCGTGAGCGGCTCAATCCTCGCAAGCAGCTCAACGACATGCCGCGGCGGTATTGGAAGTATCTGACGGAGAAACAATAAACACGTAGAGACGTTGCGTGCAACGTCTCTACAGGGTGAAATTATCAATAAATCAGTATTTTACGCGATTCCACCAATCCATCCTTGGATGTCTTCCAATTTGGCGGCGGAAACCTCCAGCTTCAGCTTCTTGCGCAGACCGCCGAGGTCGTTCAGAAGCTTGTTGGGGTTGGCCTGCTTCAGTTGCTCCAAGGTGTTGATGTTGAGCTTCCTGAGTGCGGGAATCCAAGCGGCATCGATGCCCAAAGCAGTGAATTCCTCGTCTTTGCTGACCTCCTGTTTCTTCTCGGGACGCATCTGCGGGAAGAAGAGCACGTCTTGGATGGAAGGAGAGTTGGTCATGATCATCGCCAGACGGTCGATGCCGATACCGAGACCGGCTGTAGGCGGCATGCCGATTTCCAGGGAGCGGAGGAAGTCCTCGTCCAACACCATGGATTCCGTGTCGCCACGCTTGCCGAGTTCCAGCTGGTCCTCGAAACGCTTGCGCTGGTCAAGAGGATCGTTAAGCTCGGAGTAGGCGTTACAGATTTCCTTGCCGTTGCACATCGCCTCGAAACGCTCGGTGAGACCGGGTTTGGAGCGGTGCTTTTTGGTAAGCGGGGACATCTCAATCGGATAGTCGTAGATGAACGTCGGTTGGATGAGTTTCGACTCGCACGTTTCGCCGAAAATTTCGTCGATGAGCTTGCCCTTGCCCATGGTGCTATCAACCTCCACGCCTTGCGTCTTGGCGAAGGCGGCGAGCTGTTCCTCGGTCATCTCCGAAATGTCCGTGCCAGTGAAGTGTTCAATGGCTTCGAACATGGTGTAGCGTTTCCACGGGCGTTTGAAGTCGATGATATTGTCTCCGACCTGCACCTTCGTGGTGCCATGCAACGCAAGCGCAATACGCTCCACCATCTCCTCTACGGTGTCCATCATCCAGTTGTAGTCCTTGTACGGCACGTACAGCTCCATCTGGGTGAACTCGGGGTTGTGGAAACGGTCCATACCTTCGTTGCGGAAGTCCTTGGAGAACTCATATACGCCATTGAAACCGCCGACAATCAACTTCTTAAGGTAGAGCTCATCGGCAATACGCAAGTAAAGCGTCATGTCGAGGGTGTTGTGATGGGTCTTGAAGGGACGGGCCGCCGCACCGCCGTAAAGCGGTTGCAGAATCGGGGTCTCCACTTCCAGGTAACCCTTCTCGTTCAGGTAGTTACGCATGGTGTTGACCAATAACGTACGCTTGATGAACGTGTCTTTGATATGCGGATTCACGATGAGGTCGATGTAACGCTGGCGGTAACGTTGTTCCGGATTCTGGAAAGCGTCATAGACCACACCGTCTTTCTCCTTGACGATGGGCAGCGGGCACACCGACTTGCAGAGAATGGTGAACTCCTTCACGTGGATGCTGATTTCGCCGGTTTGTGTGGTGAACACGAAACCTTTCACGCCGATGATGTCGCCGATGTCCAATTTCTTGAACACGCTGTTGTACATCGTTTTGTCCTCGCCGGGGCAGATGTCGTCACGTTTGGCATAGACTTGGATCTTGCCCACGGCATCTTGCAGCACGTAGAAGGAGACGGCGCCCATAATGCGCTGACTCATAATACGTCCAGCGATGCTTACTTCTTGGAAAAGGCTGTTGTCCTGGGGATATTTCTCCAGAATCTCAGCGGTGGTGGCGTTCACCTCGTAGGTGGCGGCGGGGTAGGGGTCAATGCCCAAATCGAGCAGATCCTGTAATTTCTTTCTGCGGATGATTTCCTGTTCTGATAATTCAACGCTCATCGTAATTCTCTTTTCAAAATGAGCGGCAAAGATACGATTTTTTTAGTTCAAAGTTCAAGGTTCAAAGGTTAACCAATAACCTTTAACCAATAACCACCAACCATCCTATTTCTTCTCTTCGGGAATTGGGTAATACTCATACGCGCCGATGTCGGGCAAGCCATTGCGCAGGCGGCCGAGAATGTCTGTGGTGATGCCCAGTCCCTCCATGCCCGCGTCAATGGCGGGGGAATCTTCCTGCAGATTGTAGTTCTGTCCGTATGTGGCGATGAACTTGGGATTCTTGTTGAAACAGTTGATGAAATTCCCGTTGTTGAGGCTGTCTTTTCGCACGATGCAGTTGCGCAGGGTGTAATTCAGCTCCGCGCCTTCCTTCTTGCCGGTGCCGAACTCATTGTCCAGCGTGCCGTAGATAATGCAGTTGTTGAAACTGGCGTTGGCGTCGCCGAGGTAGGTCACGTTAACCGCTTCACCGCCAATCATTTCCGCTTTGATGAAATTGTTGGTGACGGCCACTGCAGGTTTGTTGCGCGAGGATTGCGAAAAGTAGTTGGCGACGGTCACGTGGTTGAGGGTGAAGTCGCCCACCATGAGTGCGAGGCTGTACTGCCCGTTGTTACTCACCTGGCAGTTGTTCATCTCCAAAACGGCACCCTCGGCCCGTACGCCCATCACCTGGTTGTTGTGAATCACTGAATTGTTGATGACGGTCTTGTTGCCGGTGAACTCCTCAAGTGTTTCTAAATGAATGCCATACGATGAGTTGGAGATAATAGCGTTCTCGATGAGGTTGTCCTCACTGCCTTCGTTGATCCACAGCGAGTTCCACTGGGAGTAGTCGTTGGCGAAAAAGGGTTCCAAACGGTCGCCGGTGAGAATTACAGGTTCGTCTAAAGTGCCGTTGATGTGGATGTTACCGTAGCGATAGACCCAGATGCCGCCGCCGTTATGCACGTACACTTTCGTACCTGGATCGATAGTGAGTTTGCCGAGCGAATCCACCACCGCCCAGCCGTAAATCACCCACGGCTTGTCGTTGGTCCAGTGCACATGCTCGTGCTCGTGCGCCACAATGTTGTAGTGGAGACTGCCGCCCGTGTGGTCGGGGATAATGAAGTGTGCGTCCTGCCCGAAGGCCACTAACTGCACCGACTGTGTGCAGTCTTTCTGGTAAAACATCACCGAATCTGTAACCAGATAAGGCAGATTTTGGTCGGTGGGGTTGATGTTGACTTTCACGAAAACGAAGATACTGTCGTGGGCAGGAATTTCCACGTTGCGGAATTTCGTGCCCGCCACACCGTCCACGTTGATGCTGTAGTAGGATTGCGTTCCGCCTGCCAGCACAATGTCGACTTCTATCGGGTCGCTGGTTGTGTTGCGCACCGTGAACGAGCGTGTGCTCGACGTGATGGTGGTGAACACCGTGTCGAAGATCACTGTGTCGGCTGAAAACTCTAGCTTGGCCTCAACATTGTTGTTGCGGTGGCAAGAAGGGAGGGTGAGAGCGAGCGCTATCACCAAAATTAAATAAGTTGCAGATATAATTGTTTTTTTCATTCTTGATTCTTAATTCCTAGTTGAGCATAACGCACATCTGTCAAAAATAGTGCATTCGCAGGTACAGAAGTTTTCGCTGCGCATCTATCCTTCTGGTTGATAATGTCTTGAAAGTCCTGAACGGTGAGTTTTTCGAAACCGACTTCCAGCAAAGTGCCCACCAGTGCCCGCACCATGTTGCGCAGGAATCGGTTTGCGGTGACGGTGAAGATAAGTTCGTCGTCGACGCGGTCCCAGTGTGCCTCCGTGACATGGCAGATGAAGTTGTTGACCTGTGTGTGCACTTTCGAGAAACTTGTAAAATCTTCATTCTGAAGGAGTAATGCCGCTGCTTCATTCATCTTTTCCACATTGATGGGACGGTGGCAGTGATAGGAAAACTGGAGTTTGAAGGGATCCTTGCGGGTGCAGATATGGTATTGGTAGGTGCGGCTTTCGGCATCGAAACGGGCGTGCAGGTCCGCGGCCACCTCGAACAGGTCGAAGATGACGATCTCCTTCGGCAGGAAATTGTTGAGCTTGTGGACGAGTTGTCGGCATTCGTCCCGGGAGAAAACCATCTCGGTGTCGAAATGGGCATAGTATGAACTTGCGTGCACACCGGTGTCAGTGCGTCCGCAGCCGGTGATGGCCACGCGCTCTTTGTGCAGAAGCAGCGACAGGCAAGACTCCAAGGTCTCCTGCACGGTGGTCCGCTCCGGCTGTATCTGCCAGCCGAAGAATGCGGAGCCGTTGTATGCCAGGTGCAAAAAGTAGCGCATCGTTTTTTGAAAAAATAAGGCTGCAAAAGTACAATTTTTAAGGAATTTTGCTATTTTTGCCGCATCATTTTAAACAGATTGAATTATGAGAAAAAGTATCGTTTTTTGCATTTGTTTCGCTGTAATAGCTTTATTTACAGCCTGTAACAAAGATCAAGAAGGTGTTTACAACCCTTCCAAGAAAATCCAGAAGATTTACTCGCTTAACGACAACGGCGTGAAAGAATTGGAAGAAGTTTGGAATTGGAACGGGAAATTGCTTTCCTCCATTGTGAATGTTGACGACAATTACGAAAGTGTGTTCTACTACGACAAGAAACAACGTCTGACTTCGATAGAGACGAATGACACTCACACTGCGTTCACCTACGATGGGAAATATCTCTTGAGAGTAGTGATGACCACGACAAATGGTGAAGCACAGGGTACCATCGATTTTGTGCACGAAAATGATAAGATTGTTGAGATGAGAATGGATGTCTCTGGGTTGGACCTCGATCTGTTCAAAAAGAGCGTAGTCAACTCGTTACGTTTCGTGTTCCCCGAGGCTATTCCGGCCGTGGAAAGTGCGGTGAAGGAGTGTCCTAAGGATGCTAAAAACATGCTGATTAACGCAAAGTTGATCTGGAATGGTGACAATGTCAGCAACATGCAAATAAGTACATCTGTTGCTATTCTGGGAACGATTACGATTACGACGGAACTGACCTACGATACGAAAAACAATCCGATCTACGGTTCGTTTGCCTCCATTACGAGTGCAGCCAGCGAAATCTTTTTCTTGAATAAGAATAACCCCATGACAAGGAAAACCACCCTGCAATCGACCTTGATGAACAGAACGTTAGATTCAGCGGAATACTCCTATGAATATCAGGGCAATTACCCGACCAAGGTGATCTGCAAGAGCACGGACGATGACGGCGAAGTCGATATCGAAACCATTATCTACGAGTATTAGCAGATAGTTTTCCAGTCAGAATGCAACTTTCTGAGATCATACAGTATATGGAGCCTCGGGAGACCATTTTGGGTACTCCCGAGGCTTTTGTCACTGAGTTGGCCATCGATAGCCGCAAGGTAACATTGCCGGATCAGACGCTCTTCTTTGCCATTGAGACGGAGAAGAACGATGGGCACTTGTATATTCCGTCTCTGTATCAGTTTGGTGTTCGCAATTTTGTGATTACCAAAGTGATGGATGATTATTCACAGTGTGTTGACGCCAACTTCCTGTTCGTGGAAGACTCTGTGGCGGCTCTGCAACGGTTGGCGCAGAAACATCGCCAGCAGTTCCACTATCCGGTCATCGGTATTACAGGCAGTAATGGCAAGACCATCGTCAAGGAGTGGCTTACCTCCATTCTTGACGACAAATTTCAGGTGGTGAAGAGCCCTGACAGTTATAATTCCCGCATCGGGGTGCCGCTCTCTGTTTGGAAAATGTCCGACCAGCACGACATTGCCGTGTTTGAGGCCGGTATTTCCAAACCCAATGAGATGCGAGTGCTGGCGGATATAATCGATCCTACTATCGGCATTCTGACGAATATCGGGGCGGCGCACGCCCAATTCTTCCCAAGCAACAACCGCAAAATTATCGAGAAGCTCAAGCTCTTCCAAAATGCGGATGTTCTTATATATCACAATGACAATGAAGAACTTAACATGGTTCTGCAATTGCCGGAGTATGCCCGTCTGAACAAGATTTCTTGGGGCGGTCCCAACAGTACCTATCCCGTTCAAATGCAAGTTGCACCTTCGGGAGGAACGGTCATATCTCTCGACAGTTTCGACTACACTGTGCCCTTCATCGACAGCGCTTCGTTGGAAAATGTTACCCATGTGATTGTTGCGTTGCGTTATCTTGGATTCGAACCCGAAGAAATCAACAGTCGGTTGGGGCGGCTTACGCATATCAGCATGAGGCTTGAGATTCTGGAGGGAAGGAATCATTCGGTGATAGTGAACGATACGTACAGCTTGGATATCAATTCCTTATCGGCAGCGCTCAATTTCCTCGACACACAGACGCAGATGTCGAAGAAGACGCTCATTATCTCCGATTTTGAGCAGGTAGGTCAGTTGACGGAAGAGGATTTCCGACGACTGAACATGCAGCTGAAACAGCATCAGATTTCTCGGTTGCTGGCTGTCGGTCGTAGTTTTGAAGGCTACAAAGGAGTTTTCGGTTTGGAGGATCAGCACTTCTTCCACGATACCGCCGATTTGTTGGCACATCTGTCCGAACTTCCTATTTCTTACGAGATTATTCTGGTGAAGGGGGCGAGGAATTTCCATTTCGAGAGGGTTGTCAGCGCGTTGCAGCACAAGACGCACCTCACGATCATGCAGGTGAATCTCCCCGCGCTGGTCGACAACCTCAATTACCACCGCAATCGTCTGCGTCCCGACACGAAAGTTGTGGCGATGGTGAAAGCTTCGTCCTACGGTTTGGGCGACGTGGAGTTGGTGAACACGTTGGTAAGTCAGCACGTTGATTATTTGGCTGTTGCCTACACAGACGAGGGCGTCCGGTTGCGCAAACGCCGTATTGACACGCCGATTATCGTGCTCGGGGCGGAAGCGCACAGCTTTGAGGTGATGGTGAACCATCGTCTGGAACCTGAAATCTTCAACTTCTATTACCTCCAGCAGCTAGAGGAGGTTTTGGCGCGACATCCGGAAATTCCGCAATTCAATATCCACGTCAAGGTGGATACGGGAATGCACCGTTTGGGCTTTGATTTACAGGATCTTCCGCGCCTTATTGACATCGTGAAGCGCAATCCGAAACTGCGCATTGCCTCGGTGTTTTCGCATCTTGCTGCCGCCGAGGATCCCGCCGAGGATGCCTTCACCCGTCGTCAGATTGCCCTTTTCGGGCGGATGACCGATGTGCTGTGCGCTGCGTTCGATTACAAAATCCTTCGCCATCTGCTAAACAGCGCCGGTATCGTCCGTTTCCCGGAGGCACAGTTTGACATGGTGCGCATCGGTATCCAGCTTTACGGTTGCACGGAGGTTCCCGAGGCGGCATCTGAACTCCATAACGTGGTGACTCTCAAGACTGTCATCACGCAAATCAAAAACATTCCCGCTGGCGAAACCATTGGCTACAACCGCACATGGCGTCTTCGTCGCGATACCCAGGTAGCCATTATCCCTATCGGGTACGCAGACGGTTACCCGCGCGAACTTTGCAACGGCCGTGGAACGGTGCTTGTGCAGGATCAGAAAGTGCCGGTCATCGGTAAAATCTGTATGGATATGTGCATGCTGGACATCACAGGCTTGCGCGTGCACGAGGGTGACGAGGTCATCGTCTATGGCGAAGGCAACACTGTGTCGGAGATGGCCGAAGCTGCTGGTCTTATCAGCTACGAGCTTCTTACCCGCATTTCCCAACGCGTTCCCCGCGTTTACGTCCAGGAGTGATTTCAACAATTCTTTGAGAGGTTAACGGCACAAGGCAAAAACCTCTTCCCCAACAAAATGTACGGTGCTCGGAATGTCTATCGTTTCCAGACAGGCGCATCCGAGGAACGCTCCTTTCCCAATTTTCTCTAGTCCCTTTGGGAGATAGATCTTTCGTAGATTCAGACATGCTGCGAAGGCGTAATCACCGATGACTTTCAGTCCGTCCGGCAAGACGATGCTTTCGATGGCCGCACCGAGAAACGCGCCTCGACCGATTGTCGTGACCGTGTCTGGCAGGATGACCGTCTTTAGCTGCGCTCCTAGGAAACCGCGCTCCACAATTTCTGTAATGCCGTCGGGAAAAGTGACGATTTCGCAGTCGTCGTAATATTTGATGTATGGGGATCTGAACCGTTCCATTCCTTATTTGTTTTAAATGGCTGATTGTCAGCTTCTTGTTCCCCTGGCTCTTGGGAGGATGGTACGCACAAGAAAGTGGAGCCTACCATTCACGGTACCTTCAGTGTAGGGCTTGAACCTTCCCTGTATGCAAGATACGGATGAATGAGCCCCACCTGATTGTTGGCAATTACACAAAACAGGCAAGCTCTATTCACAGTATCCGTGCATACAAAAGTGAATGGTTCAAGTTCACACTGACGGATAAGCGAAAATGCGCTTTCTTTCAATAAAATGTTGCACACCTTGTGGTGAAACAACGGTGCAAAAGTACAAAAATTCCGTAACGGACGAACATAAAAAAAAGGCGTGCCGTTTCCGACACGCCTTTGGAGCCATTGGCCCTATTCTTTATTTCGCTTGGATATTCTTTCCGCAGTCACGGACAATCATGCGGTACCACTCGTCGGGCCATTTCGGCTGGTCGGGAAACACCACCTGGGGCTTCTCGGTACCGTTGGTCACAAATCGTCCGTTCTCTTCTTTTTTCACGTTGCCGTCGTGGTATTTCACCAAGAGGTACTCGAACAGACGGTTCCATTCCTGGCATACGTCGTGGGCGGCACGTTTGGAGTAGGCGTTGAGTTCTTTGCGGGCTGCATCCGGATTTTGCGTGCAGAGGTCTTTCATTTTGGCAGACATTATGTCGATGTCTTTCGCGAATTTGCCCTCCCATTTGGCCTGCTTCTCGTTCACGTGCTTGATCATGTCGTTGTAACGCGTGTAAACGTAGTTGCTGACCTTGGTGAAAGTCCAGAATGCAGAAGTGGAGGAGTATTCCACCATGGAGCCGTTGCCCTCTTTGAATTCTTCCGGAACTTCAGTGATGCCGCAGAACATCGGCACGAAGCAGTTGGAGCCGGCATCGTCGACACCGAACCAGAAGACACCGCCGAACATGTCAGGCAGCCAGTTGCGACATTGCGCAACGAACACGAAACCAGTCTGTTGCGTAGCGGTTGCGCGTTCGTGGATGTAATTCTTGCCATCCACGGACCAGGTCATCGGACGCCAGCGGTAGGGGCAGGCGTACGGGCCCGCGCCGAGGTCTTTGCTCATGTCCATTGTAGTGCCCTCGTAGTGGTCGCGCATCATCTGCATCATGAATTGCGCGTCAATTTGGTTCTTGTTGGCGGGTTTAATCCACAGCGGCATACGGTGTTTGAGGTTGTCACCGCGTGCATAGTCCTCATATTGAGCTGCTTCCGCAGGATTGACGTGGTTGAAGAAAGCCCACACACGTGCGTCGCAGAAGCGAGCACCGTCGAAAGTGATGGGGTTGTAGGTGTCGCAGAAGCTGAACTCCGCGTCAGGGGCAGCCTTTACATCTTTCGGGTAGAGCCCTTTCAGGCGGGCGAAGGATATGACGTCGTAGGAATAGACGGTTCCCACCGTCGGCAGGAAGATTTTGTCCAGTTCCTTGTTGGTGATGGAAGTCTTGCCATCGCGCAGCGGGAACGTGGTGATGCGTGCCTGGTTGGCGTGACCGGACACATAGCCGTCGGGGATGCGGCGGGCCACCCATACGGCGCCGTTGCTCCAGCCTTTCACGACTTTGCCCTTCGCGTCGAGCATTTTCTCGCCTTTGCCAATCAGTTCAAAAATCCAGGCCTCATTCGGATCCACGATGGAGAACGACTCGCCCTCGCTCGCATATCCGTAAGCGTCAAGAAGTTGCGAAATCACCATGATGGCCTCGCGGGCGTTTTTGGCACGTTGCAGCGTGATGTAAATCAGGGAACCGTAGTCAATAAGACCTTGTCCATGCTCCAGCTCTTCAATGCCGCCGTAGGTGGTTTCACCGATGGCCAGCTGGTGCTCGTTCATGTTGCCTACCACCGCATAGGTGTGTGCCACTTGCGGAATCTGGCCGAGCTTCTTGCCCGTGTCCCATTCAATGACATCCAACATGGTGCCGGCAGGGTAGTCCATGGCCGGACGGTAGTACAGCTCGCCGTACAGTTGGTGCGAGTCGGCGGCATACGTCACGAAACAGGAACCGTCCTTGCTGGCTCCCTTCGTGACAATGAAATTCGTGCAGGCCATCGCGCTTCCGAACGCGATCAGACAGCATAACAAGGTAAGTACAAAGTTCTTTCTCATAAGGGTTTTATTTACGTTATTGATATTCCAAAATGCGTGGCAAAGGTACAAAAAATTCGGTTGCTCGCGGCGCGCCAATCACGGTTCGCTGCTCACCGCTCCACCTCCTTGGTTTCTCCCTCGGGACTGCGGAACACCCAACGTTTCGTTGCTCCTTGTCGCACCAGCAATATATAGGTACACATATCTGGGATAGGCACCCCATCAACACTGATCAGATAATCACCCGTACGAATGCCAAGTTTGTAGGCTTCGGTGCCTTTGCGCACAAGGGCTTTCAGTGCGCCATTGGGGTCGCCCTCTTCGGCAGGAACAAGCTTGAGGCCTCTTCCCCTGTTCGCCACGGTGATTTCCGGATTGCCATCATGCGGCAGGAAATAAAAACTCTTCTTCGGCGCGTCGATAATCAGCGAGACGTGCTCCAACAGGGCCGAACCGACAGCCCTGTTGTGCGTGGCGGTCGAGACCCACACCTCTTTGAGAACGATGTCGCCGATTTCAATCTCAGGGAAACAGAGTTCTCCACCTATAACCGTATCGTAGGAGGCACCGAAAAGACCGGCATAGGTCATGATGGTTGTATCCACATTCACCGTCATCGAATCCAATTGCCGCTTGATGTCGGGATTGTCCTTCGCCCACAGGTCCAGCAAATCCTGCGGGAGGCCGAACCAACCGCCGACAGCGCCCATATCGAAAAGCATTCTCGGGTGGGCAAACGGAATTTTTGTCCACAGGAAGGGTACGTTGCCATAAACTTTGTAGGGCACCTTGGCGTGACCTTTCTCCTCTTTGGCGAAAAAGCCCTTGCGGGAGGTCATAATCAACAGACTGTCACGGGTGTCGAATTTGAATGAGATGCCCTTGGAGACGAGGTCGAAGCCGAAAGCACCGTCGATGATGCCGCAGGTGAAGTCACTGAGCCCTTCATCCACCACCACCGGATAATTTTTGATGGTGAGATGTCCCATTTTAAGGGAGGGAATCATCATTAACGCCGTTTTTTTCGTTCTGTTTTGGGCGTCACGGGTGGTGAGGCTGTCGCCCATCGGTTTCATCCACGCCTCTTCTTCTCCTATCCAAAACCCTGTTCCGGCACCCGTGTCGAACATTAGGTTCTTGGTTTCCCCCTCGATTTCCACGGGCACAATGATGGCCCCGTCCCACATCTTTATCTTGATGGTATCGACAAAATCCTGTTCGGAGATGCCGAAAAAGCGGTCGCTCAACCGTTGTGCCGGTGCCTGCCAAAATGCCGCAAGCAGCAGCAAGACAGCCGTCGTAATGGTTTTTGTTGGATTATTCATTCGCATCTTTCCGGTTTTTAGTCACTTTCCGTGACGATTTGAGACCGCAAAGATACACTTTTAGATAAACTATCGCCACTCCGCGAAACACGAAAATCCGTACCACGTCTCTACAACGATCTGGCATACTGCCCAAACGACATCTATATCCGTAATTAAGGGATGAAAAGCACGAACGCCGTAAATGAAAAAAATGTATCTTTGCGGTCGAAAACCAATATGATGATGGATTATGACATATCTGAACCAATTTCACAAGGAAGTGACGAAGCGCAAGAAGCGGAAAATCGCCGCATCGCAAAAATCGCCGATGAGCTCAGCCGACTTTGCCGAATACATGAAGCGCAATTTGGAGTTGGCGAAGGCAATGTAACTCCGATTGAAACCGAACAACGAGTGGCGGAACAGTTGGCGAAATCCAAAGGCTTTTGGATACCAATGGCCGATGTTTTCCGTCTTGGGGTTCCAGGACCCAGCGGCCATGAAAATGACACATACGTTTCAGAACAAGGTATTTATAAGGTGAACAACCTTCTCAACAACAATGGAAGCATCGTTTCTTTACTTCAAAAGATACTGCTGCACAATGCAATTTTCCCTGACACAGCATATTCATTCCACGGTTTCGCTGGATTCGATGGACGAACCATACAGCCAGTCCTTTATCAACCTCGCGTTGCCGATGCCAGACCTGCCAGCCAGATAATGATTGACACTTACATGGCGGCACTCGGTTTTGAAAAGACTTCCGAAGAAGGCCGTTTCACCAATGGGGTTTATGAGGCATGGGACCTTCTGCCACGCAACGTTCTGGTTGACAGCGAAGGGGATAT
>Ga0265299_10000537_pt1 | contig 46431 bp, 42 predicted proteins | sample AusTroGonzalo_MG_4_FD_193485 | JGI IMG/M metagenome (GOLD analysis project Ga0265299, IMG submission 193485) | Bovine rumen microbial communities from tropical cattle in Woodstock, Queensland, Australia - Gonzalo_02 | ecosystem: Host-associated > Mammals > Digestive system > Stomach > Rumen ...
ACATCACGCGTCTCGCAAGTGGAGCGAATCCCGCGACCCTCCGCAATCGCTGCAAGAAGCCGACCTTCGTCGCCACGCCTCGGAAACCTGACGCCGACATAGATGACTTCGCCCTTCCCGACCTTACGCCGAGCAACAGCGACATGCCCGTTTGGAAGAGATGCAAGCGTCTCCCACCCGGCGCCTTCTTGAAACTTCACCTCTCGATAAGGAACGGCCTCGTACTCGAATCCATTTAAAGAGAACTTCGCCGCCTCGCCGGAGACGGCGCTACCAAGAGCAATCCCGGGGAAGCCGCGTTCCGACTCTTCGCGCCGCCCGCCCCACTCGTCCAATTGCATCGCCTCCTGCACGATGGCGAGGGTTCCGCCCGCCCTCACCCACGACTCGAGCCGCGCCGGAGTCTCGTCGTACACCGCATCGACTCCCGATGCCACGAGGAAGCTGTAGCGGTCAAGCCGTCCCGATTTAAGCTGCTCCTCCAGGACGGCGTCGAGCGGAACATGCGCGTCGACAAAGAGCGCCAACGCGCTCGTCTCGACATGCGCGCTCGACTTGTGCGCGGCCGCGACACCGAGCCGGCGCGTCGGCAGGGAGTAGAGGATGGCCGCCCTTTCCGCGGCGGATATGCCGCGCGCGCGAGGCGCGAAAAGATCCTGCATGGCGAAGATGTCGCGCTTCGCGTTCATGATGCCGACGAGTTCCGCAGGCGGGAGAAACACGGGGTTGAGCCCGAGCCAAGGGTACCTCTCGCCCTGGCGCCGCATGCTCTCAATCGGGTTCGCCATGTCGATTTCGTTCAACCGGCGCTCCCACTTGAAATAGTAGCTGGCGTTGAACCCGCGCGCCCACTGCGCAAGGATCCGAGCGCGGTGACTTGTGCGCGTGCGCCCGAGATACGCCTCGCCGTCGATAATGGGCTTGCCGTCGGCGAGTGCGATCATGAGGATGTCCTCGAAAAGACTGCCGCCGCCCGTCGGCGTCATCGCGACCTCGCAAAGCTCGTATGCACCCATGACGGAATCGAAGTTCCACAGATGCGAAAGCGGCTGAATGCAGAACTTCGCCGAGGGATCTACCTCGCGGATCGTCTCTATGCCAAGGCGCACACCGGACTCAAAAACCCTCTCGCAGAACTTGGCCCATGCGACGCCGAGCCCCGCGCATTCGTTCGACGACTTGAACGCGGAAGCCGCCTCGAACGAGCCGTACGACGACTCCCACGCCTTGTCCATCGCAGCGGCATCGCCCTTCCACATCTCCGACAGGAACGCGGCAAATGCGCCGCGCGCGGCGGGCGACTTGTCGTCGTAGCGCGGCTCGTTGAAGAGCTCGTAGACGTAGGGCTTAGCGCCGTTGGCCTTAAGCTCTTCGGCGCCGGAGCGCCACATGTCGCGCCAGAGGTCGCGACCCTCGGGAGTAATGAGACTGTAGTAGATGAAATGGCAGTCTTTTACAAACGCGCTCTCGTCGGGCTTTTTGCCCTTTAGGTATGTCATCCCGCCGTGCGACCATGTCGCGGAAGTGAAGTCGACAACCATCGGCAGCCCCGAGTGCCAGTAGTTCGACGCGACGTTCCAGTGGACGCCGTTCCGCGCCTGGTAGGTGCGCCTTGGGTCGCGGTACTTGGCGAGCCACGACGACGAGACCTCGCCGCCGGACGTGTCGAACCCTAGCCGCTGGAGATACGCGCGATCAGGCGTCCCCTCGTACACCCATGCGTATTCGTCAGGATAGCCAGGGCCGTGGACGAGCGAGTCGGAGCCGTAGTGAACATAGTAGAGGTTGCCGATAAGAAAGCGCGGTTTCCCGCCGATGAGGAAGTTGCCGTCCGCGCCGATCTCAAACGACGCGCCTTCCGGCATCATGAGCGAACTCTCCGTCTCGCCAAGGGCAAAAACGCCCTTCGCATGCAATGCAGGCACGGTCGCGCAGAGCGCAGCAACCGCAAGATATCCGATAGTCCTCATGCGTTGGAAAATGCGCTACTTCTCGGTGTAGTGCCGCTTGACCGTCTCGGCCGCCATCTTTGCGTTGCGGTGGCGGTCGAAGAGTCCCGCGAGGTTGAACGCAAGCGGCTTCAGGCGAATGTCGCTGCCGCCGCGGAAGTAGGTGCGCGCGTCGCAGAACTGCCAGACGGTGAACCCGGCGATCTCGGGCGATTGCTTCACGATCTTCAGCCAGTGGTCGAGAAATTCGCTCTGGTATTCCTCGGTCCACTGCGCGGCCATCGGATCGTGGCAGCCATAGATCGAGTAGCACCCGGTCTCGCCGACGATGATCGGCTTGTCGGCGCCGTAGGTCTTGCGGAGATACTTCACGCAGGCGTTGAACCGGTCCTTGATCGTCTTGTTGAGCGACTCCGGGGTGGACGCTCGCGCGGAGTCCTGGTGCCAGCCGGGATAGGTGTTGAATGCGATGAAGTCGAGGTTCGACGCGCAGATGCCGTCGGTCGGGTGAGAGCTTGCGTATGTCACGAGATGGCCCGTGTCCTCGGCGCGAATCGTGTCAATGAGCAGATTGGCGATGGCAATCCCGCTTTTAAGATTCGACCCAAACTCGTTGAGGAAGCCGTTGATCACGACTGACGGATGGTTGATCGACTCCTTCACCATAAGCCGCGTCTGCTCCACCTGCGCCGCCATGAAGCCGGGGTCGTCGAGCTCGCCGTAGTTGCCCCAGCCGAGCGACTCCTCCCAGACCATCAGACCAATCTCGTCGCAGAGCGAAAGGAAGTCGTCGCACTGCGTGTAGTGGGAGCCGCGGATGTAGTTGCAACCGATGGACTTTATGAGCTGAACGTCGCGGAGCATCGTGGGAAGCGAAGTCGCATAGCCGTCCTCGGGATCGGACTCGTGGCGGTTGACGCCCTTGAGCCACACCTTGTTGCCGTTGAGCCAGAGCGCCTTGTCGTGCGCGGCGAACTCGCGTATGCCGAACCGCGCAGAAACGGAGCCGAGCGCGCCAACCGCGACGGTCACGTGGTGGAGATTCGGGCTCTCGGGGCTCCAGAGCTTGAACGCCGGAACCGCGAGACGCGCACGCCCGTCGGCAAAGCGAACCTGTTTCGCCGCACCGCCGTCGAACGAGACTGTCGCATCGAGCGAAGCGGGAAGAGCGCCCTTCGCCTCAAGCGCAAGTTCGACAGTGCCAGTCTTGTAGTCGCGCGTCCTCACCACCACGCGGTCGAGTTCCACGTCCGCATGCTGGAGCTTGAGCTCAACGCCGTGGTAGAACCCACCAGAGAGGAAGAAGTCGTAGAACGCCTTGAAGACGAGATCCTTCGAGCCGGGGAGCCGGTTGTCGAGAGCGACGACGAGCGTGTGCTCGCCCGCCGCGAGGGCACCAAGCGAAATCTCGAGCGTGGAATAGGGAAGCTTCGACACCGCGACTTCGCGGCCGTCGATGAAGAACTTCGCCTGAAGCCCCATGCCCTTCACGACGAGCCACGCGTCCTTGGCCGGCTTGTCGAGAGCGAACGTGCGACGGTATTGCGCGAGACCGCGCTGGGCGTACCACTTCGGCATCAAGTCGAAGCATCCCGGCACGACCATCTTGTCGGTCGCCTTGAAGCCGCTCGACGCCGACGAGAGCTTTGCATCCCTCGCAAACGAGAAGTCCCATGTTCCATTGAGCGAAATGCGCTCGAGTTCGGCATGCGCCGCGAACACCACGCCAAGAAGCGCAGTGCAAATCATGATTTTTTTCATACCGAGATTATACACTTAGCCACTGCGGGAAGTCAAGCGAGGAGGACTGATATTTGCTATATCGTTCTCGGCAGAGATATCTACTTCATCTCGACTGTCACCTTGAAGAAGTTGTAGTCCTTCGCGTGGCCGGCGGCGACAGGCGTCCAGTCACCTGAATACAACGACTGGCGACCAAGCACCACGTAGCTCGCGTTCGCCTCGCCAGTCCGCCCCGGTTCACACACCTTCATATAGTTCAGCGGCGGATTGTCAGTTGCATCCGCAAGGTATCCATAAAGGTCATACGGCGGATTCGTTATCGCCGCAACCGTCGTCGGCAGCATAACCACTGAGATTCGAGCCAACAGATTTCTTGCTATCATCTTTTCTCCTCTCTTTTCATACCTTTTCTCCCAGTTTGCACGACCTAAATTAAAGATTCTTAATGATCAAGCCCGTATCCCTGACAAGTCTTCTGCTAAGAGCGGTCGTGAGCACGTCGTTCGTTCCAACCACGACGGCGCGCTTTTTCGCCCGCGTGATGCCCGTGTAGACGATCTGACGGTTGAGAAGCGGGTGATTCTCGTCGTTCGGCAAGACTACCAACACGTTCTCGAATTCCGACCCCTGACTCTTGTGTACCGTCATCGCGTATGCAAGTTCGTGTTCCGGCAGAAGTCCCACAGGGCACACCGCGATCTTTTTGCCCCTTTGGAACAGGACCACCATCCCATTTGGACCTTTCACGGTCACGCCGATATCTCCGTTCCAGAGATTCCGCTCGCGCGTGTTCCGCGTGACCATGACCGGCACGCCGGCCTTCGCCAGTGGATTCGTGGGCCGATGGCCGCCGAATCGCGCGGTGATGACAAGGTCGTTTATGCCGGACGCGCCAAACTCCCCTTCGCGGACCACGGTCAGGATACGGGAGCGATTGAGCAGCTCGAACAATTCTGAGACCTCATCCGTCTTCGTACCATCCTTGAAGACATCATTCTCCGGGCCGACCCTCTCTGCGGCGCTGGCAAGTAATCCGTCCGTCTGGCCCGATTCCTTGCCATTCTCGGCAAGCAGCCCGTAGCTGCGCACCCACTCAAGCATTAGATTGCGGAACGCTTCAGGCTTCACCGGTTCCTTAAGTTGGTAGTGGAAAACACTGTTGTCGCTGTCACCGTCCGACAAGGTTTCTGTCCATGGTTTGGCACTGGGCAACTTCTTGACCTTTTGTTCGAAGAGATCCGCGTCGCCTGCATTTGCCGCGCGGGCACATTCGGCGAGCGCCCCTGTGAATCGATGCGACTTCGTAAGCTTGACGACCGTCCGCTTGTCGAAGCTCGCCACCACGTCGCCCAACACCGCCCCCGCGTCAACGGAAGGCAGCTGGTCCTTGTCGCCCAACAGCACCAAACGGCATTTGTCCGGCAGCGCATCGAGGAGAGCCTTCATCAGATGCACATCGACCATTGACGACTCATCGACGATCACCAGCTTGTACGGGAGCCTGTTTTCCTTCGTGTACTTCCAGTTCGGAGGCAGTCCGCCCAAAGTCGTGTGAATCGTCGCACCTGACAGCCTTTTAATCTGCTGCCTGATCTCTTCCGGCATTTTGACGTCCACATCGCATTGGTCATGAATCGACTCCCCCATTCGTTGTCCGGCACGCCCCGTAGGTGCAACCAGCGCGACATCCTCACCAATGACATCCCCGCGTTCCATCAAGGTGCGCAGGATCGCGCAGATGATCGTCGTCTTGCCCGTGCCCGGCCCACCAGTGACCACCGTGAACCTGCGCTTCCCCGCCGTACGGACGGCCTCCTGCTGTTCGTCGCTGTCGGGGAATGGAACGGACATCTTGACGGCGGCTTCCGACAACGCCTCCAGATCTTCCTCTCCCGACATCTCCTTCAACCTGTCAGACACCGCCTTTACCGAATCCCAGACTTTGGCGAAAAACCATCCTTTCTCGGACTCGCCGACATCCTTGCAAACAACAAGCTGTCCATCGCCCTGCGCCAGCCTATTCCCTGCCGATTCAGCGTACTGTGCCCAACACTTGTCGACTATCTTATAGTAATCCTCATCATGCTCATTCTCCATACGCCCAGCCGTCTTCAGCAGGGCTTCGCCCTTTTCGAGCCGAAGGAACGTATTGCCTTCCTTCAGCGAAAGACACATCGCGGCCAGAAACAGATACAGGCCGGGATCCGAGGCTTTGAGATGCTCGATGACGTCGCGCGCGGTCTGCAGATCCGAAAGCGTCAGCGAACCGCGCGCAACGATGCGCGACAGCACTTTCCTGATGTCGTCCTCCCCTTCGCCCTCTCCGGGTATTCCGAATAGGCGCAACCGACGCTCAGCTTCTTCAACTGTCATGACAAAGCCTCCTGTTTCAATGCTTCCTTGATTGCCGTACGGCAAGCCTCCTGGGTGACATTCTCCGCATCGGCGACAAAGGCTCCCGCCTCCCCGTCAGGGCACTCCGACTTCTCCCCTGCGCGCACGAAGAGATAGGCGACGCCCCCGAGTTCGGCCCCGTTCAGCCAGCACCGCACCGCCTCGGAGTAGAACTGGTATTGAAGATGGTATCCCGACTTCGTCATCGCGCTCTTCAGTGTTGCCAGGCCATAATCGGGCAACGAGTTCGTCTTCCAGTCGAGAACGTAGACCGGCCCGTTTCTCCCGTCAGGACGAATCAGCAGATCGATCTTGCCGTTGAACGCGCTGTCGCGCTGCGGGTCGTCCTCCGAAGGAAGTTCGTCGCCCAGCGTCAGCGCACGATTCACCACGAACTCCGCTTCGGCGCGCCGGTTGGAGGCGTCAATGTCCTTGAGCCAGATATCCCTGCCGCCGATTTTGATCGGGACGTTCAGCGCACGCCAGACCATGCGGGCCAGAACAAGTTCCGTGGAATCGTTGCCCTGCTCGTTCTTCTGCGACGCCATCTGATTCCGGCACATGACGGCGCCTATCAGGCTCAGCAGGGGAGAGCTCGCCTCCTGCACCAATGTCTTGAACTCCGCCTTGCCTACCGTGCAGAATCCCAGCGTCTTGCCATCGGAATCGTCGTTGTTGCACAGCGTCTCCATGATTTCATGGAACACGTCGCCCGAGATGTTGTTGCGCGGCAGAAGAGTTTTATCCTTCTTCTGCGTCGCAACCTCGTCATTGTTTTCGTCGTTCAATGACTTGCCGTTCGCCGGCTCGGTGGCCTGCTTCGACTTTCGGTGGACTGACGAGTACGAATCGTTCTCAATACGCAGCCGCGCAAGTGCCTTGGCGTCAAGTTCGTAGACTGCAATCTCCTTTTCATCGGCCACGCCTTCTGCCGTGCCAGTCTCTTTGCAATTGTCCTTCGCCGCCAGCTCGGCCGACAGAGCCCGCTCCGACACTTTGATTACCGCCGCCTTCGCCGCGTCGTCGCTTCCAAAATGCGCGCGAATGCCGCGGGCGAGGAAACCAATATGGCGGTCGATGTCGTTTTTCGACGTGTCATTTGGAATCAGCAACGCCGAACCAACACTGCCAATGCCAGTCTCGCGTACCTCCTTAGGCTCTTTTGTCGTCTTGTCCTTGACTTTTCGCGCATGCTGCGCCCATTGGGACCAAGGAAGGTAAAGCTTGTGCTCCGCGCGGGTAAGGGCAACATACAGGAGTCGCTTCTCCTCTCTGATGGCTTTGGCATCGCTTCCCTGCGAGTTAAAACCGCACGCAACAAACACAACCGGGCGTTCCAATCCCTTTGACACATGTATCGTCATTATCTGAACACAATCGGTCTCGCTCTCCTTGCGCCGCAACGCCCCGTTTTCGCCGGCGCGCTGGTCATTCTGGCGCAAGGTCCTAAGAGCGTCTGCAAACTCGTCGATTGTCTGCGCCTTTCGTCCAATCTGCTCCAGAAGCGTGTCGAGAATCTGCCGTGTCGCCGCCCAACTGCGATCAAAGTCGGCATCGTCCCTGCGTGGATGCGCAAACAGCGTGTCGTTCATCACGCTCTCGAAGAACTTGCTCCACCTCTTCTTTGAGATCAGTTCCTGCCAAGAGTCAAGCAGGCTAGAGAATTCTCGATCTTCCTGCTTGCAACGCGCATCAAGCTGATCCGGTCTGTATCCGAAAAGAGGGGTCAGCAAAAGCGCCTCAAGCCGTCCGCGCCGGCTAGGTGCGGAAAGAAAATCGAAGAGTGCAAGCAGCGTCTCGGCCTCGGCCGAGGCGTATATTCCCTGCTCCTTGTAGACCGAAAAAGGAATCTTCGCCTCTGCCAGAATCGCCCGCGCCTTGTCCGCATCGGCATGTCCACGCACAAGAATGCACATGTCACGGTATGAAAATCTACGCTCCACCTTTTTCCCTGTCTCCGCGTCCACGGTAGTATAGGCCGGATTCAACGTCAGCAGCCGCTTCATCTCCCGAGCGGCGTTGCGCAGAAAGACAGACAGGCAGCAGGACTTGTTCCCATACCCCGACCTGGAGGACTCCGGGGTTTTCTGCTCTTTCGGCAGAGATTCCAGCAACTCCACGGAATCGCCGAACTCAGGATCGTAAACGATTTTCTTGAACTTATTCGACTTATCCGACTCGTCCGGTTTTTCTACATCCTTATAGTAGATGCTTCCACCTCCCTCCTTCATGTCCTCGAACCAAGAAGGATCGTTCCCGACCTTCTTGCCGAAGATGTCATTGAACGCTTTAACGAGTTTCGGCGAAGAACGATAAGTTTTTTTCAATCTCGTGATTTTCTCATCATCATCATCCGTAATCTCACGCCGAGCGTTAAGATAGGCCACAATGTCAGCCCCTCTGAAGGAATAGATTGCCTGCTTGGGATCGCCGACGACAAGCAGAAATCCCTGCTCGGGTTTGGCGCCGCCTGCGACTTTGTTTACCTTATGCGAGAAGATGCTCTTGAATATCTCCCATTGCATGCCATCGGTATCCTGGAATTCGTCCACAAGCGCAATGCGGTATTTTTTGCGAATGGACTCAAGCAAAGCGCTCTTCTTATCCGGCGTCTCCAATTTGGCCTCGTCAACGATGACATCATGAGCCTTTTTCACGAGATCATCAAACGTCATCACCGACGATTTGGACTTGATTGTTTCCAATACGCCCTTCGCAAGGCGCACAAGATGATTCACCAGCTTGCCCTTGGCCGCGGCCGCCAATTTACCCTTTACCTTGCTGTTGCCGGCATCTTCGGGAAGATCTTGCGTTTGCCGAAACTGCTTCTCCGCCTCTTCCACCAGTTTTTCGGAGGTAAGCCCTGCCGTGGTCATCAGTTCGACGAAATCCGCCTTCCGATCCTCTAGGTAACGTGGTGAATGCAGCGCCTCCAGGATCGCCTGATGGATCATCAACTTGTCCGACCCGCAAATTTCCGTCTCCATCGGGACTCGGTTCTCAAAGGCGTATTCAGTCAGGAGACTGCGACAGAAGGAATGAATTGTGCAGATCGTGGTCTCGTCAAAGTCCGAAGTCAGACAACCGGCCTCCTCCAACACCTTGCGGATGCGGTCCCTGAGCTCGCCAGCCGCCTTTTCCGTGTAGGTCACGAGCAACAGGTTCTTCACGCTATCTATCGTCTTCTCCAACCGCAGCTTGAGGACTATGCTCTGGAGCGTATAGGTCTTGCCCGTGCCCGCAGACGCCTCGATGATGGCGTCATGGAAATACTTGATCCGATTGCAGACAAACTTGTCATCGCGATAAACGTGATCTGCATCAGGCTCGCCCAAACGCTCTTTGATAAATTCATTCACATCACTCATAGCCCACCTCCTTTTCAATCCCATCCAGACGGGACCCGCTCAGGGGCGGTTTGTAAAGGTTCTCGTAGATGCCCTTGAACTCCGCGACATCAGTTGGATTCTCGGCGTCGAGTTGACGCTTGAACCGCTCAAGGTTCTGCTCGATGGCGAGATCGTTGTTGAAGGAACTCTTGGAGTAGTCTGGGGCCTCGGCGGTCACGATCTTCAGCATATCGCCATATGCCTCCTGCTGCTTGACCTTGCTTCGCGCTTCCATCAGTTTTCGGCAGGTAAGGTCAACCATCTTTCCGCCATCTTTTTGTTCGTATGTTAGGAATGTTCGTACGAGCAACGCAATGTACGCCTCAGCAGATGCCTTGTCTGCCGTCCATTTCCAGGTTCCTGTCTTGCCACCGTCAAGATCAACGACGCCAATGCGCAATACCGGCGGCATGCCACCGTTCTGGATCAGGTGCATCATGTACGCAAGAAAAGGTTCAAGGCTCCATTCCCCAGGAAATTCCTGAAATTTAGCTGGTGACTTCTGGGTCGCCGCCTTGTCATCCAGTCGTCCAGACACCAACACCGTCACTTCGTCGTCCGAAGCCTTCCAGTTGGGAATCTCGGCAACGAGGCGTACCTTCAACTTCTCCGATTCACCCTTTCCGAACTCAGTCGGAAAATCAAGATGCAATGTGTTGACTTTGCCGTCGGACAGCGCGAATCCCTTTACAAAACCCTGTATCTTGGCCAGTCTATCCTCCTCTACATTCATGAGCTCGAGCTTTGCGAGGTCGCCAAGGAAACCTGTGGGCATCCTTCCTGCAAGTTGCAGCCGGTGAATCTCCTTTCCCACCGAATCCTTCGCATCGGGATCGAGCCACTTCGCCTGAAGCCTCCGCTTGTCGGGAAGATTCAGGGAACCAAGCGGGCTATCGGGCTCGAGATCGGTCTCAAGATAACCAGCCACGCTGATACCGAAACGATAGCGCATCACGACGCGGACGGGATTCTTCAGGAACTCCGCAAGGACTTTAGCCGAGATTTCGATTCTCGGCTTTGCCGTCTCCGAATCAACCTCCTTGACCTCGGGCAGCTTCCCCTTCCCCTCGGCGCGCGCACGCGCCAGCTCACGCGCCGCCTTGGAATACGTCGGCAGCAGCCCCGCGTCAGGATCGTCCTTTTTCCAGACGATATCGTCGGTCGGACGCTTCTCGCCATCCTTGCGCGGTCCGGCCTCACCGCGTTCCAGAAGCGGATAGTCCTTGAACTCCTTGAACTTCTTCTCCTTCTCCTCCGTCTGGACGTCGTAGGCCAGCACATGCGTGCCGATGAACTTCTCCACATCCAGCACGATGCTGGATGGGAACTGCTCCGCGTCCTTCTCGATGTCCCTGTTGGGATAGCTGAGGACAAGGCGGTCGCGAACCGACATGAGGGACTCAAGGAAGAGGAAACGGTTCCGGTTCGGCACCGAGACATCGCCCAGGCGCCAGCCCGTGCCGCGAATGTCAAGGGTGGACGAATTCGTGCGCCCGGGGAAGCCACCAGCCCCCATGCCCATCATGTAAACCTGCTTAAAGGGAAGTGCGCTCAGGGATGAGAAGCCGCCGATCGTGACCCCGCTCGTCAGATACCCGCCTTTGCGGCAGGAAATACCGCCGACGAAATGCTCCACCGCCGCTACCGCCAACTCAAAGTTTTGCTTCCGGGGGATATCTCCAAGCGAATAGAGCGTCGCAAGCAGGGAGACGCTCACCTTGTTCTCAAGCTTGTCGTCCTTGTCATTCGCGAGATACGTCTTTGCGAGGCGGGAGAGACGATCCGCCCAGCAGTCCGCACGCATGCCGTCATCGCGCCGCGAGGCTAAAAGCGGCAACTCGCGAGGCTTCCCAGAACCGTCGAACAACGTGTCCGCGAGATCGCGGTACAACAGCTCCACGACCTCGGAGAGCTTTAGTGCGTCATCCTCTCCGTCCCTTACGAGCGGAAGCTCGTTCCCGTCCCCGGCAAGGACCTTGTTGGCGACTCGCGCAAGGCGAAGGCGCCTCAAAGCCGACGACCAGTCGAAATAGCCGGCGGAGTCATCCTCATGCTCAAACCCGTCGAACGCGCCGATCTTCTCTGTGAGCTCACGCCACTTGACGACATCCTCGCGCGCGAAGCCCATTGCGCACTGCACGCAGGGGTTTTCCAAGACGTCGAAGAGGCGCTCGCGGTTGAGCCCCCTGCGTCCAAGTTCAATCAAGGAGAGAAAACCGCTAAGATAATGGCTGTCCTCGCTAGCAGTCGTGTCGAGAAGACCGTATGGAACCTCTCCGCGAGCATCGAAGACGGTCTCAATCATGGGACGGTACGTCTGCATGTCCGGCACGATCACGGCGATGTCCGAGAACGAGCAGTCCGGCCACGGACGATCTTCCACATTCACGCCGGCTGGACGGGCGACGCTGCCAAGAATCGAATTGTACACCATCTCTACCTCGCGGCGCATGCCGGGCGTGCCGACGACCTGGACCGACGCATCCTGTCGGCACCGTTCTGCTTTGCTCTTTATGTGCCTAATGGCATCCTGTACCTTTTCGAGAACAGATTCCGTCTTTATGTATCGCGAAGAGACCTCCTCGCCCCCATTCGCCTCGTCGAGATTAACCAGCACGCGCAAGGTCTCTCGTCCGGCTACACCAAGATTCTGGAGCAGTCCGTTATCGCATTTGTATTGATTTTCTGGATCGACACCATTGGTTCTCCCTACATGAAACGCCCCCTTACAACCTTCTTTCTCAGAGGTGATGTCGCCCCAGTATTCAAGGCATGGCGTGCGATGAAACACCACAACCTCATGCTTCTTCGCCAGCCACACCAGAATCTGTGCCTGCAAAAACGAGAAAGTTGAATGGCCGAAAAAGTAGACCTTCTGCGGCTTGACATGGTCGAGGTCCTCTGCCCTGAGATTTTTAACCCGGTCGTACAGCTGCCTTAAAGACAGACGATCTCCGCCCTGTCTGAATTTCCCATTCGCGCCCCACAGCGCACGCGCCAACGCGGCCTCCGCCTCGGCGGTCTCGCCCTTCTGCACATTGTCGGGGAGGTTGCCGTTCCCCAGCCACGCCTCGACTATCTCGGGGCGATGCACCTCGTAGGTGTCCATCAGATCCGCCAGCTTATCCGCCAGCTGCCAAGTCATCGCCGCTTGTTTCTGTTCGGTGACCGCAACTGAATCCCCGGTGGAGTTCATGATGTAGCGGCGGAACGGAGCCAGCTTGTCATACTCTGGCTGCTTCTCGGGACCTTCAAGCAAGATGGAGACGATTGCCCTCGCGTATGCATGGTCGGGCAGGAGCTCGACGCGTGACCTTTCCTCTGGCGGCAATCCCTCTATCATCAACGCCGCCAACCGTTTCTCCATCAAGGGGAATTCGATCCCCGCGCACAGGCACGGTTCCGTGGCGAAATTCCGAATCTGCAGCCACTTCGCCACATTGGGATTAGGCACCACGACCTTGGAGAACGCAAAAGGGTCATTATCCTGCCGATCGATCAACAGGCACCCTTTCAGCAACTTCGCCAGATCCTCGACCCGACTGCCATAATAGATTTTCAACGACATAGCACTATCGGTCCTTTATTGCTTCAAATTGCATCCAGACCTGGACATCAGTCTATTCCGACAAGTGATCTTCAAGGCGGCTTGGGCAACCCACAAAAATGCTTTTAGGAATAGCCTGACTCGCAGGACTCTTGTCTACCGGTATTATACACTATCAGCAGTTTCTGGACAAGGGGGTTCGGGACTTCTCACGCATCACGCTGAGGCATTTGCAGATTGTACAACACCCGCCAATAGCTCTTTCCCCTGACTTTGTATGTAACTCTGGAAGGCCGACCAATTATCACCCGTAATTTGTGCCCAAGAGAAGCAGCGCCACATAATCGGGCAGCCGGTCTCACTGTAGGGTGTTTTTATTTCTTTGCGCTCAGACCAGCTCGCCTCTTCGTTGTCGCTACCCCCGCCATTTTCCACGGCTTTCCGTGCTCCATCATCTTCACACCATTTATCTATAGGGGGAAATGAGGCCGCCCAACTTCGCGCCAGCGAGATGTAAATAACAAAGGACTTGGTGACATCTTCCCTATATCTGTTGGGATTAGTTCGTTTGTATTTCGCATCAAGCGCAATGCGTTTAGACTCATCCTCATCGTCCTTGTAGGAATCCGGATAGAAACGAGCCTTTCCTTACTCAACCATTACCAAATAGAAAGAAACACATCGGACAACACCTTGGAGCGATCACGAATTGTCTTTTCGTTCCAAAGATATCCGTTAGCTTCAATTGCAGCAAATACCTCTTGAGTATACAAACTTTCGGGGGGAGTAGCATTGCGAATACCCTTAATACGAGCACCATCACCATTAAGTTTCACCTCTATTTCTCTGTTCTGAACACCCCGATTCAAACTCCCATTCAACAACACCATGTTACCGATCTCATAAACTGCATCTTTCCGACGGTCTTTCGCCTCTTTCGAATCCGTCACAGTATTCCCTGTCTCAGGATCCACCACCTCTGGCGACGTAATCGGCCAGTGCTCTTCCCATTCTTGCGGCATGATATGTTCAAGATCATACCCGTGATTCTTCAGCACTCCTTTCACATCTGCACCCTTTTCAGCACGGAGTTTTGCTTCCATCCAAAGGAGGATTTCCTTCGCGATTTTGTTGTAACTCTTCTTGATGTGAAGAAGCCCCATCCTCACTTGCTCATCAGCAATCTCCCCGTCCGCCTTCTTCTCTTTAATGTACTCTGAGATCGTTTTATCACCATGTATCACGGAGGCACACTCTTTATTGAAATTCTTTACCGTGGCTCCTGCAACCACATGCCGCAAGACATAGCTCGACAATTCATCTAGCGCCGCTCCAAGAACAAACTTACTTTCCGCATCATGAGCCCCATTCTCAATAGCCAATTTCAGAATCAACGGATCAAAAGTCGACACGTCACATGTCCTAAGAATATGCAAAACGCGTTTACTTGAATCACCCCACTTCAAGAGTTCGTCATCCTTGAACTCAATAAAGAAACTTCGATATGTGTTCGCGAAATCTGCTACTTCCCTCACAAAGGATCGGATCTCGGACACATCAGACATTTTGTCAATGTACTCTTTATAACAATCGACAAGATTCGACACCTTCTTGTCCTTAACTCGTGGATCAAAGAATCCCTTGACCATCGCCATACACTGCAAAAAGACTTCCAAGGTAGTTCTTTCAATTCGCCCTTGACTCCTTTTGGCGGACCAATAGTCACGCTTGTCAGTGTCCCCTGAGAACACATTCTCCCAATATTGATTGTAATCATCGAAAACCACCTGTTCGTTCTTCGACACACCTAAATACTTCTGGAAGATGTAGTTCTTGACCGTATCGGCAATTGTAAGGCGAACCCCTGCTGTATTGATCGTGTCAAAAATTGCCTGCTCATGATCGTTCCCATCAAGTATTATCCCGACAAGTATCTCCTTCGCGTTATTACCGATTAGTAGTTCGAAAATTGTCTTTGCCTTTTCAAGATCAACATTCTTCTCGAAGTATTCCTTACACTTTATTATCGCATCAGATGTAAAACCGTGCTCTGATTCACCCTTGAGAACCGTTTCATATGCTCCCCTATCTACTTTAGAATGAGAAAGTTTTATGAGTTCGCCGTCCTCCGTACTTACAAACAAAGCATCCGTTACTTTTTTAAAATAGTAATTCTTTTTCCCTTCAGGAAGTCCAGGTTCAGAAAGAATCTTCTCCCCACATACCTTCAAGAGCACGCTTAGCGTAGTCAATCTCTGTTGTCCATCTATCACGTTCCATACCCTAGGGCCAAATCCTTCAGGTTCTGGCTTAATAATTATAGAGCCAAGAAAATGATCATTTTCTGGATCCAACAAATCGTCGAGCAATGGTTCCCAGTTCTCCTCGTTCCAGACATACTCACGCTGGAAGAAAGGTATTTTCAATACTCGGGCAGAACCCGTAGATCCCACAATCCCAAAAAACGACTGAACTTCTGCTTTCATTTGCAATTCCTCATTTGAATGTTTTCTGAAACTATGTTATCGCAACACCCATTGCATGACCTTGTTGACAATGCTTTCTTGTTACCATTTACACTTCTCGTTGAAATACTCCCAGACGAACACCATCGTCAGGTGTCGAGTTCACAGTAGCGGCATAGACGTTCACTACGCCCTTCCGTCTCCCCGCCACGCGGAATCTGTTTCGCTCGCGCTCTCACGGCGTAGATTTTACCATAATCACCCACGTGCTCACAAGTACCCCTGCGTAATTTCCCCTTGTCCGCCGCCAGTTCATCGAAAGCGCAAGGAGCAGAAAAAGTCAACAGACCTTCCTTCCGCTCGCCCCAAAGCAAAGCGAAAGGAAGGTCGATGTCGCGCGTTAGCGACACTTTACTTACGCTCACATCCGTTCGCTATTTGATGAACTCATTGGACGGGACGAATAGGATGCCCGTTGCTGCGGTTGTAGCTGAACGTGCGGTAGTTGTTCGAATCGAAGTCGAGGCCACACGCGAGGTAAATGTCCGAGTGCGGAACGGACGACCAGTAGTTGCCACGCGAACCGGCATCGCCGAGCGAATGTCTCTTTGCCGTAGCCGCCGCAGGAAGAAAGATGCTAGCAGAGGCATAAGCACCTTTGCCACAAACGACATAGCCTTTTACGCCATTTACCTTCTTCCAGGTCCAGTCGCACTTGTCCACGAGGTTCTGCAACTCCTCGTCCGTCGGCATACGCCATCCGCCACCCCACTGCACATGCGCCGCATCGTGTTCTGGCACGAGGGTGCGATCGTCCGTAATCCATCCACCATCCTCCAACCAAGCATCGTAATATTCCTCTTCGATACATTCGTCGTCGGAAGGGACGGTCTGCGTGTTACTTCCTTCGAACGAGAAATCGGTCGACGAGCCGTCAGAGGCCACCCATTTGTCCTTTTCGCGCTTGTAGCCGACGGTGTCGCCCCACCAGAAGTAGTAGCCGGAGTCCTCGGGCTTTTCCGCGCCGATGTTCGTCGTCGCCCAGTACGGCCCTCCTTCCCAGAGCTGAACTTTCTCATGGGCGTCGCCAACATTCCCATCGGCAGCCGGTTTCTCGACCGTCTTTGTGGCTGCAGGCTTCTTCGCCGCCGGCTTCTTGGCTGTCTTCGCGGCAGCGGGCTTCTTCGCCGGAGCCTTCTTCGCTGCCGGTTTCTTTGTTGTCGTTTTCTTCATAGCCATTGCTGTTCCCTTTCTTGCGTTGTTTTGCTCCACCACACGTGCGGAAGCGGTAGAATGTTCGACAATCTCGACAGTACACTGTCCCGACTCAATCTTGGAGGCAAATTCCTCAGCCGCTTCTAGAGAAATCCCAATGAAGAACCTGGAGCTCACTCTCTACTATCGACTTCGCCCCCTGCCACAGGGGGAACCGCAGGCGGCACATCATCACCTGACGCCAGGTTACACCCACATTCGGGGCAGAATTTAGCCCCAATCGGACATCGCGCATGACATGAAGGGCACTCCCGATCTTGCTTGGCTACAGTCTTACATTCGCCACAAGTTTTCATCGCTCCAATATATGATTTATACAACTCAATTAACCCCTCAAAGAACTTGCGAAGCTCTCCTTCCCCCAACCCCATTCTTCTAAATGAGAAAACCATTTCTTCAGGTTTTTCTGTCAACACAAAATCACCCTTAAATGACCTATACTCAGAACTCACAGAAAGAATAGGCGTTGCGATCAACTCTTCCAATGTCAAATAGCCACAGTAATTATTAAACCAAAAACCGAACTGTCCTTTTGCCAGAGAATCACTCACGATGTAAATACCCTCTGCCGCAATCAAAATCCCATGCTTCACATCTCGTTTAGAGAAAGGGAGAAATGCGATAGGGGTACGTGGGGCATAGGATGAACCGGCAGGAAAACGTTTGGCAAATTCCGCCATCAAACCCGGCAACAACGCTTTGACCACATCAACTCCTACGCAAATAATCTCTTCCGAAACTGGCCAAGACGCACTAATGGCACCGGCTTTGATTGCCCTACGAAAATCTAGGCAGTAGTTTTCGGCAGCATTTGCGAAAGATTCTTTACCGAGCGCCGCAAACTCAACGAGTCGTCTTGCAGGCTCTTCCTTGCCAGACATACATGCCGTGCGATATGCTTCAATAACCTTCAACCTGCCTTGTGCCTCACAACCATAACCTGCTCCTAGGCATATTGCCCTTCGAAGCGCAATATCTGGGTCATTTGTGCCGGACAATCCGTCTAACACACTTAATTGAGTACGGTCAATCTGCGATAGGCCTTCAAGAGGGAATCTACACCATTTTTCGGCTACACTTGCGTCGCATTTGTACCATGAGTTGACACATGCCTGAATCTCCTTAAACATCAACAATGCTTTATTGCAATCATTCCAGCTGAACTGGCGCGACACACTTATGAAGTCAACTGACCCATCGAGTCGGCGAATCTTGATCCAATTCCGGCCTTCTGCACTCACGTCTCCAAACTCAGCGAACTCATCCCAAAGCATAGCGAAATTCGCTTTAGGATCTAGGCAACTAGATCCATCATCATTTATCGCATAAATACCAGAATCTGTTAATATAGTCCCTTTATTTCCATTCCAACTTTCGTTATGCTTAAAATATGTCAATACTTTCTCAGAAATCTGCCCCTCTTTACAATTGAGGATTTTCTTCACTGAATCAACAAACCTTCCAATTTCTTCTCTCTGGAATTTCTCGTCAAAATCTTCATCATCAATCCCCGAATCTGGAATAATCCAATTGACGCCATTTTTGAATTCATCTTCCTTGACCGCATATCTCTTGAGAATTGCCACAACCGCAGACACACAACCAGGCGAGAGCTTGGTCAATCTCTGGAGCAATTCCCATGATTCATCGTCTCCTAGGCTCGCAGCATCATGGAGCAACAATATGGCGGACCTGCGATCTTCCGATGACGTCAGCTTGTCTCTTTGGGACAGAATGCCCTTCGCTATCTCACGCTCTGCCTGTGGATATTTCGCCTTTGACAACCTTTTAAATATAGTCTCTGCGACTTCTTTATCAGCCTTGATTCCACCAGAACCAAGCTGAAGGCACCGTGCATACAAATATGCCGAAGCCATGTCAACGTCACAATCATTGCCTGCCCTATAAACAGTCCCTTCTGGCACGGACAACAAATCCTCGTCCTTGCAATCCTTCCATTCCTGGACATCAGACGCAGACTTAAGTTGCACCGCCAAGCGCAAGCCTGTCATCCCATTTACCGAATCAGGCTCTACGGCATTCCATCCACACCAGACAGCAACAGAATCGAAATCTTCGCTTCTCCAGCATCCTCCCCGCACCCTTCGATCCGTTCTTATATTTGACCCATGTTCGGGATCAATCTCCCGCCAAGGCTCAATACAGAAATTCGAGTCAAGGCAGAATTCCATAACATTGCCCAGCATGTCATATAATCCCCAGGCATTTGGCTCAAGAGAACCAACTTCACCAGTTCCTGACGACAGGTCGACATCACCATTTACCCCTGGCAGATCGTATCTTGCAATTTTGTGAAGTCGTTCCTCCATCTCTCCACCATCCGCGCAAATATCGAACCCATCGTAATAATCAGTTTCCGTACCTGCACGACAAGCATATTCCCATTGGGATTCAGTCGGGAGATCGATCTCCATCAAATCTGTTTTCCTGCGAAGCATTCCTACAAAACTGTTAGAATCCACTTCCTTACTGTCCGGCCATTTCAAGCCGGCACGCTTACCGCGGATCATTTGGTATGACACCATTTCAACTGGCCGCTTTGCGTAGAACTCATCGTTATTGAAGCAAGATGGGCGTTCTCCCATGACAAGCTCCCACTGCCTCTGCGTCACCTCAAAAACGCCGATATAGAACGAATGTGTCAACGTTACGACATGAGGCGGATTGTTGTATTCCCGTCCCGCTTCACTACCCATCTTAAACGAACCTGGCAGAATATGACGCAAGACGATTAGATTGGTCTTAAACTCATCGGACCAGTCCTTAATGGATTCAGTGTTCATGTAATAGGTTGGGTAGAACATTGCACGTGGACCAGCCGAAACATCGATAATGCGATAAAGGGCAGCCGACTTATCCTCGTTGGACGAAACTATATCCCAAAGCAACCCGTCCCTATCACATTGTACTCTATCTAAGTGACCGACGTCTTCTCCAAGCGCAGAATCAATCAGACGTTTCGCAAAAAATTTCCAAGACTTCTCGACCGCATCATTTGTCTCTCCAATAGACTCAACGAGTTCCATTGCTTCCATCAACGGCGCCGAATCCTCGGTAACCTTGAATAGCTCATACGCATAGACCGCCTTGCGACACTTCAATTGCGCATTGTCTGGCCAGATGCCTAAGGCCGATTCAATGCGCTTTTCGACGGACGAAAAATCCTTATGCTTGATATCAATATCTATAAGTGACAGTGCACCGCAAAGGACATCCGCCTGAAGTTTTGCAACAACCAACTTCGCTTTGACCGGATTGAATTTTGTTAAAGCCGCAAGATATATGGCCAAGGCATTCTCATCTTCAGGATGCCTTTCGCAGATTGGCGCCATCAATTCCGACGCCTTCTTGTAATCCCCTTTGACATAGAGTAGTTGAAATGCTTTTTCTGCATTGGCCTTGTCAAACAACGCCGTATTTCTCATGTCCACACTTGAAGCTGAGGATTTCATATCCTTCTCGATCTGAATCGCACGGGTCGAGGCAATTCCAAGTTGCTTTTGAAGCGCCATCAATTTCCTGCGATCTGCAATATCAATCTTCCCATCTGCAAGCGCTTCGGTTATGGCCGCACGATATGAATCTTCTACGGCATTCGCAACAGCTTTTGCGCACTTTCTGCACTTCCCGAGTTCAGTGTTAAAACATACTTCACACACAATGTGATGACATTCCTGACACTCAAAAGACTGTGCGATGGGCATGTTCTTTCCACAAATCGCACATTGGACCATTTTCTTGGATTCATCTTCATTCGTGATGAAGGTTGCATTGCCAGAAACGCTATACGCTTCCTTATGCGAGGCCACGTCTCCGGCAATGACATTTTTATCGCCAACAGCGATATCATTCGTTTTTTCAGAACCGCTCTCAAGATCAAACCGGCACTGTTCACAGAAACGCGAACCGGCCTCACACTCGGCACCACACCTCGGACATTTAGTCATTGTTAGTATTCCTCTCTTGGTTTTTGGCGTCGTAAAGTCAAGCAAGCAGCTTACCTGCCGCCACGGCGAGATAGAGATTGTTGTTCTTGCAATATTCCATGGTCACTTCAGAGCATTCATCCCCAAGCGCCCTGGAAATGAGGTTCTGGACATACAATATCCACGAGGCCTCAAGTGAATCCTTAGGGTCTCCGAGTTCCACAACCGAGTTGCTCGCTTCCGCAAGAAACGAGTCTTCCGATGTTACTTGATACATCAAATACTGAAATCTTATTCTCCTACACTTAAGCAGATTCGATTCTGGCCACATCCCCTCTGCAACTAACAGTCGTTCTTCCGCACTGTTCACGTCATTCTCGCTTAGGGCCATGTCAATCTCCGCAAGATACGCGCCAAGAATATCCACGTGCAAACCTGATATAAGAGCTCTGGCCTTATCCCTGTCTATGATAGACAACGCGGCCAAATACAGGGTCAGCACAGACTCGTCAAGCGGATGAGCCTTGAAAATCGGTGCGAGCAAATCCGCTGATTTTGCGGGGGCTCCATTCTCATACAGTTCAGTCCTGGCTTTGCCCAGCGAGAACTTCTCAAATGCCGAAAGCGACAGACTGTCATTGCCATTTGCCAGCTCACCCTTAATGACCTTCTCGAGTTCCATTGCATGAGCCGACACCAGGCCGAGTCTCTTCTGTAACGCCACGAGCTCACGCCTTCCAGCGAGATCAACATGCCCACTGGAATACACACGCCTCAATGCTGACAAGTACTCCGAATCTTTGGCGTTGGCATTATTCTCACGACACTTTCTGCACGAGCCTGAATCTCTGACAAAACACTCTTTACATGTCTTATGATGACAAATCGGACAATCAAACGATTCGTCAATCGTCATATTGCGACCGCAAATATGACACTTAACCATCTTCTTTGTCTCGTCGGTGTTCTTCACTATTGTGGCGTCTCCGGCGATCTTATACGATTCCAGGTGTCCGACCACATCCCCAGAAATCACATTTTTATCACCCAGGGCGACCCCGCCCACACCATCCTTTACGCCATCGGGACACCCATTGGATATTGTCACATTGCCAACAACGTCCACTTTCCTGCTCGACACCGACACGTTTCCAGCAATGACGTTCTTGTCTCCTATCGACACAGGGCATGCTTCAACTTGGGGCATTGGTGCCCCACATTCCTCACAGAACTTCATCCCGTTTGCAACGTCAGCGCCGCAACTTGGACACTTTGACATCCTTTAACCTCCAAAAGTCTTATTCTTTCCCAGAATGGATTGATCCGATTACCCTTCCCCACGGGCAATGGAAAGCAATCCCTTGAAAAACCTAATGGTATCTGCGGTTGACAGCCCACAGCCTGACACGTTAATTCCTATTGAAGGGTCATCCATGAGGTAAACATCATAAGCCCCATTCTTCGTAATGTGTCCAGATGCTTTGAAATCATCCCAAGTCAGCCAGCCAGACAAACCGTGATTATCATTATTCGTATAGATACCCGACTTGTCAATCAACACACCATTCTTCGCACTGCCAAAAACAGTACAGTCAAGAATGGCAAGAGCATCATCAGGATCTACGGAACGATCACACAACTTCAAAATCACGTCAGCGATATTATTCCATTTTTTGTCAAAGGAATCAGCAGCAGGCAGTACTATATCATTGCATGATACAGACCGCTTGAAGTTCTTGATGTACTCCTGAATCCCGTCAAAATCAATCTCACCATCTTTTATCTCAGCGGGGACAATCTCAAGTATGCCATACTTCCCAAGTGTAGAAACAATCTTATCGGCTTCTTCTCTGGAAACTTTCCGCGCCAAAACAGCAGGAGGGGTGCTGATAAATTTCCGGAAATCATATGCATCATACCCCAATCCCTTGTAAATTTCCCTCCCATAGATAACCATATTGTCAATGGACTTACATTTCTTAAGGACTACTGAGTAAAATCCATTTGATGACGAATCCTCTACATCGGATGCGTTGTCGCCCGAATCAGCAGCGCCATCCATCGCTAGACGAAGGCCAATCCAGTTGTCACGACCCGTACTCCCGTTTTGATATTCGGACGTACAACTCTCGGCACTGAAGTTGAACGCTCCACCGCAAACAACATGATATTCGCCATCTTCATCCGCGCACCACGTCGACACGTTTCCATGCATATCGTAGAGGCCCCAAGCGTTTGGCTGCTTCTGCGCAACAGGATGCGTCTCATCGTCGCTGTTGCCGTCGTACCATCCCATGTCGTCGATGTCACCTTCCTCGCCACCTTCCACAAGGCCGTAGTCACCTTTGCTCCCAGCGCGGCAGGCGTACTCCCACTCCTTCTGTGTAGGCAAGCGGAAATTCATCCCCGTCTGCTCGTTCAGCTTCTCGATGAATTCCTGGCAATCATCCCAACTGACCTGCTCCACCGGACGATTCGCGCCCTTATATGTGAAATATGAGGGATTGTGACCCATCACCGCTTTCCACTGAGCCTGCGTGACCGGCGTGCAACCCAGCTTAAAGTTGCGCCCGGGTATCTCCACCATCTCTGGATACGGTTCGCTCGGGGAGTCATCTCCTTCGTCCGAATCATCATCGTCGTCTTCATCGGCGACAATCTCGGCTTTGGCCCCATCAAGCAGCAACCCACCATAATATAGATCGGCCTTGTCTCGTGTAAGACCCTTGGCAATTACAGCAGGCAGGTTCTCTAGCATGTCGCCTATGGCCATAAGCCCCATCCCCGTAATGTCCACTAGATCCCTGAGCACCGCGCCTTTGTTGTCGCCGCAGTCTTTGAGAATGACTGAGTAGTGTCCATCCGAAGACGAGCTCTCTTCTTCCTCGGCATCTTCATCATCATTAGCGTCAACACCAGAATCATCATCCGAGCTGTCGTCGGGATCCTCCGAAGACTCGATGCCAATGCCTGCATCGTCCAAAGCCCTCATGAGCGCAGCAGGAGTTTTATCCGATATATCGACTCTGGCCAGTTTCCCACAGTTGTCAATGAAGACCGCAGCCCATCTGATCAGCTTTTCGTACTTGCAATCCCAGAAGCCCGCGATTTCGAAGATGCCGGCGCATCCTGGCTGGTCGAAATTGGCATGGTGGTCCTCCCACGGGGCAACAAGAAAGTCTTCGACACTGTCCCAGTACATATAGGTCATGCCGTCATCATCCATCACCATCGAGACAGTACCATCGTCGTCATCGACCTCGGGATCGTACCCTCCATTGTCCTCGAGGTATTCTTTAACTCGGTTGAATACGTCCTGATACGTGATGCCCGCTCCGCACGAGCTACCAACTTGTGATTCCTCGCCGACTTCAACCGCCGCCGAATCATCCAGCTGAACATCCTCGTCATCACGCTTCAGACAGGAGTGGCACAGATGAGCTGCCTTGTCGTAGTGGTCATTGCACACGTATTGGTGGCAGTCAATGCAGGTGTTGGCTTCTATGATGGAAAGATCGCACCCACAGACATGGCACTTGACCGAATGACGAAACCCGCCGATTGCGGGCATTCCACCGATTCCGGATAGCGGGCGTGAAGCTGCGCCTGCCGCGCTCGAGAGTTTCTGCCCACATTCGGGACAGAATCTCATCTCAACTGACACATGCGCATGGCACGCCGGACACTCCTTGTCCTGCGGAATGCGCGACCCGCATTCGCAGCAGAATTTCATGCCGTCAGTGACATCGGCACCACAACTTGGACATTTAGCCATATCGGTATCTTCCAATGCTATTGTGATTCAAATTAGAATGGCGACCCGCACTCCATGCAGAAGCTCGCCCCATCCTCAAGCTCCGCACCGCAGCTCGGGCACTTCCGCGCAGCTGGAGGAACAGACTTGGATGCAGAAGCAGGCGATGGTTCAGGCTCTGGACGACGTGAGGCTGAAGACCGACGCGGACGATCCGGCTCCGCAGCAGCAGGAGCAGATGCCTCGGCGGGGGGATGCGCCGCGAAAACAGTTCCGGCTGTGGAAAGAGTCGCCTGCACGCCCGAAAGCATCCGGTCCTGCTGGCGATTCGCATCCTGACGTGTCCGCTCAAGTTCCTCGGCGCCCCGCGCGGCGAAAGAAGCCGTCTGGTCGCGCATCATCTCCATCTGCTTGAGGTTGACCGCATTCTGCTGCGCCATCATCTGCTGCATGAACGCCATCATTTCACCCTTGCTCTGGTTTGCCTGCTCGACCTGCTGCCGCATCAGCTCGGCAGCCTGCGCGTTCTGCTGGCGCATCAATTCCTCCGTCTTGTCGTTCTGTGCGGCAGCGGCTTCCGCCTCGAACTTCTTCGCCAGGGCCTGGGCGGCCTCGGGCGAAATGTCGGGATTGGCGGCCATTATCTGCTCAAACGACATGCCGGCGTAGATGCGCTGGTTCTCAATCTTGGCGTCAAGCTGTTGCTTCTGCATCGCCTCTTCATGCGCACGCGCTGCGTTTTCCGCCTCAAGCTTCTGACGATGCGCCGCGTCCGAGGCCTCCATCGTGCGCCTGTGTTCGTCGTTTTCACGCTCCATCCGAAGCGCCTGCGCCTGACGGAGCATCTCCATCTGCTGATCGCGTTCCTGCTTCTCGAAGTCGATATCGGCCTGGCGACGTGAGTCTTGAAAGGACGCGTCTGCATTGCGGCGAGAGTCCTCGAAGGATGCGTCTGCCTGACGGCGTGAATCGGCAAAGGCCGCATCGGCCTCGCGACGCGCGTCGGCATGCGCCTCTTCCTTGTCGCGACGTGCGTCGGCATGCGCCTCCTCCTTGTCACGACGCGCATCCGCACGAGCCTCCTCGATGTCGCTGCGTTCGTAGTTGAATGCGTCTATCTTGCGGCGACGGGCAAATTCGTCCTCAAGCTTCTTGTCGCCGATTAAAATCTCCCAGTCGAGCTTCTGCATTTCAAGAGCATGCTCGTTCTGCATTGTGAGGACGGACAGCGCCTGGGCGTCATTCAGCTCGCGGATCTGCGCGCGCTGGGAGATCTGCGCCCTGATGTTGTCCATTTCCTCGTCACGGAACAACCCGCTCTTCTCGAATTCAAGAAGCGCAGCCGCAATCTCGTCGTCGTTCTTCGCCTCGCGAATCTGGCGCTGGGCTGCCAGCATCATGTCGAACTTGGCGCGCTCGTCGTCCGTAAGCTCCATGTCCTGGTAGATCTTGAGCTTGCCGGCCTCAAACTCGGTCTCGCGTCGCTGCATAAGCAGCTCTTGCGCCTGGTTCTCTCCCGTCATCGCGGCGTCGTGGCCGTGTTCCTGCTGCAGCTGACGGAACTCAAGCGAATTCGCAATGTCGCCTTCCGCCAGCGACTGGTCGTTCTTGATTCCCTGAAGGCGATTCAGGAAGTCGTTGCGTTTCTGGAGATGGGCAAGCTCCTTTTCGGAAATGTAGAGTTCCTCCGTCATCTGGCGCAGACTCTCGATGGCCTGGTTGTCGGCCGTCAGCTGAAGAATCTTCTTTACTGCAACAAACGGATAGATACCCTCTATTGCCGGCTGCAGGCGGCTGAAGACGGTCTGTTCGAGCGCAGGATTGTTGCCGACCTTGTCCGGAGTGGTTCCTGCAACGGCCAGGTTGATCTGAGTCTGTACAACCACGTTCAACGCCTGCTGAAGCTCTTCAAAGCAAACAAACCTTCGGTCCAGCAGCAGATTCCTGTAGAACTCGTTGATGTTGGCCACGCCACAGAGGACATGCAGGCCCACTTCGCTCCGCACCCCATCCGTGTTGGCATTGCTGACAGTAAAGACGAGCGGGAACTCCGTCGCGCGGACCAACACGACAGAAATCGCCGGTTGCTCGCCGGAAGCTAGACGCCCAACGGCTTGGGCAATTCGTCCTACGACACGACCGGCCGCCTCGCACGCTCCCTGCAGGAAGCCCCAGAAACCTCCGGCGCGCTTGGCAACAGGGGCTGTCTCAGGTGTCGCGGCCGACGAAAGATCCTTGAACGCATAGCTGCCCGCTTCGAGTTCAGCGACCATTTTACCATTGACAAAGAAGAGCGCCTTCGTGCCATCCTGAATGGCAATACCCTTGACCTTGCCGCAAGCCTCAATCTCGTCCTCGCCGATGCGAACGGCGATCTGGCCAGGCAACATGGACCAGCGTATGAACCCGCTGCTTCCCATGCGCTCAAGCTGATTGCCATCAGGCTGAACCGATTGCTGCTGCGCAGGGGCAGGTGCTGAACCGCCCACCTTGGCACCGCATCCGCCGCAGAATTTGGCGCCAGGCTTCAGTTCCTTGCCGCACTGTGGGCATTGAGCGCCAGTCGGGGAGGATGGCGCCGCCTCTGGCTGGGGGCTTCCGCATCCGCCGCAGAATTTCGCCGTGTCCTTGAGTTCCTTACCACACTTCGGGCATGATTTCATTTTTCTTTCTCCTTCTGAATGATTAAGCTTCGGGTTCAGGCGCCACCTTTGACGCCTCTTGATTGACATCTTCCTGAGCGTCGGAAATGACCGACTCGACCACAAAGGTTCCCGTACGCGACAGCGTACCGGAGAGCTTTACTTTTTTCCCGTCATAGACGAGAAGGCCCTTGTTCTCAAACGGATTGTCTCCCTTCAAAAACAACTTGACCATCTGCTTATCGCGTCCCTGGTAGAGGAACGGATACACGCCTTCGCTCTTGCTGCCCTGGTGGGCGAGCAGATAGACGATGACACCATCAAGATTCTGGTTTTCGTTTTCCATCAATCACCTCATTACTTTGAAACGATGGCCTTGTGGATTCGTCCTTGGCCGTCAAAATAGACCTTGGCGACCTGGGGCAAGTTGCCCGCGCGATAGGAATACACTTTCTGGAAACGCCCCGACCGCTTCATCCGATAAACGCGCTGGGTCATATCGTCGGCAACGCCCTTCGATGGCAGAAGATGCTTCGCCGCATAATCGTCAATCACGGCCTCAATCTTCGCATCGACTTCTGCAAGCGCCATCTCCACGGCGTTGCGAACATCAGGCATGGGAATGTGCAATCCTTTGGGAACGGATCCGCCGAGCCCTTTGAAAAGTTTTCCGATTCCTTTCTTCTTGGATGCGTTCATCCGGACGGAAGGATCGCCGTAAAGCGAGAATTCCGCCAATGTCTTGACCTCGGAATCATCCATCCCATCTGTTTTTCGGCAAAGCTCCTTACGGCTTTCCGCAAGAGCGTCCCCCGCCGTGTCACCATCGGCAAGGCGCTTGATGTACGTTCCAACAACGACGTCCGCACAACATCCAACGGGTTGAGGCGTGCCGTATGCGATTCGACTTGAACCAAGGAAGGCCATGCACTTGTTCTGCATGGCGCTGACGACAGACGACTCCCCCTCGGTCAAGCCCCCTAGATACTTCGCTCCATAACAGGCCTCAACCGCGACAAAATAGGGGTTCTTCATTTGTCCGAACAGTTGTGGGCTAAATGCTTCGGGATAGTCGCCCCCCTCTTGCCCATACCAATGTTCCGCAGCATCGCTACCATGAAGGTTAAAGAAGAGGAGATTCGCGTTCATGGGCAAACGACCGCTCATATCGCCCAGGACCACATCTGGAGAGACATCGACCTCACCATGCGAAATCGCACGATATTCGTCGTTGGACTCATCCTGCCAGACAAGTGCGCTGAGACCATACGGACGAATCTCCCCGATCTTCCCCGAACATTCCGAAACCATCTTGAAATACTTCTCGAAATCGCCGAAGGCCTCACCCGGATGGGTCGGCAGGCGCCCCACGCGCATCGCGGAGTCAAAATCGTATTTTTGGCCATTCACGGGCGATTCCGTGTCCAGCGTCGAGTAACAGAGGTCGCTCTCAACCTCATTATCGTCGGCCGTAGGATCCTCCCACGCAATGACATCGACAATCTCCTCATTTCCAAGAATGAAAAGATATTTGGGGCGCGCGATGTCCACAACCTCTTTCAGGAACTTCACGATCGACTTTGGATCGGACCTCACGTACCCTATCTGTTCGAGATCGCAATATGCATAGTTCACACCACGCTTCGAAGAATGAACGATGAAACCTTCCAACATGGATTTCAGTTTCGCCGACGGAGCCTTCAGCTGCTTCAGCAACGCCGCCTCGCACGTAATGATTAAACCGAGATCATTCTCTCCGACATGCTGTGCAAATTCCTTCCAGGATCGCTGCCAAGAGGACGGCGTGAATTTACAGACGCTCCTCTGCTCCGGCACGCTTGCAGAAAATGCGGGCGGCGCGTCTTCTGCTAACGCACCGCACTCCTCGCAAAACCTCGCACCAGGTGAAAGCTTCGCTCCACATTGTTCGCAAAAAGCCATATCTCAATCCTTTATAGCATAAATTTTACCATAATCCGCCGCCGCGCACAAGACACCACATAAGCAACCATCAGAGCGGAAAGATATCAAACTCATCGTCTATCTCCAATCCTCCCTGCTCGGTGAAGTCTTTCTTTTGAATGCTCGCAGCCTCTTCCTCTGTCTCGGCATATACTGTTCCAAGACCCTCGTATCTTCCCCTCTTTCCTTTAACGTCATAGTAAACGCTCCAATATGACGAATCATCTCCTTCGTCGTCCGAAAGTTCGACGCTCCTCACCTCGAAATCAGTCAACGCACCAGGCTCAGTCCAGTCCTTCTTTGCAAGTTCAATTGCCTCGGCCATCGTTTCTGCCTTGACCGTCCCCGTGCCCGTCAAGAGACTGTGGCTATAGTAGCCGTTGATCTGATACTGGATGACATGCTCCGCCTGTGCTCCACCAGGTGTCTTTCTGCCCATCATTTTCGCGGCTGGGCATCCCTCAAACACGGTTTCCTGCAATTTCCCATCAAGATGCTTTGGTAGCGCCACGCTCGCCAGGCCACTGCAACCTTGGAACGCATAATCCCCAATTGCCGTTACACTATCGGGGATAGTCACGTTCGTAAGACTTTCGCAGCGCCAGAACGCATATTCTCCAATGCTCGTCACAGAGTCAGGTATCGTCACGTTCGTCAGGCCGCAGCCACTGAACGCCCAATCGCCGATGCTCGTGACGCTGTTGGGAATAGTCACATTTGTGAGTTTCTTGCACTCGTCAAACGCCCACGTACCAATGCTCGTCACACCATCGGGAATAACAACATCGCCACCATTGCCAAAATAACTGAAGATAATTCCCCGCAGGATTACAAAACCATCCGCATCGGCCAAACCTTTGCAGCCATTAAACGCCGCTTCCCCAACGCTCGTCACACTATCGGGAATCGACAAATTCGTTAGACATTCACAATCCTTGAATGCGCGATTCCCAATACTCGCCACGCTGCTTGGGATCGTAACACTCGTAAGATTTGTGCAGCCTTCAAAAGCACTAAGTTCGATGCTCGTAACACTGTCCGGGATCGTCACCCGCGTGAGATTGGTGCAACCTTCGAAAGCAGAATCCTCGATGCTCGTCACGCCATCTGGAATGACGACATCACCGCCTCCCCCACAATACTTGGTGAGAACGTTCCGTGCGATCACAAACTCAGGCGCGGCCGCCGCCTTCTTTGTTGCAGTCTTCTTAACGGGAGACTTCTTGGCGGCAGCCTTCTTAGCCACCACTTTCTTCACGGGAACTTTCTTTACAGCACCCTTCTTCGCCACCGATTTCTTTGTAGTCGTTTTCTTCGTAGCCATTGCCGATCCCTTTCTTGCGTTGTTGAAGTCCTTGCTCCAATCACTGGATTACGTCCATTGCCTTACCTTACTTCTTCTTCGCCGGAGCCTTCTTCGCGGTAGACTTCTTGGAGGGAGCTGGCGCCTTTTTGCCGCCTTTCGCCTTTGGCACCATAGTTGCAGTAGCAACATCCCGATATGTTATCTTCAAGCCAGGCGAACACTCCTTAAACGCAAATTTCCACAACTTCCCTTCAAGATGCCTTGGCAACGACACGCTCGCCAGGCCATTGCACCCTTTGAACGCACCGGCGTATGGGCTATCCGCCATGCTCGTCACGCCGTCTGGTATCGTAATGTCCTTCAATCCGCTGCACCTGGAGAACGCACAATCTCCAATGCTTGCCACCGCCTTGCCCAGTGACACCTCCACAAGATTGCTGCACCAGGAGAACGCTGACTTCCCGATGCTCGTCACGCCATCAAGGATTGTCACATGTGTAAGACTGTCGCATGCGGAAAACGCATCTTCCGCGACGACCTTCACATCGAATATCGTCACGCCCGTAAGGCCGCTGCAACTTTCGAACGCACCATTCGCAATACCACGAATGCCTGTCAGGTTCAAATCCCCCGAGAGCGAATTCTTCCCCTTGTCATTGTAGCCAATCGCCCAGCCATCCACAAGTTTGACGCCACGGATGGTTTTCGCATCAAAAAGGATATCACGGCAATCTAAAAAAGCAGATTTGCCGATTTTCACCACGCTATTGGGTATAGTAATGCTCGTAAGACTCTTGCAACTCAGAAATGCATAATCCCCGATGCTTGTCACACCCTCGGGAATTGTCACACGCGCAAGACCGCTGCAATACTGAAACGCTTCATCCCCGATGCTAATCACGCTGTCGGGTATCGCGATGTCCTTAAGTCCGCGGCAATCGCTGAATGCCTTTTTCCCGATGTTCGCCACGCCGCTAGGCATCGTCACGCTTTTCAGCTTGCTACAACCAAGGAACGCTTCATCCCCAATGCTCGTCACGCCTGCAGGAATAGTGACGCTCGTCAGCTTGCAACAACCGGCGAATGCCTGATTCCCAATATGCACAACTGGACACCCGTCGACATCGGACGGTATTTCAAAATCGCCATTGGCGTTTTTAGCGCCAGTGATGACGGCGCACTTCTTTCCTGTGGCCTCGTCGGTCTCAACCTCGTAAGTCAGCGTTGCTCCGTTGATTTTTGTTGTCATCTCATTTGTTGTCATCTCATTTCTCCTTTGTTTCTAGCATCCGCGAAAAACCTTTGCCCGGCTCTCCACAGATGGATTCATTTTGACGTCGCTCGTCAAAAAACGTCCCCGCGATGTTGAAGCATTTCTCCATGCTCAATATTATACACTATCTGCCACTCTCGGGACAATGGGAGGTGCCGATTTTGCTGCGGAATTTCCTGTTGTTCGCCACCATTTCCTCGAAGGTGACCGGCTCGTAGTCGTTCACCTCCACGCCGGCGTTGAGCATACGCTCCCGCTTCATGATGAGCGGCCAGTAATCGGCGTTGACATGGTTGTGGATGTGCCCGTAGACCATGTAGGAACTCTTGTCCTGCGGCCAGCTCAACATCGGATAATGGCACATCGTCACGGGCTGCCCGCCAACCGACCCTGAGTAGAACGAGCCGACGCTCGCGAAGTGCTTCGCGAGGTCGACGTCTTCGATCCAGGAAGGGTCATGGTTGCCGAGAATCAGATGCTTCTTCCCCTTCAGCCGTTTCAGGATCGGCTTGACCGCCTCCGAACGGAAGAAGAGATCGCCGAGTATCCACACGTCATCCTCGTCCGCCACCTTGGCGTTCCATTTCGCCAGCATCGCCTCGTCCATCTCCTCCACCGTCTTAAACGGGCGATCGCAGAACCGGATGATGTTCGCATGCCCGAAATGCTGGTCTGACGTAAAGTAAGTCATCGTTCTTTTCCGAATCTCTCAAATCCAATCGAAGCACCCCGCAAATCGCATGTCCTTCACTGCCACTCAATTCTCGCTGACGCTCAAGAACAAGTTGATTGGAGAGAACGAAATGCCGCCCTTGCCAAAGTCCTGAATCACCTTGTCCCTCGCCTCTGAATCCGAGTATCCAAGGGCGGAAGTTATACCACAAAACTTTCGTTCGCAGTAGATTACTTTCCACTTCTTCATCGTCATTCTCCTTCTGCAGATTGAACCGTTTTTTATTAATAATTATACCTCATTCTGACTGAAAGCGCAATACCTCCTTGCGCGCGATTTTTCTTGGAAATGGTAATATCTCGTGGGTCACATTGGAAAGACAAGCTGTCAGGGTGAAGGAAGGAGGCCCTAGACCCTCCCCTTATTCAAATGTCAGAGTTCGAATAGGGATTTAGGAAGATTTCGCCCTGTGATGCCCGGCAGTGGCATCCCATTATGGTGTGGGGCTGCTCTGCTTCGGACAAGAAGGCAAACTCCCTTCCCCTTCCACGCCTCGTGAAATACTCCTTGACGTTCTCCATTACGCTTGTTCCAGACCAAAATTCCAAGTCTATGGATCCATCCTTCTTGTAGTAGGTCGGTTTCTTCCCTGGTTCCACGACAAGGACAGAAGCCTGGCCGTATTTCCCGCAAAGGCTAATGGCGAGTTCCTTCAACTCGTTCACGTTCTGGCATGGCTCGCTCATGCCCCGCTTGTAGTTCACAACGATGAAGGATTGCTCCACAGACTCCCTTTCGCTCCCAAATTCGTGATATCCGCCTTGGACAGGGATGAACTGAAACCCAGAATCATAGATGTCCTTCTTGATTTCATCCGTCCTGGCGCTGTTCATCTGCCTGTTCTTCACTGGGTCTTCATCCCAATCCAAACAGCAGGCCGACACCATCGCATAGCCATAGTCCGTGTGCTTGTTCACCAATCTGCTAATGCTTGTTTCGTCAATTTGTGTGGCCGTGTCTTTCATTCTGTGCCTTTCACGTTAAAGAAGTCCAGCCCGTAGTGGCTCTTGATGTATACGTGCCTAGCGTAAGCACCGTACATGGATGACGGATTCCAGAACTCGTCCTCATCGCTTTCATCCACAATGCTGAACGAATACCGCTTTCCCCCTATGCTGACCTCGAATGCGGCATCTCCGTTGATGGAGATTCCGGCTTCCTTTCGCTCATGGTAGCCAACCCAGGCGTCAGGGGCATTCTTCGTGCCATAGAAGTAGCATCCCCTTCCAGCCGAGAGGCACCCCTCTGGGATTACGAGAATGCCATCCTGCTCGTCAGCCTCGGCGAGGTCTGCACAAGCCACCAAAAAGCCCGGGGCATCGTTGACGTTCACCACGAACCATCCGTTATCCTTTACGCCAGACTGCCTGTCTTCCTCTGGATGCTTGCCGACAACCTTCGTGACGCCATATCCCATCTTCCTCAACACGGCGCCGAGAGCGTTGTTTGCCGCGCGATTGGAGACACGAGTCCCGCGCTTGCAGACGCCGTCATCGTCCTTCCTATATGCAGTGATGCATATGCAGTCATGTCCCTCGTTGAGCTTCGTCAATTTCGGCATTTCAACTCCTTTGCAAAGCGGAAGGAAGGTCGATGTCGCTACACACAAGCCCCCATGCGAAGGAGGCCGGAACTTCTTTTATGGGCACCTGTAAACTTCGCCACCGGCGTCGTCCTATAAATCTCCCCTGAGCACAATCTTAGCCGTGGCACGCCTGCATCTGCGAGCAGCTTCCGCACCCGTTCGGCATCGCCGGCGGACACCCGCACCGTTAACGCAGTCGGACTGATGCTCGTCACGCCGTTTTCCATCGTCACAGTAAGCCCGAGGCCATCGCGGAACGCGTATCGTCCGATGATTGTAACGCTACTGGGAATCGTCACCGACTTCAGACCGCTGCAGCAAAAGAACGCATACTCCTCTATTGTCGTCACGCCGACGGGAAGAGCCATGTCCTTAAGCCACCGACAACGCGCGAACGCCTCTTCACCGATGCTCGTCACGCCGACGGGTATCGTCACCTCAGTCAGCTCACCGCAGTCGGCGAACGCCTCGTCTCCGATGCGCGTCACAATGCGACCGCCGAGCTTCTCGGGAATAGCCAGCGCGCCTTCGGGTTTGGGTGACGGCTTGCCGGTGATTTCGGCCGTTCCGTCGTCCTTGATTTTGTACGGCCAGTCATAGCCGCCAACATGTTCAATCAGTTTCTCGTTCATTGTCTGTTCCCTTTCGATACTTTCTTGACCACGCCGCCCTTCGCCTTTGACTTTGTTGCCGTCTTGCCACGCATAGTTTTCTTTAACTCCGTTGAAGAATCGCCGGCATTGTTCCATATCGAGCCAACGGACTCGGAAAAGCGTCCATAATCAGGGAACTTCTCCGGCAAATCCTTCTCGACGTCGGTGACAACGTTTCCCTTGTTGTCGATTATTATATGTTGCTGGAATCCCATGAGATGCTCTGACGCCCATATTTCGACGGCAAGGTTCAACTCCTTGCATACCGTGGGCATGTTCGTGTAACCGGCGCCGTTATCTGCCTTGTCCGCCGGGTCTGGCTCGTCGTGTACCCAATGATAGCAAGACCATGCCACATGCCCCCTGAACTGGGCAGACCAGAAATCGTCCGCTTGAGGTGGCCGACGTCCACTCGTAGAACGAATCTTTCCGCCGGGGACAGAGGAAACCCGATACAAGTAGTATTGGCTGTCCCTGTAGTCCATGATGGACATTAACCGTTCGATGGCTGACTTGTCCTTGCCAACCACCCTCATTTTATACACGCATGCATTCGCCATTGTCGTTTCCTTTCTCTTTCTCTTTCTCAATCGTCTGATTCACCGACTTCCACTCCGATGATGTCCTCCATGGGCATCCACTCGTCATCGTCGCTGCGGACGCGGCGGCGGGAAATGCCGCCACTCTTCTCGCGCTTCGCCCTGGTTTCGGCTTCGCGCGCTGCCGCTTCTGCCGTACGCCCTGCGATAATCTCCTTCGCCTTTTCGCTGGAGACTCCGTATATGCGCATCACCATCTTCTCCTTGACCTGTTCAAAGGCGCCGTCTTCGACCTTCGTCGCACGGCCTCTTCCCATCCGGGCGGCACGCCTCTGCCTGATCTCCTGCATGACTTTAGCGCCCCTCGCACGCCTCTTGTCCTTATCACTCATCTTTCGTCCTCCGTTGTCTTGTCCCTGTCGATCGCATGGCGTGCTCGATTCCCTCTATCAATAACCGCGCCAATCTGGGAATCTTACGCGGCACCTGCACGCCCTCGCGCCGACAACACACACATTGTACCACACGACCAGCCAATTCCAAAGGGGGTTCCAAAAGTTTTTTGAAAAAGTCACTGTGCCTTCGGCGACGAGCCGCGACTAAACATAATCTAGGGGCATCCCACATGTTATCTCAAACATGTGCTCGCTTTATCAAAATATCACCCCACCTCTCAAATAGCCTACACCTTACAATTCAGGCACTTCCCGAGGTTCGGGTTCGCCACCGCGACCTTCAGGAACTTGAACGGATCCTTCCGCTCGGCCCGCAATTCCTCAACAAGCTTCTCCGCCAGATCCTCGATCCGGCTACCATGATTGATTTTCAAGGACATTGTATGATTTCTCCTCGGTCGTTACGATCCCTCTTTGAATTTATAGATGCAACACTCGTCAAGATACCAATCTGCCGCATCTTTGCAAACATTGAATTTCTCGCACAAGAACGCGATGCACTCGTCTTTTGTCAATTTGCCACCACTCTCTTGCGCCATCAACTCCTCACATAGCGATTCCTCATCTGTATGGAATAACTCATAGCAGTCCCGCGAGAGTCTCTTCGATTCCTCAGAACGGATATCCTCGACCTCGATCCCCTTGTCGATCAGATCACTCAGGATTTCCTCTGTCGTCGGACGCATACATAAACTAAGCCGACCAAAAATATCATCTTCCTCTTTGATTTCCGGCCACCACCCTTCCAAAAATGCCTGAAGAAACTTATCGGCAAAATCGCTTCCATACTTTTCCGAAATAGCAGTCCGTCGATCAGCATAGGAATCACCAGCCGCATGCATGGTACGTGCTACATCCCCAATTGGGATTCTGTTCTCGCCGTCCCAGACCGACACCTGGAATTTCTCATCATCATGTGGATAGCCCGCATAAATGTAATGAACGTCCGACAACACGATCTTCAATTTACATTCCATGGCTTTCTTCCCTCGTGTTTCGACCTTGTACTAAATCTGCGCCTTCATCTTGAGCCAGTTGCCGAGGTTCGGGTTCGCCACCGCGACCTTCAGGAACTCTAACGGCCCCTTCGCAGCCCGCCCGGCCTTAAGCTCTCCAACCAGCTTCTCCGCCAAATCCTCGATCCTGTCGCTGTAGTAGATTTTCAAGGACATGTCATCTCTCCTGTTTTTAAGATGTTTCGCGGAACAAGGCTCTTCCGATTAATCCACAGCACCGGGTTCAGTCTCCTGGAGCATCCCCCTCAATTGCTCTTCTTTTTGCGCCATAGCATTTGAAAACTCTTCAAAACTATCACGCGCCCTGATTTCTCCAAGCGAAATTATTCGAAGAAACTTATTGGTCGTCTTATCATCTCGCACCGAAGTGACGTTGCGAATATTGAACCAGCCACGACGTTTTTGCGCGTTGTTATTGGCGCCATCAATTGTTGTTTCATCCACATTGACGTCATCCACGTCGTCGCAATTTACATCTGAGGGTTGTGGTTTACACCACTAATACTTAGCTACAACTCCCTTTCTTACGAATAATTGCGTCCATCTGAAGAAAAAGTCCGCGACGTTGCCGCCGCGTAACTCACGCCATTCCTTCTTCCCTTGCAGACTCAACCTCAAAGAAGGACTCTGCGAGGTACACTTTGTTTCCATCGGACGTCTCATATGTCTCTGCCTCTCCGGGTCGGAAGAACGCCCATATCGTATCAACTTCCTGATCCTCCGATTTGCGGAGGCCCGGGAACGCATTCTGCATCCACGAAAGGACTTGTTCTTTTGTCCCCTCTATGGCACCGTCCACTCTATTGCCCTCCTCTGTCAGGCAGGTGAACATCCTCTCTTCTTCATAGTCTTCCATTTTGATTTTCCTTTCTTATGTTTGCTGTTCATTGACAAATACGGCGGTTGTCAATCTATCTTACAACGCAAGCGGCGGCGAGGAACCTCGCCGCCGTATCAACTTTCATGTTTGTCCTTTCACTGAACTTTCGTCCATCTGCCGAAAGTCGCGTAGAACGGCGCGAACTTGCCCTTCTCCTCGATTGGGTGGCGTGCGCTGCCGCGCCCCTCGAGAATCGCGAAGACGACCGCGCGGAACTTGTCCTTGAACTCCGGCTCCTCGAGAACGCGGCGGAACTGGCCCGCCACCGCATCGCACGGCAACTTGTTCACGCCGCAGCCAAACGCGCCGAGGACGACGCTGTCGTGCCCGTTCTTCACGGCGATGCGGTAGATGGTGCGGATCTTGTTGAGCTGTATCGCGTCGCCCTCCGGCGTGAAGCCGCCGTCAGGCGCCATGTACTGCCGCTCCTCGTAGCAGTAGCTGTTCGGCTCGCGGAAGCTGAGCGCGGCGACCGTAATCACGCCGCACGCGAAGGGAACTTCGCGGAGGGCGTATCCATCGCGCAGGTTTCTGCGGAAAAACATGACGCCGGGCGAATAGATCCCGCCGAAGTCTATGTCCAACGGGTAGGCGTTGAACCGGTGCGGCACCTCCGCATCCTGCACGCACTTGTACTTCGGATCGTAGTACTGGTAAAGCGACTGGCTCAGCGTCGAAAGGCGGCAAAGCGTCTCCTCCTGCGCGCCCAACCCCCTGTCATATCCGCCGCCCGGCCGCCTGCGCGAGGCGAGGTTCAGGATTGCCGGACGAAGCCCGGAGTCCAGCATCGCCTTGGCAACATCGACGCAGTCCGCGTTGACGCAGCCGGTCTTGGTCGGCTCCGCTCGGACTGGCACATCGTTCACGTCAAATAGCTTCGTGTAGACTTTCGTCCCGAGCAGCAGCGCCTTCCTGTCGCCAAGGCCGACCAGCCGTCCGTCCGGCAGCCTGTAGCCCCAGTGTCGGAACACTTCGATGTTGTTCCTGTAAACAGCTTCCATGACGCGCTTCGCACCATAGCGGCCGCCATTCGCGATTTCGTCTTTCGCCTGCTCTACATTCCATTCAGTCATGGCACTCCTTATACACGGTTCTCATTTCTTGCGTTTCGGCCTCCAGCACCTCCGCTTATTCGCGGACTTGCCGATGTACGGGACGCGTGCGGGTGTTTCCTCCGCGTCCTTCTGCATCAGCTCGATGCATCGAGTAAGTTTTTCCTTCTGGTCTTTCTGCATGATCGCCCTCCTTGTAAAACTTACAACAGAGCAAATCATCAGACCTTACAAATTATTTATTGGAACAAGACCGGAAGCAGCTCCGCGTCGGCGAGGCAGAAGTCGAGAGACTGCATTTCGGCAGGGGTGAACCAGCCGAGTTCGGAATGCTCAAGCGCGGTCGGTTCCGCACCCGGCGCGGGCTCGCAGTCGATCAGCGTCAGGTGGATCGTGCGGTCGGGATACGCGTGCGTTACCGCCGTGCGGATTTTCTCGTTCACGATGTCGAGGGCGATCTCCTCTCGGCACTCGCGCGCCAACGCCTGCTCCGGAGTCTCCCCCGGCTCGATCTTTCCGCCGATGAACTCCCAATGCCCGCCGAGCGACTTGCCAAGCGGACGCTTTCCGAGGAGATACTTCTCCCCGCGGCGGATGATTCCGCCGACGACTTCGATCACGCGTTTGCCGTTAGTCGTATTTCCTTCGTCCGCCATTTTCACCCTCCTTCGATTTTAACGTTACGATTATTATACCATGTTTCTGGTGCCTCAGAAGGGATTCGAACCCTTACGCCTTTCGGCCCAGGATTTTAAGTCCGAGTTGTCTACCAGTTCCAGCACTGAGGCCATATACATAACAGCAACTTAAGGCTTCGCCCCTGGCCTTCCTCTGGTCTTTACTGATTCCCCGAACAGGTGCTTCCACGCGGCACTGTCAAGGACAAGGCCGATGGTGGTGTCCGGATCTCTCATCCGGCCTATAGGCTTCGCCTTCTTCCCGTTTTTGAGGAAGTCCTCGGTCTCGTAGACCGGCACCCACTTTACTTTTTTTCTCTTCATAACTTCATTCTCCCTATTAGAGATGGGGCAATATTATGCCGCGGACTTTGCGGCCGCGGCGGGTGAGGACGGTGACGGTGTCGCCGCCTTTTTTGTACTGTGTGTAGAACGCGGCAGGCCGAGGCACAGCCCTCTTGGGCTGGCGACGGTTGCAGAAGGCCGCGGCTATACGATCAGAGTTCCAGGATGATTTGGGTGTTATCATTTTTTTTCCTTTCTTTAAAAATCAACTCCCCCCACAAATAGGGGAAGTGCTCCATGGGATGCCGACCGATGATGTCTGCAGAAAGTACTCGATCAAGCCTTCCAACCTCTACAAGATCGTCTGCGTGGTAAACGGCATCCTCGCCACCAAAGGGCGCGCGCTCGTCCGCGAGTAAGGAAAATCTTCGCAAGAGACTGCAGAGCCGCTTAGCGGCTCTGCAGCTCCCTCTCATACAGGTCGCGTCCCCTCCGACCAGACTGTGTCAGTCCGTCGACCTTTCGGTAGCCGTCGAAGATTCCATCCTCGTGCACCGTGAAGACGACCTTGGGGAACACGTTCGAGCGCTGCATGATCTTATCGCAGAGCCCGTCACGGCCCCACCTGTCGTAATTGCAGCCCCAGCCGTGCTCCTGGAGGAGGTATCCAAACAGGTCCGGCGCGTTGCCGTTCGCGAACACGGCCTCGAACGTCGCGTGGCCGTCGGCACCCAGGAACAGGACCGCCAGACGCTCCGCTCCCTCCGACCGGCCGGAGTCGCGCTCCAGGATCACCAGACGCGCGTAGGGCGCGGGCGCATTGTACCGACGGAATCCCCGTGCGCCCTCCGCCGCGTCCCGCCGCTCCTCTGCCGTCAGGAAATGACGGCGCCAAGGCGCCGCACGCATGAGCTCGCCTTCTGTGATGCGCACACTGTCAAGAATGTGATAGCCCTCAAGCCCATCCTCACCCTGCAGACGTCCAATCACCTCCTCGGCCGGCAGCAGGTAGTCAACGTAGACGAAGCAGTGCGCGCTGCACGAGCCTCCGAAGACGGCAATCGGATCCCAGTCCATCCCGGAACCGGGATAGAACACGATGCGTGAGTTGAGGAACTCCGCGAGTGGACTCGACTGCCCCTTGCTGTAGGACTTCAGCCACGACGGGGTTTCCTCGGAATAGTTCTTTTTCAGGTACTCGATCTGTGTCATTGTCTATTTCCTTGTATGTATTGTTTTAGTGCCTCAGAATGGAATAACGTCAACTACCCACGTTTCCTACAATCTTTCACTTCCCATCGGAGAAAAACCAATCCGCGCTGACACAGTCGTGCGCGAACAGATAGCCAAGGCGGAAGTCCTTGAGCGGAACAGTGAAGCTGACCGTGCGGCCGGAGACTTTTTCGCGCAACTCCGCCGGGACATGCAGCTTCACGGCCTCGAGAAGCGCCTCGTCGTTCGAGCCGCAAACGACCGTCTCGGCACCGCGGTTGACGGCGTTGACGAACAACCAGGTTCCGGGCATCGCGGCCACGCTGCCCTCGACTTTCTCCCCGCAGTCTGCGACAAAGTCGATGTCGTCCAGAAACTTCACCGTCACGGGACGCCCGACGAAATCATCAAGTTCGTCCTTGGTGAAGGTCTGGTGGACTTCTTCGACCTTGAGGCACTCGACGGTCTTAGAGGTACGGCGATAGACCACGGCCGGCCTGTCGGTAGAGAGCGTCGCGCGAGTCGATTCAGGATCGATTCGGTACTCTCCGTAGAACTTGTACCAAAGCGAACCCTGCCGGCTCTCGCGGTAGAACACGTAGTGGGCCTTCGGATTGGCGAGCTCTTCTTGGATGCGCGCCTTGGACGTCTCGAGGTCATCGTTCCACTCGACGACAGACAGGACCTCGTTCCAGCCCCTCGCGTCAATCGACGGACCGAACTTGCGCTCGTTGTGCCAGCCCTCGCCGCCATCTTCGGAGTAGAGGCAGACGACCACGTCGGGCTTCCCTGGGATCCCGAACGAGATGCGGTACGGCAGCTTCTTTGCATTCCGTCCTAAGACACCCGTAACTTCGGCGACAGTATTGAAGTCATCGCCAAACTGTACGAAACCACGACGGAGGCAGCTGTTGAACTCACTCATCTTACTTAGTCCTTTCTTGTAGGGTTGGTTTTCTGTGTAATAACAATAAAAAAAACCGACAACCGGCGGCAATATTAGAGACGGGGCAATATTATGCCGCGGGGGCAAAGTTCAGCGATGCAAGGCCCGAACAGTTTCCGGGGAGCGCTTCGGTGGACAGCCCTTCCTTGGTTGCTGACGCCAACAGCTTGCCAGTCCAGATGTCGAACTGGAAGCGGCTGCCGTTGACAGTCTCAACACGAAGTTCCTCAGCCACGACGCAGGCCGAGGCGATTTCTTCGCCAAACTGGCGAGAGAATACTTTGCGGCCGCGGCGGGTGAGGACGGTGACAGCGTCGCCGCCTTTTTTGTACTGTGTGTAGAACGCGGTAGGTCGAGATACAGCCCTCTTGGGCTGGCGACGGTTGCAGAAGGCCGCGGCTATACGATCAGAGTTCCAGGATGATTTGGGTGTTCTCATGTTTTTTCCTTTCTTTAGAAGTTGTAAGTTGCACTAAATAAAAACGCCGTACTTCGGCGTTCATTACGTAGAATGTTGCAATAGAAGATTTTACATACCTGATCCTTTCTCATGTTATTAAATTACAACATACCCATCCATTCACCAGAAATATTTCCGGCGAGAAATTCTCAATCCAATTTTCAAAGATCAACTCCCCCCACAAATAGCGGAAGTGTTAAGCCCCCCTGCCTAACCAAAATCAGGCAGAATTCAACTAGACGCAAATGTCAGCACATGAACGAGGAATCGGCTATTTCTGGCTTTCAAGATAAAGCTGAAGCCGTTTCCTCGTCTTTTTAACAATCTGGAAGACTCGCACCCGCGAGATGTCCTTTTCCTCGGCATTGGCAATCTCGGCAAGCGACCATACGTGGCCATCCGCAAATCCATTATGCAGCATGAAGAACCGCCAGTTGCGCTCCGACACGCCCATTTCCGCGAGAATCCGCTTTGCCTCTGGCGTATGCCATTCGTGCAGCGTATCCATCACTCGCTCGAGTTTTCTTTTCATTCGTGTTTAATATCTTTCCACCAATGCTATCGTCGATTTGTATTTTCGCAAGAAATTATACCAAATCCTCCTTCTCCGTCAACCTGGGGAAAAACGCCGAGTCGTGCTCTCTACGAAAGGACTATGCAGCGAGATTGAAGCTCTCGCCGAGGGCCCGGGCATAACAATCCGGGCCATGCTTCTTGAGAAGCTTCCCTATGCGATGCTTAATTACGTTGACATTCTTTAGGGAGATGCCAAGACGAGCGGCAACTTCCTTCGCGGGAATCTGGAAGCGTTCGCGAAGCATAAAAACCTTGAAATCACGGAGAGAGACGTCCTGTTCTGCCTTAAAAATCTCAAGAGCCCTGGCAAGAGCGTCCTGGCGAGTCTCGGCGTCCATGGCGAAGCCCTGGAGCCCCGGGGCGAACATGTTCTCGAGCTCTTGCGAGGCGAACTCGACATACTTCGCATGGCGCTCAGAACGGCACCTGATGCGGCTAAGGAAAGACCTGGCTTGCCAATGGAGGTGAGAAAGCCAGTCGCTTTCGCACTGAGGGTACTTTTCGCCGTATGCTGCTATATCCTTCCTATGCATGAGCTTGTCAAAGGCAAACTCCACGGCGTCTTCGCGGTCGGCGAGACAATAGTGGCCGTTGAGACCGTTGACAAGTTTGGCGCGGAATTTCTTGTAGATTCCGCCCCAGGCTTCGTTGTCGAGAATCATTTTTTTATTATTTTTATTTTTCATACCCATAAATCTATCAACCGTTTTAGAATTTGTTAACTTTTTAAACGGCCCCCCACAATATGCCGGGGGTGTTAAGCCCCCACTTTTTCTAGATCGACATCTTGAACATCTCGTGAATCTCCCGACTCAAGCGCATTTCATCGACGGCGCCAAGCAGGACGTCCATCATGTTGCGGACACGATGCCCTTCGCTCAAGATATAGTCAAGCGCCAGGCAATACGAATGAAAGAAGCCCAGGAGCTCGCCACCCCTTGTATAGACGCCGTACATCATGCTGTGCCATGGACCAAACACGAACATGGGCACCACCTTCACGTCAAGGCCGCGCACGGCCAATTCGAACTTCTTTGCCATTGATCTCCTCTCCCAACTCCTGTAAAGCCTCGAGAACGGCAAAATATTACCAAGCCCCGTTCTCCCACACGCGAAGCACCTGTATCTTTACGCACAGCATGCATAATATTCGCGCAACAGCTTTAGTCTGCTTGGATGGCGGAGCTTGCGGAGGGCTTTGGCCTCGATTTGCCTAACGCGCTCCCGCGTCACGTTGAAGAATCGGCCAACCTCCTCCAGTGTGCGTCCACAGCCGTCGCTCAGACCATAACGATAGTCAAGAACCTCACGCTCGCGGCTTCCCAGCGTTTCAAGCACTTCGACCAGCCGCTCGTGCATAAAACGCCCATCCGCTGCCTCGCAGGGATTCACACTTGAAACGTCTGGGATGAGGTCTCCGACACAGGCATTCCCATCATCGCCGACCTTTGCATGAAGCGAGATTGGACGCTGCGCCATTTTCCTCACGGCGCGAATTTCACGAATCGGCAGCCCGCATTCCTTCGCGAGCTCCCGATCCGTCGGCTCCCGGCCCAATTTCTGAACGAGGCGCTTTTGTCCGCGCGCAACCTTGGCCATCTCTTCTACCATGTGAACAGGGAGGCGAATAGTTCGCGCCTTGTCGGCAATGGCCCTTGTCGCCGCCTGGCGAATCCACCAGGTGGCGTATGTCGAAAACTTGTATCCTCGTTTGTATTCAAACTTCTCAACTGCCTTCATAAGGCCCAAGTTCCCCTCCTGGACCAGGTCAAGGAAGCCGAGACCGCGATTTAGGTATTTCTTGATAACGGAGACGACGAGGCGGAGATTTGCCTCCACCACCCTGTTTCGTGCGTCTCGGCTTTCTTTAAGCGCCTGCCGAAGCTCGCCAAACACTTCAAGAAACCGCGCCGCCGGCATGGAAACGGACGCCGCATGCCGTACGATTTCATCCTGCAAAGCCGTCATCTCCCGCTTGCGCCGCTGAGATGGGCGCCGAGTTGCAAGCGATGCCTGTTTCGCTGCAAGGCGATTCAATGGCTGATAGAGGCGCTCGTCGACATCGGAGCAAATGGACTCCACGGCCTTCTGGCTGATGCACAGTGTCTTTAGGCACCTATCTGTCGCGGCGGCGCTACGCGCCTTCCCGAGAAGTCGGCGGAACTCTGGGATCGAGCGAAAATACGCATCGCGGTCTCCTTCAAAACTGTCTGAAACTACATTGTCAAACCGAATCCGCTGCCCCTCAAGAGCGTCCATAAGCCCTGCCAGCAGTTTGGGCGCAAAAGGAAGTCGGCAAAAGAGAGTCCGGACGGTAGTCTCCGCCTCGTATATGGTTTTGAATATCCGTTGCTCTTCGTCGGGACGTAAAAGCGCAAGCTGGCCCATTTGACGCATGTATAGGCGAGCGGGATCCTCCAGCTGACCTTCGGCGTTCTCCTCCTGCCGACTCTTTGCCGGTTGACAGGTCGCCACGTCCTCTTCGCGAATGACCTGCACGCCGTTCACTTCCAAGCCCTTGAGAACCTGCTCTGTCAGGACGGCGTCGACCAAGTCCTGCGGCATCAAGCAATTAAGCTCGTCAAACGTCACATATCCGCCATTCCGACGGCCAATGCGCAGTAGTTCATGGAGAGCCTCGTCCATGTCGACGGACTGAAGCAGAGAATAGGCCTCTTGCCCAGAGACAGGCTCCGCAGTCTCCTCGCCCTCGTTCACTTCGGGAGATTCCACTTCACCCTCGCCCGATCTCATCACATTTCTTTTCATCTTTTCCTCCTGTTAACAACAATCATGGAATTTTCTGGCACAGATAGTGGCGGGCGTCGCCCTTTGCCGTCGACGCAAACGGATGCCAGAGCGCATTGCGAAGCTTCGGTAGCACGGAAGGCAGAAGTTCGTCCGCCGCGCGCACGACCGCCTCCACGGGTTTTCCACGCCAGTACTTGTTCGTGGCGGCGTCATATCCGAGCGCTATCATCTGCTTCGACAATGCATCACCATCTGGCGCAACTCCGGCAGGCATGCGCAGGCGCAGCATCCCTTCAAGGAGCTCGATGGCAAACCGTCGGTGAGTAACGGACCCTCTCCGAATCCGCTCCTCGCAGGCCCTGAGGTTAACCGACAGCGCCGGCACCACGCGGTCTCCGTCGCGCATGAAATTGTGGATCGCCGTCACCAGCCCAAGGCCGGTGTCGAACCCCTTGTTGAGATGGATTGCACAGTCTGGGCACGGCTCGTCCCCCCAGCAGGCAGCGTGCGCGGCACTACGAAAGCGCGACAGCGCCTCGTAAACATCCCCGTGCGCCGCATAGTACCGCCGCTCTTCCCTTTCCGCCTTTTCGATGCGTGCAATCTGCCGCGAGAACCGCTTTTCGGCAACGCGCTTGGCATGACGGAAGTCTTCTTTCCGCTCTGAACGATCCTCCTTTTCCCTGACGCCAAGCCGCCGAAGAGTCTCCTTTAACGCCTTCTTGATCGCCTCGGTCCCGTCCGTCAGCGCCAGCCAGCGCTCCCGCTGCCACCTGAAGGCGTTTCTCGGACGCGCCACGCGTTCGAAAAGGTAGTTCGAGTCCGCGCTCTGCACGATGTTGCACGTCGCCTTCCCAGGTGCGCGCCTGAGTCCACGTCCGCACATCTGGATTGTCGGCAGGCGCGACGCGTCCCTAGCGAAGACGCTCGCCACGTCAGGCTGATCGAACCCCTCTGACAGCATC
>Ga0265299_10000538_pt1 | contig 46418 bp, 39 predicted proteins | sample AusTroGonzalo_MG_4_FD_193485 | JGI IMG/M metagenome (GOLD analysis project Ga0265299, IMG submission 193485) | Bovine rumen microbial communities from tropical cattle in Woodstock, Queensland, Australia - Gonzalo_02 | ecosystem: Host-associated > Mammals > Digestive system > Stomach > Rumen ...
TGCTCTGCTGCTACGAAGCTAAGAAGCGCGTTGGTGTAACTGGTAAGGTTATCGGTCTTGCTAACAGCCCGAAGTCAACACAGAGAATCAAGGACTTGGGATTCTGCGATGTTGTTGAAAGCGTTGCAGGAAAGACTCCAGTTGAAATTTACGAACTCGTTGAAAAGCTTACAAACGGCAAGATGGCTGATGTAACTATCAACTGCGTAAACGTTCCGGATCAGGAAATGACATCGGTTCTCTGCACAAAGGACGATGGTATCGTTTACTTCTTCTCGATGGCAACCAGCTTCACAAAGGCTGCTCTCGGTGCAGAAGGTATCGGTGCTGACGTTAACATGATCGTTGGTAACGGTTACACAAAGGGACACGCTGATTTCACTCTCCAGGAACTCCGCGAAAGCCCAGAATTGAGAAAGATTTTCGAAGAATTGTACGCATAATCAATAGAGAATCAAATAAAAAGCTCGCAAATGCGGGCTTTTTTTATTTTACTCGTTATCAAACGCTGCCTTACACCACCCTAAATCCGTGATTTGTAAAATACTCTGCGATGTCATCGGTACAATCACCATCTATAATTAGGTGATGGTTGCCGAGAGGGAATTCGCGTAGCAGGAACAAGCCCTTCGATGTCATCTTTATTTTCACTTGCGTACGACAAGCCAAAGGAGAGTTACAGTTATCTATGATTTCGCCCAACGACAAGAAACAATACTCAAGTTTCCTGTCTATTCGGAAAATAGTAACGTTTTGCCTCTTCATTTCGCCTTTTACAGCAGCATACTTACCTGTCTCGTAGTGAGTTGTGACTTCCATCTTGTCGAGCAAACTCTTTTGTACCGTGCAGTGCGAAAAAATAGCCGCCTCCCTGTCGGCAAAACTAAGGTTTGCCATCCACGGAATTTTGCCAGTCAAACGCTTTACAATCATCATACCCGTTGCTGAACACAAATCGCCTTCACAGGCTGCAGGAAAACCATAATCGTTCATTGCCGACACCGGCAAACAAATCGTATTTCCAATCTTACCTATCAGTCCGAAACATGCTACAGTGATAGCATCAAGGTTGTTCTGACGAATCAAAGTGTCGAACTTCTTGACCAACGACAGTTCCGACGTATAGCTTTCGTGACCAAAACTGGCAAAAGTATCAGCAAAATGGCAGAAATCCTCTCCTTCGGGCAAATCAAGAAGCTCTTCCCATGAAAATTTAACAAGCTCTATGTCAAGCAAATCATTCAACAGATCCTCGTCTGGAATACTTGAAACCAACCAGTCGGAAACTCCGCCAATCAATCCGAGCCTTGACTTTTTCCCTTGCACTGGCGGCATAAGATACCTTTCCAATTCATCAAGGCTTTCCAGCTTGTCAACATCGAAAAGTTTGGTATTTATACCCTTTTCGTTAAGATAAGCCTTTACTTCGGTAGCAGCAGCCCATGAATTGCCGTTGCGTGATGCCAGGAAACAATAACGATTCTTTGATTCAATCCTACTAAGCACCTTGTGCTCGGTTCCACCGGTAAGAAACCAGATTACATCAGGATTAGACTGTACAAAAACATCGGGCGTAAGGTTGAAACGCCCAAGAAAATCGGTGACGACGGACGACGGAGGGATGTCGCTGTCGTCGCCCGATGATGCTAAAAATATTTTCAAAGCTTTAATTTTAAGTTCTACAATCGACTACTTTGCAGCAATCATTTCAATTTCTACAAGAGCCTTCTTGGGAAGTTCCTTGACAGCGAAAGCTGCTCTTGCGGGAGGATTTGCAGTGAAATACTTTCCGTAAACAGCATTCATGTCGGCAAAATAGCTCATATCGGCGAGCAGGCAGGTTGACTTAACAACATTGTCGAAAGTGCAGCCGGCAGCCTTTAGGATAGCTTCCAAGTTCTTCATACTCTGTTCTGTCTGTGCCGTAATGCCTTCTGGCATTGTTCCAGTTTTGGGATCAATTGGCAACTGACCGGAAATAAAAATCATACCGTTTGCCTCAACAGCCTGGCTATAAGGACCGATTGCTGCAGGCGCATTGTCTGAATGAATTATGTTCTTCATGTTCTTAGTTTTAAAATTAAAGGACAAAAATAATACGAATATTGTGTTTGCAACACATTTTTTTAATAATTTTATCGTGGTGGCATTATCGATAGACAAAACATAGTTTTTCAATCAACAAATACATATTTGCAAATAAACATATTGCTAGTCTAAAAATAATAAATATATTTGCAGAGATATTTTCCAATTAAGATTCGCAGGATTTTGAAAATAGGCTTCACGGAATCATGTGGATAATTAACAAAAAATTTGAAGCCTGATGATATATAATATGAAGAAGGTTGTTTTATTTTCAGTAGTTTTTATCTGCACACAATGTGTAGTATTCGGACAAAATAATATCGAAAAAGCCATAGAAGCGTTTGAAAAACAGGATTATAAAAAAGTAGTAAAACTACTGACCCAACCTGCTAAAGAGGGCAATGCTGGCGCACAGAACATTCTTGGAATATGCTATGATCAGGGATTAGGCGTAAAACAATCATATACAGAAGCCGTAAAATGGTATAGCAAGGCAGCCGAGCAAGGAGTTGTAAAATCTCAATACAACTTAGCACTTTGCCATTTTAACGGACAAGGCGTAAAACAATCGTATACAGAAGCCATAAAATGGTTCCGCAAAGCCGCTGAGCAAGGATATATTAGTGCACAATACAATTTAGGACATTGCTACTTTAGCGGACAAGGAGTAGATCAATCATATACAGAAGCAGTAGAATGGTTTCTCAAAGCAGCCGAACAGGGATATGACAAAGCCCAATACAACTTAGGTATATGCTATTATAATGGCTATGGCGTACAGCAATCTGATACTGAAGCAATAAAATGGTTTCGCAAAGCAGCAGAACAAGGTTATAAAGATGCAGCAGATGCATTAAAGATATTAGAATCAAACTAATAGTTGCAGATATTAGATGCTCCACATTTTTTAACATTTCTGCAAAAATTCACATGATTTTTGAAAACAGGCTTCACGGAATCATGTGGATAATTAACAAACAAACTGAAGCCTGATGTTATATAATATGAAGAAGTTTGCTTTATTTTTAGTAGTTTTTATATGTGCACAATGCGTTGTGCTCGGACAAAATATGGAAAAATTAATGGATAAAGCAGAAATAGCATTAGACAATTACGATTATAAGAAGTATGCAAAATTATTGAAAAAACCAGCTATGAATGGCATTGCAGAAGCTCAATACAAATTAGCAAATTGCTATCATAAGGAAATAGGCGTAGCACAAAACTACGAAGAAGCTGTAAAATGGTTTGTAAAAGCAGCCGAACAAGGTCATGCAGCAGCTCAAAACAACTTGGGCAATTGCTATCTTGCAGGACAAGGCGTAGCCCAAAACTATGAAGAAGCTCTAAAATGGTATCGCAAGTCTGCGGAACAAGAGACAGATGCAGCTCAATACAATATAGGCAATTGCTATTATAATGGATGGGGTGTTGATCAATCGTACACAGAAGCAGTGAAATGGTTTCGCAAGGCAGCAGAACAAGGCTATGCAAAAGCTCAATACAATTTAGGTATATGTTATCGCATGGGAAATGGTATAGAGCAATCAGATACTGAAGCTATAATATGGATTCGCAAGGCTGCCGACCAAGGTCATGCAAAAGCAATAGGAGCTTTAAAAACAATGGGAGCATACTATTAGTTGCAAATATTGTTTCGATCCACATTTTTTGAATATTCTTATTCTTAATAAACAATACAGATAACTTAAGCCACTCAATTTATACCAAAAATATATTTGCGACGAAACATATTGCTAGTCTAAAAATAATAAATATATTTGCAGAGATATTTTCCAATTAAGATTCACAGGATTTTGAAAATAGGCTTCACGAAATCATGTGGACAATTAACAAACAATTTGAAGCCCGATATATATAATATGAAGAAGTTAGCCTTATTGTTATTCGTTTTTGCATGTGCACAGTGCGCACTATTCGGACAAACTATCGACGAATTAATGAGTAAAGCACAAGAAGCGAGTGAAAAAGAAGATTTTACAGAAGCTGCAAACCTCTGGAAGACCGCAGCAGAAAAAGGTAATGCTGAAGCTCAATTTAAATTAGGCATTTGCTATCTTAACGGAATAGGCGTAGAACAATCAACTACAGAAGCTGTCAAGTGGTGTCGTATGGCAGCAGAACAAGGCGACATGGCTGCACAATCAATGTTAGGCTTTTGCTACGAAAACGGTATCGGTGTTAATCAATCATATACAGAAGCCGTAAAATGGTATAGGAAGTCGGCTGATCAAGGATATGCTGAAGCACAAAGTAATATGGGATACTGCTATAAAAACGGCTATGGCGTGAAGCAATCATATACAGAAGCTTTGGAATGGTACAGAAAGGCAGCTGCACAAGGGAATGCTGATGCTCAAAGCTATCTGGGATTCTTTTACGAAAACGGCTGGGGCGTGAACCAATCATACACAGAAGCAGTGAAATGGTATGAGTTGGCGGCAGAACAAGGAAATGAAGATGCCCAATGCAATCTTGGCGTATTCTATTATAATGGAACAGTCGTAGAACAATCATACACCAAAGCTTTTGAATGGTTTAGCAAAGCAGCAGAACAAGGCAAACCTAGAGCACAGTACTTTTTAGGTGTCTGCTATTTAACCGGCAATGGCGTAGAGGAATCTGACGAAAATATTGTCTTAGCCGTAGTATATTTCAGAATGGCTGCAGGTCAAGGATTTGCAATGGCGCAATATAATTTAGGCATCTGCTACGAAAACGGACAAGGCGTAATACAATCATATACCGAAGCGGCAAAATGGTATGAGTTGGCGGCAATACAAGGATATGTAGATGCTCAATACAAATTGGCCAATTGCTACCTTTTCGGTACTGGCAAAGAGCAATCAGCAGAAGAAGCCTTAAAATGGTATGGCAAGGCTGCAGAACAAGGCGATGCCGACTCACAATTCACGTTAGGCGTATGCTATGAAGAAGGATATGGTCTAAAACGATCAGACAAAGATGCTGTAAAGTGGTATCAATTAGCTGCAGAACAAGGACATGATGTTGCTCAATACTACTTGGGCTTATGCTATTATAAAGGTAAAGGCGTAAAGAAATCACCCAAGGAAGCTAAAAAATGGATCACATTGGCAGCAATGCAAGGCAACGAAGATGCAATAAAAACACTAGAACAAATTAAATAAAAACCCATCTGAAATATGGCAAACGCCATAAGCGATGATTATTTTGCACAAAATAATGTCGCTATTCGAAACTCAATGGCTCACACCTTTGCTCTTGGCTAGGATTTTTAGCTCGCGCCAGCAGCAATCGCAAATCTAAAATCTTAAATTGTAATTATTATTGTATTTTTGCACATTAAATCATTGCAAAATAATGAACGAAATACAATTCATAATATACCAGTTGCCAGATGAGGATGGAAAAGTGCAGGTTGTCATAAAGGACGAAACAATCTGGGCGACACAAAAGGCTATGGCACAGTTGTTTGATTGCACAACAGACAACATTGGTCTTCATTTAAAAAACATATTTGCATCCAAAGAATTGGACAAGGATTCAGTTACCGAGAAAATCTCGGCAACTGCCGCCGATGGGAAAAACTATCTTACCTCGTTCTATTCCCTCGATGCTATCATTGCCGTAGGCTATCGCGTATCATCTGCACGAGCAACAAAATTCCGCATCTGGGCAACCAAGATACTCAACGAGTATATTCGAAAAGGCTTTGTGCTGGATGACAACCGAATGAAACAGGGTGAACAGATTTTCGGAAAAGACTATTTCCGTGAACTGCTCGAAAGAGTTCGCTCAATCCGTACTAGCGAAAGACGCATCTGGCAACAAATAACAGACATTTATGCAGAATGTAGTGTCGATTATGACAAGAACGCTCCTACTACACGCGATTTTTACGCAATGATTCAGAACCGTTTTCATTATGCCATAACAGGACAAACAGCAGCGGAAATCATATACACAAAAGCAGACCATCAGAAACCAAACATGGGACTTACAACTTGGAAAAATGCCCCAGATGGCAGGATTCTTAAATCTGATGTCACTATTGCAAAAAACTATCTATCAGAAAACGACATAAAAAGACTAGAAAGAGCAGTTTCCGGATTCTTCGATTATATTGAAGACTTGATAGAAAACGAGAATACTTTTAATATGTCGCAATTTTCGGAAAGTGTAAATGCATTCCTTACATTCCGTAAATTCCAAATATTACCAAACAAAGGCAAAATTTCTAAAACTGAGGCCGATGCAAAAGCTGAAAGTGAATACGATATTTTTAACAAGACACAACCTATCCTATCCGACTTTGACAAGATAATAAATCGACTAAAAGGAGAATAGTCCATGCCCAACTCCAACGAAAATAAACAAGAACAAACAACAAACTATGACCGACGGATATTTGAATTTTGACGAATACATACGCCAAGGGGAACCGGCAAAACGCGAAAGGGCTGACGCATGGCGCGTGGCAATCGGCTTACAGGCCGTTGACGGGCTTAAGACATCGGAATATCTGCAAGAAACAGCCCGCCGCAACATCGAAGGCGAAATCACCATCGACCAGGCCCGTGAAATGGTAAAGCAATACTATGTCACAAAAACCAGCCACGACGAGGACGATGCCGACAAGGAAGAGGCCGACAGAGTATCCAGCAACATTTCTAAGTTGCTCCAAACCGATGCCTTTACATATAGCGTTGCAGGATTGGCAGCAATACACAAGGCTATCTTTGAGGGTGTGTTCAAACATGCCGGACAATTCCGCGAATACGACATTTCAAAGAAAGAATGGGTGCTTCGTGGCGACTCTGTGCTTTACGGACGCTGGCAAGACTTACGCATGGCAATAGAATACGATCTGGAACAAGAGCGTCAGTTCGACTATTCAACACTCGACAAAGGGCAAATGATGGAGCATCTTGCCAAGTTTGTGGCTGGAATATGGCAAACTCATCCATTTCGGGAAGGCAACACACGCACCACAGCCGTCTTTACAATCAAATACCTGCGGTCACAGGGTTTCAATGTAAACAATCAAATGTTTGAACAACATTCCTGGTACTTCCGTAATGCATTGGTGCGTGCCAATTATCGTAACTTGGAGAAAGGAATAAATTATGAACCGATATTCCTTGTGCGATTCTTCCGCAACTTGCTACTTGGCGAAAACAACATGCTGAAGAACCGCTACATGATAATCAATCCGCCCGAAGAATGGAAGATGCCAGAAAGCGAACAAACACCCGACAAGTCACCCGACAAGCTACCCGACAAGTCACCCGACAAGTTACCCGACAAGTTACCCGACAAGTTACCCGACAAGTTCGATACTAACAATCTGCATATCAAAAACTTAATCACCATTATTGGCAGAAACAATTTTTCCATAAAGGAAATGATGGATAAAGCGGGACTAAAGAACAGGGAAAGCTTCATGGATGTCTATCTCAAACCAGCAATCAAGGATAAATTTGTCCGCCTACTCTACCCTAAATCTCCACGCCACCCCCGACAGAAATATCTGCTTACAGTAAAAGGGTTGGCATTATACAATGAATTAACAAAAGGAGAATATATTGTTGTGCCAGATTTATAATTCGTCTGACAAGGCTGAATATCAGCATTCGTAATGCGCAATTAACATTATAATGCTGCAACAAGCACAGTTGAAACAAGATATGTTGATTTTTACCTATGTTTTGGAACAAAATTTACTCAATTTTACCTATGTTTTGAAACAAAATTTATTAAAATTTACCTATGTTTTAAAACAAATTATTATCTTTGCAGCGTGATTTAAAATTGATATTCAAATGTTTAGACGAAAGATAACAGAATCTCTGGAAAAATGGGCAAACAAGGAAGACCGCAAACCCCTTGTGCTAAGAGGTGCTCGTCAGGTTGGAAAGACCACTGCCGTAAACGAATTCGGCAAACAGTTTGACAACTACCTATATGTAAATATGGAGCGTGATGCCAACCTAAAGCTATTCGAGGAAACCGACGATGTGCATGCGCTGCTCGAAATGTTATTCCTAAGTTGCAATGTGAAAAAGAAAAACGGACGGACGCTGCTGTTTATCGACGAAATACAAAATTTGCCAAAGGCAGTTGCAAAACTACGCTATTTCTATGAGGACAGCCCAGAGATATTCGTCATAGCCGCAGGCTCGCTGCTGGAGACAATGCTCGACAGGCATATATCGTTTCCTGTAGGCAGGGTGGAATATATGGCAATGCATCCTTGTTCGTTTCGCGAATACTTGTGGGCGGTAGGCGAAGAACGCTTTGCCGATCCCATAATGGACGCATCGCTGCCATCGGCATTCCACGACACCATGAACGGACTGTTCAATACATACGCACTTATAGGTGGAATGCCAGAAATCGTAAAGACATACGCTGCAAAAAGGGATGTGTTGTCGCTGTCGGAAAAATACAGGCAGCTAATAACTTCGTACAAGGACGATGTGGAAAAATATGCGCAGCGCTCGTCGCAGATAAATGTGATACGATACATTCTCGAAAATGGCTGGGCATTCGCAGGTGAGGCAATAACTCTCGGAAACTTTGCGGAATCTTCGTACAAGGCTCGCGAAACTGGCGATGCGTTCAGGACCATGGAGAAGGCCATGTTGCTAGAACTTGTTTACCCAATAACCAATGAAAACATTCCGATAGTTCCAGACCTAAAAAGGTCGCCAAAACTTATATGGCTCGACATAGGATTGGTAAACTATGCATCACGCATACAAAAGGAATACCTGTATAGCAACGACCTTCTGGACACATGGAAAGGGAAGTCGGCAGAACAAGTTGCTGCCCAGGAACTAGCGACGCTTACCGATGATTTCGGACAGAAACGCAACTTCTGGGTTAGGGCTCAGAAAGGTGCAACTTCGGAAGTAGATTTGGTCTATCCTTACGAAAACAACATAATACCGATAGAAATAAAAAGCGGTCACAATGCACACCTAAAGTCGTTGCACCAATATATGATAAAAGCGCAGCATCGACTTGCAATAAGGATATGGTCGGGCAAATTCTCAATAGATACCGTAAATGATGCGAGCGGCAAACCATTCAAATTGGTGAACCTGCCATTCTATTTTATGTCGGCAATACCAAAGATAGTAGAGCGTGAAATATAATTCGTTTTCACTCTTATTACGCAACATAACTACTTGATAATAAACACAAAGCACCACGTTCTTATGTTGTATCGGATTTGCAATCCGATACGTCCGAATATCAGCATTTGTAATGCTGAAAAAACATTATAATGCAGAAACAAGCATAGTGGTTTAAAATAGGCGGATTAAAAATCCTTATACTCATATAGTCTGGATTGCAAATCCAGACAACATTAGTCATAATGGCATATAACTACCTGATAATAAACGTCAAACACCTTCTATTCTTTCTATCTGCAGTCCCATTAGAAAAAAATCATCAAGATTAAATTTCCTATCGAAAAAAGTTGTATCTTTGCACCGCAATTCGCGGATGTGGCGTAATTGGTAGCCGCGCTAGACTTAGGATCTAGTGCCGAAAGGCGTGGGGGTTCGAGTCCCTTCATCCGTACAATCGACCGCATTACAATTCAAGTGCGGTTTTTTAGATTATAAGATTTTGTAATTTAGTAATTTATCAAAAAAAAGACGACCTAATGGAAGTTGTAAAAAACCAAATTGACGATTTAAATCTTACGCTGAATATCACCGTAAGCAAGGAAGACATTGAAGAAAACGTAGAAAAGACCTTGAAAACTTACCGCCAGAAAGCGGAAATCAAAGGTTTCAGAAAAGGTAACGCCCCGATGGGTTTGATAAGAAAAATGTACGCTCAGGCTGTACTTGCTGACGAACTCAACAAGTTCGTTGGAAAGACTCTCAGCGACTACATTGAAAACGAAAAACTTAACATCCTCGGAGAACCTCTGCCAAACGAAGGTACAAAGACCATAGACCTTGCAAAGGACGAAAAGTTCGAATTCGCTTTCGACCTCGGTATCGCTCCCGAATTTGAAATCAAACTCTCGAAGAGAGACAAACTCAACAAGTACATAGTAAAGGCAGAAGACAAGGACATCGAACGCTACATCGAAAACTACAGAAGTCAGTACGGAAAGTACGAGGACATCAAGAAGGCAACAGAAAAGGCTCTCCTAACCGGTAGCCTGACTCAGATTGCCGAAGACGGTTCTGAAATCGAAAACGGACTCAAGAACGATGACGCTAACCTCGCTATCGAATTCATCAAGGACGACAAGATTAAAAAGCAGTTCATCGGTGCAACCGTTGACACTATCATCGACTTCGACATAAAGAAGGCTTTTGAGGAGGAAGGTAAGATTGCCGTTATGCTTAAGGCAAAGAAGGAAGAAGTTGCAAACATGGCTCCTAACTTCCGCCTAGTAGTCAAGACTGTAAAGGAATACAACAAGGCAGAAATCAATCAGGACTTGTTCGACAAGTGCTTCGGCAAGGATACAATCAAGACTGAAGAGGAATTCCGCAACCGTATTGCCGAAGACATCACAGCTTCGTTCAAGCGTGAGAGCAAGTACAAGATGATGCTCGACATAAAGGAAAAACTCCTCAAGAAACTCGACCTCAAACTTCCGGAAGAATTCTTGAAACGCTGGGTTAAGGTTACCAACGAAAAACTCACACAGGAAGAAATCGACAACGAATTCCCGAAGTTCCTCGACGACCTCCGCTGGACTCTCATCAAGACCAAGGTTGCTAAGGACAACAACATAAAGGTTGAAAAGGAAGAACTTGAAAAGGCTGCACAGGAAATGGTTGCCGCTCAGTTCGCACAGTACGGAATGGCCTATATTCCAAATGAGTATGTAGAAAAGTATGCAAAGGAACTTCTCCAGAAGGAAGACGAAGTTCGCCGTATCTACGAACACGAACTCGAAGACAAGGTAGTTGACTTCCTCGCCGAAATGGTAAAACTTGAAGACAATGAAATTTCAGTTGACGAGTTCCTTAAGTTGTTCAAATAAACATATTGTAAATAGAATGAAAAGGCTCTTAGGAGCCTTTTTTTGTATAGATAAATGGGGTTTTGTTGATTAATGTGGCTGTCACATAGTTTTGCTGACAACAATAATATGAATCAATTCCCCATTTCAAAAATCTTTTCAAATTCTGCAAAAAAAGTCTTACCTTCGCACCTTAAAATTAAAAAGAGATTTCTATGGCTACGAACAGTAAAATCATTATGGACGGTCTCACATTCGACGATGTCCTCCTCATTCCAGCATATTCGGAAATTATACCTGCACAAGTGACGCTAGGTTCTTGGTTTTCAAGGAACATAAAAATCAACACGCCAATAGTTTCAGCGGCAATGGACACAGTTACCGACAGCCGTATGGCAATAGCAATGGCTCGTCAAGGCGGAATTGGTGTAATCCACAAGAATATGCCTATCGATATTCAGGCTCGTCACGTAAACCAGGTTAAGAGGGCTGAAAATGCAATGATTCTGAATCCCGTCACCATAGACGTTGAAAGCAATGTAGGCGACGCCCGCAAAATAATGAACGAATACAACATCGGCGGTCTGCCAGTGGTTGATTCGGAAAAACGTCTCTGCGGTATCCTTACAAGTCGCGATATGCGTTTCCAAGACGATGCCAGCAAGCCTATCCGCGAAATTATGACCCCTGCGGAAAAACTTGTCACTGCCGACCAGAACACAAAACTTGATGCTGCAAAGGACATTTTCAGAAAATACAGAATAGAAAAGCTGCCTGTAGTTGACAAGGACAACAAGCTCGTAGGACTTATCACCTACAAGGACATCACAAAGGCAAGCGTTAGCCCAAATTCGTGCAAGGACTCCAACGGTCGTTTGCGCGTAGCAGCAGCAGTGGGTATTTCGGGCGACTCCATCGAACGTATGGAAGCACTTGTAAATGCCGGTGCCGATGCTCTCGTAATCGATACTGCCCACGGGCATACAAAGAGCGTAAACGAAGTTCTGAAGACTGCTCGTAGCAAATTCCCGAACATAGACCTCGTTGTAGGAAACGTAGCCACAGCCGAAGCAGCAAAACTTTTGGTTAAGAATGGTGCCGACGGCGTAAAGGTCGGTATAGGTCCCGGTTCAATCTGCACGACAAGAATCGTGGCTGGAATCGGTGTTCCGCAACTTACCGCAATTATGAACGTTTGCGAAGGCATCAAGGGTTCGGGCGTTCCAGTAATCGCAGACGGCGGCATCCGCTATTCAGGCGACATAGTGAAGGCTATCGCTGCTGGTGCATCGTCAATCATGGCTGGTGGACTTTTCGCAGGTACCGAGGAAGCCCCGGGTTCGACCATTATCTACAACGGACGTAAGTTCAAGGAATATCGCGGTATGGGTTCGCTCGAAGCAATGCAGCTCGGTTCAAAGGACCGCTATTTCCAGGATATGGAAGACGATGTCAAGAAACTTGTTCCAGAAGGAATTTCGGGTCGCGTACCTTACAAGGGAACTCTCAACGAAGTGATTTATCAGCTCATTGGCGGATTGAAGGCTGGTATGGGCTACTGCGGAGCAAAGAACATCGAGGAACTTCACGAAAAGGCTCAGTTTGTACGCATTACCGCTAACGGCGTTGTCGAAAACCATCCACACGACATTACAATCACAAGGGAGGCTCCAAACTATTCAAGAAATCAGTAAACGAATTAACATGAAAAAGACCATATTACAGATTGCATTGCTACTTTTTGGCATCGGTTTGTATGCACAGGACAGGACTTTGCTCGAAATCGACAACGAAAAGATTGATGCAGACGAGTTCATCCATATATTCAACAAGAATGCCAACCACGACGGCAAGGTGACACGCAAGGATGTTGACGAATATATGGAACTTTTTGTCAATTTCAAACTTAAAGTCCACGAAGGCCAGGCACAAGGACTTGACACCTCGCGCAGTTTCCGCCAGGAGATTGCAGGCTACCGCAAGCAGCTTGCCCAGCCTTACCTCAGCGACAAGAGCGTAGAGGACGAACTTGTAAGGGAAGCCTACGACAGAATGTGCTACGATGTTGATGTGAGCCACATACTTATCACCGTCAACAGCAATGCCTCGCCCGAAGATACTCTAAAGGCTTGGAACAAAATCAACGAGGTTTACAAGCGTGCCGTCAAGGGCGAAAATTTCTCGAAACTTGCCGACACCTATTCGCAGGACCCGTCGGTTGCAAAGAATCACGGCGACCTCGGCTACTGCACGGTTTTCGGTTTGGTTTACGACTTCGAAACCGTTATGTACAACACCAAGCCAGGCGAAGTTTCGGCTCCGTTCCGCACACGCTACGGCTATCACATCCTGAAAGTGAACGACAAGCGCCCATCGAAAGGTCGCTACAAAGTCGCCCACATAATGGTGGTTTCGCCGCAGGACGCAACAGCCGAACAGAAGCAGGAAGCAAAGGCTACCATCGAAAACGTGTATGCTCAACTGAAAAATGGTGCCGACTTTGCAGAAATGGCCGACAAGTACAGTGCCGACCGCAGAACCGCCGTTAAAGGAGGCGAACTGGGCTGGATAAACGTTGGCGGCAGAATGATAAAGGAATTCGAAGATGCCGTATTCAAGTTGGAAAAAGTTGGCGACATTTCGGATATTGTTACGACAAGTTACGGATACCATATTATAAAATTGCTCGAAAAGGAACCGATAAAGCCGTTCGAGGAATGTAAGGCCGACCTTAAGTCGAAAGTTAGCGGAAATATGCGTTCGTACAAGGGGCGCGACGTGGTGGTTGCCAATCTGCGCAAGGAATATGGCATCAAGGATATGTCGAAGAAAGTTGCTCCGTTCTACAAGAAATACGTTACCGATTCTATATTAAACGGTACTTGGAAAATTGACTCCACCTTGAAACTCGACAAGGTTGTGTTTGAAGTAAAAGGACAGAAATACACAGAAAAGGATTTTGCCAATTATTTTACCAAATTTAATGTAAAACAGCCAACTGTTGATGTCAAGATGTTGGTTCTCAATGGATACAAGCAATTCTGTGACAAGTGCATAATCGAATACGAAGAAAAACACCTTGAAGAAAAATATCCGTCGTTCCGTTATCTTATGAAGGAATACCACGATGGAATATTGCTTTTCGCTCTTACCAACGAAGCCGTATGGAACAAGGCTATTGCAGACAGCACTGGACTTGAAGCCTACTACAAGACAGTAAAGGAAAACTACAAGTGGGGCTATCGTTACGATGTCAAGACATACAAGTGCAAGGATGCGAAGTCGGCAACAGAACTTTCCAAAGCCTTAAATGCAAATTTCGATGACGAGACAATTGTTGCCAAACTCAACGCTAAGGATTCCACAACAGTTGTTGCTGGCGAATCTGCATTGGAAGAAAAAGGGCACAGCCTATTTGTTGACAATGCAATACGCGAAAGCGGAATTACTGAAACTTCAGGACAGACAAAGGTATTTAACAAGGAAAACACCGTAACCGCAGTAAAAGTTATTGCCCCGACAACAAAGAAACTCAGCGAAATCAGAGGAATTGTTACTGCAGCATATCAGGATTACCTTGAAAAGCAGTGGACGGAAGGTCTGCACAAGAAGTACAATGTGAAAATCCACGAGGAAATGCTCGACCAGATTGTCAAGGAACTTTCCGAAAGCAAGTAACAATGCCAAAGTACGTTGCATTCATATTGCTAGCTATTGTCGTCTGCTCGTGCGGAAAGAAAAATGACGTGCCTGCCGTACAAGCAAAATATGTGGCAAGTTTTGACGAAGATACGCTTTTCGAGTACGAACTTGTACGAGCAATATCACCGTTCTGCGACTCGAAGGACAGTGCGAAATTGGCTGACGATTACATTGATGAATGGTTGACAGAACGCATTATGTACAAGGAAGCCGAAAAACTTCTGTCCGACACGACTGACATAGCAAAAAAAATAATGCAGTACCGCCGTCAACTCTACACACACGAATATTGCGAAAAGTACGTTTATAGTAACGTGAATATGAATGTTACAGAAAAGGAAATAAACGACTACTACGACAAGCATCTGAACGAGTATGTCATTAATACAACGTATGTTAAGGCTCACTATATGACAATTTCGCCCAAGATTGTACGCTACTACGAAATTTATGAAAAACTGCGCAAAAGCGACCTCGACAGCGAGCAAGAACTTGGCGACTACTGCGACAGTCCCGACAAGGCTGTCTATTTCGTGAAGGACTGGGTGGAATTCAGCGATTTCCTGAAACTTATCGACTATAGCGGAACCATTGAACCATACGAACTTAAATACAAGAACACACTCGACTACGTACGCGACACACTTCACTACCTCGTCAAGATTGACGACTACCTTGTCCCAGGCGACCTTTTGCCCATCGAACTTGCCAAGCCCAAAATCATACAAATAATTATGAACAAGCGCAGGCACGACAAGTACATACAGGCAAAACAGGATTTGCTGAGGAAATACAAGCCTAACGGAGAAATTGTCATTGGCAACAAATAGCACAATATGAAGAAAACGATTATAATAACCGCAATAGCCCTGCTTATAGGTGCAAGCACTCAGGCGCAGGGAATCATCGACAAGATTGTAGGTATTGTCGGCAACGAAATAATAATGATGTCCGACATCGAGAACCAGTACATACAGATGGCAAGTCAGCAGATGAAAGTTGACGGAAACACCCGTTGCGAAATCCTTGAGGACATGATGTTCCAGAAACTGCTGTATGTACAGGCGCAGAAAGACAGCCTTTCGGTTACGCCCAAGGAAGTGGAAACCGAACTCGACCGCCGTCTTAGTGTTTTCATCAACCAGATAGGTTCGGAACAGAAACTGGAAGAGTATTTCGGCAAGACCATCAAGTCAATAAAGGACGATTTGCGAAGCACTATCGAAGAACAGATGCTGGCGCAGAAAGTTCAGCAGAAAATCATCGGCGACACCAAGGTTACTCCATCGGAGGTAAAAAATTTCTTTGAAAAGTTGCCCGCCGACAGCATTCCTACCATCGAGGCATACTACGAACTTTCCGAAATTGTAATAAAGCCCGAAGTGAGCAAGGAAGACAAGGAAAAGGTAATTGCCGAACTGAACAAGATTCGTGAGCGCATACTCAACGGCGAAAGTTTCTCGACAATGGCAGTGCTATATTCCGAAGACCCGGGCTCGGCAATGAAGGGCGGCGAACTCGGCTTTGTCAGCAAGACCGACCTCGTACCCGAATTTTCGCAGGTGGCGTTCAACCTTACAAGTCCGCTGGATGTTTCGCAAGTGGTTGAAACCGAATATGGCTTCCATATTATCCAGATGATTGAGAAAAAAGGTAACATGATGAACTTCCGCCACATACTTATGAAACCAAAAGTTAGTATGGAAGCCCTCGAAGCCGCCGACAAGAAAGCAAACGAAGTCTATAGCATATTGAAGTCCGACACAATCAGCTTTACCGATGCCGTGAAGAAGTATAGCAATGGCGACAGCAAGGGTTCGGACGGAAAAGTTATGAATCCCTACTATGGCGATGCCAGAATGACAAACGATTTTCTTGACCCATACACCAAGTCGGCAGTAATGTCGTTAAAGGAAGGCGAGTTCTCCAAACCATTCCTCTCAAGCGACAACAAGGGAATCCGCGTAATCAAGATTGTCCGCCTCGACCTCGACGTAAAGGAACACAAGGCCAATATGAAGGACGACTACCTTACACTGCAAAGGGCAGCCTTGGAAGACAAGAATAGCCGCCTGATTGACGAATGGGTAAAGGACAAGGTACAGAGCGTTTACATAAAGATTGACGACGACTATAAGGATTGCAATTTCAACGTAAAATGCTGGATAAAGTAAGGAGGCTAACAGTCCAACAGGGATGCAATTGCTGTGGATAATTGTACGGCAACAAATACCTCCTAGAACGGTATAGCGGTCTTTTGTTGTTTTATTGGCTAAAGACGGTTTCTGTGGCTTCGCCGTTTGAATGTTTTGGGCTTACAGGTTAGAAGTCTAACAGGCTTAAAGCCTTTTGGGACTTTTAGCCTTCTCTTTTTTTAGCCTTTTATCCCTCAACGTTTTTGTGGCTGACGCCGTTTCAGGGTTTCCGCCCCCTGAGCTTGTCGAAGTATCGAAGGGTGGTTTGAATGGCTTCGCCGTTTCTAAGTTCCACGTTGTTGTTTGTTAAGCATGTTGGATTCGTGCTAATATGTAAGTTTTAATATATTAAGCATATTTAAGTATGCTTATTTTGATAAAAAATAAATATTAAGCATAAAAGACATATACTTATTGCTTAATATTTATTGTGTAGAATAACGACAAATTCTATGCGTGTCCCACCGCCTTTATGAAGTTGTCGATGACATTCTTCATCTGCGGACCTTTGCCGTCGTAGTTGTTGATGATTATGCAGAAGACGATCTTTTCGTTGCGAATATTGGTTATGATGCCGGCAAGAGAACGCACACGCGTCATACTGCCGGTCTTGGCTTGAACCTTGATTTTGCCGTCTGAACTGCACTTGTAACTTTTCAGGGTTCCGCTTTTGCCAGCAACAGCCATTCCTGAAATGAAACTTTCGCCATATTTGCTTTTGTCGATGTGCTTTAGGAGTTGTGCCGTCTGCTTGGCGTTTATTGCATCGAAATGACTTAGTCCGCTACCGTCAACGGGATAGAAACCTCCACTTTCCATTCCCTTGTCGCTCAGGAATTTCTTTCCATAGTCGGCAAGAGACTTTCCTGTTTTGCGCATAATCTGTAGTGCCAGCACTTCGGCATAAAGGTTATAACTCACAAGGTTGGTGTAGTTCACGATTGTTCCTACGTTTGGCGACGAAAATGTATGTACTATGGTTCTTTCTTCTTCGCCCTCGTATTTCTTGTTGCTAACCAAGTAGGTGCCTGTTATAGCAACTCCATTGTTTCTCAAGCGATAATACAATGTTCTGGCGACATAATGCGGTGGATTAGGAAAACAACCTTTTACCTTGTATTCGGTCTTGTTGCAGGGAAGTGTACCCGTGACAACAATGTCGTTTTCTCCATAGCCGCGGTATATAACGGTGTTGTCGTCGCTGACGCTCGACGAAGCGGTAACTTTATTGACTACATTAAGTTCAAGGTCGTCGGGGACAACTTTAACTAGCACTGCCGTATCCTTGTCGCTTCCAGTGTTGTAGTAAAGTTCGTAGGTGTTGTCCATATAGTTTATGGAGAAACCTTGCGAACCATAGTACGAGCCGAGGTCTTCCCAAACCCATTTGCCAGGAGTTGGTACTGCTCCGAAATAGGTTACATCGCTTATTATGTTGCCGTTAATCTTTTTTATGCCGGCTTCCTTGACTTTTTCAGTCCAAGTATCGAAGATGTCAACTCCGTAAATGCTGGAATAACGTTCGGCACCAAGGCAAGGGTCTCCGCCGCCTATAATATATAGGTCTCCGTTTACAACACTGTCTTCGAGTGTGCCGCTGTAGGCAATTTTTGTCTTGAAACGTGTTGATGAACCAATTGCTTCCATTGCCAACGTGGTTGTGAAAAGTTTCATAATGGATGCAGGCGTAAGCGAAGCGTTTGAATTGTAGTCGAGCACAATTTCCCCTGTGGTAATATTTTCGGCATAAAGACCGACGGCTGCATTTTTCAGTTCCTTGTTATTCAGGAAGTCGTTTTGCAGATTTTCGCATTTAGGACTTTGTGCAAAAATATTTATGCTGATGAATATCAGAGCAATAACAGCGACAAGGAATTTTGGTGACTTCATTTCTTTTTCTTTATAATGGTTGCAATGCACCTAAAACCTATGTTTTCGTTGGGGACGGCTTCCTCCTTCGAGAATACTCCATTGTTTTTCAGCACCGAACCTTCGTTTGTCAGTTCATAAACACTGCTTTGCAGTCCAGTTATGCGCTCAGTCCTGTTCTTGTCCGACAAAATTTCGTATGAGCCGAAAGTCTTTATTAGGCTTGTGTACTGCTGTTCGGTTGGAATGGTGTAATTCACATTGCCAAGACCAGTCTCCTCGTTTACAGAATTCACAACCACGGTTCTCCATTCGCAGTATTTTTGCGCCTGTTCCAAGGTTATGCCAGTAATCGACTTGGTGAGTTTAATTTTTGCAAGTGCCTCCTTTGAATCAATGCCCATTGGAAAAACTGCCTTCAACTCTTCCGAATCCTTTCCGTATTGATGTTCGAGGGAATTGATGTATTCCAGCCAGTCGGCAACGCAGATTTCGTTCTGGTCGATGTATAATGTTTCGTTGTCAATCTTCACTTTCTTCGTACCGGGCGGATTTATCGCAAAGACATCTGTCCCCAGCGCGAAAAGAAGCATTATGATTAACGCGAAATTCCTCATAGAGACTTGTTTATGCAAAAAGTTCTTCTATTTCCTTCTTGTATCTTTCGGCAACAACGGCTCTCTTAACCTTCAATGTAGGAGTTAGTACACCAGTAGCCTGCGACCATTCGTCGGAGATGAGTTTTATTTTCTTGACCTTTTCAGTATCGCCGAAAAATGCGTTGTACTTGTCGAGTTCGCGGTTGAAACGTGCGATAATTGTCGGATTCTTTATTATGTCCACAGGGTCGGTGTATTCAACGTCGTGGCGCGAGCACCAGAGTTTCAGGAACGAGAAGTCGGGGTAGATGAGTGCAGCCGGGAACTTCTGGTTTTCACCGAAAACTACCATATTTTCAATAAATGGCGATTCCTCGAACTTGTTTTCTATTGCCTGCGGGTTTACATATTTGCCGAACGAAGTCTTGAAGATGTTTTTCAGACGTCCTGTAAGCACAAGTTGGTTGTGTTCGGTAAGGTAGCCGCAGTCGCCAGTGTGGAACCAGCCGTCTTCGTCGATGACTTCCTTGGTGAGTTCCGGGTTCTTGTAGTAGCCCATCATAACGTTGTTGCCACGGCACATTACCTCGTTGGTGTTCGGGTCGATTTTTACTTCGATTCCTGGCAACGGGAAACCTACAGTACCAACTTCGCGGCCATATTTCTTACGGCAACTAACCGAGATAACAGGCGAAGTTTCGGTAAGACCGTATCCTTCGAACACTGGCATCTTTATGGCAGAGAAGAAAGAGGCGATACGAGGCTGTATGCTTGCTGCTCCAGATACTATGATGTCGAAGTTCTCGGCTCCGATGCCTGCACGGATTTGCTTGTAAACCAACTTGTCGGCAATCTTCAGTTTGAAGTTGTACCAAGCCGAGCGTTCAAAGTCCTGAATCTTGTATTGCTGTGCGAGGTCGATTGCCCAGTAGAAGATTTTTTTCTTCATTCCAGTCAATTTCTTGCCAGAGTTGTGAACCTTGTCGAACATCTTTTCCAGAACGCGCGGAACTGCGGTCATCATCGTAGGATGTACCTCCTTGAGGTTTTCGCCGATGGTTCCGAGATTCTGTGCGTAGTAAACCGACATTCCAAGGTATTGGTACATAAATACAAGCAACCTTTCGTATGCGTGGCAGAGCGGCAAGAAACTGAATGCACGTTTCGACCACGGCGAAGGTGTCATTATGATACCCATAATCTGGTGTACGATGTTCTTGTGCGACAGCATTACGCCTTTGGGTGTGCCAGTGGTTCCCGAGGTATAGATTATCGTTGAGCAGTCTTCGGGCTTTACTGCCGATTTCAGCTCCTTGAGTTTGTCAAGATCAAGGTGATTTTTGCCGTTTTCAATAAGTGTGGTAAATTCTGGATAACCCTCGACTGGTGCGAAGGTGTACATCTTTTGCAGATGCTGCAAGTTTGCCGATACAGCCTTGATTTTTTCTGCGATTTTAGCACCTTCGACTATTGCAATTTTAGCCTCGCTATGGTTGAGTATGTATTCGTAGTCGGCAGCCGAAATTGTCGGGTAAACGGGCACTATTATGCAACCGAGTTGCATTACAGCCATATCTACCATATTCCATTCTGGCTTGTTGCCACTTATGAGAGCAATTTTGTCGCCAGGCTTTATGCCGTCTTCCAAAAGACCGCAACTGATGCAGTTGACGAGGTCGTAGTATTCTTTAGGGCTATATTCTCTCCATTCGGTGTTCACTTTGCCGGCAAGGGCAACTTTCTGTTCGGGATACTCCTGCAAGTATCTGTCCAGTATGTCAAAAAGTCTTGTTACTTCCATTTCCTTAAATTTTGTTTCAAACAATCGCTTTATTTTATTCCAGAGCAGATGATACCATCTGCTCCAATCCTACAAAGGTAAGTCAAATTTTTGAATTTGACTTTTATTTTATGTTAATGTATTAACCTTAAATGTTGATATGTTGTTTTGTGGTTATGTATTAGCACTCAATGTAATTAGATTTAAAAAAAGCAGGAAGAAACTTGAAAGGATATATTCTTTCATAAATACTTTTTCAGGAAATTCTCCATTGCGTGATAAAATTCGAAACGGTTTTCCTCGTTGTGGAATCCGTGACCTTCGTTGTCCTTAACCATATAGTCAACATCTACACCACGTTTGCGTAACGCCTCAACCATCTGGTCAGATTCTGACTTGTTGACACGAGGGTCGTTGGCTCCCTGCGCTATAAACAGCGGGCGTACAATCTTTTCGGCATTCAACGCAGGCGAATTTGCCGCAAGCATATCCTTGTCTGTTTCAGGATTGCCAACTTGTTCGTACATCATCTCCAGCATTGGTTTCCAGTACGGCGGAATAGTATTCAGGAACGTAAAAAGATTGGAAACGCCAACATAATCGACACCACAGGCAAACAACTCTGGAGTCTTCACCAAAGCCTGCAAAGTGGCATAACCGCCATAACTTCCGCCATATATGGCAATGCGTTTCGAATCAACGTATCCACTATCAATCAACCACATAACACCATCGGTGATGTCATCCTGCATAGTCTGCCCCCACTGCTTGTACGACAGTTCCTTGAACTTGCGCCCAAAACCAGTCGAGCCACGGAAATTCATCTGGAACACGGCATATCCCCTATTTGCAAGGAATTGAACTTCAGAATCGTAGCCCCAATAGTCGCGCGCCCACGGACCACCGTGCGGAATTACAACCGCTGGCAATTTCTTAGCCGTCTCGAGTGAATATCCATTTGGCAAGGTAAGATAAGCCTCTATCTGCAAGCCATCGCGCGAAGTGTAAACAACAGGCAGCATAGGCGACAATTCCTCCTCCTTCAGCCACGGCGATAGGTCGGCAATCTTGCTTAGTTTGTCGGCTTTGACATCGTAAAGATAGTACGCACCACGAGTGCGGTCGTTGCCAACATATATAATACGCATATCCTCTGCCTTGTTGGTCGCAGCCGTGCCAAACTTATGGTCGGGAAAAGCCTTTTTCAGACGTTCGTTTATGCGTTCTGCCTCAGCATCAAAGAAATAGCGTACAGTATCCTTGTGTCCAGCATACGAAACCGATGTAAGTTTCTTACGCAAATTTGACCATCCAACACCAGAAATATCGTAGCGGTTGTTTGTGAAAATTTCCTCCAGTTCCTCGGCAGTTGCAGGATTCATCAGCACCAATGCCGATTTGTCGCGACCAAGGTTTGTGATGGCATACACATTCTTGTTGTCGGCAGTAAAAACAATAGCCGACACATCCTCCTTGAACGAAGTGCGTATTACTGGACGGAAATCCTCGTCCTCGGTGTCGCGGTAAAGCATTTCCTGGTTCACACCATCGACAATCGAATAGGCAATTCGCAGTTTTCCGTCGTGGTCGGTCATCCAGGCCTGAATATTACCGGGATTTTCGGCAAGCATAGTCATCTCGCCAGTCTTCAAGTTGAGCCTATACGGGTCGAAAATCTCAGGGTTTCGCTGATTTGTCTCGATAAGTATCTCATCGTCAATTTCCTCAAGGTCGTCAAGAATGTGAGTGCGAACACCTTTCATCTTGGTATAAGGACGCATATCCGAACCGTCGGCATCAACACCATAAAGTTGGAAATTCTCATCGCCGCCATCATCCTTCATAAAAAGTATTCGGTTGTTGTTAGCCCACATATAACCATCAACATCACGTTCCTCCTCGAATGTAACCTGATGTGGCTCAAGCAAATCGATACCACATACAAATACATTCATCCTCGACTTGTATGGAGCCATAAACGAAATATGTTTTCCGTCGGGCGAAATGTCAAACGACGACTTTTCAGAATTGCGGAAGAACTCTTCAATTGGAATTTCACGAACCTTATTTATTGCCATAAGTTTTTTTCGCGAAGATAGTGCTTTTATCAATTACGGGGCTAACTAAATGTAAAATTTCATATTTTTGTCACGAAAAATAAAAACTATGATTGTAGAAATTTGCGCCAATTCGGTACAGTCGGCAATAAATGCCGATAAAGGCGGAGCCGACCGCATAGAACTTTGCCAGAACCTAAACGAAGGTGGCACCACCCCATCGTATGCAGCCATAAAGTACTGTGTAGAAAAACTTTCACTCAAAACAATGGTGCTTATCAGACCTCGTCCGGGCGACTTCTGCTACAACGATGCCGAATACGAAGCAATAAAGGAGGACGTTCTGATATGCCGAGAACTTGGTGCACACGGAGTTGTCGTCGGTTTCCTCGACGAAAACCTTGACATTGACACCAAACGCACTGCCGAAATAGTAAAACTTGCCAGACCTATGGAAGTAACATTCCACCGCGCCTTCGACCGCTGCCGCGACTGGCGTACTGCATTGGAACAGATAATAGAATGCGGTTGCGACAGAATCCTGACATCAGGTCAACGCAAAACTGTAACCGAAAGCATAGAAACTCTGCGCGAAATACAAAAACAAGCGAACGGACGAATCAAAATCCTTGCAGGAAGCGGTGTAAACTCGCAGAACGTTGCCAATCTAGTACAAACAACAGGCGTTAGCGAAGTACATTCGTCGTGCAAGCATATTGTGGAGAACCCTCAGAAAACCAACATCGAAGATTTGAGCCGGTATGCAGAAACTGATTTTGACGAAGTTAGAAGATTAGTAGGGGAGGTTCGTATATAATAATTGAACATTTTTTAAACATCATCTCTATCTTCAAATTCGGGCGGATTCCAGCAAGGTAGGTAAGCCTGCATATTCCCTGCCACGGAATTAATGTTCCAACATCTTCTTCGTCAACTTTTGAAACGACCAACCCTCCTTTACATCGTAATTTACATAACGAACTTCGGCAGCAAACCCACTTTCAAGCAAATGACTTATTGACGCAGCATACTCCTTTTTTGTATTCTGCCTATTCAAAAAGCCTACAAACGATGCCCAGTAAACAAGAATTACATATTGAGTTGAGTCTTCAAACTTTACATTTTCATAATCAGCAATATACTTCGAATTGAAATAGTCGGTAAGTTTGACACTGTCAATGGTTTCGTAAGTTGTAGAATCGAGCAAAAAATCAATGAAACGCCCCACAACTACAGGACAAGAACTCTTTTCTCCCGCAGAAACTTTCGGAACTATCAATTTCCCGCTCTTGAACACTTGTACTGAATTAACATCTGGACAGGTCCTCATATAATTCCAGAAACCATCCTCTGTTACACTGCAATGCGTAAACTCATTCAACTTATACTTTTTCTGCTTGCGCTCAAGTTTTTTTTCGCTAATCGCCTTAGGATACGACATTCCAAGAAACCCTGCCAATATAGATGAGCAACCTGTTGAAACCAGAAAGGATAAGAGCAGGATTATTGCAATTAGCAGACGATTATTCATTGCTAAAACTTTACACAAACCTTATTAAACACCCAACACAATTGATGGATCAATATTCAAAGTTTGACTCATTTTTCTAGCAATTTTTAATGTTGGTTCACTTTTCCCTGACATATATTCACTTATTCTTGACTGACTTACGCCAAGCATTTCTGCCAATTGCTTTTTGGTCAAGTTCATCTCGTAAAGACGCAACCCCAACACTTCAACAAGAGATGGTTTTTCCATTGCAAAATGTTCTTCCGAGTAATCGGCTACCAAATCCGAAAGCAATTTCAATTCTATTAAGTGAACATCTGTTATAGGCGTGTTGTCATCAACAAGCGTAAGTAACTCCTCAACCCTTGCAACTGCCCATTCATACTGTTCTCGTGTTTCAATCCTTGTCATATCTTTTATATTAAAACTTCATCACTATCTTCAAATTCGGGCGGATACCAGTAAGGTAGGTCGGCACTGCATATTCCCTGCCACGAATGTCGGTTATCCAAGTGTGCGAAATTTCGTTTTTAGTATTGAGCAGATTGAACACTTCGAGAGAAATCCAGAAATCTTTTAACCAGTCGGCCTTCTTGAAATTAAACTGCTTCGATATTCCAAAGTCAACACGACGATAGGCTTTCATCCTGCCAGTTGCCATATAACGCTCCGAATTTGGCGGTCCGTAAGGCAGACCCGTGCCAAAATGCAGACTAAGGAAAACTTTCCAAGTCGGTGCTTTCGGGATATAGTCCTGGAAGAAAATACCGAAATTGACAAGTTGGTCGGTCGGACGCGGAATGTAGCCCGGATAAACCGTATCAACCACACCTTCAACAGTTTGAGTATAGAAATCGTTTTCAATATCCTCCTGCGTGCGCATAAGTCCGAGACTCACCCACGATTCTGTTCCGGGAACAAATTCGCCGTTCACCTTTGCCTCAATACCGTATGCGTAGCCGTGTGCAATGTTATCGCCATAATACTTAATCTGTACATTATCAACATTGTACGGATTAAGATTGTACATATACTTATAATATGCCTCGGTTACCAGTTTGAACGGCCGTCCCCACGCAAGGAAATTGTAGTCCATACCGACAACCACCTGTGCCGACGACTGCGCCTTGATGTTCTCGTTGAGCGTTCCGTCGCTAATCCTGCGGGCTTCCTTGATTGTCGGCGGCTGATGATAAAGTCCTGTAGCAAAACGGAATATCATATCGGGTTTCAAGTTTGTAGGCTTTACGCTAAGGTTTACGCGCGGACTTGCAAGGAACTGCTTGTTGAACGACCAGAAGTTAAACCTTACGCCACCGCCAAGCGAAACATTTGCACCTTCAGCCTTGAACAGATACGAATCCTGCACATACGCCGAAGCCCTAACGCTCTGCAAACCAATGTTGGCTATGTCTGTCTGATAAAGGAAAACCATATTGTCGGAATAGGGCAACGAATAATCCGCCGAGTCGTTCATAGTCCACTCGTGTACGTGGTACGAATAGTTTTCGTAGTTGGTTTGCACGCCCCAGTCAAGTTTATTCTCACCTCTTATAAAAGTACCAATATGCTTCGACGAAACCACAAAGCCGTCGTAGTAGTTGCGTGCGTGGTCGAGGAAAGAACCGACACCTATATTAGATACGCTGTCGCCAATTGTCGAACCCAACTGCTGGTCAATCTCGTTGAGATAATACTGCGCCAGAATGTCGTATGTCTCCTCCTCGTTGGTGTAGTAGCCCGATGCTATAAACTTGAGACTCAAATTGTTGCTTGGTGTATAATTTACCGAAAATGCTGCCGTTCCACTATTGAAACGGTCGACTTCCTGCCCCTCAAAATAAGTGCGGATTTTCAAAGCATCACTGACCGTACCGAATGAAGTCTCACCATCAAGCGGAATGTATTTGTACTTATTACTACTGAAGTTACCCAAAAAATTCAGTTCCAAATTTTCTGTTACAGTGTACATAAGAAATGTCTGCGCATCAACATACGACGGATCGTAATGGCCGGAAACATCCATCGAAGTCAGCAAATACTTGGAAGTCTTGTACCTAAGTCCGACATTGTAGCGGAACAGGTGGTTCTTGCTCGTTCCCTCAACGTGAGCATTCGCACCGAGCAGACTTGCCATTATCGAAGCACCGAACTCAGTAGGTTTCTTGTACTTAATATCGAGCACCGACGACATTTTGTCGCCATACTTAGGCTCGAACGCACCTGCAGAAAACAAAATCGACGACACCATATCGGGATTTATGAAACTAAGCCCCTCCTGCTGACCGGAACGAATCAACTGCGGACGATAGACTTCTATGTCGTTGACAAACACCAAGTTCTCATCATAATTTCCGCCACGCACATTGTACTGCGAACTAAGTTCGTTGTTTGACGACACCGACGGCAAAGCCTTCAATATGTCCTCGAAACCGCCAGTCGTCGGGATTTTCATTGATATCTGCGGATTAAGGCGCGTACCAGACACCTGCCGTTCACTTGTAGCACCTATATCGGCTGTCGGAAGCATCACAGCACCCTCGTTGAGTATTGCTGTAACTTGTTTGCGTTCGTTGGGCTTCAGTTTTATTTTCTGCGTAAATGGCTCGTAGCCTAGAAACGAAATCTGCACTTCCAAATCCTGCCCTGACGGAACATTTATCTCGAAATAACCTGAAGCATCGGTCGAAGTACCTATGTTTGTCCCGACAACAATGACATTCGCGAACTCAACGGGTTTCTTATTGGCATCGCGCACATAGCCGAAATAGGTGGCGTTCTGTGAAACAGCCGCCAGACCAACAACCGTCAGCAACAATGCAAATAAAAACTTCCGCATACTTCCTATAACTACAGAAAAACCCTTTTATTGTTTGTCCTTGTCATTAAGTTCGGGATACTCAATTCGCGAATGGTAGATATTCTCGATTTTCGATATGAGGATCTGCTTTGCCTTGCCAATCTGCTTCATTGTAATGTCAACGTCCTCGTACTGCCCGTCCTTCATCTGCGCATCAACAATATTGTTGACAAGTGCGGAAATAGATTCGTGAGAATAAACCTTCAAAGTACGCGAAGCAGCCTCTATCGCATCGGCCATCATCATCACTATCAGTTCAATAGACTGAGGTTTTGGTCCCGGGTACTGGAATTTTGTAATGTCGGCGGTCTTGTCGGGATTTGCATTTACCCACGAATTATAGAAATAGCGAGTAACCGACGTTCCGTGATGCTGCTCGATGAAATCGACAATCTGGTCTGGCAACTTGTACTTGTTTGCAAATTCCACTCCCTTTGTCACGTGTGCGATAATCTTCTGTGCAGACTCCTCGTACGGCATTCCATCGTGAATATTCTTGCCACCATTCTGGTTTTCAATGAAATATTCGGGCGCGTATGTCTTGCCTATGTCGTGATACAAAGCACCAGCACGGGCGAGAAGCGGCTTACCTCCAATCTCACGAACAACCGATTCAGCCAAATTAGAAAGCATTACAGAATGCTGGAAAGTTCCCGGAGCCTTCTCCGAAAGTTCACGTAAAGCAGGATTGTTGGTATCGCACAATTCTACCAAAGTAAAGCCCGATATGAATCCAAAAATCCTCTCGAAAATATACACGAACGGCAGATACAGCAGAAGTGCAGCCGATGAAATTCCGTAGTAGATGAACTCCTCGAGTTCCTGAGCCGAGAATGTCCCCAACCGCATCAGCGAGAATCCTGTATGAAGCAGCGAGTACGTCACGAAAACAACTATCAGGCTTATAAAAATCTGCTGCCGCTTAGATGTATTGCGTAGGCTGAACATTCCTACCAAGCCGGTAACAGTCTGAATGAAAACAAATTCGAACCTGTTTACAGCGAAAAAACTGACAATGAAAATCGAAACGAAATATATCAGGAACGAAATGTCGAAGTCGATAAAAGTGACAAGCAGCAACGGCACAAGCACAAATGGTATTATGTTGATGCTCACCGACGAATACCTGAAAACAAGGAAAGCCACTAGCGAAAGTAAAATCATCTGCAGCAGGACGAACATATTTTCGCGTATTCCCCAATTTTTACGTCTTCCAAACTTCAGTGAATAGTACAGAATTATTGCAAACAGAATCAAGAATACGATTGTAACACCAAGTTCCACCAGCCAGAACGACTTTCGTCCCGAAGTATTTTCAAACTGCATCTTGTACGAATCGAGCAGTCGCTTCGAGTGTTCGTCAACAACCTTGCCCTTGGCGATTATAAGTTCGCCCTTGTGCACAATTCCCGACATCGGAGGAACAGCATCTATCCGCGACTGCAGATAAAGTTCGTTGAGTTCGTCATCAATTTCGACATTAGTCACAAAAACCGTCTTCTCAATAAAATCACGGACATAAAAACCAGCAAGAGAATCCGCCGCATACACCTGACCGTCAGCAGTATAAAATGCGAGCATTTCATCCTTGGCAGAAGCCTTTGTGTAAAAGTCGTCAGTCAAATCCAACTCGCTGACATTGCCACGTACAACGCGAATCTTATTCCCAGCATTAGCATATTCCTGAGAATCAGACTGTGCTATCACGCCCTTACCATAAATTGCAGTCAACTTATCCTTGAAACCCTGAACGAAAGCATCTGCCTTCTCCTTTTCAAGACCAGTCTTTTCGCCGATGGTCTTTTCAAGCAGCGAACTATTTGTATTCACAAACTTGTGTGCCTCCACCGTATCGAACGAATAATATGGAATAAAGTCGGCTACAATGCTGTCCTTTTCGGCTTGAATATCGTCGACTGAACGGCAGACCGCAAAGTCGTAGGGAGCATAAAGGTCGTCGTAGAGCCATTGTGCGCCCTTGTCGTATGAATATTCAAACTGGTTCTCGGTCGGAAAAATAAACACGGATACCGCCACGCTCACAGCGAAAAGCAATATTATGACGGCTAATTTATTTTTGTCTTTCATCCTTAGTCTAGTTATATAAAAACGGCTGTAAAGGTACAAAATATTTGGGAAACGGGAAAACGAAGGATCCGAATAAGAAAAATCAGAGGTATTGCTTCCTTCCATTTGTTTTTTTGCGACATTTTATAGAAAGATTGCATGAGTTAAAATAGATTCCAAAGTTGGAGAAAATGGTGGAAAATAATAGAAATGATGATGTTTGGGCATTGGAGTATAATATAAATCCGACACGACAAAATTTTTGAATTTTTAAATCAGCTAATTGTCGAATCCAAATTATTATTCTTTATAGTGCAATTTTGTTGGCGCAACTTTTTTTCGGACAGACTAATGATTTTATTGTAAAATACATTAATATCAATAAAACGCTAAAAAATAATTTTCTTTTGCTTGTGTTTTAAAAAGTTATAGTATATTTGCAGTTGTAAAATACAGAATAGAACTCCTGATTTTATAAGAAAATACGGAGTATAGTTCCCGATTTTAAGAAAATTATGGATAAGATAGAACGCATATTTAAGGTTACGGACATACAAGACGACAGTGTATTTTTGTTCGGTGCACGCCAGACAGGAAAGACAACTCTTCTGCGAGATTTGTTTCCCAACAGCATATTTTACGACTTGCTGGAAAATAACACATACGAAAGAATGCGGCGCAACCCATCATTGCTTCGGCAGGAACTCGCCAATGCCAGTGAAGGAACCATAGTGATTATCGACGAGATACAACTAATACCAGAACTTCTGAACGAAGTACATTGGCTCATCGTTAGGCAGGGCGTACACTTTATCCTGAGCGGCTCCAGCGCACGCAAGTTGAAACGCAAAGGGACTAACACCCTTGGCGGAAGGGCAATAAGGAATGTCCTGTACCCGCTTGTTAGTGCAGAAATTCCTGATTTTGACATAATAAAAGCCATCAACCGCGGTATGCTGCCACGACATTATCTTACCGACAACGAAACCCTGCTGAAAAAGCGTATGGGAGCATACATTTCCGTATATCTTAAAGAGGAAATTATTGCAGAGGCATTGGTACGGAAACTGTCATCATTCAACAGGTTTCTCGAAGTTGCAGCACTCACAAACAGCGAAATTGTAAACTACAACAACATTGCACAGGACTGTGGCATCGATGCTAAGACCGTAAAGGAATATTTTGCAATACTCGAAGAAACCCTTGTCGGATATATGATTCCTGCATACACGAAGAAGGTGAAACGCCGCCTGAACCAATCGCCAAAGTTCTATTATTTTGACGTTTCTATTCCAAACTATCTGTTGCACAAGTTCAACTTGCAACTAGGCAGCGACGACTTCGGACACGCATTCGAACATCTTATTATAGAGGAAATTATAGCATACATTGGCTACAACGGCATTGATAAACGGCTGTCGTATTGGCACACATACGATGGCTATGAGGTTGATGCTGTAATTGGAGATGCCGAAATTGCAATAGAAATGAAGTCGAGCAACGAGGTGCAGTCGAAGCATATAAAGGGGCTTAAGGCGTTTGCGGAAGAACATCCCGAGACAAGGCTGATAATTGTTTCTATGGACATTGCACCGCGCATATTTAACGGTGTAGAAGTAATGCCAGCCACACATTTCCTCAAGGAACTATGGTCAAATAGAATTTTATGTGATTTGTAACAAAAATTTTATTTAATTAGCTTATTACAACCACTTTGCACTTGTAAAATACGGAGTACTACTCCAGATTTTACAGAAAAATACGGAGTGGTGTTCCCGATTTTAGTAATAATCGAGAATTGTGATGTTGGTTTTGTGGGAATGGGCATTTTAAAATTACTTAAATATTGTAACCAAATTTGGTTATTATTTATTAACTTTGCCACCGAAAAACATTGCCTATGTACGACAAGTATTTGAAATATCATAACATTCCGTTTGGTGCTATTCTCGATAGAATCAGAACAAAGGAGCATCTTTCGCAACGCGAACTGGCATTGCGTTCCGGAATTCCTTACCAGCGAATCAATGATTTCATTGCAAACCGCCGAAGGATTTCGCCAGAGAATTCTCTTCGTTTGGAAAAGGCGTTGGGAATTGATTTCCAGTGCTTTTTCTATCAGACACAAACGAATTACGATATTTATATGGCAACCAAACAACATTTGGATCAGCCATCTCCCGACAAGTCAAAGTTTAGAAAAACATTGTTTTGGGACACCGATTTCGATGCTCTTGACTGGCAACGCAACTACGAATGGATTATCCAGAGGGTTTTCGACTATGGCAACGGTATGGAAATAAAGGAAACAATACGATTTTACGGCAGAAAAAAGATTCTTGATGTGCTCCGAAGCGTGAAAGATGCTTGGAATGAAAAAATCAGAAACATTAACATAAAAAAGTATCTGGGAAATGATGTTGAGAACTAACATAGCATCGGCTACATTGCTTGATTGTTTACGGAAAATAATGGCAAACCCTGTGTTTGACGATTTCTATCTTGTTGGAGGAACTGCTCTTGCATTGCAAAGAGGTCATCGCATATCGGTTGACATAGATATGTTTACCGACATGCAATATGGCGAAATGAAAACGGAAGAAATCAAGGATGCTCTCAAAGATATGTTTCCATACATTGAGAATATAGAGAGGCTTGATGAGACCAGTCTGGTTTATTCATTGTTTGTTGGCAATAATTCTGACGACTGTGTAAAACTTGACATTTGCTACGATGAAAAGCCGATTTTCCCATTGGTCAATGTTGATGGCATTAGAATGTTGTCCGAAAAGGACATAGCCGCAATGAAAATAAATGCAGTAGCACAAACCAGACAACGCAAAAAGGATTTCTGGGACATTCACGACCTGCTTGAAACCTACTCAATTGAAAATATGGTGGAGTTTGCTCTAAAAAGGTTTCCTTGGACACTTACTTTGAAACAGATTATCAGCGGATTCAAAAGACTGTCATTGCTTAACGATTATTCAGAAATCAGATGCTTGAAAGGCAAATATTGGGAGTTTGTCGTTGAAGATTTGATGGAGCAGATTCCAAAGTTGGAGGGAATGGAGGAAAGAATTAAAAATGCAGATGTTTAAGCGTTCAGAAATACAACATTTAGCTCTCTGATATTACACAATATAAATATGATTTATATTCATTTTCCACCACAAAACAACTCACATAATGTTTTTGTGCTATATACGCCTTGAGCAGAATCGAAGATGGCAATGCTGGTGCCTTTGGATGAGTATTCCCTCTCAATGGCATCATTGATGAGTTTACCTCGCTTAATAAAGGCATCTTTACCATAAAGAGTATCTGCTACTATTTTGTTTGTTCGATTGTCATGTACCTCCTGTATAGAATAGCTTTCAATGGGACTAGAATAAAAACCGGACTCTATATACAACAAGTATTGGAAGTTTCCATTTTCCAACTTTACAATAATATCGCCACAGGTATTTCCTCCTATCACCGAATTACGAATAAGTCCTTTTTTTTCAATATATTGCGAAAAATTAGACCAACTATTATAACAGTCACTATATACGACGCCATTATGCTGTGTCAAAAACACTACTTCTCCAGACCTACATTCTTGACCTAGACATATTTCTGGAATATCGTCATTATCAATGTAGCAAACTGAAAAAACTACATATTTATATGGATCTTTCATGCTATCAAGAAAGTATGATGCATAAGTACTCATCCAATCAGCATCTATATATTCATTTGGCAAAGAATCAGACACTCCGGGATAATATTCCGGATATTTTAGTTCGTACTTAAGGCACTCTGCACAATTTGTTGTGTCTATTTTGTTTTGGTTTGCAATATTTGTAGCATCTGCTTCTTTTTGTACTGTTCGTTCGTTGCACGATAGTATAGCGAAAGCCAATACTCCACATATAATCAGATTACTAATTCTCATAGAATTTGATATTTCGTTTTAATTACATACTGGACGAACAGAGAATCCGTAGTAACGGTTGGTGAGTCCCACATTATAATCGTCAGAAGCGAAGAGAAGAAACCACGGAGAGTCATCGCCTGGTTCGAACGAACTAGTCCAATAACAGCCAGACAAACCTGTTTTGTCTAGACTACTATCGGAGTGAGAACCAGCTGCAGGAAGAAAAATGGAGTTGCCGTTAGGTCCTGTGAACAAAAGTCCGTTTACTCCATTCTGTGTTGTCCACTTATGAGTGCAGTTGCTGGATAGTTCGTCCATTTCCGCTCTTGTCGGCATACGCCAGCCAGAACCCCAATTGGCAGTGGCAACATCGTCTTTTGAAGAAAGTACTATTGGATTGTCGTTGTATTTATAGTTTTTCCCATTATATTTTTTCTTTGATTTTGTTTCTCCCCATGCATAATAATAGCCGTAGTCCTCCGATTTTGTAGCACCAATGTTGCAGGTCGCCCATTTTGTGCCTGACGGTAACCCAAGGTCAACCCAATCGTGACCATTAAGTGTTCCTGTTGTTGGACTATCAGTGTTTGTGGAGGCAACAGAACCATTACTATTTCCCGATATTGCTATAATGATTGAGAATATTAGAAATAAAGTCTTCTTCATTTTTCAAAAAAGTTCTACAAATGTACTAAATATAAAAATCTTTACAAATATGTTTTTTGTTTATAAATATTCTGATCAGTTTTCATTATTCAAACTTAGTTATTTTATGCACGATAGCAATGCGAGAGACAATACTGAGCTAATGAATAAAATGGTAATTCTCATATGCTTATTTACAATTAAAATACTTGTATAAAAAATAAACCAATGCTGCAATGATCGCTATTATGACAATTGCTATGCCTATATATAATAGATAAGGTTCGAAAAAAAACACAATAGCCCCTGGCGCGATGAGAAACCAGACTATTACTATAATTGCCACCAAGATCTTATTTATAATCTTGCTCGTATTTAATTTATCTATAACAAATTTATTTACAAGCCATCCGACACCTATCCAAACAGCTATAGGTATCCACGAACCCAAAGCCTTAAAAATATCTATATAATCTTCTTTTTCACCCGACAAAAACAACCAATAAAATATAAGGGCAGCAAATGCTATGATAGCGATAATGGATATAATTTTACGAATAAAATCTTTCATTTGGCATTACATTATTTTGTGCAAACAGGGCAGACAGAAACCCCGTAGTTATGGTAAATGATGCTCTCATTGTAATCGTCGGAAACTGAAAAGAGGGACCGCGGAGAAAAAAAATGACAAATGCGAACTCCGTTCACATTATTGTTCGGCATTGATTTCGATATCATATTTGTTATCTTTATACCTTTCGTCGGAATCATAATAACCGTCATAATTTATATCTCTTATCTTTTTTATAGTTGCTTGGGGCAAAGATTTACAATCACCAAAAGCCCTATCACCAATGGTTGTTATAGATTTGGGGATATTTATTGATTTCAGTCCGCTACAATCATCAAAAGCACCATAACCAATCGTTGTTACAGAATTGGGAATTGTAACCGATGTCAGTCTGTTGCAATCAGAAAATGCCCATTTCCCAATACTTGAAACTGAATTGGGGATTGTAACAGATGTCAGTCTACTGCAATTGGAAAATGCACCACTGCCAATGCTTGTCACAGAAATTCCGATTATAACAGATGTCAGTCCACTGCAACCAGAAAATGCAGAATTGCCGATGCTTGTGACAGAATTGGGAATAGTTACTGAAGTTAATGCCGAGCATTCAGAAAATGCATGATCGCCAATAGTTGTTACAGTATTAGGGATTTCAATATCAGAAGCAGATACACTACACCCAGTCAATTCTGTTTTTGTTGAATCAGAATATATCATATCACCATCAATAAATCCATTGACAGTTAGTGCTCCCCATGATTCATCGTCAGGACCGTGATGTACAATATTTCTGACATACGAAAAAGCCTTTTCCCCCTATATCCACTATTGGATTTTTTATTGTTATTGTTTTAAATCCGGCACAATCATAAAAAGCATATTCTCCAATATTTTTTACATTTTCAGGAATGATTAGATTTCCAGTTAGATTATTGCATCCATAGAATGCTTCATATCCAATATCTGTTACTGATTTAGGAATAATTAGACTGTCTGCTAGATTGTAACAATAAAAAAATGCTTTTTTTCCAATTCTTTTGACCGAATTAGGTAGTGTTACTGATTTTAATGATTTTACACAGCAAAAAGCATAATCTTTTATTTCACTTACAGTTTCTGGGATAGTAATTTCAGATGTAAGTTCATTGCCTATATAAAGGTCGTGTACTATCCAGCTATAGTCGGAGAAAATAGGGAATGCAATCCTACACCATCCTTCCACATCACCATCATAGTAAACAGAAGCCAATTTATCGCATCTGAAAAATGCACTATCGCCAACACTCGTAATAGATTTAGGTATATGTATCTCAGCAAGGTTATAGCAATTACTAAAAGCTTTTTTACCAATATTAGTAACAAAATCAGGAATAACGATTGATTTAAGATTGGTACAATAAGCAAACAAATAATCAGGAATATTAGTCACATTGCTGCCAATGTTTATTGTTTCCAATGCTTCACATTTATTAAAAATAGGGGAGGTTGTATTACAGTTTGTCGCATTGAAATTTACAATGCTTAATTTGTTGCAATATGAAAAAGCATTATTGCCAATACTTGTAACAGAATTAGGAATAGTTACAGATTTTAATCTATTGCAATTCTTAAAAGTTTCAGCACCAATTTCTGGCAATAAATTGGACAATGTAATTGATATTAGATTTGTACAATTACGAAACAAACCCTCCCCGATACTAGTAACGGAATTGGGGATTGTTACAGTTGTTAATTTCTCGCAACCAGCAAATACATAGTCGTCAATGCTTGTTACGGAATTAGGAATTGATATTGACGTAAGACTACTACAACCTTGGAATGCATTACTACCAATAGTAGAAACAGATTTGCCCAGAGTCACAGATTTGAGTTTAGCACACCCATAAAAAGCCCTTTCGCCAATACTAGTTACAGAATTCGGCAATGTTATTTCTTCTAGACCACTACAATCATAACCACCATCATGTGATAACGCTGAAACTAAATCAATTAAATCTTTTAATGTTTCTGTTTTTCTGTTGCTTAAATCATTAAACGCACCTCCTGCAATATGCTGAATACCATCAGGTATAGTATATCTTGCAGAATAATTATTAGGGAAATATGCAAATATGGTTTCGTTGTAAACGGGCTCTGTCAAACCGAAACAACCACTAAATGCAGAATTGCCAATGCTCTTAACAGAATTGGGAATTGTAACCGATGTTAGTCCACTGCAACCAGAAAATGCTCCATTGCCAATGTTTTTAACAGAATTGCCGATTGTAACGGATGTTAGTCCGCAGCATTGTCTAAAAGCATATTCTCCAATTGTCATAACAGACTTTGGAATTGTTACCGAAGTTAGTTTGTCGCAATTGTCAAATGCATAATTAGCAATAACTTTTGTTCCATTCTTGATAACTAAAGATCCTGTAGGTGCATCACCTTTGTAGCCAAGACACCAACCATCTAAATACAAAATACCATCTGGCAAGTTATTATACCATCCAGTTCCTACAAATGCGGCAGAACCAATGTTAGTTACAGATTTAGGAATCGATATTGATTTAATACCACTACAATTATAGAAGGCTCCTTCTCCTATATCCGTTGCGGATTTGGGAATTACAACAGTAGTGAGATTATGGCAGTTTTCAAAAGCATAATCAGGAATGTGTTTAACATTAGTGCCAAAATTTATATACTCCAAATTATTCCATCCTACTCCTTGTGATTCTCTTCCTCCTTTTTTGTAATCATAAATATCAATTCTTTCAATATTACAATTAGTTGCATTATAGTTTATAGATGTCAAGTTGTCACAATTTTCAAACGCATTATGTCCGATTGATGAGACTGATTTTCCGATTGTTACAGATTTAAGACTACTACAGCCAGAAAATGCACCCTCGCCAATATTTGTAACCGAATCTGGAATTGTAACATAAGTTAAATTACAGCAATTTCTAAATGCATAAGCTGGAATATTTTTAACATTTTTACCAATGTTTAATGTAGATAATGTTGATTTGATTATTTTCTCCTCGATATTTTTCCATTCTACCGTATAAAATGATGATATATTCGTGCAATTTGTTGCATTGTAATTGATGGTTGTGAGATTATTGCAGTTTGAAAAAGCAAAATCATCAATGCGAGTAACGGATTTGCCTATAGTTACGGATTTCAGAGCCCCACAATTGTAAAAGGCGCTGTATTCAATATCTGTCACAGAATCTGGAATAATAATCTCTTCAAGTTTTTCGCAACCACTAAATGCATTATGCCCAATCCTCATTACTGAATTGGGGATATGGATTGATTCCAATTTTTTGCAGTCCCTAAATAATTCATTCTCAATATCTGTAATTAAATTAGGCATTATTGCCGATTTTAGTTTTTCACATCCTTCAAATGCATTTTTTCCAATATAAGTTACGGAATTAGGCATTATTGCCGATTTTAGTTTTTCACATCCTTCAAATGCATTTTTTCCAATATAAGTTACGGAATTAGGAATTTTGATTGATTTAAGTTTTTCGCAGTAAGAGAAAGCATATTCTCCAATGTTCGTGACTGTATTCGGAATAGTTACTGATTTAAGTTTGGCGCAATTGGAGAATGCTCCATCTGCAATTATTTTTATTCCATTGGGTATTGAATATTCTTTTGAATGGTTTCTCGGTAAATATACAAATATACTTTCGTTATAAATTGGTTCTTTTAGGTTACTACAACCTTCAAAAACATTTGAACCAATGGCGGTCGTCGTATTTGGTATTTTCACGCTTTTCAATTCACAGCAATCGCGGAAAACATAATCGCCTAAACATAATACAGAACTTGGTATTGTAATAGATTCAAGAGATGTGCAATTTTCAAATGCTTCATCTTGGATTGCGACTACTGAATTAGGAATTGTTATTGATTTTAGTGAACTGCAATTGGCAAATGTTTCATTCCCAATTTTTGTTATTGTATTTGGTATTCTTATCGATGAAATACTGTTGCATCCGCAGAAAGCCTTGTAGCCAATATGTTTCACAGTGTTAGGTATTGTTACGGATGTAAGTTTATTACACCCTTCAAAAGCCATATTGCCTATGCGTTTTACCGTATTGGGTATTCTTATTTCTGTTGCCATTGTATTACACCCTGTCAAATATGTTTTTGTTTCATCGTAATAAACAAGGTTATCTTCAATGTATCCGTTAATTGTTAATGCTCCTGCTTGGAATGCTTTACTGCACACAATATTTTTGACGCCATAGAATGCACCTTGCCCAACTCGCTCTACAGAATCAGGTATTGTTACTGTAAATAGACTACTGCAACCAGAGAAGGCATCTCTAGGTATACTTTCTACTCCATTACCAATGTTCAATGTTGAAAATGCAGAGCAATCTTCGAACACATTATTCATATCATTACAATTTTTTGCGTTAAAGTTGACCGTAGTCAGTCCACTGCAACCTCCAAATGCATTTTGTTCAATATATGTGATAGATTGTGGGATTGTAACGGATGTTATATTGCTATTTTTACTAAATGCCCTCCAGCCGACACCTGACACTGTATAAGATACATCATTATGGTTTACAGTTTCTGGTATCACTAGTTCGCCTGTTAGATTGTCACCACCTATTACATATACTGTAGTATAATTATAATTGTGGCTAACATTATAGAACAAAGTCTGTCCGCTTTCGCATACTGCAGAAAAATCGTAATTAGGTTTGGATTCTTTGCACCCAGCAAAAATTACAACCAAAATTGTTAGTCCTAATATTATGTTTCTCATCATTAGATACGAATTAAATTTATTGTTTTTGCACCAATGTATCTGCTTGCTGTTTTTTCTCATTATCCCTTCGCAATTCTGCGATTTTTTCTCTTCCGCCAGCAACTATATTCTTAAGTTCCAGTGGTGTAATATTAAAATTATAATCATTATAGGCTAAATTATCATTTCTGTCATATAATGATATGCCACCATCACTTTTTCCTGCATAAGACAAGAAACCTGTTCCTGTCATAAGGTCATATTGAATACATTTTGTAACATTTTCTCTCTCGTCTTTTTTGTAGTTGATACAAGATTCCAGAAATTCGGAAAGATATGGGAGTTCTTCTTCTGTAAAATTAAGTCGCAATGGACAATATCCATCATTAGTGTAGTTATAGTGGAAATTAAAGCGTAGCATATATTTTTTGAATCCATTGCTATATGTATATTCATCCACTGCACAATATGTCATATAGTTTCCATATTGCTGATTGTTTTTAGAACTATATATGGTGTAATAATTCCTGATATACACTCCATGATTACCATTTTCATCCGTTGGAATTTGAAGCAATGTGTCTAATTTCTCTGTTGTAACATTATCTATACAGACATTATTTTCATTGTTGCTCATACACGAAAACAATATCATTGGCAAACATATAATTATCAATATTTTCTTCATTGTCTTTTATTTTTCTTCACCGCAAGCCCACAACGGCATATTCCTAAATAAACACAAATAAAAAAGTGGGCTTCGTTAACTCTTATCTGCCCCTAGGTTTCTGGAATACCCGTTTCACAAACAAGAAAAGCCCACGGAAAACCGTGAGCATTTTCGCTTCTTCTTGTGAAACTAAACTTTTCCAGAATTTAGGAGCAAGAACAAAAGCAAAAACGCTTTTTTATTTTAATATCAATTTGTTATGTTCGTTTTCTATGTCATATATGTTGTGTTTTTTGGTTATACAATTTGTGCATTATCAGTGGACAAATATAATGGATTTGAATGGAAATGCAAAGGGAAAAGGGGAATTTGTATCTCCATTCTGAAATATAGCAAGAACTATCTATGTTTAATGTTTTGTAATACTCTGTGCCAACTTATAGACACGCGTTCCCAGTCCTTGTGGCCAGCGGGCACGTTTGTGTTCATCCAAAGTATCCGCACGACTTATTGCTTCTGCAACATGTAAGACTAATTCGTCCGCAGCATAATTTGTTTCACTATAACTGCCAAGCAATGTTCTCAGTTTTCGTTTGAGATATGTTTCTGCATTTCGTCCCCCTTTTTTATTTTGCAGCATCTTCGTTTTTTCTTCCTGTGATTCAAGAGACACGTCTGTTGTGTGCAGGATCAACCATAATTCGAAACAAGGATTACTTAACGCCAAATGACAAACAGAGTCTTGTGCACAATGTTGCGCTACCATTTTTATAGATTTTTCAGTCCATCTGTCTTTATCAATAACCAGCCATAATTCATCATCTTGCTCTATTGGATTTTCTTCTTTGTAATGAGTTAATTGTTTCAATACATTTTCTGGGGAAGAATTATGCTTATTCTCCTTGTCTCGCTCTAATATTTCAATATGGACACGAGAATTGTGTGCGTGCTCCCTCAATGCCTCGAAATATATTTTCTCAGTACACTCGCCTTCTGCTGCAATGATAATCAACCTTGAATCCAAGGTTTTTTCTTTGCGTGTATAATTTCCGTAATGCTTCATGGCTATTACCAATTAATATTATCAAGGTTTCCAAAAAATGGGATTGCGCCATAGCGTCCCAACAAATAGCCACGGCGTACATCTTGTCGTGGCTTATATTCAACGAGAGATGTCATGTGTGATGCTCCATGTTTATCTTTCTCGACAAACCACACCTCATCATTTCTGACTTGCGTCTCTGACAACAATGTAGATTCATGAGTAGTACAAATCAATTGCAGATTACAGTTTTTTCTGTCTGAAAGAATTTTATTGTATAATTCTATCAACATAACAGTCATCATTGGATGCATACTTCTATCAACCTCATCTATTAAATATACAGCATCGTTTGTTCGCATATCAATAAGCATCGGGATGAAATCTAACAAACGAATTGTTCCATCAGACTCTTCCGTGATATTAAAAATTCGTTCTGACCCATCATCTGTTTTATGAACCATTCGAAGTTCTTTCCATGCGATATGTTGTTCGGATTGTAATTCGACATAATAAAAGCGAACTCCATCAAAAACAACCAATCCTCCTCTCCCCTGTTTCAAAAGTTTTTGTTCCATATCTTGCCGAAATTCATCTGGCAATCCTATTTCTTCAGGTTTTATATCTACCCTTTTCAAATCGTCTACACCCGTTCCAAACAAGTTCAGCAAAGCTTTAGTAGCGTTCTTAAAATCGTTGTCTTTTAGCACTCTAACAGCAATGTCGCGATTACGTGAATTGGGAAAAATTATCTGCATGTGCAAAAACCAGTCATAAACATTTTGAATAGCATCAATCCCTTTACCATTTCGTTTGACATATTCGTGGAGAAAAGACTTGTCTTTAGGCGTACCGTCTGCCAAGAAAGAAATGAATTCAGATTCTTTGGTTCCAGGTTTGATATATGTGTGCGAAAAATTATCACCTTTATCTGTCACTGTACGTTCAAAAATAGGTTTGCCTTCTCTACTGCCTATTTGGTACAACCATTCCTCCGTAATATGCTGTCTCCCATATGCAACGCCATAAGCATAATATTTATCTTTCGACTTAAATTCAATCTCCATTTTGGATATGCCATTAGGATTTGTTGCCAACTTAAATGATTCTAACAACTTTTGCGGCTTACCAAGTAATGCAAAATCACGAAGCGATTCAATACATTTAATAATATTTGATTTGCCAGATCCATTAGCCCCATATATTAGTCCTGCTTTCAAAATTGATATATCATCTCTTTTTTTTGCGCGGAACACATGTGTCGGCAACAAATCGCTTTTACTAGCAACAAAAGAAATCGAAGTCTCTGAATAAAAAGACAATATGTTTTCAAAACTTGCACGAATAATCATAATTGCGTATTTTCAATTTTTTGCAAAAATACAACATTGTTTTTAAACAAACAAAAATTTGTCATATTTTTACACATAAATAAAACAATATGACATTTTTTTTGTTTTAGAACTAACAGATGTCATTTATTTGCACAATATGTGTTACTATTTGACATTTGGCATGGTCTTTGATACACATTTTAAGATCTTTTTTGGTGTTTTCTAAATTAAAACACTGCCGAACTGTCGGGCAACAGGAGTTAAATAAATTTGTTTTTACATTGTATGATCACTCTAGTGAAAAATGCAAACGGAACGAGTCGCTGGAAAAAACCGTCATCAGGCGAATCTTCATGGCTCGAATATTGGGCGACTCATGTTGGTCACAATGCAACACATTGTGGTGCTACTGGTTGTGATAACTATCAAGATCTCGTAGGTGCACATGTGCAAAAGGTTTTTGGTGGCAACGAACTTTACATCACACCTCTATGTGACAAATGTAATCAACGTACAGATACGTTCTATGTTGATACAGAGTTAGTGCCAGTTCCAAATGGATTTTAATCCCAACGATTCGTAATGGTAAGCAACACCTCACGTGCTCCGTAAGCGGAATCGGAAGGTCACCGCATAGTATTATCTCAAAAATTGAATTGCTTATGAGTAATTTTACACAAAAGAGAATTCAACAGGTTTGGGAAAAGGGAAATATAATTAAAGGGAAGAATCCTGACCTATACAGAACTGATAAATTTGGGAATCAAATGTATCGACCTTCGTATGGTAAGTATTCGAAACAAGGTTGGAATATTGACCACTCCAAACCACAGTCCAAAGGAGGTACCGACCACTTAAACAATTTACAGCCGATGAATAGTCATGCAAATTGTAGCAAGGGTGACGAGTACTAAAATTTTTAAGACCGTCTAACAAAACATTAGTTAGGCGGTCTTATTATTCCTTTTGTTGCTGCATTGTTTATAAAAAGACCATTAACCATGAAAGATTTGGGATAAATAAACGATAGTTATTTTTTACCCCAATCGTTCGTTAGAAAACATATAAAGTTGTGGTAAGTCTTGCAAAACCTTGTTATATTTTGCAGTTCAAATTTTCTAATGACCGTCATTAGAAAAATGCACTAATAGCAAGTTGTTTATCAGTTGTTTGCTAGCACGACCACGCACAACGACCTTTTAATGAAAGGTTGGGCTCTATGATGACAAGGGTGCAAAATTTTTCGTTTCAATGCTTCACGTTTCTATGGCTACGAAGTTTCAAGGTTTAAGGATATTTGGATTAAGATTCTTATATTCAGTTCTTTCGGATTGTCGCCATTGGTAACGAGCTAAAGGTTGCAAATCCGAAAGAACATAGAGAACATAGTGCAAAAAAAGGTGGATTTCTCCACCTTTTCTCCGTATAATTCTTAATAACTTATTCTTGTTTTTCGTTTTCCTCCTGCGGCACAACCTTATCAGCCTCAATTTCGGCCTGGACATTTATTGCCTTGGGGTCGTTTACGATGATTTCCTTGGTGTGTTCCACAAAGTCGAAGGCGTTGCGCAGCGAAAGGTCGTTGTCGCCCTGCAGGGGCTGGAATTTTGCGAACTTTACGCTGTCGGCAAGTTCGAGCATTTGGCGCAGACGCATCTTGTCATCGCTGTCAATCTGGATGGCGGCACCAAACATATCAAGTATTTCGGATGTTGTCATCTGCTCGGCGTCGATTCCGTAGCGGTCGGCAATGTAGGTCCTTACGGCGTCGGTCAACTGCACATGGTATTCCTTAACCTGACCACGGCTCCAAATCTTCTCGTTGCGTATGCGTACAAGCTGTTCGAGCGCAATTTCGTGTGCTGGGCGTTTCGGCTTGACCTTTATCATCGGTATCGGCGACTTGCCGTGCTTCTTGCGGTAGATGACATAGAATATTATCGCACCGGCAATCAACACAATGAGTATCAGCCACCAGAACTTCGAGAAGAATGTCTTCACATCGTACCAGAATTCCTCCCAGTTGAAAGGCGTGTTGTACAGTTCGTCGTTGATGTCCTCGATTTCGAACAAGGTGAACAAAATGTCGCCTTTTGCAACTTGTTGACCTTCTTGCACGAATACCGAATCGACGCTTCCATATACATAGTGCGTCTCCATTATGTCCTTGTCAACTACGAACATACGGTGCGAGTCGGCGTTTGCGATGGAATCAATCTGCTCTTGGTTCGTGAAGCCTGTCTGCATCACCTGCGAAGCGTACTGCTGTATCATCTGGCGCTTTATTTCCTCGCGGAGCATCTGTAGGGTGTCGGCGCTCATCGACTGCTTGATGGAGTCGGGGATGTACTGCTCGATTTCCTTGCTGAAGCCGTCCTTTCCGAATAGCACCGTACCTGCATTTTCGGCAAAAACTGTGTCGCGCGGAATGGTGTCGATGAGGATGTAGGGATTGACCTTAAGGTAAAGTTCCGAAGTTGTGAATTCGTTGGTGTCGGTGCCCGAAATGGTCATAAACCTTATCGGTGAGATTGCGTTGATGCCAGTGTCGAAGGAAGTTATGAGGTAGTCCTTCGTGTATTTGCCGTTTTCGACTTTTGCTTCCAAGTCCTTGATAAGGAATATCTTGTCGCAAATGGTGTCGGCAAACTGCTGTGCGGTCACCTGAGTTTGCTGTGGAATTTCCGCGCTAATTGATATTAGCGTCTGCTCGCCAACGATTATGCTGTCGTTCTGAAGTCTGGCCGAGAAACTGATGTTCTGTGCGGAAACCGAAAATCCGACAGCCAACAATAATAATATGGTAAAAACTGACTTTTTCACGGTTATCTGTTTTTAAATAGTGCAATGAGCGGTTTCACATAGTCGCCGTCGGTACGTATTACAGCCTTGTCGACCTTTGCCTTGGTGAGGATGAGGTCTGCGGCTTCGTTCTTTTCTTTCCACCACTTGCCGTATTCGTTGCGTGTCGAGGCCGATGCGGTGTCTATCCAGCGCATTTCGCCACTTTCCATATCGCGGAAATAGGCAAGTCCAACATTTGGCAACTTTTCCTCGAACGGGTCGTAAACCTTCAGCGCGGCAATGTCGTGCTTCGAGGCGGCAATCTTGAGCGATTCGGAAAAGTCGGGCGACATAAAGTCGGAAATTATGAATGCTGCGCTGCGCTTCTTGATGGCATTGGTGAGGAACTTGAGCGCCTCGTTGATGTTGGTCTGCGAACTTTCGGGCTTGAAGTCGAGCAGTTCACGGATGATGCGCAGTATGTGCTTCTTGCCTTTCTGCGGTGGAATGAACTTTTCGACTTTGTCGGAAAAGAAGATTACGCCAATCTTGTCGTTGTTTTCGATTGCCGAGAACGACAGCACAGCGGCGATTTCTGCAATAAGGTCCTTCTTCTGCTTTGCGCGTGTGCCGAAGTCTTCCGAACCGCTCACATCTATGAGCAGCATCACGGTAAGTTCGCGCTCTTCCTCGAAAACCTTTATGTACGGCTGGTTGAAGCGGGCGGTCACATGCCAGTCGATGTCCTTTATTGGGTCACCGTACTGGTATCCGCGCACTTCACTGAAAGTCATACCCTTGCCCTTGAATGCCGAGTGGTATTCGCCAGCAAAGATATGGTTGGAGAGCATACGGCTCTTTATTTCAATCTTGCGAACTTTCTTCAGTAGTTCCGATGAATCCATAATGAAAAAAATTAAAATTATAGTAGTTCGACTAAAATCATTTTAT
>Ga0265299_10000546_pt1 | contig 46039 bp, 54 predicted proteins | sample AusTroGonzalo_MG_4_FD_193485 | JGI IMG/M metagenome (GOLD analysis project Ga0265299, IMG submission 193485) | Bovine rumen microbial communities from tropical cattle in Woodstock, Queensland, Australia - Gonzalo_02 | ecosystem: Host-associated > Mammals > Digestive system > Stomach > Rumen ...
ATCCTTGCGCGTATGCCACAAGTTATGGGTGTCCGGTGTGCCTTTTTCTCTCATGCTAATTAACTTCACATACCAGATACCCGCCCAAAAAAGACAAAAAACCGATTAAAAAGGAGTAAAAAAAATGAAATGGAATAAATGGCACTTTGTAAAAACTAATGAAAATGATGATATGACAATCAATATCCCAATTTATATTGCTTATGCTTTTCTTGGAATAGTATTGTTGTTTGGAACTTTTTTTACTGTATCAGAAGGGCAGAAAGCATTAGTAACTACCTTTGGTAAAGCATCAAATACAATTTATAGTGCAGGAATACACATGAAATTGCCTTTAATTCAACATGTTAAAAGGTTTGATGTAAAAACTATTCGTGCTGATTATAAAACACAGACCTATACAAAAGATATTCAGACGGCGACAATAGTTGTTTCGTATTCATATAATTTGATTGCGAATGATATTGTGGAAACATATAAAGAATATGGTAATGATTGGCAAGAAAGAATATTATATCCAAATTTGGAACAGGCGGTCAAGGCAGAAGTCGGGACTTGGAACGCTGATACAATGGTTGCAAATCGTGATAAGGTTGCGGAAGATATATTAAAATCATTACAAGAACGCATGATTACACATAATTACCCTGTGGCGATTACTAATTTTCAAATGATAAACATTGATTATTCTAATCAGTTTGAACAAGCTATTGAAAAGAAAGTTATTGCTGAACAGGCGGCATTGGAAGAAGCAAATAGAACAAAACAGGTAGAACAAACATCAAAGCAAAAAGTGGTTGCAGCAAAAGCGGAAGCAGAATCAATGCGTATTCGTGCAAATGCGTTGGCACAGAACCCAAAATTAGTGTCGTATGAAGCAGTGCAAAAATGGGATGGACATTTGCCACAAATAATGGCAGGCAATGGGTCTACACCGATTCTTGATTTGCGTAGCATTACACAATAAGGTTAAAGTATGAAATATGTCTTAGTAGCATTTACATTAACCGTAGCAGGTTGCCAGCCAATGACGGGTTACCAGAACTATAACATTTTTAACTATGAAAGGTGTGTGTGATGATGGATTATCAAAGCTTTATATGTAAAAAATGTGGCAAGGCGGTATTACGAACAGCAGATACAAACTATTGTCAGTATTGTGGTGCGAAATTACCAGAGTTAAAAGAGATGCCAAAGGTCTGTTGTCCTATGTGCCATGGGACAGGCAAGATAGAAGCACAAGCGGTTCAACCATTTGACCCAGCATCGCGATATTTTAATGTAATGACAAACGCAGAACAAAAGGACAAGTGATGAAAAATACCAACAAATATGGATTTTATAGCGGCGGGTATATATTTGATCGAATTGACAGATATGCTTTGCGCACATTAAATAACGCGTGCCCAGAAACAAAACAAGAAACGTGGTTTACAGCAAACTGTAATATTGATTACAAAAAACAATTATGCGACACAGATGCTACATACATGCGCGCGATTACGATGCAGAAAATTAGCGATTCTGCGCTCATTGGCATCGAATTTATACAAGGCAAAACATTAATTGCTACGGCTTATGTTAATTTCGTTAAAGCAAAAAACGATTTCTGTAAAATAAAGAAACTTAAGCCCTAAATACATACACTTTTTCTTCTTGCCCATAGGTCATGATGTCAAAATGCGTCCAAGTTGGTGCATCTATTGGACTTTCTAATCTTATTTTACAAGGCAACAGGTCTGCATTCTTTTTGATAAGCTCGTGTACTTGTGGAACGGTGTATTTACTACAAGAGAAATCAACGGACTTACCTAACAGGTGCGATGTTAAATACGGTTGTTTTTTATTTGTCTTCTCAACTACCAATCCACACAGATTGCACCGCATACCGCGCTGTTTCCATACACCATTGTTTATGATTATTGGGCACTTTAATATCTTGTTTCTGATTACATTAAGTACTTCAATTACATCTGGATCAATAAATCTGATCGCTTTGTCTCCCCACTTCGCATATATGTGTGGACATACCAGTTCTTTAACAGTTATATTAGGACACACGTTCATTTGAAAATCCTTGTTTTAATTTTTGCCCAGTGACCAACCAACCACAACACAACCAGCGCAATAATTGCTAGCCACAACGCGTTGTTTCTTTCTTTATAAATCTGAACCAAATCTTCACAAGAAGAAAGCTGTCCCCTGATGGTTGATTTAAGAGCCATTATATCTGTTCTTATTTCGATCTGTGGGCACTCTTTTGTTATTTTGGCTTCAATTACATCAGCTTGATGTAAAGCCGCCTGTGTGATCGATTCTGGCGCGTTTTTGACACACCCACTTAACAAAACTGTTAAAGTTAACAAAATTGCAAAGTGTATTTTACAAAAGTGTTTCATTTTTACTCCTTTATCTTGTCCATATATGGTTTAATGCCCAGACGTCATTATCTAGTTGAAGATACAAATCCGGTAAGTTAGTAGAGACCCTTGTTACTCCTGCTCCAACCGGTTCTGCATTATATATCTTTTTCCCTTTCGCGTCAGTTATTTCATATATACTGTATTTATAAAAGTTACCAGCAATATAATAACCAATGTATTTTTTCATAATACAATTATATCGTTTTTATATGAAAAAATCAATACAAAACCCCGACCTCAGCCGGGGGTGTTCGCACAATCAGGAAAGGTCTGACGCACAAACGATAGGTTAATATTTTTTGTCTGCGTCTGTCCCGCGCATACTGTCGTAGTAACACGCCTTTGACATAGCAGAATCAGCTTTGGCAATGTCTTTTAAAATATCGCTGCCGTCTAACATCTGTTGAACAGTTAATTCGCTGGATGACGCAAACATTTTGTGAACTTTATTTAATAAAATATTCATATGTTCATAAATTGCCTTGCGCATAGCCATCTTTTCATCGTGTGTCATACTAATCTCCTGTTGTTTCATCGGTTGTTACAGCAACGCTCGCACTAGACAAAGCATACGCTAAATCGCATGGCGTATTAACCAATATAACATATGGTGTGCCTGTTTCTGGAACAACATAATAACCCTTGTATCTCTTACGTGATTGTAAATGATCTGTGCTGATTGGTAACCCTAGACGATTTTTTAATTCCGCTGTCGCGCCATTAACAGTTAACGTAAAGTCAACTGGTGCACCAAGGATAACCGCATTTGGATTTAAGCACAACACCAAATCAAATGGCGTTAGGTTTGCTATATTGTTTGCGTTAGTTACTGTCAGCAATCCACCAGTTGTCATACTGGTTGCTCGATGTAAATTGCAATTACAAGTCATAATCATCTCCTTAATGTTCTAGGCAACTATTTCCAAAATGGAAACAGTTGCCCATCTGGTTAGAATCCACAACCACCACAGTTACAGAATGGAGATGTCCCCGCGGAGTATGTCCAACCGTTTGGATAACGGACTACACCAGCTGTTGCTTGTGCCAATTCCAAAGAGTTGATTTTACCCTGCAAAGCTTCAATCTTGTTTTCTGTAATAGCATCTAATACTTTCTGCATCGCAGCAGTTGTATTAGCATTGATTGCCGCTGTGTTTTGTGCATTAGCATAGTTCACACTGTCTATTGCACGCAATGTTGAGCAGCAACATTGATTCTGATTTGCCATTACCTGTTGTAATGTTGAACCAACAGTCAATATGTCGCGATCTAATTCGTTGTATTTGTCGCTAAATACACTCAACATATCGTGGAAAGTTTGGTTGGTCGCAGCAACAGCCTGAGCTGTGCCAGCGTTAACCGCAGCCAAAGTTTCGCGTTGGTTAGCCATTGTGTTTTGATTGTCAAAGCCCTGTTGCATTTGGTTTTGTATCGCTTCTGTGCCAAAAGCACCACGGTTGCTACCCCAAGCGCCACCGCCCATAAACAAGACGATAAGCAAGATAGCAAATAACAAACCACCACCAGAGCCAGCACCGAACATACCGTCATTACGGTTGCCCATTAAAACCCCAATATCAGCAGGGGTCAATGCGTTTTCTGCCATAGTTTTTCCTTTTGGTTAGTTTTCCGATTTTATCGGAAAGGTTGTTATGTCAAACCCGCTTGACGCAATACGTCTGGGGGAAGTTGATTTAAATCAAATCCGCACGACTTCGCAGCGTTAATGACCGTTTGTCGCTGTTGTTCTGGCGTTTTACCAGCCATCATTTGATTCACTTGTGCCATCAGCGGATGATTAGCAAGTTGACCTTGCATAACTTTATTCAGTAACATCGATAACATTGGATTCATTTATAACACCTATATTTAATTTTCTTTCAATATTGGTAAGACGCTCAAGGATCTCTTGGGTCTCTGTCTTTTTGGTCTGTTCTGTAACCAGGGAATATGTCTTAACTTCCATCAGACCATCGTTATTCATGCGTCGCTGAAAAATCTTCGTACCGTCCCGCAACATACCAATATAAATAGTATTTGGCATAGACGGAAGACTCGACAATTGTTCTGCCGAATCAACCGTGTATGACACTATTTTGGGCTCTATGTGTTGGGGCAATTGCTGAATAGGTTGTGCCTGTTGCATATAAGGCGGAGTATAATAATTATTATATGGGTTCATAAAAAAACTCCTATGTTTATACATAGGAGTTGTAGCACAACAAAAGGCAAAAAGTTATGCTCAAAGTTATGCAAACGTTTATCCAGAAATTATGCGGTCTACAATCTTTTTATGCTTTTCAAATACACGTCTGATGTCTATATTTTTTACATACGCGATTTCTTTAAATTTATATTGTTCTGACATTGCATAACGCAAAGACATAATATCTCTGGCTTGTTTGTCATCAGTTAAATCTTTCATCCATTGGTTAAAATATTCTGGGTATCTCTTTCCTATCCTGCGTAAAAAGATATGCGTTAACCAAAAAGATATAATTTTGCGCTTAACGTTCTTCATAGCTTTTTACCTTTCCATTTCCCAAGTGTACTACACGCGGTTTCTTCTTCTTTCTTTTAACAACCGGCAAGCCCTTGATTTTAATTTTTATTTTCTGTTGTGCCATTGATCATACTCTGATTATTATGTTCACCGTCTTGCGTCATAGCAATATCATATGTTCCACCAAAACTTTTGTGAATATAACCAAAATGAACCGCAGCCCAAAGTAAATTGGTAAAAACAAGCAAAATAAACATATATTTGAATATTAGCCAGCCGTTTTCAACATTAAGATTAGGTTTTTTCATAGTCAATCCTTTATTTGTCTGCTGGTAATAATAATATGGTTTGTTGTAAATGTCAAGCTGTTATTTTATAATACCAAGCAGTTCTAATATGCGCTGCCCAGACAACGCGATACAACCAAGCATCAACATAATAAAAATCTTTCCGGTCGGCGTTTTGGCGATGTTTTTTATTTGTTGCCAAACAATACCATCTTTCCGTTCGTCCTCTGCCGGGCTGTTTATATACTGCACAATAAGATCAATTTGCCCGCCCTGTCTAGCCTGTTCGGTTTTCATAGCAGACATATCTTTTTTCATAGCGCAGACGTCTTTCTCTACGCGAGAAATTTTCCTGTCCATAGCAACATAATCCTCCATCTGGGCTTGAGCCAGCTCGACCCCAAACCCGTTTACTTCACTATGTTCAATTATTTTTTGGACTACAGCCCGCTGTTTGCACATGGCCTATCCTTTAAACATTTGTTTTCAACAAAAGTCTTGCGTTCTTCAAATTCAGACCGCTTCCCAATATTGAAGTTCGAGATGGGGCGAATATACCCCATCGAACGACTAAACACTTCACATTTCTGTCTGTTCATTTGTTTCTTCTTTTGGTTTTACAATTTCAACGAAATCTTTAATATCGACACCTTCTGTAATAACAACAGAATCAAGCATATTGCCTTCTTTATCGACAAACACTTTGCCTTCATCCGCAGAATACCAAACTACTTCTTCCTGTAATTCGATGTTTTCTGGTTTTTTGTCCACGAAGATACCGAATACTCCGTCAACTATGCCTTTGTATGTGTGTCTTTCAAGCATTTTATTTTCCTTTGTTTATGATTACTTGTGCCAATCTAAGTCCAGAGAGTATGAATCCAGCGATAGCCGATACCCACACAGCACCATTTGGACTCCAGAAAATTACTAAAGTTGTTACAGGTGCGATTGCGTATTCTGTGTATTCAATCGCTTTATCGATGATTTCTGTTTTTGTTTGCTTTGCTTCTTTCTTAGCCATATTTTACTCCTTATGCTGCTGGTAAATCGTAGAGAACCGTCGTGTTTGTTCCGCCAAGGATACCGTCGGTTATAACTGTTCCAAAATTAGATGGGAAATGAACTGTGCATCCCGTTACACCAGCAAGCATATTAGAAAACACAGCTGCGTCTTGTATTGTTGTTAATGCCGGAAACGAAAGTGTTGTTAAAGATGTACAACCACTAAACATCGAGCCACAACCGTTTATACCACTAATTGTAGTTAAGGAATTAAAATTAACAGTAGTTATTCCTGTACAATTAGAAAACATAAGGGAACAACCTTGTTGACCGCTTATTGTAGTTAATGAGTTCAAATTTATGGATGTTATTCCAGGACTACTACTAAATGCAGCATAACATCCTCTATATCCGCTAACCGTTGTTAATCCACTGAGATTTATACTTGTCACATTTGGGAAATAATTATTTTGCGCAAACCCTTGTAAAAGATTAGGTGCATCAACAGATGTGATGTAGGATAAATCTAACGATGTCACCGCTGGCAAATCAAACAATACGGTTGTGTTTGTTCCACCAAGACCATTAGTTATATTACTATAACTCGCCATTGCTGTCGCCCAATCTGATGGGAAATGAACCGTACATCCTGTCACACCATATAAAGTACTATTAAACGCAGAGTTTATATCTGTTGCTGTATATGGTAATCCACCAAATCTTAATTCGGTTAATGCTGTGCATCCATAGAACATATATTTTAATGCTTCGGGTCCAAGTTTTGCTAAGTGCGATATATTGACGGAAGTTAAACTTGTGTTTCCATAAAACATACCATTACAACCACCATTTCCAACTGATGTTAGCGATGATAAATCTACACTAGCCACATTTGGACACTGTGTAAACATATTTTGACAAGCATTATTTCCATCAACAAGTATTAAAGAACCTAAATTTACACTAGTTAGTCCATTGGTGGAGCCTCCAAACATATTATAACAAGCTGATGTACCATTAACCGCTTGTAGTTTGCTTAAATCTAAATTAGTTATATTGCTACAACCATAAAACATAGCATAACAAGCACTATTTTTTTGTATTGAATATAATGAAGACATATCTACACTTGTTATATTTGAACAATTATAAAACATTTGATATGTCGCAGACGGACCTGTTAATTCTTTTAATGAAGACATATCTACACTTGTTATTCCTGTACATCCATAAAATGTTGCATAACAAGCATTTGTTCCACTTATTTTTGTTAAAGAACTCATGTTTATTGCACCGGTAATACTGGTGTTGCCCTGATAAGCATATTGTAAGGCATAATTGCCAATGTCGTCTAACCCGGCAAAACTCATTATTATAGATGTTCCGTTAACCAACTTATTATTCGCATCCTTTGTCTTTTCAATGTAATACGCAGGGGCTGTGGTTGGTACTTGTACATCAGCAGAAGCAAAATCTGTGACATCATATACTCCGTTCGCTGTGATGTTTCTCGTGCCTGTTGGTGTTGTGCCTTCATAACTTCCTGTCACACCCAATATCTGCACATCTTTCTTGATATTTCCAGCAACTATGTTCGCATCAATACTACTCGTCACAGCAGATACATTTACTGGCGAATATCCATCTGTTCCAGAAGGTGCTGTAATTTGCTGTGCAGAAGTTGTCGGAGTCACATTTAATGTGTCAATTACTGGTTGCTTTCCTTTGATTACTGAATTGATAATACTCATTGATTACTCCTTATTGAATTGGAATTTCTAGAATAGGTACCACGAAGGAGGTGTTGCTCAGGTTGATGGTGCTCGTGCGACCGCTGAAGTTGACGTACCAACCGAGGGTGGCGGAATTCTGCGAAGATGACCAATAATTGGTACTGGTTGAAAGTACCAATGAAGAATATTGGCTTGCAGATGTGTCTGCCGCATTAACTTCTGTCATGAATTCCAAGATTTTAAACAATTCCATCAAAGTCGGTAATTGACCGGCATATTGGACGCTGTCAACCGTGAATGTTTTTGACCGACAATGTGAAACCGCTGTGGATGTTAATTCACTGGCTGTTGCTTGGGCCAAGATTTTATCGCAATTGAATGTTGCTGTTTCCTTTGCACCATAAACTGATGGATTTGCGTATTGTGGCAAATCTGTAATGGCAACATTATCGGATAAATATTGTCCACTTGACAATCTGAATTGTGCATCCAGCGCAATAACCGCATATTTTTGATTGTTAGCATCTGTGTGAAACCCAACAACTGTTCCTATTTCATTATTACTATCGTCTTTAACTCTATCTAATACTGCATATTTACTTCCACCAACGCTCACATTTGCTGTGGTATATCTCGCTACATCATAAGTGCCGTTCGCTTCTATGTTTATCGTTTCGGCTATCCCTACATTTAATACTGTCATCTTTCACTCCTTATGATAACACCACAACATTCACTCCCAACGCATTTGTCGGTAATACATCTGCTTGGAACCCTATTGTGCCTGCACCCTGCGATACCGCTATCACATTACATTGTGCATATTCATCAGCATTCGCTGGGAACGGTGCTACATACACAACATTGTTTGCTGTCACACCTGTCACATTTACAGTTTGTGTGTATTTGTTTGTACCAGAATCTAACACCCAATCTGCTACTGCCAATGTTGGCATTGTGCTTGGTTGCGATACTTGTGCTACACTTATATTACCAGAACCTAACAATGATGTGCTATTGATTGTTTTAATATTTGTACCACTCGTTAATTCTTCTTGAAAACCTTTCCAACCACTAACATTTGTTCCATTGTTCCAATATGTATATTGCCATCTATAAGGTGCTGTGTTTCCACTTGTGCAGGTCAACACTATCACTTTGTTGTTCGCTGTCGTGCCTGACATTATTTCAACCACGATTTCCGCATTTGCCATGCTTGCTGGCAAATCACTTAATGTCACTTCACCAAGATATGCTTTACCTGCTACTGCTGAACTATCTGCTGCAATATCATCACAAAACGCTTTTGTTGTGCCTGTGGTTGTCCAAGTATTAGGATAAGTCAAATATGTTGACAATTCCAAATCACCAGAACCCAAGATACTATTACCATCAATAGTCTTAATATTTGTTCCAGACACCAATGTTTCTTGAACCGTCACATCACCAGTTTGCCCGTTAACCGATGTCACTTGCCCTTTCTGGTCGCTATCAACCCACGCTGATGTTCCACTATCCCACACCCAGATTGTATCGGTTGAACCCAATATAGCATAATCACCATCTGTTCCAGTTGGATGTGCCGTCTGCAACGCAGTTAAGTCTGCGTAATAACCAAGATTGTGCGGATCTGACCCACCGCCACCACCAGAACCAGCCTTATAAAATAAACCTTTTGCTTCAAAAACAGCCATAGGATACTCCTATTAATATATTGGTTTTGTTGTTATTGTTATTTCTGTGCCTTCGCCATTGCCATCTGTTGTCGTTTCTTTTGCCGAAGAAGTTAACGCAGACGCAAACTCACCGTCTTCCAACATTCTTACGGTCATACTTTCACCAACAGATTCTGTTTCAAATGTTAATTTTGCTCCACCTTCTAAATCTATGACAAAGTCTTCAGATCCATAGCCAGAACCTGCGTCCGTAATCGTAGCAGTATCAATAGAGTATTCAACAATCGTGTCAGACACAACTGTTAATTCTGCTCCAGAGCCTGTTCCTCCGGTCACGGTCAGTGTTCCAGCAATATCAGAAGCAAACGAACCAGGATTAACAATTTCAACCGTTAAAACTTCGCCGTTTGTATCTACAGTTAAAACTTTAAATGTGGCATCTGTGTCCCCAGTCACACCAGACGAATATGTCAAAACATCATCAACAGCGTACCCAGTCCCAGCAGTAGCTACAGTGGCAGAATCAGCAAAATATGTGGTTGTTGAAGCCGAAGTTAAAGTAACTTCGCCGTCGACACCCGAACCATATTCTACGTCAACCGTTCCTGCATAATCTGTGTCAGATGACCCCGCTTCTGTAACCGTAACTGTTTTCAGAGTGCCATCCGTTTGTTCAAAGGTAACAACCTGAAAACAAGGCGTGACAGTGGCACCGTCTTCGATTTTTAACTTGTCACCAACTTTGTAACCTGTTCCAATAGTAGAGACACTGAATGTGTCAATCTTATGAACTGGCGACACGATTAAATTAAAACCAGAAACTAAAATAACAGCGTCTGTATCAGAACAGGAAAATGACATAAATTTAATGCTGTCTGCACAATCTGTCACATATACTTCTCCTGATGCCGCAGAATCTGTTACTTCTGGGACGTTTGCATAGGTGTCCTCAAAGTCACCATTTGTAGTGGCTCTGATTGTTACAGCGCTATTTGCGGAATAAATTTCAATAGAAGGTTTAGAACCGCCAGTAAAATTAGATTTTACAGGGGAAACTCTATACAATTTATCCAATTCAACTTTTATTGTGTTTGACATTTATTTTCTCCTTATTATGTTTTTATTATAACAGTTTTTTTATTCTTTTGCAACACCTTAATAACTTACAAACGTAACTTTTACATAACCATTACCGCCATTATTTGCAGTTGGATTATTATTGCCACCTTTGGCAGATCCGCCACCGCCGGCACCATAACCACCATATACAGAAGCACCACCAGCAGCCGTCTTTGTGCCTGTCCAAAGAAAAGAGTTTTCATCATATTTATCGGCACCACCAACGTTTCCGTTTGATGTTGTTCCTGGACCTCCGCCACCAGCAGTTGTGCCACTATAAGACGAAGACGATCTTGTCCAACAAGAAGCATATCCCCCACCGCCCGGGTATGCCAGTATTGTGCTATCGAATGTAGACCCGCCACCTGTACCACCCGTTGTTCGTGTTTCTGCACCAGTAGAGCTGGCACCTGTTGCCCCAGATCCGCCACCACCAACCTGAATATAATGTGTACCAGCAGATAAAGATACAGTGCTTTGCGAATAGCCGCCAGAACCGCCACCTGCAACAGCAACTGCTGAGCCACTATCGCTACCATTACGATACGAAGAAACAGCGGCAGCTCCACCGCCACCACCAACACAAATAATTCTATACGTTCCGGTAGCCAACAAATTCAATGTATAAGAACCTGGCGTTGCAGATTCAAAAACAACCTGTTCTGGTAAATATGGTGCTTCTTCCAGCGCAACATTAATTGTTTGGTTGTCATAAGCTGTAATTGTATTTGTTGTCGTAAAATAACCTGTTTTAGATACAGTATAAGTAATGCTTGTTCCGGGATAAACAACTATTGAATTTCCGTCTTGTGTAAACCCGGTTGCAGTTATAACCACTGTAGCATCCGATGGTGTTGGTGCTATAGTAATTTTTATTTCGCTAAAAGTTTTTACGACACATCTGCCGTAATTTCTTATCATCAAACAACCTCTAGGCACCAGTTACCATAAATCGTATCATCGCTACTTGTTGGAGTAAATGTTGCTTGCGATACATTTGTTGTCAAAGTACCAGCTATTGTTACGCCATATAAAGTTTTTACAGTAACGTTTGTTATAGTTGAAGAAGCAACAATAGAAATTGCACCTGTAACAGAATCAACACTAACGCTGTTTATAAGGACAGGCATATTGTTTACTTTCGTAACAACACTTGTTGTTACACCAGAATTAATCGCTGCCCATTGTTCTGACGTAAACGAAGAATTGTTTAAAGTATACTCAAACACCCAACTTGCGGGATCTGTTGCGGTTGTATATTTATATCTACTATACACCGTATTACCAGCGGCGTCTGTTGATTCCACAAACCCATAGTCGTTATCATCTGCAGTTACTGTTTCTAATTCTGCTAAAGAACTATACGTGCCACGAAACGTAGCCGTTGAAGTAGCAATAGAACTGTTTACAAAGTTTTTGTCCGCTAATTGATTGGAATCTGTAGCTTGTGATGGAATTAGACTCTCAATGTCGTTAACATCTAATTCCAGTGCCTGTATTCGCGCTTCATGATCTAACGGGATTTCTATTGTTGTTTCTACTATCCCGCGCAATTCTTGATCTCTCATAGCGCATATATCAAACGAATGTTCGACCTCATCAGGATCAATAACACCTGTTTGATAGTCTATGTCTTGCGTGAACGGAGTTGTGCGAGTAATAACCAGTTTTTTTCCATCTTCGGGAGTTTCTAATAATTGTAATCCAGACGCGCTGACAGTATAATCAGAACCATATGTTAAGTTAAAAATATCATATTTAACAGCAATCTGTGGAATGCCTTGTACCGTAACATATTGAAAAGGGATCGAATATACCGCCAAAGGATCGGCTATTGTGGTATGTGTTACTTTACACACTGTATTATTAATCATTTACCACTCCTATTTGTTTTTACTATACCATTTTTTTTCATTTTTTTCAAGCCTAATCTTTTTTCTTGTTCGATTTTTTTGGAATAATCTTACCCGCCTTATTTGTTGTATATCCCAACATATTCTTTGCCGTGGATTCTGAACGACCAGCAATCATTAACCATCCCACTTGAGCCGCTCTTTCGTCGTCACCAAGAACCATAGATACCCCGCGGGCAAACTGAACTGCTCGTTCTGTAGGAGAGAAACCCATCAAACCAGCGGTTGTAGCCCCAGCTGTTAAATAGTCCCCTTTTCGTACATTACGACCAATCCGTTTAAAGTCCGTAAACGGTAAGAAATCAAACCCGCTTTCTTTACCCATAAACAAAGACTCTAATAATGGCTGTGTAAGAGATCCTGCGTTAAAGGCATCAGCAAATTGTGCAAGCATTTCACGACTAAAAGATTGCCACAGATATTCTTCTTCTTTGTCAGACATATCTTCTCCGGTCAAAGTTTTGTATAACGCACGGACCAAACCAGCCTGTATCGCAACATATGCCATATTAGACATAACAATACCTTCGATTTCTCTCCAAGCTTGTTTGCGAACAGTTGGGTCTTGTGTATTCATTAATCTAGTCCAGGCGTTTGACACCGCAGCAGATTTCTGTAACTGGTCATTTTTAAACGCCACCATGCCTTCAAATCCCATTCTAGCCATAGCTTTTGACCAACGACCACGAGCCATAACATTAGAAGACGAAATGTGAGAGAACATATAGTCGGCAATCTGCTCTTCTGCCGCCTGATCTATTTGTTCTTGTGACAAGGTCTTACCTTCGGCAGCTGCCTGAGCAGCAATTCTTGCCTTCACGTCTTCAAGGACAACATAACGACCCAGCGCAAGACCAACCATATCAGGAAGGGTATTGGTCACACCAATTGAATACTTCGTAAGTTTCTTAGCAAACGCATCGGCTTCGGCAATCGCATTACCTGTTCCTTCTTTACCTTTTTCAAAAGCATATTTTTCAATATCTTGAAGAATTGAAGGAGATTTCATGTCTGCGGCACGTCTATACTGTTCCGACAACGCAGCCTGTTCCAAACGATGCATAAAGAACTTGTTGTTCTTCATACTTTCCCATGCTTCGGTTGCGTGAGCCATAGCATTAGATAACCCAACCGTATTATACCACAATGTATTGTGTGAAGACAACCCACCAAGAACCATATAGTTGCCAGTTAAGTTGGTAAATATCTGTCTTGGTTTTAAAGACAATGCCATAGCTGACGATGTTCTTGTAAGCTTCTGGAACAATTCCCCAAACCAGCTTCTAGCGGCACCGCTTTCATCTTTTGACAACACGTCGTTTATACCGGTCATATATGACTTAAAATTATTAGCCCCTATCTTGTCTTCGATCGTCTGCTTCAGCTCTTCGGACGCCTTAATTGCTTCGTTTAGATCCGCTTTTTCATTATCGTCTAATTCCATTCTGAATCCACGAGAATAACGAATGTCATCGTTAGCAAGAGCCGATAAATTCAACATGTCACTTAATGTTTGAACAGATTGCTTATAATTGTATGCTCTCACGCCCGCTCCGCCAGCCATATTTATTGCCGAGTTGTACAACCCAACAGCAACTAATTTTGACTCTGGATTCAACAAGCGAGTTCCAAACACAGCAATGTTGTGCCCTTTACGGTTTGCCCAACCACCATCCTGTGTATAGTCAGAGAATACATTAACAGGAACAAACTTTCCAAACCAGCTCGAAGCATCACCCATATCAACGCCACGCAATATTGGCAAGAATCTAAATAATATCTTCGCCGCTTGTTTGTCTTGTTCTGTCAATCTGCCAATCAGTTCGTCAAAATTGGTGTAAGTAGAACGCAATTTGTTATAAATATAAGTGTTGCCATTCTCTTCGATAACACCACCATACATATATGGTATCTTGAAATCTTCTGATTTGCCATCTTTGCTTAACTCAGCAAGATACAACGACATAATTTCGTCACGAGAAATCTCTCGTTCAAACCCGTCGCTCATTTTTGCTTTTACACCATCTAAATCAACACCAATACGAACCTGCCATTCGCCGAGTTCTTTTTGGTTTTTAAATGTTTTTTCAAGTAACGCGGTTTCAACATCCTTCTTAAAGTCTTCCGCTACGCGTTCTGCGCGGTCAGCGGTGATATTAAATCCAAATTTCTTGGCAACGCCTTCGCCAAACAAGCCTTCGGTGCGAGCCTGTACCCCAGACCCGCCAGTCAGCCAGAACAATATAGGGCTTACTTTCCTACCCTTAAGTGTCTCTGTCAGTTCTTTGATGTTTTTTACCATACGTGTGCGTTCAAGGTATCTGGTGACAGGTTGACGGCTCATCTCTTCTGCCATCTTCATCTTGTCATACACTTCCTGGTTTGTTCTTTCTTCACCAGTAATTGTGCGCTGGCGATATTCTTCGCTGACGTTTTCAAACTCTTCGTCGCTCAATTCTGGGAACGGATCGTCGTTCATAACCTCATCACCAGAAACAGAATAAAGCGCCGAAATATCATCGTCAACAACTTCACCATCGCCAAATTCTAATAATTTTGGAATACCTCTTCTGCGAAGCTTTGCGTCTGCAACCAACGCTGTGTAATTATATTGATTGCCACCAAATTCATCATTTGGATCTGGTTTATAATTTTCTTTCCAGTAATCGTCAGAAATTACCTTTGAAAACTCTTCTTTTGACATGTTAAACGGTTTGGCAAACAATGCAGAATCATATTTGCCCATAGGTGTTTTTTGTAATAATTCAAATTCACGAGCGTCCCAAACCAAATCATATGTCCCTCTGTCGCCATCGTTTAACACACGGATGACATAGAATGGGTGACCATCATCTGTCTGGATATTAGAAGCTGTTATAACACCCTGTTTCCAAGAACCAGAATACAAGAACGCAATCTGTAACTTCACAGGCAACCTATCTGTATTCAAATCTTTTCTTGATATATATGCGTCTCTACCAGCTGCGATTTCTTGTTCTTGAAGCTTTTCAAAGTTTTGTTGTTTTGTTTCGCGACCAAGGGCGGCTATGTCTGCCCCAAGACCAATACGCCCCTTTTGAGTAAGTGTTGCCCACTGTGCAAACTTTGACATTCTGTCGTTGTATTCAGAAAATACAGCGTCAGCTATTGATTTTGCTCTGCCAAGCGCAGCAATCTCGCGGAATTTTTCTTCCAAAGACAAGTGTAAAACGTCTGGATTTAACTGGTCTTTAACCTGTTTTAAAAGATATTCAATAAATTTGGTTTTTGTTGGACGACCATTAAACATATTTTTAAATGCTTTAAGGTCAAAATTTAACATAACAGACGGGTTTATGTCTTTGTGTCCATACAGTGACCCAAACTCTGCCGCCTGTGTTTCTCTCTGAACAAAAAGATTTGTCGGTTTCCCATCGATACTAACGGTGACATTACTGAAGTCAACTGGTTGTAATCCTTTGTCTGTTACTGCCTTTTCCAACACCTCAACAGATGGATATTTATCAACATTTTCTCCCATTCTGTTAATCCAATAAGACATATCATAAGAATTAAAATCTTTTAACCCATAGTTTAACACAGATGTAAATGGGCGCTTCGTAGAACGGTAGCCTTCCCATACACCCCAGGGTTCGTTGCTTTTGAATTCGTCTGTTGGTAATGCCAATACTGGCGACTCTTTGCCCTGAGCTGCAACAATTTGATTTGTTAAATAGTTGCGTCTTGTGGCAAGAGCTTTTACATCAATATGGTCAACAAAATCTTCAATAGCAGAACGAGCCTCTGCGTCAACGCCCTTACCGGGTTTAAACCACTTTAATCTCATGGCTCGTTCAATCAAAGACATTTCATATGTCGCGTCATTAAGATTAAGTGTTGTTCCAGAATGGGTTAATGAACCAGAGAAATCCTGTAAACTATTAACAACATCTTCTGCTTCTTCAACAAAGTCCAAAGTCCTACTATCTTTTATCGAACCCTTCTTTGTAAGCATATCAAAGAACGCGTTGTCATTTCCACCACCAGTAATATCGGCAATGTCATCTGCGATACTATAGACGGCGTCCGCATCTTGCAATGCGCGCCAACGACCGACCGCAGCCAACTGATCGCTGCTAAACATGTTGATGGCAGCTGATGGTAACCCCATGGCTTCTAATTCTGCTCCTGTTGGCATCCAAACAGCAGTCATAACGCCCGTTGGCTTATTATCTGCGAAATTTTGTCTAACCATATATTTAGTGTCAGCGGATGGTAAAACACCAACAAGTCTCTTTGCCTGTGCTGTATATTTTTCCATAAGCTTTTTATATACATCAACAGGCATTTTTTCGCCAGCTAACCACTTTTCGATATAGTTTGCCTCTTCTTCTGGACGAGCCAAAGGTTGCTTCTCACCAGTATATTGCATATATGGTGGTGTATCCTGTTGCTCTTCTTGCACATTTTCCGGACGAGTTTCGGGTTCATTTTGCACATTTTCCGGACGAGTTTTTGTTTCTTCCTCAACCAAAGCATTGTCAACAATAGCTTTTTGTAAGTCCGTTGCCTGTTGCGCTACAGATTTTGTGTGTTCTTGTTGCTTTGCTTTAACTGCCTCTTTTACCACGGCGACGCGTTTCGCGTCAGCTTCTTGTGACATTTCATATTCTGCTTCGTAACGATCAATAAACGATTGCGCTGTTTGCTTGTCGCCAAAAGCCGTGCTCATCTTGTCAACGGTTTCGCCATCAACCACGGATTCCATAACTTCAAATAAGCGTTTTAAATCGTCTTGCGTTAACAAACCAAGATTGCCTGTTTTGGCATATTGTTTAATAACATCGCGTAACTTATCCTCGCCATAAGAAGCCAACAACTCATCAATAGTTTTTGCGTTTCTCTTTATTTCTGCAGCCAATGCTTTATTGTATTCTTCAAAAGCAGCTGACGCTTGATTCGCAACAGAGACAGCGTTAAACATTTCAATATATTTACGCATATCACCAGACAACCCAAGCAATCCCTTCAAGGACTTCGCATATTGAACAGCATACGCATATGCCTCAGAGCGTTCTACCGTCCCCTCGCCCTTACCAGAAGTAATTCCTGGTAAAACATTTTCTGTCCAAGCGGTCATACGACGCATAAAGTCAGCAATTTTCGGGAGACCTGTCGTTGTTTCCATCCAATGATACAATTCGTGTACTGTCATTGCTCTACCACGCGGTTGGTCAAAGGAAGCATTTTCGCTACTACGCGCTATGTCAATGGCTTCGTTTTTAACCTGCTGTGATGTTTTACGGTTAGCAAAATCAACATCTCTGACAACGCCTTGTTGCTGGCTCAATGGCCTAGTATCATAAGGACTAGCTTGCCCCAAATGAACAATGCCATCACGCGTGAACACATCTCCGCCTGGTTTCTGGTCGGCAACGATTGTTGGTAATCTAAATTGAGACGGCTGAATACCACGATACATATATTCATATAGAGCTATACCACGGATGAACTGTCTTGAAATATCTTTTTGTGTGTCACCTAACCCATCAACATTGTCCAACATAGTATCAATGTTCGAATCCAAAATATTCATTTCGTTGGCTAATGGCACAGCACCATTACCGGCTTTTATAATTTCTTGGAACCGCTGCTTGAATTCGTCTGGCATAGCGTCAAACTTATCTGAGTTTTCTGCCATCTTATTATACAAGTATGTCACAAAACCTTCACGGGTATTGCTATTTTTCAAGAAATCAAACCAAGTGTCAACAACCTCTTGTGTTATACCACTTTTTGGGTCGTTAACCATATTATCAAAGAACGGTTTATATTGCTTATAAACATCTTCAACTAATTTGTTGTAATATTCTTGTCCTTTTTTGTCTGCTTTGGTTTTTACAGCCGCAGCAAATGCGCCAACTAATGCGCCAAAAGCAACTGTGCGCCACGCATAAGATATATCGTCTTCGTCTAAATGCCCTTTCCCAAGCAATGATGTTGTTATATCTTGCCCCGCTTCACCAAGAGCATCAATAGAACCCATTACAAAATTAGCCTTAAACGCCTGAGAAGAGAATGCTTTTGGATTTGCTTTTACTGCTCTTGCCCACCCTGCGGCTGGAACAAACAATCCTTTCAGTGGTTTTTCTGCCAAACGAGGAGCTATGCCCAGCGCAGCAGTAGCCGTGCCTGCCCCGAAAGCAATACCTAAGCCACCGATGCCAGAGATACCTCTGTCGTACGCAAGAGATCGCGCCTCATAAGCATTTGAAAGTGCTTCTAGTCCAGCAAATGTGGCGGCTCCACCCATACCGGTGGTTAAAGACAAGAACACTGTGGGAACAAGACTTCCAAGAACTACACCAGATTTGTTTTGTCCGCTATTATCACCCATTTCGCCATAGTCAAACGTATACCTAGACAAGAGGTCTTCTGTTTGGTCTCTTACGGCTTCGTACATGTCGTTACCAAGTTTTATCATAGCGTCATCATTGGTTAATTCGCCATAAGCGCTATATAATGACGGTTTCCAAGATTTTATTTCGCCTCCAGCTGTAATAGCAATAGCTGGTAAAACATTAACCAACCCTCTGCCAAATCCTTCGACAAAGTTTTCTTCTGCTGGTTCCATTTCCAAATCATAACCGTACCAGCGACGCATATCTGGACCACGAGGGGTGAATAACGCAGCAAGTTCATATGCTGCTTTGCGCATATTTAATGTATCAACTTTGCCCGTCATATTACCAATCTGAACAGTATACGGTTCGACAGGCGTGTATTTTGCCTTTAATGTAACAACGGTGTTGTCTGGATTTTTTTCTGCGCCATATAATACAGCGCCAGGATAAGAACCACCTCCAGTATAAGGAACAGCAAACGGCTGGTTACCAGAAGCAACGGTGACTTCGCCCGGTCCTTTAAATTTTTCTTCTCCTCTTTCTCCGTAACTTGAATAAGCAAAAGAATCGTCCTGTTTTGGCATTTGTTGCGCTGGCTGAGCCGGGCTATTATCTGTAATACCAGAAGTTAAATCTTGTGCCGCTTTCTGAACATCATCAAAGTCGTTCATTTGTTACCCCTTTTTGGTTATTTTTTTATACTGTTGCATCGCTTTCGTCTTGTAGTCTAGACGCTTTTGTGCCCCGCTATCTTTGGCTGGCACATATGTTTTTGGCTTCTCGTCTTTTACCAACTTGTTTATCGCAAACGCAATGCTTATCATAGTGTTTTGGTCTGGCGTAACACCTTCTTTAACCATACCTTCTGATGCTGCGATATTGTATGCAGACATAAGCATTTCATACGCGTCAGATTTCTGTATCCCATATATTTCTGGTGCAGATGGACCCGGTTGATCTCTGTACGCTCCAGCAGTATTAGAAGCAATAAGCTTATCGTTCAGCACTGGCTTGTACCTGTTCTGCATAGCAAGCACCAAATCAACAACGTTTTCATCATTAATAACCCCTGGCTTTATCCCAGTATTCTTTATGTCGTCTTCGTTGCCTTTAACAGATATATATCCAAGGATAACCGGAATCGCATATGTCATAAAACGATACGTGTTCGCGCTTGGAGCTGCCAAATTTCCTTTCTCGTCTACTTCACCAAGGGTTTTCATTAATCTTCCTACCCCGGCGGCAATTGAATTCGATAGCGCAACTCCCCCGTCATCAAAATAAGGAAGATTTGTTCTTGTTGGCGCCAGGTCACCTGATGCCAAAATACTCCCAAGCTTCTTTACAGCGTCTATTTTGTCTTTTTCGTTCCCCTTGATACCGCTAACCACAGCTTCGGCTGCTTCGATGCGGCGATATGCTGATTCTTGTAATGGTTTACTCTTGAACTCAAGAGTGTTTTTCATCATGCCTTCTATAACAGATGGTCTTTCTTCGCCTTCTTGCAGCGACCTTACCATAGCCTCTGTCAAGTTTCCGCCACCATAAAACGTCTTGCCAGCCGTAAAGCCAGCCATATTCTGTTGAATTGGGTCGAGTTCAATCGATATATCTTTCCCTGCCTCAGCTTTTATGGCGTCAACGGCGTTCAAGAACGAATCCAGTGTTTTTAATACGCTATTGTCGTTTCCAACTCTATACCATTGTAATTCTTCCGCGTCTCTCATTTTATCCAACAGTTCATCATTTGTCATATTCGAAAAATCATAAATTGTTTTTTTACCTTCATCGTCTTCTACTAAATACTTTTCAAGACCACGCATAAACGATTCGGACAAATAACTGCGTCTGCGTTTGTATTCCATTGGCAAAGCTGGCTCTACAATCTTTTCATATTCGTTAATAGCCAGTTGTCTTGTTGTCATCGGTGTTGTGTCCCAATAGTCCAACGCCTCAGCACCAATGCCAAGTTTTGCAACAAGGTCTTTGAGCGGAATACCTACGCCATCAACCCACTCAAGAACAGTCTGGTCGCCAATAGATTGACCACTTCTTAGTTTTTCTGTTAATTTGTTCATTGTTGCATCAATGTTTTCGTTTGGTCCATACATTGCGTACATACCATCACGAAGAGCAATCAAGAAGTTTGCTCGATCTTTATATCCGGGCGCGTTCTTTTCGTCTTTTAATTGACTTAACTTTAATGCTTGTATTCTTTGCTTGAAGCTCAAAATTTCGTCTGGACCAAGGAATTTTGTAAACACCTTGTCTCCCAACAATTTTTCTGCGTCTCCGACGCGACCGTCTATTATCGCTTGTCCTATTGTTTGTGCGGATGCCTTGTGCCCGAGACTATCTGTTAACTGACCAAGCTGTGTAACATCTAGCAATCCACTTTTGTTTTCATTCACTTTGTTTAATGCCGCCAACAAAGCCGCCTTTGCTTTTGCGGGGTCTTTTATTTCAGAAATATCATTAGCTATAACATTAAAATCACGCTGTGTTTCTTCAAACACAAACTTGTTTGCAACAGTAAAAATGTCTTCTTTTGTTTTTAATTCAAAAATATTTCTTGCTTCTGGGTTATATGTGTTAAACCTGTTCTGTGCATCATATGGAGATTCTGCCATGGCTTTATCATATTTTTCCATAGACTGCGCCATCAAAGCGTCAAGACCTTCGGCACTAAAGTCCTCCCAGTGCACAATATCTGCATCAACTTCTTTAGCCACAAGGTTCATTTTAGAAGCCAATTCTTTATCGTCGCGATATTGGAAATATTCGCTGAGCTTCCCAAACCCTTCCGAAAGCTCTCCAAGACCTTGCGAAATATAATCTCTATACGGAGCGTTCCTTAACAAAGAATCTCCGCCCGATCTATGCTCTATTTGTTGTTTATATATCTCAGCCATTATTTGCTCCCGTTACGTTAGGGCTACTGCCACTTGATCCAAAAACACCAGATGCGTATCCTTGTGCGACACCCTGAGCTGTAACCCCGCCAAACCCCAATAGTCCGCCTATGATAGCCTGTTTCTTTTGTGATTTTGCTACCTTAGCTTGATACAAAAAGTTGTTTTTATCTGTCTTCAAATCAACACGTCTGTTTTCATAATTAAAAGTCATAGCAGACAAATCACCCGCCAAATTTAAATATGCGTTTATTGTTGCAGAATCAGCCGATGTGCCAACATTACCGCGCCCTGCCATCATATTTTTTCCAGAAGCTATTTCTGAATAAGCATTTAGACGACGTAATGTTTTGTTCATCGACTCTTCATAATTGAGCGCCTTTATCCTTTCTTCTGTAACCCTTGCGTTATACTTAGCCACGCTCTCTAAACGCTTGGCTTCGCCATAACCCCCAATGTTTTCAGTAATGTTTTTTACTGCGGCTGTAGCAATAGAGGCAATCGTAAAACCGGCGGCAACGCTACTCATAGCTATCTCCTTATATATACATTATATATTATACCAGATTCTTCATTTTTTTCAACAAAATTTGTACGCTTAAACCCAAAATGTTCAGCAAATTTACAAAAAACTTCATTGTTGCTTTCGCATATCACACGAAGAGGAGCTTGTTTTGTCATAAAATCAAGATAATCTTTCCCAACTATACATAATGCACGCTTGTGTTTTATAACTTTAGTAGAAATAGCACAAGCCATATACAGTTGTTCTTCGTTTGTACGCAAATCTGTTACTGGAATCCAAGCAATAACAACTATTGGAATATTGTTGTATGTTAACTTATCAAATTCGTAACCATCATAACACTCTTTAAGAGAAGAGGTCTCTTCAAAAGAGCCCTCACACACCTTTAAAAACTCTTCAAGTGTCGCTCTCCCATAATTATACATACAAGTTGCTCACCATTAACAAGTTAAACGGTTCTGGAGAACTAGAACGCAAATTAATTGCAATTCCTGTTGTGTTTGGATATTTACCGTCTGCCTTGTTATTGACTTGCATATATCCAAAAGATGCTGGTAATTGAAGATCTCCAGACATTAATTCGTGTGGCACGTTCCACGATTGACCGGCTTGCGTATTCCAATTGTGATATTCATACCACCTATCGAAATCATTGCTCGATCCGTAACTAAACGCGCCAGAATCTAATACTCTAATATTAAATTTAACTGCTTTTTGTTGCAATCCTTCTAGCTTGTTGTTCTGATTATATGGAGGAAGCGTGTGTACTTCTGCTACCAAAGGTAATCCATACGTGAGAGAATGTGTTTCGAATCTGTTCGCAAAAACGCCATCAGAATCAACACTAGTATGATAAAACATACCAGTTGTTTCATCTTTAACAAATATTTCTTTGCCTGCAAACTCTGTATCTGTAACAGTAGCCTCTATAACAGGATCTGTTGTCAATGTTTGAATATTTCTTGCGGACAACATATATGAAGGATTCTGCGAATCTATTCTTTCTACGGTCACAACGTCATCTCTGTTAACAACAATAAAGCCACAACTAATACCATTAGACGAACTGATAGTAAAATCAATAATGTCGCCAGAGACATCAACTCTGTAGCACCCCATTGTTTTTATTTCTTCTTGGATACTACACAAACGCAATTTGTTTTCGTTTGATAAAAAGTATAAGTTGCGGTCTTTGTTTGATAACACATGCATTCTCTTAACGCCTTCAGAGAACAGGTTTTCGCTGATGGTGGACAGTTCTTCTGGAACGTAATCATCAGAAGAATAGTCATACTGTAACCTATAAAGCTCTTCGTCTGTTGCCCCAACAAAAATATTCATATCTTTATATTTAACAGCATCAACACGAGCTCCGCCGATTCCAGATACTGGCAGTATTCTTATGTTAATTGGAGTCAAAGATCCTGTTGATTTATCGCCTTCGACATTATATTCCCCAGCATACGACCCCATATACAAACGATATCCTGACAAGACCCAAGTTATATGGTTGTCAGAATGTCCTGTAACCAACATATTTATTGCGCTTGTATCTAACTGTTGCCCATATTCTTCTGTTCCAAAATCATCATATGCATCAGTTTTAGACATTTGCAACCAAACCCCATATCCGTCCGTATCCAAAATACACCCAAGACGATTAGCATATGTGAACAACATTGACGGGTATCTGTTTTTATACCCCCACATTGACCATTGATACATGTCCCAATCATAAGTGGCACTTGAAATATCTAAAACAGGTAGTGTATCATCGACTTTTATTTGCATATGCGTGGAGTCAGGCACAGAAATTATCGTACCTATACCATACCCACTATGAAAATATTCAAAATCTACGCTTCCGTCTGACCTGGTTCCGCTCTTGTGAACCGGCTGCATGGTTCCCGTCGTCGCGGTAGCGGAAGACATTCTTGCAATGTAATAATTTCCATCAGAATAATAAACTTTATTCGCTTCAACTGTTATGTTTTGTGCCCAAGACTGAACAGATGTGTTGGTTGGTATATGAAATCTTATTTTTCTTCCAACAATATCAAGCGAATCAAAAGAATAAGTTTCTTGAACAAGCTCTTCTAGTGCTCCAGAAGCGGTATACGCAGGAGCAGACGCAGCTCTGTTGTATCCAGAAACAGTACCGTCTGTTTGAGGGGCGTTAGACGAAGACGCTGCTTGCTGTACAACAATTTTATACTTGTCTCCATTTACGTGCCCTGCTGGTAAAGTAGAAAAGTATAACTTTCCATCAGAAATTGAAGTTGCACCAACACTAGAAAACGCCTGTAGTATCTGTGTTTCGTTTATAACCTTTAAAAATACAGATTTTGTAAACCATCGTGTCTCCATTTTACCATATCCCGGAGATGTTGGTACAAATATTTGAATACTATATGCCTCTTTTAATATTTTTTGATTCCCAATATACGAAGAAATGATGTCTGTTTCTACACCGGATCTATCTCGAACAAGTTTTATGAGAGTTGCTCCCATAGTAACGGCATACGGCGTGTCAGTATTATTTCCACTGTATGTTCCACCACTAATACCAGTATATCTATCGCTCTGAAAAACAACATTTAATTCTGAACCAGGATCTTTTATAGGCGTTGGTAACTTCAAGTTATACCCAGACACCGCACTTGTGGCGGTTACGTTTACAACACCAGCATATCCATCGGTTTGTAGGTTTTTATTATAATTTCCGTTCCAAGAATATGGGAAAAACGGTTCTTCTTTTATTTCTGTGTTATATAATTTAAATATGTGATGCCCATTCTCCATACCATAATATTGTATTTGGAAGAAGCCGGTATTTTGGTTTGCAAAATAAACTAAATCATTAATTTGTAAATATGAAGCACCAACAATTTGGTCTTCTCCAACATTAAAATCTTGTAAATACACTTCTTGCCCAGAAACAGCATATACATTACCTTCGTAAAACAACAAAGCTAATGGTTCTGAGGCGCCATTAAATGGGACAAGTACATATTTTGATGAAACATTTAACGGAATCGTATCAATTTTTGTCGTTCCATACCACTTTGATATTCCACCCTGGTGTGTTGGGATAAAATTAGAAGAATACCTGGTGCCAAACTTTAAATCTTCCCTGTCAACACGACCAGACACTTCTGGTGTTAATTCTCCGCCATTAAATGCACTCAAAACATCTGCTTTCAGTTTATCTGACATTATGGTACAATCCTATTTCTTTGTAATATAGACTCTCCGCCCTGCGAGGCTTCTAATGTTATCATATCTGCCTTGCGAGCGTCTTTTAACTTCTGTTTATATAACGATTCAAAGAACGAAATGTCAGCATCCAGCCCTTTTATTTTTCCAACTATGCGCTGGGCTAAGTTTAATGCCACAACATCACAGAATAACGACGGCCAGATTGTAATATCTACTTCATTTGACGTGTAATATAACGTCTTCACAGGCCATTTTAAATATAAACGCCCTTCTTCAATAAAATATGATGGTCTGGTGTTGTATTCGTTTACAAGTGGGTCGTACCCATTGCGTGTAAACATCAAATACATGGATAGGCGAGAGAAATCGCTCGGCAATTCATAACAAAAATATCCACAAATTTGATGTTCTTCTTCAAGATCAGGTATCGCGGGGATTTTTTTTCGAGCAAACGTCCACTCATACTTATCAAGTTCTGACTTTATTGCCATAGGTAAATTTCTTTTACAAACAATAGCATCTGGATTGTTCTGATTATCGATGCTATCTATCGATAGAGAACCTCCACACCAGTCAATAGCCATATTTGCAATATCTGTATATGTTAAAATATTCATAGGTTCCCTCTTAAAGCAAAAAGACCAAGCCCCCCGCTACCGCAGGGGGCAGGTAAAATTACAGTGCGGAAATATCTAACACACACACTTGCCATTCGTTCAAACGAGCGGAAGACAATAACATATAGGAGTTAACCTGATATGCGTCATCCAAGTCGTGACGGACAGAAATTGTTGTATTAAAGTCTTTCCAGATACCTGTGCAGACTGGTTGACCCGCCGCTATCAACACCTTATCTTCTGCTCCATTTGTGGAGTTCAAGATGTCGATTTCGGACAATTGGATGAAGTCGAAACCTAAGTAAGATTTCAATTCACCAGTTGCATTTGGCATAGCACCAGATGTGTTCCATGTATACCATTCCGCATCGTTACGTAACAATTCAGCAAATTTAGAATTGTGGTATGCACGAAGACCCAAAGCACGCCAATCAACGTCATTAGCTTCGAAGAATTTCAAAACTTGTTTCAACAAGCCAGTGATTGTATCAGTTGCAGTAGCAGTAATTGTGTTACCAGCTGGCAATGCAACAAATGTTGTTGGCATTGTAAGTTGACCAGGAGTAGAAACAGTTGCATCGGTCCAAGTCAAAGATGTAATTGCGTTGCCCAAGAAAGCTTGAACGAACGAAATATCTTTTTCGCGTTGGAACGCTTTGTTTGTTTCTGTTACCCAACCAGCTTTCATATCGATCAAGCGCAACAATGTAGATTCTTCTGTGAAGATGAATGTTGCACGTTTTTCGACTGGAGAAGGCAAATAACGAGTATCTGCTTCTGGTGTTTGTGCCACGGTTGCACGTGGGGTTGTTAAGTCTGTAATTGTACGTAAAGTAACTTTATTTACGTATGTTATGATTTGTGGTACACGGCCAGTCAAACCTGTTCTAAACATTGTAGAACCAGCGGTTTTCGATGTAGCCTGTTGTGCCAAAGCACCAACCAGCGTAGAAAACTGTGCTGAGATGGTACTTAAATTAATATCAGCCATTGCCATTTTTTAAGCTCCATTTTTAAAGTTTTCCAATCGCTAGAATTATCCGTCGGTTATGAGAGTGCGAGTCTCGCCTACGTTTATTCCTAATGCTTTGCCGCCTTTGGATGATTAGGTGATCGCCATCGCCGCTTCACCGCTATTAAAGATTATGGCACAAAACAAAGGGCGACTATTTTCCTTTGTTCTTCTTGTTGTCTATTTTAACAGATTCTTCAGGATTTTTCAAGGGAAAATTTCCGGGCCACGGAAAATCTCCGTTTTCAATTATGTCCGCAATAAAACGATACGCGTTTGCGAGATCGTGACGGTCATATTTATGTTGCGTCAACTTCAACACTTCAAGTTCAGAACCCATAAAAATGTGGTTGAAGCGCCCATTTACAACATAGGCGCCTCTGTTATATAATTTATCGAGCTGCATTGTCGTTCGCCGCTTTTTCTTTAGCTTCTGCTTCTGCAACAACCTTGTTGACGTTATGACGGTCGTTGATTATTTTTAAGAATTCGTCATCAACAAATTCACCATACATTTCTTTATATTTGTTCTGTAATTCGTTTTGAATTGGCAAATATTTTTCAATGCATTCGTTGTAAATTTTACGATACTCTTGAAACTTTTCAAATTCCGCGCGCACTTCTTCTTCTGTGTCGTGCACCGCAAACATTTGAACCGCGTCACCGTTCAAAAAACGAACTTTAAAAGTAGCGTCTTTTGGATCAAACTCTGTCGCCAAAACATAATCTTGTTTAATGCGCAATTCATCTGACCCAACATCTGGTATAAAATAAAATTTTTGTTTTCCTAACATTTTAGTTTCCTTGTGCTGTTATTGCTGCTAAGCGCAACAGTTCTTGTACCGACTTTTCGTCGCCAGCAGCGACTTTCTTCATAAATTCAGCATCTGCTTTCAGTTCTTCAATACGAAGCTTTGCCATTTCTTTGGTTTCGCTTCCACCGGATTTGTATCCAGTCAAAGGCTGATTTGCATCAGATGGTTTTGATAAACCCAGTAACATTTTTCCAAAGCGTTCTGCGCCAAGAACAGATTCTATAGCGTTTAACTCTTCGTCTGTTATATTTAAATCTTTTGCGGTATTTTTGCTTATCGCAATATTTTTATCGAAATCTGCACCCCAAGCTTTTTTCAAAGCTTCTACAGATGCCTTGCCTCTAGCTTCTGCTTCAGCTACTGCTTTTTCTTCAGCAGCTTTTACTTGTGATTGACTGTATTCATCAATCCATTTTTCTAATGCTTTAGCTTGCTTCTTCGTGATACCTTCTTTAAACAAGACTTCTTTCGCAGCTTTGGCGAAGTCCGAGTCTTGTAATTCATAATCTTCCGCTTTGTCGGGCCTGCCCAAACGCGAGTAGACTGCTGACAAGTCGGCGTCGTCTCCTTTTGGGATTTCGATGAAGTCGTTTTTGTCCCGCCCACTAAACTTTTCAAGCTCTTTATACGATTTAACAATACTATTAGTGTCTTTCCAGCCTTTTGCAACAACTGTTGCGGTGCTTTCTTCATCAAGCCCCAAAGACTCGTACCATTGTGGTGTATTTGTGTCTTCATTCATTTGTTCACCTTAGTTTTTTTTAGTTCTTGTATTTCCACTGGTATCCGCCAGCAGTTTTTGTTTTGCCACAACAACAAGAAGATATGTTTTCGTGACAAATTCCTGTATGCCTTTCTGCTTCCATTGTCCCAGAATATTCGGCAACGACTTTACTATTTTTTATTTGCAAAACGCGTTTTGAAAAAGGACATTTTGATCCTGTTTTGCCAAACATTGACCCTTTTCTCCCCAAAACAGAAAAAGCATGTATTATGTTTTCCTTCACGGAAACCCATTCCAAGTTTTTCACAGAATTATTTTCTTTGTTCCCATCTTTATGATTAACTTGTGACTTGTTCTTCGGATTTGGAATAAAAGCTTCAGCGACCAATCTGTGTACTTGCTTGTGGATACTTTTTCCGTCTTTATTCAACCTGACGCGCAAATACCCTTTCTTGGATTTTTCAAGTTTTAATTTCTTGAATCTACCTTTTGGATTATTATATGTATTTCTGGAATACACACAGCCTGTATCTGTAATATAATAATCTTCAAAATCTTTAATTTTTACAGACTTTACCATTATTGATCACCATTTTCAGGATACAAAACCCCTAGTAATTCACTACCATCTGTGACGGGAGCGTTCTTGGGAGCTGGCGTTTTTAAATCACGCTGTATTCCCAAAATTAAATCCACCATAAGCTTTTTTCCGTATTCCGCCCAACGATTTTCGCTGTTTTCACCAACGAGTAAAACGTTGTCGACATACAGACTACGAAGCCAAGTGGCTGTGTCTGGCATAGGTGCGTGTTTAAGCCACACTTCCACCTTCTCAGACATCATATAGTTCTTTCTGTTTTTCATTTCAATCCCTGTTATTGCGCTGGGGCAGTAACGTTCTTTATAGCTGATCCAATACCTGCAGCATTTTCAGCCAACAACTGCGCTTCAGCTTGTGCTTGTTTTTGTTCAACCACAGCCTGCTTTTCTTCAGATGTATTTAAGATTGATAATGGAATATTATAAGAGGAAGCCAGATAGTCACAAGTACGTTCCATATTAAACTCTGTGTCTAACTGATATACGTTCATTAATGTTGCTGCCATATTAGCAACCGCGTTTGCAGAGTCAAGTCTTTGCCCACGCATCATTGGGTTATCCAGAACGATATCGAATACCGCACCAGACACGTCTTCTTGAAATTCTGGTAGTGCGTGCATTTCTGCATACATTTTTAATTCCAATTCAATCATTGGTTGCAACAATTCGCGTGCGATACGATCGCCCAGAGGGGCAATAATATTTGCACGTTCGTTTGCTTTCAACATCGCATCTGTAGCAGAGCGAGATTGTGTTTCTTGTAATGACGCGAACATATCAACGAACAAAGCGTCTTTGATACGTTTTTGCCAGCCTTGTACCATATAATCCAAAGTTGGCATATCGCGTTGAGACAACACCGCAACCTGTGGGCGACCTTCTGAATCGATACCTCCATTAATAATAGAAGTAACATCAGGGTAGTTCCGTGGGTTGATGATGTCGTCTCCACCCAACAGATCCAAACGGCTCGCGTGATGGGCTGCCTTCACCAGGTCGAAAGATATTGCATTTAAGTTTTTTGTGCTTGGCAGAACCGACATGACCGGCGAAAATCCGTAAGGATCGTTGGTGTTGGAGAACGTTGCCGCCCGCCCAGCTATGTATTTACAATATGGTTCGAGCGTCTTTTGAATAATAGTTCCCTCTGTTTTATCAATATATACAGAGTCGAACTTGTTTGGCTGATCAAGAGACGGTTCAACTACATGGATTAACTCCATCGTCTTACTTAACCAGCCATACGGGTTGTCCGAGTTTGCTTCTTGAGCGCATCTCGGGACATAATCTTTAAATCTTTGACGCAATTGACGATATGTATATGTAACCTTGCGATAAAAAGTATCAACAAATCCGCGTTCATTTTGATCAATCACAAATTCCCTGATTGGTAACGCGCGATATGTGACTTGTTTATGTACGATATCTTTCGATAATTCCAAAACATACCAGCCATACAACGCATTATTCATATATAATGTGTTGATTGCGCAGATAAAATTAGAAAGAGAAGAATAACGTTTTTTATATATAAATTGATTTTGTGCATCCAGCGCAGCACCATAATTTTTCTGTAATCCTTCATCGGCAAACCGCATTGAGTGCCACACATAGGCCGCAGGTGTCAGAAGAGAGTTCATCACAGCCGCGTGTAGCGGTAAGCAGGTCTGTAATGTATCATCAGTTTTGGCAGTCACCTGCGATATATCACCATTTGCTTTCTTTACTTTAAAATAAGCATTACGAGGATCACCAAGAACAGCAAGTTCTTGGTATAATGGGATATAATTCGTTTGTAATTGTTCCAGTTCTTGGAACCTGTTCATATAATGCGAGATTAATTTTCTTTGTTCTTCGCGTTCTTGCAAACTTTGTACAACATCCTGTGATGGAATTATGTTTTCTTTTGCCATCTCTTACTCCGTTCTGTTGCTACCGAAAAGACTAGACACGCTTCTTTTATTTCGCGTGCTGTATGTGTCGGCTACACCTCTTTCTGATCTTCCGAAGAGCGTAGACAGGTAACCATTTCTGTTTTTCATAGCGTTTAATTCATTAGCAACACCAGACATATCATATCTTGGACTAGTTGCTTTAGGACTTTCGATAACTTTCGGTGTACTAGGTGTATGAAAAGACATGCCCTATCCTTTTTATTTACATATATATATTATATACCAAATTACAAAATAAATCAAGACTAAAACGTTCCACACCCATATGGCATTAACATATCATAATTTTCATACATTTGTTCGTTCTGATGTGCTTTTTCATATTCGAGCATTTTATTAAGACGCATTTCTTTTATATCTGCTTTGCGGAAATATTGTCCTGCGTAGCAGACTGCTGATGCGACATCTTGTGACAATTTATGTTTTGGTGCCCACTCTTCAAATTTTCCGAGTTCTCGCAACGCGGATATACAACAAGAATCCAAATAACAATGATTTAAAAGCCATTCTGCGTGTTCCTCCTGAACTTTATGTAACAATTTTTTAATTTTAAATACCTTAAACCCACGTTTTAAAAAGAAATCGAACAGATTTAATCCAGTTTCCTTATTTGCCTGTGCGGCATCGAATGGCAGTACCACATTTTTAATGCCTTTTGCTTTAAATTCGTCTGCCCATTCAGTTAAATTCCGCATATTATCGTATTCTATATCTCTTATATACACCTGTCCGATTGGGCTTTCGCCTGGTTTTGGCGTCTGGAGGGCGTATGACCCATAGACTGCCACGGTATAATCGCCGCCATTACCGCTACCGATATCGAGTATTGCGGTCTGCGCTGGGGGTGTTAACATAGGAGTATCCTGATTAAAGTCCACAAATTTATTTTCATTAAATATTGCCATCAATGGCGCATAGAATTTAGCTGACACGTTTGGTTTTCCTTCATCGATGAACGAGAAATCTGCTTCATATTCACAATTCCAACCCTGTTGAATCTGTGCTTCGGTTTTACGGGCAGCTTTACCTGCCAGCCAGAACTCATCTTTTATTTTCTGCAGTTTTTCTTCGTTATACAGGTTAGATTCATTAATTCCGACCTTAAGGAACAGCCACTCTGGGTCATCCCCGTGGTGTTCTTTAAGATATTTATAAGTATTATACAACAGATAATCGTCATCCGAGCGAGCTGTTCCAATACGGAGCGACCACCCATCGGTATCTGCGATAGCCGGGTATATAATATCCGAGTACGCGCGTTCGATTGGTGCCTGCACCTCGTCAGACAACCAGCCAGTCAAATACAACCCACGCACCTTTTCGATGGTTTTTGCCCCGCAGTATATAATCCTGCTGTCATTTATCAGAGTAATGGTAGATGTTTGTTTATTTATATCCGCGATAAGATCTTTACCGATTGTTGTAAATAGCGGCATAGTATTTTGCACCGCCTGGTCTAATTGTGGTGAAGTGAATAATACCTGTTGTGGTAATCCTGAGGGGAGCGGGGGGGCTGATATGGTTCTTTTTAATAGTTCCGCGATAGCGGCATAAGTTTTACCCGCGCGTCGGTGCGCAATAATAACGCCGTGTTTCCAAGGCTGTTCGTGTACAGGCTTAAAACAACCGCGTGGTTCGTAGTTTAGTTCTCCTACTGACAGTTCTTTCCCGTCCGACCTTGGGTTGTATTCGTATTCGGTGCTTACTTGTTGGTATGTTTTTCGCACCCGCATTCTTCCCATTAGTAAATCCTATATTTACGAATCCGTTATATATAGTAGTACTTAAAGGAGAAGGCTGCCTGGATGAAACGCGAGAGATTGAACGAAACAAATAAAGGATCATCCAAGCGCCGCGCTACCACGAGGAAGGAAAGGAGATTCTTAAAAAAGAAGTGTGATACCGCGACCCTTCCCCTGAAAGTACATACATATTATATATATATGTAAATTAAATGTCAACATCTTTTTAAATTATATTTTTTTTACCATCAAAAACTAGTTGACAAATCCAGTTTGGTGCTACTTTGTATATACAAGTTTTACCTATCGATCGATAGGATGATCACTAGGAAACGATAGGAAAACTCCGGATTATGTATAGTTTGGTCGGATTATGTATAGTTTGGACCCCATTTTTACCCCATTTTTTCACTTTTTTTTCGGGGGAAGCCCTTCAAAAAATCCCAGATTTCTGCACCTTCCAAGTTGACAAAAAAATTCAACCGTGGGTTGTGCCCACAACCGTGGGTTGAAATCGATCCCAGAAATGCGTTCTTATACCTATCAATTCAATAGGTGTTCCTAGTCATTTTTTTTCAATCGATAGGATGCCTTTTTTGGTGGTTTTGTGACCTATATCCGAGTGGATGCCGGGTGGCAGCAGGGGGGCCTGCCCCCCTCCTATCCCCCCGTTGCCGTGGGTTTGAGTATAATTTTACATTTTGCTGAGCAAATATTGACAAATGAATTTATTTGTATAGTATACCTATTTACCTATTAATTTGCGTATTAAAATATAATGTATTTTTTGTCAAGTTTTTATAAATATAAACATATAGCAAAAATGACTAGGATTATAGGACGTGTATATACAAAGTTAAAGTAAATTATTAACTTATGACATCAATAACCAACACTTCATCGATGATTACGTGTTGATTATTGTTTGATTAGTGTAAGTGTATTAAATGGTTTAATACATATCAACAATACAAATAAAGGAGCATAAAATGGCTAAACAAAAAACAGATGATAAACAAATAACAATGAAAGCTGTAGAGACTGAGAAAGGGTATGACAATGAAAAGCGCATTGTATTATTCCAAAACAACCAGCGCACCAGCTTAAAGCATCCAATAATGCGTGGTAATTTTGTCCTTAATGGCAAATCATACAATGTAAGTATGTGGACAAAAGTATTCATCAAAGATGGAAAAGAAGAATACTATATGCAAGGACAAATAACTGAACCAGAAGAAAATGGAAGTAATGCAACTGATAATATCCAACAATTTATGGATAAAAATCAGGCTAAGGCGTAATTATAGGGCAAGTAATTGCCCTTCAACCAAATTAAATAATGGTGAGCAAGTCTGCTTAGTCTTGCGCCGTTGGCTACGACTTCGCAGACTTTGACTTGTGTATTGTTGAATGTCTGGCCAGACAGTGCGCAACAATACGAAATTAACAATACAAAATAAAGGAAAAGAAAATGTCAAAAGGACAATATAAAAAATCACAAGTGTTAATGAAAACATCAAGTGGTTATGAACATATGTTCGAATCAATAACAGAAGCAGCAAGCTTTGCAAAAGCAAATGCGTGGACTATGTCACTCAAAATGGAAGTGTTTGGTTACTTCGAAGATAAACAAGGTAATAAATATTATCGCCAAGATAAAATGAAAACCAAAAATGAATATAAATCTTCAGAACCAAAAATAACAAAAATAATGCCAAAATATAGAAAGAAAAGAAGCACAATTGCAAAAAAAGTTGTAGTAGATGGTGTTGTTTATGATAGCGTAAAAGAAGCAGAAAATTCATTGGGATTTAAAAGAGATACACTTGGACAAGCTTTAAGAAAAGGTCAAACAGAATGTATGAAACATCAAATTGCATATTATAAAGACTTTAAAAACAAACCATCAGTTATAGAAGAACCAAAACAACCAATTGTTGATTATAAACCAAAAAAAGAAGAAAAAGCATCAATAATTGTTAATTCAGATGACCCAGTAATCAAAATGATTAACGAACGCATTGTTAAAATATTAAAAGATGCTGGTGTTTATAATGAAATAAAAAAATTAAGTGAAGCAATTCAAAAATTAAGTAAATAAGAAGAAAAGGAGAATAAAATGCCAAAAAAGAAAATGTTAACAGTAGAACAAATTGAAGATTTAATTGCATCAATTAAAGATGGAAAAGAAATAAACAATTGGATGTTTGGTATAGAATTAGAATATGGTGGATATAATAACTGGATTAGTTTTAGAGATGATCCAGATACATTAATTGAAACAATTAAACACGATGGTAGTGTGGCAGGAGATGGCACAGAATATAATTTAAAGCCAATTTCATTTAAAAGTTTGAAAGAAAACAAAAAATTAATAAAAGAATTAGAATCATTTTGTTTTCGTGTAGCAAACAAAAATTGCACATTATCAAAAACAGCAGGTATGCATATCCATTTTAGCTGGGATAAAGAGTTTGACAAAGACGAAGGAAGGCTGATGGGGAGATATTTATGCGATTTAGCAAATGAAATATTCTCAACAACATTTAATAATTATATACACTCAGCAAGTAGAACAAGCTGGCCATCTTTAAAAATAACAAATCCAATAGAAATAATAGATTGGAAACAAGAAGGCGAAGATGGATTAATGAAATGGAAATTAGAACAAGTAAAGAAGATTTATGAAGCATTCCAATTCATATATTCAGTATCAAATCGTGATGGAACAGAAATGTATGGTCTCGGCAGAGGATATACGCGCGGTTATTCAGCACATAAAACATTAGAATTGCGTTGTTGGAGAACAACACACGATTTTAGAGAAATAATTGCACGAGTATTTATAGCAAGATTCTTTTTGCAATACATTTTAAGACTTGGTTTATATCAAGAAAACTGTTTGTATGATGAAATTATAAATATGCCAACAATATGGAATATATTGAATAAAACAGAGAACAAAAAATTAAAATCAATGTATGAATATTTAGCATATAACGTACACAACAAACACAAAATGGGATTACCATTACATATGTTAATGGCAAAAGTTGGGACAGTAGAAGAACAATATGTAAAAGAAATAAAAAGACGTTCTGATTTGTACAACAAAGCATTAATAAAAGAAACAAATGGTAAAAAAGCAAAAGAAGTATTTGAAACAATCATTGATTTGAAAGACGAAGGAGAAGAAAATGAATCCAGAGTATAAAATTTTAAAAACAAAATGTTCTATATGTGGAAGATCACATAAAAAGATAGTAACAAAAAGCACAGAAATAGATACATCGAATTTTATGTTTTCAGACGAAGGAATTCCAGTATGTAAAAACTGTGAAAGAACATATAGAATATTGGGAAGCTATTCAAACAGAGGATATGGTTATAAATATAGCACAACTCCAAGAAGAACAGCATTAGATAAAGAATCGACGCCAACATTTGGAATTGAAATAGAAGTTGCTGGAAACATAAAAAGCATTGAAAAAATTGATAAAATAGCAAATGCAAATTATGCTGGACAACCAGAATGTTCAATTGGATATGATTCTTCATTAAGTGGTGCACAATTCGAATTAAGTTATTCGCCTGGAACATTTTATTGGTATATGTATGAAAGTAATTTCAAAAATGTATGCAAAATATTAGAAAAAGATATTTGGGCAAAAACAGATGAAACAACTGGAATGCATATACATATTGGAACAATACAAACAGGTGATATATATGTAAAATTACAAAAAGCATCAAATGTAGATAATATGTTCTGGACAATAATGAAAGTGCTTGGCGAAAGAGAATACAACAGATACTGTATGCCAGTATGGCAAAGACAACATCACGACTGTATAAATCGTTCGACAAGGTGGAGAACATTAGAATTTAGAATGTTCACATCAACATTTGATTATCAAAAGATATTAAACAGAATGAAATTCTTGCGTCAAATGATTGAAAACTTTTCATATAACGGAGAAATAATGTGGTGGAATTTCAAAGAACCAACAAAAGAATGGTTTTTGAAATTATTAGACGAATGTCAATTAAATGTAACAGAAGAAGAAAAAGGAAAGATTCGTTTAATATTCAGTGAAGCAGGACACCAAGAAGCTCAACCAATAAATCAAGATGCAGAACATTGGTTAAGAGAAGCAGAACAATCATATATGGAAGATGACGAATATGGATATGAAGAAGAAGAAGAAGATTATTGAAACCAAAGTGAGCTGACACCAGCGCAAAGGATAGAACAAGCATATAGATGGTGGTGCGAAGCGCACAACATTAATAATAACAATAATAACTAAAGGAAATCGAAATGTGTATAATTATAACAAAAGAACGTGGTGCAAAACCATTACCAAAAGATATATTCAGCAGATGCTGGGATGGAAATCCAGATGGAGCAGGAATATTATGGAACGATGGTCATACAACAACATTATGTAAAGGTATTATGAAGAAAGATGATTTTATGAATAAAATCAAAGAAGTTAATAAAAAAGAAAATTGCTTTGTAATACATACAAGAATAAAAACACACGGTAGTGTAAAACCAGGTAATACACATCCATTTGTAAGTAAAACATTAGGTTTTGCGCACAACGGTGTATTAAATGTTGAAGCGTTACCAGATACAACAGATTCAGAAACATTTTTCAAATGGACAATTGAAGACAAAACATTTGAATGGTGCGAAGAAAACAAATTCTTGTTGGATATGGCAACAAATGGTTCAAGATGTGTAATATTTGATATGTTAACAGGAAAAATGTTGCATTTATGTGAAGAAGATTGGGTAAAAGACGAAAAATATCCAGGATATATGTTTTCAAACAGAAATTATCAACCATACACAGTAACAAGATATTCAGGATATTCAGGATATAGAAATTATTGTGGATGCGGAAGATGGGACGAAGATTGGTTAGATGATGACTACAATTATACAGAACCATATGATTACAATGTTGAAGCAACAAAAGAAGAACCAACAAAATTAGAAAAAGAAGCTTTTGACAAATTAGCAACACAAATTGGTTTAATTGGTGTTAAAAGAAGAAAAGATAATTTAAATATTGATGCAGAAGTAGTTGAAGAATATTTAAAACAAAATTGCGAAAAAAATGTTTCAACAGAAGCATATGCGGATATGTCAAGAATGATGCAACAATTAAAACTGTATGAAAAAGAAAATCTAACAGATAATGGAATTGCGTCTATGTCATATATTGGAGCAAGATTGTTAAGACAATGGTTTGGTAGAGCGAAAAGTCTTGGATATACAAATGTATCAGAAGTATTTAATGCTTATGAACATTATATACAAGATATTGAATCAACATTAAAAGAAAGCGAACAATTCTTTTCACAAGAAGAAAAAAGATTGCTGGAAAGAATGCATTCTGATTTAGATGTTTGGTCAGATATATGGCTTGAAGATACATTAGAATATACAGAAGAAGGAGAAAAAAATGTATTACCTGATAAAGACAGCAAAAGCGGAATACAAAAAGACAAAAATTCCAAAAAATAGATTTAATAACATAGCAAATGGGACAATATTCAAAGTATATGAACGCAAAGTCCCATTTGCGGGAATTATTGAACACAATATTGTTAAAATAAAAAGGAAAAAGAAATGAATATTGAAAAAATAATTTACGAATGGGTAAAAGAAAACTTTGGAGAAAGCGAAGCAAATGATCCAAGTTGGAACATAAAAGCTTTAGCAAAATATATAGAAAGAAAACAAAAAAAGAAAAAAATAACAACAAAAGAATTTGCAAAACTAATTATAGACACAATTGACGGCGAAGCAAAATATGGAGACGCATACATATTAGATATGATATATAATTTATGTGAAAAGCAATTAAAAAAAGAAAAGGATTAAAAATGGAAAAAGATAAAGTAGAAAAATGGTTAGAAATATTAAACTTCTGGACAGATACTATTGAAGAATATACAGAAAGATATCCAGATTCAAAAAAGAAAGCAGAAGAATACAGTGATTTAATAGATGAACTTTACGAAATTTATCAATACTTACAAGTATAAAGGCTGAAAATATTCAGCCGCAATGCCCCGCGCGATGGTGAGCAAGTTTTGAAAAAAAATTTTGCGCGCGCGGTTGAAATTTTAAAAAAATATGGTATGGTATATATACTTTAAAGAAAATTGCCCGAAACTCGGGCAAAATATAAAGTGAAAAATAATTTATAACCAGAAGAAAGGACTGATTATGAAAGTAATTATAAGCGAAAATAAAGATTTGTCAAGAACTCAAAAAGATTTCTTTGCAAGTGATATTCAAGACTTACAGGACCAGTTAGCAGAATACGTCAAAGAAACGAAATTTATAAAGTTTGACGAGTGCACAGGTTTATACTGGGTAAAGTATGGCACGATCGAAGACAGAAATTGTTGTGAAAAAACAGCCCGCGAACATTTTTTAAATGTTTTTGATACACATTGTTATCTGGAAAAATCTGTAAAAATCAATAATATGATTAAAAAACAGATGGAAAAAATAAGCGATAAGCAAATTTCCCGCTGTTTTAAGGTCGCCGCACATATGGTATCATATAACGCAAGACAATGGTTTATCGAAAATATACCGCAATGGGATGGAACTCCGCGTATAAAGACTTTCTTAAAAGACGCATATGAGTGTGACGCAAATCCAAATCATTTTCTGCTTTTTATTACGAAAGTTGTGTCTATGGTATTAAATCCAGCGCAAACATACTGTCCATACTGGTTTGACTTTGTTGGCGGTCAGGGAGTGGGGAAAAGTTACCTAGCTGACTGGCTTTTGGGCGGAGATGGCACAATGATATGTAAATATGCTTTTACGCGCTCTGGGGACGATTTTAAGTACCAGCCATACTCTGTTGGAGCTATCATAGCAATCGACGACGAGTGTAAGCTTTCAAATTCGCAATCTAAGGCTTTTGGAAAGGGCACAACAATTGAAGAGTGGCGAGCATATGTGGCAGACAAATTCGACACTGTGCGCGCAGTTTATAAAGAAGAAATGACACTACGGCGCTCATTTGTAATAATAAGAACATCAAACGAAGTAAAAATCACACAAGAAACAGGGGAAAGAAGACAAATTATCTTTGAAAGCAAATTACAAACCCGCGAATGTCGGCTTTCAAAGACCGAAGATTACTGGAAAACAAGCGGAACAGATAGATTTCATAGCCCAGACGGAAAACTCAACGGTTATTATGCCCAACAAATACTAGCAGAAGCAATAGCATATGTAAAAAAATATGGACAGTATGAACTGTCAGACGAAGATGTCAAATGTCAATTAGAAGAACAAGTAAATCATGTGGACATCGACAATATACAATACGCAAGTCTATGCGCCTTCATTGAAAAAATAGACACCTGTATAAAACTACATAAAATGGACGCAGAATTGCCTTATGTTCCAAAGCTTACAGGAACACGCAATTACAACGGAGACGCAGGCTCGCCCGCGGAAAAGATGAAATACGAAGGGTTTTATTATTTTTCATACCTAACTTACCGCCAATATTGCATTGACCACAACATTGATCGCAAAGATCAAATAACAGCGAGAACTTTCTGGAACTTTGTTAAAGATTATAAAATGGTGGGAACTATTCCAATCGAAGTTGGAGAGTTTTATGGTTTGTCTAACAAGTCACACGCAAAAGTCAAGGCTGTTTTTGTTATGTCAGAACCCGCAAAGTTTTAAAGGAGTCAAAATATGTTAAAATATAGATACGACCCGTCAAGGGTGCGTGATAGCTTTCGCAGAAAATACTGTCGTGAACTTGACCTGCCAAGTGGAAAACCGTCTGGCTTTGTACTTTTCCCAATTACAGAACAGGAAATAAATGATCTGGTGGGCGACTTTGACGGCGCGCCCCCGCTCGATGGGGAGCGAACCACGATTTCTGAGTGGATGTTGTGGGCAGGACTAAGGTTAAAATATGGCATAAATTATCTAAACCCAACCCCAAAATGTCTAAAATACGATGTGTCAAATTACGACATTGAAACCAAGCCCGAATGGGAAGAAAAAATGGAAGAACTTGAAATTCGTATGCAGAATTATATAGACCACGAGATGGAATATTTTGGCGAGAAATTTTTGGACCAAATTAACGAAAACAAAAAAAGTTCAGTAAAAACAATGACTTGTATGGAAGAAGATTATAAAAAATATTTCAAAGAAAATCTTGACATTCCAAATTTTTGATCTATAATAACTATGTAACAAAGGAGATTCGAATGAACGAATTATTTAAAGCTTTGGCTAATGTAAAAAAAGAACTATCGGTTATTACAACCGATAATGCCAACCCAGTTTATCAGGGTGCTGGCTATGCTACACTACACAACATTATGTCTGTGTTACAACCACTGTTGGACAAAAACAATCTTGTTTTGTATTCAGAATTCATAAAATACACTGACGCAGACGGATGGTGTGTGCGTACAACATTGGTACATACAGGCGATAAGGAAATGCACAAAGTAAATGTTGATTTCCCTGTGGAACGCGTTGCTGACTCGCAGAACAATGGTAAGGTCATGACCTATGCTCGTCGTTACAATATTGGCGCTTTGTTTAACTTGACTTTTGAAGACGACAAAGACGACGACGATACTGGCGACACGAAAGTGACCGCAAAAACAACACCAACACCATTGAAATTCTAAGGAGTTAACAATGCTAGAATACAACGAAGAGTTACACCAGTACACATTGGATGGCGAAATTGTTCCATCTGTCACAGAACTGGCAAAAAAGTTTTCTGGGCTAAACACCGAGTGGTTGGAAAAGCACCCAGAATTCGCAGAACGCGGAACCATAATGCATAATCAATTGGCAGAATACTACAAAAATGGCACTATGCCAACAGATCAAAAAGCTCTTGATATTATTGCTATGATTCCAGAGTCTGATTTACAGCAGGTCGAAGTTCTTGTATATAACAAGACATTGAAATACGCAGGAACAGTCGATATGTTGGTAATGGACGGTAAGAAATGTATATGTCTTATCGATTTTAAGTCTGGCGAAAACGGAAACAAGAGATATTACAGTTGTCAGCTTAGCTTATATTTGCTTGCTTTACAAGATATGGGTGTTGACACATCTGAAACAAAAATGTTTATTGTTTCCCCACAATCTGGTGCCACAGAATTCACACCAATATCTTGGGAAGAAATGAATTCTTTGGTTGAAGATTTGATGGCAAAAGTTGATCCAGAGTGCGAAGACGCGCAAAGAGTTGAATATTTGGAAGAACAAATTGGTGTTCTTGCACCATATGTTCAAAAATATAACGAAATGTCGCGTGAGTTAAAAGAAAAATTATCGGCTATGTTCCACCAAACTGGGACAAACAGATATATGGGTTCTTACTATCGCTTTACTATGTCGCCAGACACAACAAGAAAAACTTTTGACACAACGAAAGCAAAATTATTGTTGGGCGACAAAGCACAAGAGTGTGAAAAAGAAACAGTAGTATCTGGCGCGATAAGAATGACAGAATTAAAAAAGGACGAATAAATGACAGACGAAAGAAAAGACGGACACGTGGGATTTGTTTCCCCTGCTTCGTGGGATGCTTCAAGATTAGTGGGATCGCTGAATTGGGGCGAAAAGAAATACAGAATCGCAAATGTTGATAAAGATGGCACAAATCTTGTTGGCGATGTACAAGAAAAAACAGAAGAACTGTATCGCGACAAGAACGGTGTAGAACGCAATGTATATAAAAACATTGGTGCGATACAATGGGATTCGACAACAGGCGATGGGTATTTTATCACAGAAATTGATGGCATTGTATCTAAATTTGCTATGAAGAGTCGCTTGATTACAACATCTGACGGCAAACAAACGCGTATGTTAACATTTCCAAGTGTAAGACATAGTGACAACCCTTTCCGCAGACAGTTTGCAGATGCGGCTGAAGCAACAATACAAGACGATATACCAGATATGCCGTTATGAAACACGACGAACACCAATTTCAATGTAAAGTTGTAAAATATCTTACAGATAATGGTGTTCCTTGCTTCTCTGTCCCGAACCACTTGTTAAAAACAGGTTTAGCAGAAGCAAGAAGAGAGATCGCAGGTGGACTGCGAAAAGGTGCCCCAGACCTCATTGCTGGGAAGGATGGCAGGTGCTATTGGCTTGAATTAAAGACCTTGTCGGGACAGCAATCCCAAGAACAAAAAGCCTTCGCATCATTAGCACCTGTTTTTGGGGCAACCTATATAGTTGTTAGAACACTTGACGACATAAAGGGTATAGTATGATCAGAAACGAATGGCCACACGCGAACCCATGCTCAAAATGTGGCAAACAACCAGAACAGACCGAAATATTTGGAATGTTTTATGTTCAATGTAGAAACTGTGACAAGATCGAAGTAAGTGTGACAAGAAAACTAGTAACAGAAAATTGGAATAACTTATATGGCAGAACAAACACAAATTATTCTAAGACCACACCAACAGCAGATGGTGGATGCTGTGAAGAAAAAGTTGTCCAGGGCGGACGAAAGGTTTGCATTAGCCGTTGCGGCGGTCGCAAGCGGAAAGTCGTATGCGGCGGCGACAATAGCTAAAGACTACAAAAGAGTAGTGGTCTTACAGCCATCAATCGAACTGATTAGACAAAACCACAAATCGTTCGAAAAAATGGGGATTCCAAACGTTATGATTTGCAGTAAAGCAAATACTGGCGATTGGAGCGCAGATGTAGTGTTAACAACAGCAAACACTCTCTACAAACATATTGACGATGTTGTGGAACCAGACTTGCTGATTATTGACGAACTACACCTACAACATTGGGGCACTATGCGCAAAACCATTATGGCAAAATGGAAAAAGTGCAAAGTGTTTGGTATGACAGCAACACCGCACTATTATGTACAGGAAACTGTGTATAAAAATCGTGTGATGTATAATGTTACCACTTGTTGTGCGATTGCTGATGGTTATTTTGGACCAGCGGTATTCGAACTGACAAGAGACCAAATGAAAGAGCTTGGATTCGGTGCAGACATCGAAATCAAGCGAGTAAAAATAACACGTGCCAAAGGTATGCACTTTGATAACCCAATGATATATAATTGGATCATCAATAAGCATATTGCGGAACTAAAAGTACTGTTAAAGGAACTGAAAAATGGTATTATATATTGCGATAGCATCAGTCATGCTCAATATCTTGCTAGCCATCTTAGCGATGTGGCTGTTCTTACAGGCTCAACACCTGCAAAGAGTAGAAGAGAGATTGTTGAGCGATTCGTGGCAGGCGATTTGCGATTCGTTGCCACAGTCGGATGTTTAAAGCTGGGATTTGACAAACCAGATTTGGAAAATATAATTGTGTTGACGAATGTTAATAATCCGTCCAACGCAGAACAACAAATCGGTCGGTTAAATCGTGGTTCTGGCAGAAAGACATGCTGGTATAATGGAATATTAAATACCGCAGAACCAATAATAGGAAAAAAAACGTGGATTGAACTAAAAAGGTTTTAAAATGACAATAGGCGAAATGAAAATCAAAGCAGACAAAAGAATGCTTGGATTTGACTTAGAAATGTTGGCTGACGCATATAGAACTATGTGGGTTGACTTTTTCTACAACAGACGCATTGTTTGCATAAACAGTTGTGTCCAAATGTACATAGTCGGCTTGGCTATGGACAAATTCGACAGCAATCGTAGCGAAGATATGCGCGCAGGAGCTGTTATGTTCGCAAAAGACATGGGGTACACAGAAAAAGAATTCCAAGACGAGCTGGAAGAAGTTATGTACAACATAGACACACAAACAAGATAACTAAAAGGATTTAAAATGAAAAAAATTGAAAAAATGATAAAAAATGTCAACGAAGACGAAGATAAAATCACAGTATGCTTTGCTGACGACGGTCTTGCTGTAAAAGGCAATGTTAGTAAAATGCAACACGTCCAGGGGACATTGTCTATGATCGCATCGTTAATACAGCGCTGTGGTGGTGACCCTAAGCCTGTCAATATGGCTGTAGCGGCTCTCCGTAATGTTGAAAAGAAAGCTTTGAAAGAGATAGCTGCGGAAGACGAAGAAGACGAAGAAGACAAAGAAGAAAAGAAAGATATTAAAGTAGCAAAATTTGAATCTTTGTCTGACATGTTGGATTATCTTAAGAAAGAAATCGACGGTAAGAAAGACTAACGGTTGGGCAATACGATGTTTCCCTCCTTTAGCCTTGTGTGTTACTGGCAGGGTCAGACCCACTATCGGCGAACATAATCCTATACATCTGATGTGTGAGCCGCAAAAGCTTCGAAACATCGTGCCCTTAGACGAGAAGCAAATAGTGGGACAGTAACGCGGCTTGAGTTGAGACGCGGCGCTTAGACGCGTGAGCCGACGGGCGGAGATTCTGATTCGTGGTCTCTTCCGACACCTCCCGGGGGTGTGCCCAAACCCGGGGCGCAATTGGCGCGTAGTTCAGTGGCAGAACAACTGACTGTTAATCAGTGGGTCGTTGGTTCGAATCCAACCGCGCCAGCCAAATGCGAGTGTAGTACAAGTATGAGTATTCCGTGTGCATCTGCACTGGGATGTGGGTAGGAAGAAATCCCACCACTCGCACCAAATATACGTGTCGTTCAATAGTAGGACATCGGTCTCCAAAACCGATAATCAGGGTGCAAATCCTTGCGCGTATGCCACAAGTTATGGGTGTCCGGTGTGCCTTTTTCTCTCATGCTAATTAACTTCACATACCAGATACCCGCCCAAAAAAGACAAAAAACCGATTAAAAAGGAGTAAAAAAAATAAAATGAATAAAAGGGCCCT